>ENA-ORRA01002158-ORRA01002158.1-human-gut-metagenome-genome-assembly--contig:-NODE-2158-length-11243-cov-5.306578_pt1 | contig 11243 bp, 8 predicted proteins | sample MGYA00242169_ERZ509122 | MGnify/ENA primary metagenome ERZ509122 (study PRJEB26280, sample SAMEA2338650) | human gut metagenome | biome: human gut; feature: human-associated habitat; material: faeces...
TGTCGGTCATTTCGCTGTATCAGGTGTCAGCGCGTCATGCGGTTATCCGTGCCAATGGCGTATGTGCAGAGGCGGCCAGTACCAGCAGTACCAGCACCAGAGCGCAAATAATAATGGACGCCATAATAATGGCGCCCAGCACGGACAGGATGACAGTATGAGAAGCGGCGTAGGCGCAGCAGAAAGCAGCACCGGCGCAGGCGGCGGTCATCATGGTATTTATGGCTTTCTTCGTGGTCTTGGTCATCACGGCCGCCTCCTTTCGCTTCGGAAATGTTGGGCCTATTGTAGCAAAGCGAAATTCCAAAGTCAACGGTGTTTTCACAAAAAATGCCATCATATCGCACAATCAGCCACAATATGCATTATGCAATATGCATAAAAACGAACCACTTTCTCCCAGAAACTGGAAATTCCACGGCCGCAGCCGGCCTGCCGCTCCGAACACAAAAAACGATATAGACGGACAAACATACGACAATACCGAACGATGCCCCTTGCATTTTCTGCGTTATCCTGTAAAATAGACAGCGAACCTTCGCGCGGTACGCGCGGAAGCGAAACAGACTGAAAAGGGAGGCCCGTCCATGCATACGCCCCGGCACCCCACACGCAGCATAACGATCATGGCGTCAGCGCTGCTGGCGCTGTTTCTGCTGTCCTTCGTGCTGGGCCGCTACGGCGTCCCTCTGGGCGAGGTGGTAAAGATACTCCTCTCCCGCGTATTTCCCGTTGAACAGACCTGGACGGACAACATGGCCATCGCCGTGTGGAACGTCCGCCTGCCCCGTATCCTGCTGGCCTGTCTGGTGGGCTGCGGCCTCTCCGCCGCCGGTACCGCCTACCAGACCGTGTTCCAGAACCCCATGGCCGCGCCGGATATCCTGGGCGCGTCCTCCGGTGCCTGCTTCGGTGCGGCGCTGGCGATCCTGACGGGCCAGAGCACCGTGATGGTCACCGTTTTCGCCTTCCTGGCCAGCCTGCTGTCCGTGGCCCTGGTCTATCTGGTGGGCCGCCGATCCCGGGGCAGTCGTGTGGTGAGCCTCCTGCTGGCCGGTATCATGGTAGGCTCGCTGTTCTCGGCCTGTACCTCCTATATCAAGCTGGTGGCCGATCCCACCAACCAACTGCCCCAGATCACCTACTGGCTCATGGGCAGCCTCTCCGGCACCCGTATGCACACCGTCGCCTTTGCCGCCGTCTGTATGGCGGCAGGGCTGACGCCCCTGCTGCTGCTCCGCTGGCGCATGAACCTGCTGACCCTCTCGCCGGATGAAGCCCGCGCCATGGGCGTCCACACGGACCGCCTGCGTCTGGCGGTGATCCTCTGTGCCACGGTGCTGACGGCCTCCGCCGTCTCCGTCTCCGGCATGATCGGCTGGGTGGGTCTGGTGATCCCCCATCTCAGCCGCCGCCTCGTGGGTAACGACTGCCGCAGGCTCCTGCCCATGGCCTGCCTGTTCGGCGCGGCCTTTCTTCTGCTGGTGGACGACCTGGCCCGCACCCTTGCGGCGACGGAGATCCCCATCGGTATCCTGACGGCCTTCGTGGGCGCGCCGTTCTTTATCTACCTCATGGTGAAGGGAGGCGACCGCCTGTGACCCTCACGGTATCGCACCTGACCTTCGCTTATCCCAAGGCCCCGCCGGTGCTGGAGGATGTCTCCTTCACCATGCCCGCCGGTGATTTCCTCTCCGTGCTGGGTGCCAACGGTGCCGGCAAGAGCACCCTCTTCCGCTGCCTGCTGGGCGGCCTGGAGGGCTACACCGGCGCCATCTCGCTGGACGGCCGCGACGTGCGGACCTTCTCCCGCCGGGAGCTGGCGGCCCGCATCGCCTACATCCCGCAGATACACCGTCCCACTTTCGGCTATTCCGTGCTGGACACCGCCCTCATGGGCCTGACCCGGCACTTGTCCCCGTTCCAGAGCCCCTCCAAGGCCCTGGAGCAGCAGGCTCTGACCGCCCTGGAGCAGCTGGGTGTGGCTCACCTGGCGCAGCGGAACTTCGCCGCCCTCTCCGGCGGCGAGCAGCAGCTGGTGCTCATCGCCCGCGCTCTGTGCCAGCAGTCGGAGCTCCTCATCATGGACGAGCCCACCGCCTCTCTGGATTACGGCAACCAGCTCCGTGTGCTGGAGCAGGTGCGTTCCCTGTCGGAGCAGGGCTACACCGTCCTGCTCTCCACCCACGATCCCCAGCACGCCCTGCGTTTTTCCCGCCGCGTCCTGGCCCTGCAAGGAGGCCGCGTGGCGGCGGAGGGCGATACCCGGAGCGTGCTGACGCCGGACCTGATCCGGCAGCTCTACGGTGTGGAGTCCGTGCTGCTGGATACGCCCGATGGCGCGGCCCTGCTGCCGGTGCGGGGAGGTGACCGCCATGTTTAGCTGGTCGGCGGACACTGTCCGCTTCATGGCCGATGCCTGCCGCCGCACCGACTTCCACGAAAAGCTGACGGCGCTGCTGCTGCCGTACCTGAAGCCCACGGATCATATCTGCGACGCCGGCTGCGGCCTTGGATACCTGTCTCTGGCCCTGTCGCCCCATGCGGCCCGTGTCACGGCGGCGGAGCGCGACGCCGCGGCCCTGTCCGTCCTGCGGCAGGAGCTGGACGCCCGGGGCATTACGAATGTGACGCCCCTGTGCGCCGATGTGCTGGCCTATACGCCGCCGGAGCCCTTCGACGCCATGGTGTTCTGCTTTTTCGGCAGCATGGAAGAGATACCCGCCGCCAATGCCGTGGCACGGTGCTGGCCGTGGTGCGTGACGACGTGTGCCACCGCTTTTCCGGGGCACCCCGTGCGCCGGGCCGCCATAGCTTCGATGCCGCCTGCGGTGTGCTGGACGCCCACGGTATCCCCTATACGGCGCAGCGTGCGGCGCTGGACTTTCCCCAGCCCTTCCGCACCCTGGAGGATGCCCGGACATTCCTGACCATCTACGGCGGGGGAGCGCCTGCGGAGGACGATCTCCGCACCAAACTTATTTCCACCGGCGATCCGGACTTCCCGTGGCAGCTGCCCGGCGTCCGCCGCTTTGGAATGATTGCATTTTCAACAGAAGAAGGAGAACACATATGAACAAGACAAAACGATTGCTGGCGCTGGTCCTGGCGCTGGTGATGAGCCTGACCCTGTTTGCCTGCGGCCGGAAGGCCCAGGACGACAAGACCGACGACAGCACCCGGACGGAGGACACCACCCGCGTGTTCACCGACTCCTGCGGCCGCGAGGTCACCGTCCCCACCGATATCCAGAAGGTCGCCGTGTCCGGCCCGCTGGCCCAGATGGTGGTCTTTGCCATCGCCCCGGACAAGATGGTGGGTGTGGCCAATGCCTGGGACGAGACCGCCGAGAATTACTTTGACCAGAAGTATCTGGACCTGCCCCTGCTGGGCCAGCTGTACGGCGGAAAGGGCGAACTGAACCTGGAGACGCTGCTGACGGCCGATCCCGACGTGGTCATCGATGTGGGCGAGCCCAAGAGCACCATGGCGGAGGACCTGGACGGCCTGCAGGAACAGACCGGAATCCCCTTTGTCCACATTGACGCCTACCTGGCCTCCATGGACGATACCTATGCCATGCTCAGCGACCTGCTGGCTATGCCCAACGAGGGTCAGGCCCTGGCCGACTACTGCCGTAATGCCTATGACACCGTCAAGGCCATCGTGGACGGCGTGGAGAAGGCCGATGTCCTGTATATCACCGGTGAAGAGGGCCTGAACGTCATCGCCAGGGACTCCTATCACGCCGAGGTCATCGATATGCTGTGCAATAATCTGGCTATGGTGGACGAGCCCTCCTCCAAGGGTACCGGCAACGAGGTGGACATGGAGCAGATCCTGAACTGGGACCCCTCTATCGTGTTCTTCGCCCCCGGCAGCATTTACAGCACCGTGGCCGATAACGAGAACTGGCAGACCATACCTGCCATCAAGGACGGCAAGTATTACGAGGTGCCCTTCGGCCCCTACAACTGGATGGGCTTCCCGCCAAGCGTCCAGCGCATCCTGGGTATGCAGTGGATGGCCAAGGTCCTGTACCCCGAGGCTGCCGATTACGATATGTATGAGGTCGCCCAGACCTATTTCCAGCTGTTCTACCACTGCGACCTGACCATCGACCAGTACAACGCGCTGGTGGCAAATTCTCTCCCCGCTGTGGAGGCCGCCGGCTGAATAAACGAACAGGGAGCGGCACCGCCGCTCCCTATGGCCCTTGAAAGGAGACGCATATGAACAACATCTTCCAGACCCTGCTCTACCAGCGGGAAAAGCAGAAGGACACCGTGCTGGCCACCATCGTGTGGGATGACGGCTCCGCCCCCCGCGGCGCGGGCAGCCAGATGCTGGTGGGGGCGGAGGGTCTGCTCTCCGGCACCATCGGCGGCGGCGCGGTGGAGCTGCGGTCCATTCAGCTGGCCCGGGCGCTGCTGGCCGGTCAGCACGTGGACGTCCTGTATGACTTCAAGCTCTCCCGTGACGGTGAGCTGGGCATGGCCTGCGGCGGCGATGTGACGGTGCTGTTCACTCCCGCCCGGTTGTCGGATCGCGTCTGGGACGCGCTGGCGGCGGAGGTGCTGCACCGCGTGCGTGACCGTGTGCCCGGCTGGCTGGTGCTGCCGCTGGACGGCGCCGCACCCCATATCGCCGAGACGGCGGAGACAGGCGAGGGCGTGTTCTCCCTGCCGCTGCCGGTGGGGGAGCGCGCGGTCATTTTCGGCGCGGGACATATCGCTCGTGCGCTGACGCCTCTGCTGCGGACGATTGGCTTCCGTCCCGTGGTGGTGGATGATCGGCCGGGCTTTGCCACGGCGGAGCATTTTCCCCAGGCGGACCGGACCATCTGCGGCGACTTTGACCGCATCAGCGACTACCTGACGCTGACGCCGGAGGACTATGTGGTCATCATGACCAACGGCCATGAGCACGACTTTCAGGCGGAGGTGCAGGTGCTGCGGGGCGAGACGGCCTATGTGGGCGTCATCGGCTCCCGGAAGAAAACGGCCTTCGTGAACCAGCGCCTGCGGGAGGCGGGCATTCCCGAGGAGAAGATCGCCTTTGTCCACACGCCGGTGGGCACACCCATCAAGGCCGTGACGCCGGAGGAGATCGCCGTCTCCATCGCCGGTGAGATGATCTGCGTCCGTGCCGCACGGCGCGAAGCGGCAGGGGAGGTACACCATGGCTGCCCCATGCACTGACCATCTGTTCCTCACCGGTGACAAGGGCGTGGGCAAGTCCACGCTGGCGCACTGCCTGCTGGCCGGGCATACACCCTGCGGCTTCCGCACGGTGCGGGTAACAGGCGTGCTGGACCGGCCCTCTGTGCATCTGCTGCCCGCGGTGGGCGGAGTACCGTCGGCGGAAAATCTGCTGTTCTACTGCGGCGCTTATTCCTGCGATAGGTTCGACACGCTGGGCACGGCGGCCCTGCGTGACCGTGACGGGGACGTCCTGCTGATGGACGAGTTGGGCCCGGCGGAGTCCGGTGCCAAAAAATTCTGCGAAGCGGTGCTCGCGGCTCTGGACAGTGACCTTCCCGTTCTGGGCGTCCTGCAAAAGGCGGACACGGAATTTCTCCGGGCGGTGGCCGGTCATCCCCGGGTGCGTCTGGTGACCGTCACCGTGGAAAACCGGGACGAGCTGCGCCGTACCATGACCCTTTAACAAACGCTGCGCTATGGTGTACCACAGGTGACAAAAAGGTATAAATAAGAGCGCAGGAGAGCGCCAACAAAAGCAGCCTAAAGTAAACGAAAGTGACATGCACCGTCAAAGGACGCGGGAAGATCCCGCGTCCTTTTTTCGACTTTTACTTCCCATAAGGGACGGTTTGCGGTATACTATGGGGGAGAAAACAGGGGAGGTGACGCGGTGAAGCTGCGTATCATCACCGGCCGCGCCGGTGCGGGAAAAAGTAAGCTGGTGCTCGAAACCATTGCGGCACAACGGTTTGAGCGCCCGCAGATTTTGCTGGTACCGGAGCACGCCACCCACGAGGCGGAGCTGGATCTCTGCCGCGCGCTGGGGGATACCGCCAGCCGTGACGGGGAGGTGCTGAGCTTCCAGAGCCTTGCCACCCGCGTACTGTCACAAACCGGAGGCATATCCGATATAACGTTAGATAATGGTGGTAAAATACTGATAATGCGCCGCGCCTTGCAGGAAGTTTCATCATATTTGACGGTGTTTTCCAAGCCGTCACAGCGCCCGGCCTTTCTGCGGGAGCTGGTGGCCCTGGCCGATGAGTTGTACGCCTATAAAATCGCGCCGTCCCTTCTGCTGCAACAGGTTCAGGACATTCCGGGCGCCGCCGGAGATAAGCTGCGCTCTACGGCGCTGCTGTTCGGCGCTTATGACGCGCGACTCCACGGCGGCGACTTTGATGCCCGGTCAAAAGTGCAGAAACTCTGCGATAAACTGCCGAATTCGGACTATTTATGCGGAAAAGATATCTACATTGATGGGTTTTCCTATTTCAACCGAACGGAGGAGGATATCATTGCCGCCGCGCTGAAGCAGGCCAACTCTGTTACAGTGACTCTGCTGGGCGATGACAGTGACCCGCAGCTCTTCCGCAACGGCATACAGCAGCGGGAACGCCTGCGCAGACTGGCGAAGGACGCCGGTTGTAGTTGTGAAGTAGAAAACCTTGTCAGAAACAGCGATACAGCGTTTTCGCACCTGGAGCGATACTTCCTCGGCGCGGAAAAACCGTGGACGGGCAGCACGCCGTCCATTACCTTGTACCAGGCCAATACCGCCTATTCTGAGGTGGAATATGTGTCCGCGCAGCTGCGGGCGCTGGCACAAAAGGGGGTTCGCTGGCGTGAGATGGCCGTGGCGGCGCGGAATATGGAGGTATATGGCCCGTTGCTGGAGGCCGTGTTCCGCCGCGATGATATCCCTGCCTATATCAGCCGCCGGAGCGACATTTTGGAGCAGCCGGTCCTGACGCTGTTGCTGTCCGCCGTCGACGCAGTGACAGGCGGCTTTGAGTATGAGGACGTGTTCCGGTGCCTGAAGACCGGCATGACAGACCTGACAGCGGCGGAATGCGATCTTCTGGAAAACTACGTGATCCGTTGGGAAATTCGGGGCAATATGTGGCTGCGGGACGCCGACTGGACGGCGGATCCGGATGGATACAGCGGAGAGATGACTGATTATCGCCGGGAACAGCTGGCCGAGATAAACGCGGTCAGAAGAAAAGTCAGAAAACTGTTTCTTACCCTGAGTGATGGGATAAAATCCAATAAAACGGTAAGCGGTAAAGCTGAAACGCTTTACAAATTTGCGGAGGAGGCCGGTACACCGGCCGTGTTGGAACAGCGGGAGAAAGAATTGCTGGAGCAGGGGCAGATGCAGGCGGCAGAGGAATATGCCCAGCTGTGGCGGATATTCTGCGATGTACTGGACCAGTTCGTGTCGCTTTTGGGTGACACGGAGGTGGACGGCGATGAGTTTGCGCGACTGCTGCGGCTGACGCTGAGCCAGTATGCCGTGGCCACCATACCCGCTGCGCTGGACCAGGTAAAGGTAAGCCCCCTGACGCGAAATGACCGCCATACAGTGCAGCATCTTTTCCTGCTGGGCGCCAATGACCATGTGCTGCCCACGGTGGAGAAGGGCGGCGGTATATTGGACGAACAGGAGCGTGAGCTTTTGCAGCAGCAGGGAATCTTGCTGTCCGACGCCACGTTCGACCCGCTGAGCAATGAGCTGCAGAATATCTATGCCGCCTTGGCCCAGCCCACGGAGACACTGACCGTGTCCTGGTGCGCCGGCGATGAGTCGGGGGCGAAACTGCTGCCGTCCTTTGTGGTAGAGCGTATCCGCAAGCTGTTCCCTCAAGTGGAAATACAACGGGAAGACGGCGCGTACCGCTGCGGACTGCCTGCAGCAGCGCTGGCACTGGCGGGACAGCGGCCCGGCGGTGCGCTGTGGCGTTATTTTGAGATGCATGGACAGGGCGGTACGCTGGAGAAGATGGCAGCGGCCCGGGCTATGGGCCGGGGAAGGCTGTCACCCGGGGCGGTACGCAGCCTGTACGGCAGTACGCTGGCCATGTCCGCCTCGCGGCTGGACCAGGTGAAGAGCTGTCACTTTGGCTATTTTATGGAGTACGGCCTGCGGGCCAGGGAACGGACAAAGGCGGATTTCCAGGCGCCGGAGGTGGGGACGTTTATCCACTATCTGCTGGAGAATGTCCTGCGGGAGGTGGAGCAGCAGGGGAAGCGGCCGGAAAGACCGGCGCTGGCGGCGTTGGTGCGGCAGTATACGGATGAGTATGTCCGGACGGTCATCGACGGCTACGGCGAGAAGAGCGCACGGTTCCGGTATCTGTTTTCCCGGCTGCGGGAGACGGCGTTGGTCATTGTTGAGAACGTGCTGGATGAGCTGGAGCATTCGGATTTCCGGCCTGTGGCCTTTGAATTGGGCTTCGGCGGCAAAAACGGACAGCTGCCTGCCGTCACGGTGACGGCGGGAGATACCACGCTGTCCGTCACCGGTAAGGTGGATCGGGTGGACGGCTGGCTGAAGAACGGGAAGCTATATCTGCGAGTAGTGGACTACAAAACCGGGAAAAAGGCTTTTGATCTGGCGGATGTGCGCTACGGCCTGGGTATTCAGATGCTGCTGTATCTTTTCGCACTGCAGCGGTACGGCGGGGACTATTTTGGGGCGGCGGTGGAGCCGGCGGGAGTGCTGTACCTGCCGGCGAGGGACGTCGTTAAAAAGGCGGATCGGGCCATCGCGCCGGACAAGCTGGCCGCGCTGCTGCGGGGCGAGCTGCGTCGGACGGGCATGGTGCTGTCCGACCCAGAGGTGCTGACAGCCATGGAGCACAGTGCGCTGGAGTCACCCTGCTATTTGCCTATTGCAGTGAAAAAGGACGGTTCGGTCAGCGGTTTGGCGGCCAGTGTGTTGGCGGATGCAGCTCAGATGGGCAAAATGGGTCGGTATGTGGACGAGCTGCTGCGGAAGGTAGCCCGGGAGCTGGGCGATGGCAATATTGACGCAGATCCATGCCGCAGGGGGCCTCAGGAAAGTGCCTGCGACTGGTGTCCCTTCGCGTCGGCCTGCTGGTTTGACGAGAAACGGGACAAGCCCCATTATCTGCAAAAGACCACGCAGGAAGAATTCTGGCAGCTGGTGGACGAGGAGGTGACGCGCCGTGGCTGACATCCAACTGACGGCACAGCAGCGTGGGGCAGTGGAGGACCGGGGCGGCAGCCTGCTGGTGTCCGCCGCCGCCGGATCCGGCAAGACGAAGGTGCTGGTAGAGCGTGTGTTCGCTTATCTGACGGAGGAACACTGCCACATAGACGATTTCCTTATTATCACATTTACCCGCGCCGCTGCCGCCGAACTGCGGACAAAGCTGGCCGCAGAGCTGGCGAAGCGGGTGGCACAGGACCCGGAGGACAGTCACCTGCGGCAGCAGATGTTCCGGGTGTATCAGGCGGACATCAAGACGGTAGACGGCTTCTGTGCAGGGCTGCTGCGGGAGCATATCCATCTGCTGGAGCCGGTGGATGGGCGGAGTCTGACGCCGGACTTCCGTATCCTGGATGAGACGGAGGCCGGCGTGCTGAAGCAGCGGGCGCTGGAGGATGCACTGGAGGCGTTCTATCAGCGGATCGAGCAGGGGGACGAGGGCTGCCGGGCGTTGGCGGAGACGCTGGGCTTCGGCCGGGATGACCGGGCGTTGGCGGCGCTGGTGCCGGAGCTGCACGGAAAATTGCAGAGCCATCCCTACCCGGACAAGTGGTTGGAGAAGGCTGCGGAGAGCTGGGCGAACCTGCCGGAACGGCTGGGCGACAGCGTGTACGGCCGGACGATCATGGAGGACACGGTGCGCCGCGCCAGTTACTGGGCGGGGCGGCTGGAACGCGCCGTGAAGGATATGGAAGACTGCGAGAGCGTGTATAGCGCCTATGGAGATCGGTTTTTGGAAGCGGCGGCGCAGCTGCGGGAATACGCGGCCGCGGCCCGGGAAGGCTGGGATGCCATGGGCCGTGTGCAGCCGGCCTTCCGGCGGATGGGCGTGGTGAAGGGGGACGAGTGCGCCGGGGCGAAGGACGCGGCGCGGGCGGTGCTGGAAAAGTGCCGTGACGCATTGAAGAAGCTGTCCGCGCCGTATCAGACGGCGGAGACGGAGTTGCTGGGCGATCTACAGGTCATCGCGCCCGCTATGCGGGCGCTGCTGGCACTGACAGGGGACTTCGACAAGCGGTTCCGGGCAGAGAAGGTGCGGCGGAACGCTATGGATTTCTCTGACCAGGAACACTACGCCGTGCAGATGCTGTGCCGCCAGGACGGAACGCCCACGGAGCTTGGCGAGCAGGTGTCCCGGCGGTACCGGGAGATCATGGTGGACGAGTATCAGGACACTAATGAAGTGCAGAACTGTATCTTCCGGGCGGTATCGCGGCAGGGAGAGAATATCTTTGCCGTGGGCGATGTGAAGCAGAGCATCTACCGGTTCCGGCTGGCGGAACCGGGGATATTCCTGGAAAAATACAGGACCTATGCCGATGCGGACCACGCTGAGCCAGGTGCGCCGCGGCGGCGGGTACTGAGCCGGAACTTCCGGTCACGCCGGGAGGTGCTGGCGGCTGCGAACTTTGTGTTCGCGGCGCTGATGTCCCGGGAAATGGGCGAGCTGGATTATACAGAGGAGCAGCATCTTCACTTTGGGGCGGAATACTATCCGGAGGTGCCGCGGGAGACGGAGTTCCACTATCTGGCTGTGGAGGATACACCGGAGCAGCGGTTCGACCGGGCGGAGGCCGAGGCGCGGTTCGTGGCAAAGCGTATTCGCCGTATGCTGGACGAAGGGTTCACTGTCCGAGGTGAGGACGGCACCATGCGTCCGGCAGCACCGGAGGATATCGTGATACTGATGCGCTCACCCAGCGCCCGGCAGACGGTATTCGCCGCCGCCTTGGCACGGGAGGGGATCCCCTGTGACGGCGGGGAAAGTGAGGATTTCTTCTCGGCGATGGAGGTCGCAGTGGTATTGTCACTGCTGGAGGTGGTGGATAACCCGCGGCAGGATGTGTCGCTGATCGCGGTGCTGCGTTCGCCACTGGTAGGCATGAGCGCCGACCGGCTGGCGGAGATACGGGCCGTACAGCGTGAGGGGGATTATTACGAGGCGCTGCGGCAGGATGAGGGTGAGGACGCGCAGGCGTTCCTGTCGCTGCTGCATGAGCTGCGGCAGGTGGCGCGGGAAC
>ENA-ORRA01002170-ORRA01002170.1-human-gut-metagenome-genome-assembly--contig:-NODE-2170-length-11191-cov-3.697288_pt1 | contig 11191 bp, 9 predicted proteins | sample MGYA00242169_ERZ509122 | MGnify/ENA primary metagenome ERZ509122 (study PRJEB26280, sample SAMEA2338650) | human gut metagenome | biome: human gut; feature: human-associated habitat; material: faeces...
ACTATGTTTCAACTATTTCAAAGACCGACTTGCCCGCTTTTACGGGACAGTAGTGAAATACGATAAGAAACTAATTCACATTCTTTAGTTAGTGATCGGACTATATCAATGAGTATTTCCGTATCAGCTTTATGTTTTTCTCGACCTCTCTCAACAACATGCGCAATATACAATGCTAAACATATAGTAATAATAAATCCTATTATATCTATAATAGGAATATTCCAATCATATGTAATATTTAGGTCTTTGAAAATAAATGCATCAAAAAAAAATGCAAGAATTATAATACTAAGACACTGTATTATATCTGTTAATGCATTACAACTGCGCATCATGTTTAGCGTCTAATAAATACTGCTCAATATCTTCTAATAAATATGGTTCTTCTTCTGATATTAATTCAGTATGTTCTTTTATATCATCATATGATAAATGATTTACCCGAATTAAACCGCCGAAAGCTTCTTCAAGAAAGGATGTACCATATCCTTGGGTGCCATCAAGATTAATTACTAATTTGTTATCTGATTCAATACACGCTTTCAGTTTTGGATATAAACAAGTTTCTCGGAAAGATTGACCGGAATATGTGCCTTCTTTATTATATCGTGGCCCTGGAGTATCACTAAAATCTTTAGCTATATTCAAATGTTCAACCATGACAATTAATATTATTAGACGTTAATTCCCAATAGATAAATGTTCCATTAAAAGAATGTTGCAAAGTTACAAATTTATTTTTACAAACATTACCATAAGCATCATTTGTAATTATGTACAAATTATCTATTTGATTCCTTTCCAAAGCAGTTTTTATGCCAGGGAGTCCTTTGCCCCGATAATAATGTCCTGTCGAGGTCCTATGCAACTCTCCCTCTAAAATCAAGTTGAGAATTTTAGCATTATTAGGTTCCAACAATTTTTGACGTATTGTGTCTAATGCTCCAAAAAATTTGTTACCTGCCTTTTTATTCATCAAACTCTTAAATACACCAACACCATAATCCACAAAAGAAAAACATTCCTTATTTTTATCGGGATCATAATTAACCGAGAGCCACCAATTTTCGCCACCTTCTTTTTCAACACATGCATGTGCATGTGTATTTTGCATAAGCTCAAGTAAAATTCGGTATACTCCTTGACATCGACATTCTTGGTTCCATATGTTCATCGAACATATTTTAATTAATTCTTTGGCAATATTACCATGAGTTTCTTTACCATGTTTTCGAATAATATTTTTAGAACTTGCCGATGTATCATATCTAATAATAGTTTTGGAATCATACAAATTACTAAAAAAACCAGATTGACGTAATTTTAGGCTACATACTTGATCGATTGGAAAATTCCCATTAAATGGAATTCTTAATGCCTTGAATTGCGTCATCAGTGATAGTAAAATAACTATAGCATCATGTGAGATTGAAACGATCCGTTCCAAATTAATAAAAACACTGGTTCTTGAATCGACACACTTGTTTAATCTATTTATAAACCGGACAACCTCATTGGGATTTTCTTTTATGCAGAAATTCGATGGAGCTGTCAATACCTTACTATAATGTTGGCTTACTTGTGCACCATATCTAACAGAAAGCCCTTTTTTCGATATAAACTGTTGAGTATGTTTATTCTTAGACTTTAATCTTCTACGCCATAGTTTAGCACTCTTTCTTTTATGCTTTTGCTTATATATCCAATCAGTATATATTTTTTTCATACATATTGGAGTTAGAAAAATTTACATTATACGATTAGAGTTCTGCAAGCGTTTCTGAGAACTTAGATTTAATTTCCCGTTCCAGTCGCGCTGTTTTATACGCGTCCATTCTTTTCAGAAAATTAATTGTCGCACGCTTCTCTTTTCGATACTCAACTTCTCCGACCTGCTTTTTTAAGTAGTCCAGATAAAGTTGATAATCAGCAGATGTTACAAAGATATATCTTTTTACAACATCTTGTGATATTTCGTCATATTTCAAATAAAAATTTCGGAACGATACATTTTCAAAAAAATCTTTCAGTTGCCGTTTGAGTATACTGTAATAATGAAAATTCATTAGCCCTGTCCCTCTGAAATCTCGAAATCCATGCGCTCGCAGATATTTCCTTTTCAGCATCACTTCAAAACGCAAGATATTTTCCGGAATCAAATGACGTTTCTTGACGGGAACGCGGCCTTTCCGAATTGCATCGTATGTCTTATCATAGCATTTTAACGTATATTCGGATAAAGGACATTTCGCCCCTGCATAATGGCTTGTTCCGGATAACGGCGTCATCGGAATAAATGGTCTGCCGGAATAATTATGCACCATCTGTATATAGCGCATCGGCTCGCAGGCCATTTGCAAATTAATTCCGATCTCTATACTTGATACAATATATTTCTCAGCAGGGATGCCGATAATATCCACCAAGGTCCGCATGGCTTCGATTGATTCTTTGATTGTAAATAAAGAATAATTATTTCCTTTTGCAAACCGGTGCAATGATCCCTCAACCATTAATCGCCGACCAACATATTTAAATTTTAAATTCTTTATGGTCGAGAGATAGGTTTCTGCTTCATATCTATCGACACCAATGGGTGCCAAATCTAATCTTTTTTCTACGGTATCTATATCAACATCGTCAATATAGAATTTAATTCGGTCTATCATGGAGCTATGTTTCGGTTATAACAAATATAAAAAAAGCAGGGTAATTTACCCTGCTTTTGTCTTTTTATTTTGCGTCAATAATATAATTCCCAAGACAGCTGCACAAATCCAACCAACGGGGCCAAAACACAACAAGACCACAAAGAGTATTAAAATCAGACATCCGCTCATAATGCATTAATATACGTTAATACATTCGTACAATCCATCATCGGCATTATATTTCAAAACCAATGTCAACGATTCCCGTACATAACCGCCAAAACCATTCTTCGCACGATAAATTACCATGCATTTCCAACCAGTCTTTATTTTTCTCGGTTGTTGCACTTGCTCAATTACTAAACTTTTGGGATCGACACAAATTTCTTTTAGAATCTGTTCCGCACGATTTTCTGCCCAAAATTTAATAATGGTCAAATCTTCGTCTCCATAAATTTGATAACGGGCGTATTGTTTATCGTACTTTTTACAACATTCCTCATATTTCTTTCTTGCCGGCTTGAATTGAGTACCTGTAGAATCAGCTTTTTTCATTTCATTCCACCATTCTTCAAATAACAAATGTTGAATCTTTTTGTGATATGTACTTCTATCTGAATATACTTCCATTCCTTGTGGTTTATCTAAAGCTAATAATTCCGTATACAGACTATCAAATTGCGGAACATATTTGCTTATCAACGAAGAATCTGTAACTACCGGAAGTAATATTTTCGATTTCTCAGCCTGCTGTTTGAGAAGCGAATCCCGGATTGCTATGGATCGTTCACGCTCTTCGGCTAACTGCATTTTTTCTTCCGGAGTCATAGTGTACTCTTTATACGAAGTCCAAAAAGACGGAATCATAATAGATAAGCCCAAGTAAAATAAAATTACAATTCCCCTATTCCGTGGAACAAATTTGGGTAAAACTGCTTGAGGGGAGTAAATGCCGACAATCAATGCAAGTATAGATAATGAAATAAGTGTCCCGATCAGCGTTTCTCCAAAACCTCTGTCCAGTAGACATTCCGAGCTAATTAATACTAACCCCATGTATAAAAGTGCGACAGTGCTTCGGGTTTGTGGTAATTTCTTGATTATCCATTTGGGATTTATCATTCCCACTATAAAAGCGAGAAACGACAAGATGAAAATCAAAGCTAACAACATACGCATTAACGTTTGAGAAATATAATTACAGAACTTTGGAAACTAACAATAAAAGCGATCTCAAAAATCACCTTGATTTATTTGAATTTGAGAAAGCCTCAAGCATATTATTTTTTTAGCAGAATGGGCTTATATTTATTACTCCCAAATCCTCCCGGCACGAAAAGATAGTAATCATCTTTTCGAGGAACTTCAAATACCAAAATCCCTTTTGATGTAATACCCGGATTAATTGTGCTTAGACTAAAAGTATTATAGCCCTGCATTGATAATGCAATGGATGCGTCACTGTTTGGTTCGTATTTGTAACCATCCTCATCCGTCAAGAAGCACGATTGTGCAACGGCATATTTACTTTCTCGATCTATGTTCTTTATTAACACATCCACGATCAAATAAAGGCCATCGGCTGTTTCCCGATAAAAACTGCTCCCGACAGACTCTCTATATCTAAAATCAGACGCTTTATAGCTGAAATGACCGACGGGAACATCTTGGTTCAATTTGAATATTTCATCTCGCCCATTCTGAGCCGCTTTTTGATACCAATAAAGTGCTTTTTTATAATCAAGTTTAACACCCCGTCCATATTGATATGATTTTGCCAATCCAACCTGAGCAATACTTTGGGTATTGGTGTTGCTATTATCTTTTGCAATACGTGACAAGTGTGCCCAAGCCTCGTCATTATATTCTGAAAAACCACCGGATTCTATTACAAATTCATAGATTGCGGTTAAATAATAGGTAGCTTCATCACTTTGGGGAGCCGCACGACGCCACCAGATCAAACAAGAATCCATTTTAAACAAATTGGAATAACACTTCCCAAGTCCGATTTGAGCACTTACATTTCCATAATTTGCCGCATCGAATAAATATGGAATAGCTTTTCTATATTCTTCCTTTTCTATCAATGCAAGTCCCTCTTTACTTTTTTCCTTGGCGTTGATAATTTTATAATGCTGGACAACCTTACAGATTCCGAATATGACAGCCCCCACAAGTAGCAAAATTCCTAATGCTATGAAAATACGCTTATATGAAATTTTTTTCAGAAAAGTCCAATTCGTTCGATTCGCTTCATTTGGGCTTTGTGATGCTTTTTGTTGTTGTGACAATATTCCTAAAATTCCACTTACCAACATTAACGATCCGGAAATGTAGTTTGACATTAGAATGTATACTATTCCAAATGGAAGTATAATCATTCCGAACAGTTTCGGACGTTTAAAAATAAAGCATGATAATACGAGAATTATCACAGAAAAAGCAATTATTATTTTGCCAATAACAATTGTTGTATCTGCATTATCAATCTCAAAAAACGAGTTGATACCCCCAACGGTTTGAGTTAGGTATCCGGTCACGATTCCTAACAGACCTCCAATAATTCCGAGAATTGTACTTGCTGTTTTCATATATTAAAGTTTAGAATATGACAATAAAAAACGTGGACTAAACCATTATTTGCTGTTGAGGTCTTCGACTACCTTGTAGACAAATAAATGAGTAAAGCCCACGTCGTGAAACGTGAGCGTTTACGCTTTACTCTTGTCTACTTTTGAAATTGTCGAAGTTTCAACAGCAAGAATGAAAGCTAACGCTTTATCTTAATATGTCAATTGCTTAAATTTCCCTACTTATTGTAATTTTAATTGGTTCCGAAAACAAAGTTAGAAATTTTCTGCGGGAGTGCAAGAAAAAAATACAATGGCTGGATTTCCAAAAATCCGGTCTTACCTATACAGACTACCCGTACCTATTTTGAAATTTATTCCAATTTAAGAGGTGGGGTCTGTAATTCGCATCCGCTCGCAGTGCTACCTGCATACCTCTTACCTGCGAATTAGGTTAACACGGATTTATACAATCTTTGTATATATATGCACTTCGTATTGATAAATACACACATTAAATTACTTGCCGCGATCTGTTTCAAATTAGCTGTATCTGCAAATTTAATTTCAAATGCGCACTGAAACACAACCGCCTTTTTACCCCTTTTTCTACTGGTTGCTACGAGCAACCTAATTTCAATAAAAAGCTATAATGCACTATATATTAATAAATTAAACGTCTTTTGGCAGGCTTTGTAAAATGGCCTTTTGAAAGCCCGAAAATTCAGTCCTTTCAAAATACAAAAAAGTGGTTAAACCGGGTTCAACCTCGTCGGCACGGAATTATCCCCGATTACAAGGGTAATTTATTTAAGTCTTATTAAGTTTTAACAACCGTGCGCAGTTATCTTTCAACCACGTCGAACAATGACTTTTCCGGATCAATGCGGCAACTTCTTCCGGATAATACCGAATTATCCGTGGACTGATACGAACGTAATTAAGGCGTCCTTCATCCCGGTATTTTTGCAATGTGCGCAAACTGATATGCAAAATGTCCGCAACTTGTTGCGAAGTAAGCAATAGATCACCCCAATTTCTGCTATTCTGCTCTTTTGTATCCATGATTATTCAACTTATTCAATACATCAATTGCATCATTCATCTGCGACTGCATGATCTTCGCATAAATTTCCGTCGTGCGAATACTGGCATGGCCGAGTAAATCCCGAATTACAACCATATTCTGCCCTGAACGAACCAAACGCGACGCAAAGGTATGTCTTCCTACGTGCGTCGAAAGGTTTTTCTTGACACGCGCTAAAACGGCAACTCTTTTCAATGCAAGATTGATTCGCGCCACGGCGCAATTTTCCGCACAGACTTTTTCCTCCCTTGACATGCTGTCGTATTCATAAGGCAAAATTCCCCGGAATATAAAACCATCCGGCGTGATGGGAACACCTGCCGTTTTATATCGTCTTTCACGCATGGCGCATATCTCTTTAACAAGATCGCTCGCAGGTATTTTAAGCTGACGGTCTGTTTTATCCATAATGATCTGTATATAATGCCCGTCATAATTCTGCCAGCGCAATTTCAAAATATCGCTGATACGTATTCCCGTTTCGGATTCAAACACGAATAACTGCCGCGCATCGTATAATTTTCCCTGCATAATCAATTTTAAATTGCGTACACGGAAATATTCCCGCTCCGACAAGCAGGGGCGTTCCGTCGGTGTGGATTTCATTTTATATTTGCGAAAGGGATTATTGCGAATATCCAAACGAAATTCCTCATACATTTCCGCAGTCAGTTCTTTCAGCGTCTTCATATTCGTCGTTACGGTATTGATTGAATTTCCCAAATCCTCCCGCAAATAGTTTTCGTATCGCAATAGAAGTTCGTAAGTCAAATGGCTCACCGAAAATTGATCTTTTCCGATAAACTTTTTAAATTTCGTAATATGGGAATGACATTTATTATAAGTCCGGACGCTCGTATTTTCTTTACGCGATAAATAATTCTGCGCATAAACAAACATATCCGCTGTTGTTCTTTTATGCAACCGATCACGCACCGCATCGATTCCACGCTCAGGCTCCATGGCTTCACACAATACAACGACTTTGTTAACCTCTGCGATTCTCCTGCGTAATTCATTATTGAGCCGTTCATGCTGCAAGTCGGATTTTTTCACTATTCCCCGGGATGCATCCCAGTTCTCTGGCTTTACACGGATCAATGTTACATACATTGAACGACGCTCGTGCGTAATTCGCATACACACGGGCAAGACTCCTTTTTGATTGGTTTTGTCCTGACGAAGAATAATAGCTGTTCTCATAATTGTATAATTTTAATGAAACATAAACAGCGGGTAAAACATAGGTAAAACATTTTACCACGTAGGACAACAAATAATATAAAAAGTTTTGACAATTGCAAACGGGTTAGAAGTTGAAAATTAGGCGTTTGCTTTTTCAAAAACTTTTTTGTATAATTGCGAAGCAATATTATGCACAACTGTCGGTGTCACAAAGAGGGAAAGGCAAATGCTTTTCCCTCTGTTGTTTACAGCCGCTTGCAACTTGCAGGCGGTTTTTTCGCATCTTGTTTCCTGTGGTTTTCACGGCGAAATCGGGAATTTGTTTAAACCAATGCGTAAACCGAAAAATCCCGATGAACACGGCCTTCGAGACGATCGAAAAATGCAGAGACGCGTAAAGCCGGCATTATTTCACCTCCGAATTTTTCCGTTTCACCCGTCCGAAACCGGACAATCGGACAAAGTTTTCTAATTCTATATTTCAGCAACCGGCTCGTTTCGCTGTCAAAAGCCGACGGTCAACACGCTTTTTAGGCATTTTCGGCATCGTTACGACACTTTTATTCGTCGGAAAGGGCACCAGAACCGGACGCCCATTCGGTTTTGCATCCATCCGCCTTTTTCGTATCTTTGCATACAATACCCTACGCAAAACCGGACTCTCGCAATGAATAAGAAAAAGAAATGGATCATCACAGCCATCGTTCTCGTGGTATTCTGCCTGATCCTGAGCCTCTACAATCTATTGAACGACAAAGCTCCGGCATCGGATGACGCCGCCAAAGCGCCGATCGCGCCCCGCAGACAGAGCACCCTCAACGTCAACGGACGCATCGTCCGTCCGCAGCGGCTCACCGACGGCATCACCACGGTGGGCAACCTGCTGCCGGACGAGGAGGTGGACCTCTCGTTCGAAACCTCGGGCAAAATCGTGGCGATCAACTTCCAGGAGGGCACCGTCGTCCGCAAGGGCGAGCTGCTGGCCAAGGTCAACGACCTGCCGCTCGTGGCCCAGCTCTCGCGTTACGAGGCGCAGCTCAAACTGGCCGAAGACCGCGTTTACCGCCAGAGCGCCCTACTCAAAAAAGACGCCGTGAGCCAGGAGGCCTACGAACAGGCCCGCACAGAACTGGCGATGCTCAACGCCGATATCGACATCGTGCGTTCGAACATCGCGCTCACGGAGCTGCACGCCCCGTTCGACGGCGTGATCGGCCTGCGCAACGTCAGCGAAGGCGCCTACGCCTCGCCCAGCGTCGTGGTGGCCAAGCTCACGAAGATTTCGCCCCTGAAGATCGACTTTTTCGTCCCCGAACGCTATGCCAACCAGATCAAGCCCGGCACGCGCCTCTCGTTCACCATCGAGGGACGGCAGGAGCGTTTCGAAGCCGCGGTTTACGCCACCGAATCGAAGGTCGACATCGCCACCCGCACGCTGGCCGTCCGGGCGAAGTATCCCAATACGCGGGGCAAACTGCTGCCGGGACGCTTTGCGACGGTGCAGATCCGCATGCACGAAATTCCCGACGCCATCGCCATCCCGACCGAGGCCCTCGTGCCGGAGATGGGCGTCGACAAGGTATTCCTCTACAAGGGAGGCAAGGCGCACGCCGCGGAGGTGAAAACCGGACTGCGGACCGATTCGAGCATCCAGATCATCGACGGGCTTAACGTCGGCGACACGCTCATCACCTCCGGCACGTTGCAGCTGCGCGAGGGGCTTCCCGTGAAACTCGACACCGTCGAATAAACCCTCCGCCGCATGAACATTTCCGAACTGAGCATCCGGAGGCCCGTCCTGGCGTCGGTGCTGACGATCATCATCCTGCTATTCGGTCTGATCGGATACAGTTACCTCGGCGTGCGCGAATTCCCGAGCGTCGACAACCCGATCATCTCGGTCTCGTGCTCCTACCCGGGCGCCAACGCCGACGTGATCGAAAACCAGATCACCGAGCCGCTCGAACAGAACATCAACGGCATCCCGGGCATCCGCTCGCTGTCGAGCGTCAGCAGCCAGGGCCAGAGCCGCATCACCGTCGAGTTCGAACTCTCGGTGGACCTTGAAACCGCCGCCAACGACGTTCGCGACAAGGTTTCGCGCGCCCAGCGCTACCTGCCGCGCGACTGCGACCCTCCGACGGTCACCAAAGCCGATGCCGACGCCACACCGATCCTGATGGTAACCATCCAGAGCGACAAACGTTCGCTGCTGGAGCTGAGCGAGATCGCCGACCTGACGGTCAAGGAGCAGTTGCAGACCATCAGCGACGTGAGCGGCGTGCAGATCTGGGGCGAAAAACGCTACTCGATGCGCCTGTGGCTCGACCCCGCGAAGATGGCCGGCTACGGCATCACCCCGACCGACATCAAGACGGCCCTCGACCGCGAGAACGTCGAACTGCCTTCGGGCAGCATCGAGGGCAACACCACGGAGCTGACGATCCGCACGATGGGACTGATGCACACCACGCGGGAGTTCAACGACCTGGTGGTGCGCGAAGACGCCGACCGCATCATCCGCATGAGCGACGTGGGACGCGCCGAACTGGGTCCGCAGGACACGCGCAGCTACATGAAAATGAACGGCATTCCGATGGTGGGCGTCGTCGTGATCCCCCAGCCGGGCGCCAACCACATCGAGATCGCCGATGCCGTGTACGCACGCATGGAGAGCATGAAGAAGGACCTCCCGGACGACGTGGTCACCTCCTACGGATTCGACAACACGCGCTTCATCCGCGCCTCGATCGACGAGGTGAGGACCACCGTCTACGAGGCTTTCATCCTGGTCATCATCATCATCTTCCTCTTCCTGCGCAACTGGCGCGTGACGCTGATCCCCTGCATCGTGATCCCCGTGTCGCTGATCGGCACGTTCTTCGTGATGTATGCCGCGGGATTCTCGATCAACGTGCTGTCGATGCTGGCCGTGGTGCTCTCGGTGGGACTGGTCGTCGACGACGCCATCGTGATGACCGAAAACATCTACATCCGCATCGAACGGGGCATGACGCCCTTCGACGCCGGCATCGAAGGGGCCAAGGAGATCTTCTTCGCCGTAATTTCGACCTCGATCACGCTGATCGCCGTCTTCTTCCCGATCGTCTTCATGGAGGGCATGACGGGCCGCCTGTTCCGCGAATTCAGCATGGTGATCTCGGGCGCGGTGGTCATCTCGACCTTCGCTGCGCTGACCATCACCCCGATGCTGGCGACCAAACTGCTGGTGCGGCAGGAGCGCAAGAGCTGGTTTTACAGCAAGACCGAGCCCTTCTTCGTGGGAATGAACAACTTTTACCAGCGCACGCTGGCCGGGTTCCTGCGGCGGCGCTGGGTGGCATTGCCGCTCATCGCCCTGATGGTCGGACTGATCGGCTGGCTGTGGCGGGCCATCCCGGCGGAAATGGCGCCGCTCGAAGACCGCTCGCAGATTTCGATCAACACCCGCGGGTCGGAAGGCGCCACCTACGAATACCTGCGCGACTACACCGAGGACATCAACCGCCTGGTCGATTCGCTCGTGCCGGAGGCAAAATCGGTCACGGCACGCGTATCGAGCGGTTCGGGTAACGTTCGCATCGCTCTGACGGACATCGCGGAGCGCAAACGTTCGCAGATGGAGATCGCCGAGGAGCTTTCGGCGGCCGTGCGTACCAAGACCAAGGCCCGCGCCTTCGTGCAGCAGCAGA
>ENA-ORRA01002176-ORRA01002176.1-human-gut-metagenome-genome-assembly--contig:-NODE-2176-length-11163-cov-2.261613_pt1 | contig 11163 bp, 12 predicted proteins | sample MGYA00242169_ERZ509122 | MGnify/ENA primary metagenome ERZ509122 (study PRJEB26280, sample SAMEA2338650) | human gut metagenome | biome: human gut; feature: human-associated habitat; material: faeces...
CATCAATAACCAGCGTTTCCAGCACCAGTTCACCCTCATTCACCAGTTGATCTTTCAACTGCCAGAGATGCTCCAGCGGCGAACGGCGATGGTAAAGCACGCCCATCGAAAAGACGGTATCAAAGGCTTTCAGTGCCGGAAGCTGTTCAATACCTAACGGTAACAAATGTGCGCGCTGATCGTTACCCAGTAGTTTACGCACCGCTTCAAACTGGCACAGAAACAGTTGCGTAGGGTCGATCCCCACCGCGAGGTGCGCGCCTGCGCCAATCATGCGCCACATGTGATAACCGCTGCCGCAGCCGACATCCAGAATGGTGCGTCCGGTTAAATCAGAAAGATGGGGCAGAACACGATCCCATTTCCAGTCGGAACGCCATTCGGTATCGATGTTGACGCCATACAGTGAGAACGGCCCTTTGCGCCATGGCATCAGGTTCCGCATAAGCGTTTCAATGCGTTTAATTTGCCCGGTGCTCAGTGGCTCTTCGCTTTCGGCGGTTACGCTATGCAATAAATCCAGACGATACGGTTTAATTTCAGGCAGAAATTCCACCGCGTTGGACCACTGCTTAAACAGCCCGTGCTGCTGCTCGCGCTGCCAGTTAGCAATCTGCGCGGGCAGCGTTTCGAGCCAGTGTGAAAGATGATTTTTGGCAATCAGAGAATAAAAGTTACCAAAGTCGATCATGCAGCGTCCTCTGCTTTTAATGCCACCAGTGAACCAAAGTTAAAGCACTGGAACCACAGCTCGCTATGCTCAAAACCGGCTTTATGCAGGCGTGCTTTATGGGTTTCCACGGAATCGGTCAGCATCACGTTTTCCAGCATGCTGCGCTTCTGGCTGATCTCCAGTTCGCTGTAACCGTTGGCACGTTTAAAGTCGTGGTGCATGTTGAACAACAGTTCACCAACTTTGGCATCTTCGAAACTGAATTTTTCCGAAAGCACCAGCGCGCCGCCCGGGTTCAGTCCTTGATAAATTTTATCCAGTAATGCCTGGCGCTCGGAAGGTTCCAGGAATTGCAGGGTAAAATTCAGCACCACCATCGATGCGTTTTCAATGGCGATATCGCGAATATCACCTTCAATGACGTCTACTGGCGTAGGGGCTTTATAGGCGTCAATATGACGACGGCAGCGTTCAATCATCGCCGGGGAGTTGTCGATGGCAATAATTTTGCAATTATCATGATGAATGTTGCGACGCACCGAGAGCGTCGCCGCGCCCAGAGAACAACCCAGATCGTAAACCTGCGTACCAGGTTGAACGAAGCGCTCGGCTAACATACCAATCATGGAAATAATATTGGAATAGCCGGGAACGGAACGCTGGATCATATCCGGGAAGACTTCAGCTACCCGTTCATCAAAGGTCCAGTCGCCCAGTCTGGCGATAGGGGCAGAAAATAGCGTGTCGCGGTGAGACATAACGTAAAAATCCGGGAAAAAGAAAGTGGCGTATTGTGCGCTAACGCAGGGAGAAAACCAACTCCCAGGGCATATACCAAAGATTCGCCAGCACCATCAGCAACAGCGCACACCAGGTGGCGCTCATGCCGGAACGTCGCCAGCGGAACAGACGGTGATGAAAACCGTAATAATGCATCAGACGACCAGCAAGCAAAACGATGCCGCAAATATGCACCATCCAGGTTTCTGCGCCATTCATTTCCATAAACAGCATCAGCACAATCGCGATGGGAATATATTCCACCGCGTTACCATGAATGCGAATAGCGCTTTGCAGTTCGCTAAAACCACCGTCACCATAGGCAACGCGGTACTGCAAACGCAAGCGAACGACATCAAAAGAGAACTTCATTAATAACAACGCACTTAAAACGGCATACAGCGCGCTTACCATACAAACTCCCTTTAAAATGGCCGATGGCACCTGTCTATGATAGGTGGCAAATTCAGAAAAGAGAAGATTGCTGTGGAATAGCCGGAACTGCTCCGATCTCTGGAAGCGTTTTACGTAAGTCTTCCCACAGGGTATGTACCAGTTCCGGGGCCTGGGCAATGTCTGGCGTATGTAAAAAAAGATAAGGCGTAGTGGTCTGATGCCACTGCACTAATTTTTGTAACCAGACCTGAAATAATTCCCGGTTTTGCGTCATATCATCACTACCGATAAAACGGATCAGCGGATTTGTCGCCGTCAGTACAGCATGTACCGGAACTTTAGGTTTTTTTCGTTGAGCGTCGCGAATAGCTTCACTGTGTGGACGTGCTGCATGAACCGGGCGGCTGTCTAAAATCACCCGATTAACGCCGCGCTGATGTAAACCGCGATTAAGCGTTTGTTCCTCTTCCCCTTTGGCGAAAAACTGTGGATGGCGGACTTCCACACCATAATTAAATTCGCCAGGGAGAGAATCGAGAAAATGCCAAAGCGCAGGCAGCTCCCGTGGGCCGAATGTGGCAGCCAGTATTGCCCAATGCGCGGAGCCAACGGTGACATGCGGGTCAAAAATTCAGTCACTAAATCATCGCAATGTCGTAATGCTGCCTGATGCGAAATGGTCGCCGGAAACTTAAAACAGAAGCGGAAGTCATCTGTGGTCTGTTCACGCCAGCGCAGGACAACCTCGGGTTTCGGCAGGGCGTAAAGCGTGGTGTTGCCCTCCACGCAGTTAAAGTGGCGGGCATACTCTTCAAGGCTGGTGATTCCCAACCGCACCCATTTAGGATGCGACCATTGCGGTAGACCGATGTAAATCATAACGCGTGAAGGATCTCTTCCACGCTACGCACACGGGCGATGCGTGGGTAGATATGGTTGATGCTGTTATTGTGCTGCTCGGCGCTGGCGGCACTACAGGCGTCTTCGGCAATCACCAGATTAAAGCCAAGTTCCCAGGCATTGCGGGCGGTGGATTCAACACCGATATTGGTCGAGATCCCACATAACACTATTGTATCGATACCTCGGCGGCGCAGTTGCAACTCCAGATCCGTACCGTAAAACGCACCCCACTGACGTTTGATGATTTCGATATCACTGTCAGTTGCACCTAATGCAGCTGGATGTTGCCACCAGTTTTCGGGCAACACTTTAGCGGGGGAGGGGGCATCAACCGGCTGTTTTAATGCTTCGGCGTGATCGGCAGACCAGCCAACGCGCACCAGAAACACGGGCTGACCGCTGGCGCGAAATTTCGCCGCCAGCTTCCCGGCGCGATTAACTACCTCATCGGCAGTATGTGGACCACCGGCAAAAGGTAAGATGCCTTCTTGTAAATCGATCACCACCAACGCAGTGGTTTTAGCATTAAGTTCAAGCATGCTGACTCCTGAAAAAACAAAATCGTGCCTCACACCTTAATGCGATTAGCCGATGGCGGAACGACAAATTTTGTTAATTTTTATGAGTTCGGGCAACACCTTTATAGCAAACTGGCGTAGAGTCTGATTTCAGGCCCGATATAAAGTGGTAACGAGGCGTTCCAGCGCGGGCCAGGCTCTTACGGTGCGGCAGAATTTCCAGTATAATAGCCGCCTTTTTTCATTCAGTTGTGACATACAGCTAACGCTGCGACTTGGTCACCTGCGCAGCAGGGGGCATCCGCCGGCAGCTAAGTTAAGGGATATCTCATGCGTACAGAATATTGTGGACAGCTCCGTTTGTCCCACGTGGGGCAGCAGGTGACTCTGTGTGGTTGGGTCAACCGTCGTCGTGATCTTGGTAGCCTGATCTTCATCGATATGCGCGACCGCGAAGGTATCGTGCAGGTATTTTTCGATCCGGATCGTGCGGACGCGTTAAAGCTGGCCTCTGAACTGCGTAATGAGTTCTGCATTCAGGTTACGGGCACCGTACGTGCGCGTGACGAAAAAAATATTAACCGCGATATGGCGACCGGCGAAATTGAAGTGCTGGCGTCCTCGCTGACTATCATCAACCGCGCAGATGTTCTGCCGCTTGACTCTAACCACGTCAACACCGAAGAAGCGCGTCTGAAATACCGCTACCTCGACCTGCGTCGCCCGGAAATGGCGCAGCGCCTGAAAACCCGCGCTAAAATCACCAGCCTGGTGCGCCGTTTTATGGATGACCACGGCTTCCTCGACATCGAAACTCCGATGCTGACCAAAGCCACGCCGGAAGGCGCGCGTGACTACCTGGTGCCTTCTCGTGTGCACAAAGGTAAATTCTACGCACTGCCGCAATCCCCACAGTTGTTCAAACAGCTGCTGATGATGTCCGGTTTTGACCGTTACTATCAGATCGTTAAATGCTTCCGTGACGAAGACCTGCGCGCTGATCGTCAGCCTGAATTTACTCAGATCGATGTGGAAACTTCTTTCATGACCGCGCCGCAAGTGCGTGAAGTGATGGAAGCGCTGGTGCGTCATTTGTGGCTGGAAGTGAAGGGCGTGGATCTGGGCGATTTCCCGGTAATGACCTTTGCGGAAGCAGAACGCCGTTATGGTTCTGATAAACCGGATCTGCGTAACCCGATGGAACTGACCGACGTTGCTGATCTGCTGAAATCTGTTGAGTTTGCAGTATTTGCAGGTCCGGCGAACGATCCGAAAGGTCGCGTTGCCGCTCTGCGCGTTCCGGGCGGCGCATCGCTGACCCGTAAGCAGATCGACGAATACGGTAACTTCGTTAAAATCTACGGCGCGAAAGGTCTGGCTTACATCAAAGTTAACGAACGCGCGAAAGGTCTGGAAGGTATCAACAGCCCGGTAGCGAAGTTCCTTAATGCAGAAATCATCGAAGCCATCCTGGATCGTACTGCCGCGCAAGATGGCGATATGATTTTCTTCGGTGCCGACAACAAGAAAATTGTTGCCGACGCGATGGGCGCACTGCGCCTGAAAGTGGGTAAAGACCTTGGTCTGACCGACGAAAGCAAATGGGCACCGCTGTGGGTTATCGACTTCCCGATGTTTGAAGACGACGGTGAAGGCGGCCTGACGGCAATGCACCATCCGTTCACCTCACCGAAAGACATGACTGCTGCAGAACTGAAAGCTGCACCGGAAAATGCGGTGGCGAACGCTTACGATATGGTCATCAATGGTTACGAAGTGGGCGGTGGTTCAGTACGTATCCATAATGGTGATATGCAGCAGACGGTGTTTGGTATTCTGGGTATCAACGAAGAGGAACAGCGCGAGAAATTCGGCTTCCTGCTCGACGCTCTGAAATACGGTACTCCGCCGCACGCAGGTCTGGCATTCGGTCTTGACCGTCTGACCATGCTGCTGACCGGCACCGACAATATCCGTGACGTTATTGCCTTCCCGAAAACCACGGCGGCAGCGTGTCTGATGACTGAAGCACCGAGCTTTGCTAACCCGACTGCACTGGCTGAGCTGAGCATTCAGGTTGTGAAGAAGGCTGAGAATAACTGATATGGCTTATAAGCGTCCCGTTTCGATCTTAGTGGTCATCTACGCACAAGATACGAAACGGGTGCTGATGTTGCAGCGGCGTGACGATCCCGATTTCTGGCAGTCGGTAACCGGCAGCGTGGAAGAGGGGGAAACCGCGCCGCAAGCTGCCGTGCGCGAAGTAAAGGAAGAGGTCACCATTGATGTTGTCGCTGAACAACTGACCTTAATTGACTGTCAGCGCACGGTAGAGTTTGAAATTTTTTCACATTTACGTCATCGCTATGCGCCGGGCGTGACGCGTAATACGGAATCATGGTTCTGTCTTGCGCTCCCACACGAGCGGCAGATCGTTTTCACTGAACATCTGGCTTACAAGTGGCTTGATGCGCCTGCTGCGGCGGCGCTCACTAAGTCCTGGAGCAACCGGCAGGCGATTGAACAGTTTGTAATTAACGCTGCCTGAACAGGCAGGGCTATCTGGAGATATTTTTATGGCAGGTCATAGTAAATGGGCCAACACCAGACATCGTAAAGCTGCGCAGGATGCAAAGCGCGGTAAAATCTTCACTAAAATCATTCGTGAGCTGGTAACCGCGGCTAAGCTGGGCGGTGGCGATCCGGACGCTAACCCGCGTCTGCGTGCAGCAATTGATAAAGCACTGTCTAACAACATGACCCGCGACACACTGAACCGCGCAATTGCACGTGGTGTGGGCGGTGATGATGATGCAAACATGGAAACCATCATCTACGAAGGTTACGGTCCTGGCGGCACGGCAATCATGATTGAATGTCTGTCTGACAACCGCAACCGTACCGTTGCTGAAGTGCGTCATGCATTCAGCAAATGTGGCGGTAACCTCGGTACAGATGGTTCCGTAGCCTATCTGTTCAGCAAAAAAGGCGTGATCTCCTTCGAGAAAGGCGATGAAGACACCATCATGGAAGCAGCTCTGGAAGCAGGTGCTGAAGACGTTGTGACCTATGATGACGGCGCGATTGATGTCTACACTGCATGGGAAGAAATGGGTAAAGTGCGCGACGCTCTGGAAGCGGCAGGTCTGAAAGCAGACAGCGCGGAAGTTTCCATGATCCCGTCCACCAAAGCTGATATGGATGCAGAAACCGCACCGAAACTGATGCGTCTGATCGATATGCTGGAAGATTGCGACGACGTGCAGGAAGTTTACCATAACGGTGAAATCTCTGATGAGGTCGCAGCGACTCTCTGATGAGGCCTGCTAAACAGCAAAACGGAGACGCGTGATGGCTATTATTCTCGGCATTGATCCGGGTTCGCGCGTGACCGGCTATGGCGTAATTCGCCAGGTAGGCAGGCAACTGTCCTACCTGGGTAGCGGATGCATACGCACCAAAGTGGATGATTTACCGTCTCGTCTGAAGCTCATCTATGCGGGCGTGACGGAAATCATCACCCAGTTCCAGCCTGATTATTTCGCCATTGAACAAGTCTTTATGGCGAAGAACGCTGACTCAGCCCTGAAACTGGGCCAGGCGCGCGGCGTGGCGATTGTTGCGGCGGTGAATCAGGAATTGCCGGTATTTGAATACGCGGCACGTCAGGTAAAGCAAACGGTGGTAGGTATTGGTAGTGCCGAAAAAAGCCAGGTGCAGCATATGGTCCGCACCTTGCTGAAACTGCCCGCTAATCCACAGGCGGATGCCGCCGATGCGTTAGCTATCGCGATTACCCATTGTCACGTCAGTCAGAATGCGATGCAGATGAGCGAATCGCGGCTGAACCTGGCGAGAGGGCGACTGCGTTAAGTTATACCGCCTCGGTCAGTTCAGGCTGAGGCGTTTCAACTCCCTCCGCGTGAATCAACACCAAACCCGGATGATGCCACAAACTGGCTGGCGTGACGGTTTTACGCTCCCACGGAATAGAACCTAAGAACCAGAATTTCCAGAAAGTGAGTTTTGCATTCGGATTGCTATTTAACAGTTGTCCAAACGTCTCTATTTCACCCACCGGAATACATAGCGCCTCTTTATAAATATCAAAGACAAATTTTGAACAGAACTGGCGGGAAGATTCGTATTTAAAACCCGTGTGGTAAAGTTTGCGTAGCCGGGAAGGAACCTGTTCAACAATTCGTTGTTTTTGTTGTTCTGTCAGCCCAGCGTCTAATCGCTTTATAGCATAGCGTTGATTAGACGAACGTTTAATAAAACGAGATAGCGTGGTGATGGTTGAAAGGGGAACCCGGCTTTCTGCAACCAGGAAGTCTTCACCGTTATGACCGATAATGATCCCGACGTGATTACTCCAGCAATTTGATGCAGCTGATATTTGACCAAATAAGGCAGCACCTATACATGTAAAGACGATATCTCCAATTTCATATTCAGCAGGGTAATTAATATTCACGTTGTCATTCCATTGAAATCGATACGAATATACGTAATAGCATAAAAAATTTATTTTTTCAGGAGTCGCAATGTATATTTTTATTACGCATTTCTTCACTGAATATGTAATATTCAAATATTTGCTTCCAATATAACCTGTTGAATAAATTATACTCTGCCATTTTTCAGATCATCGGGACACCTCGCAAGTTTTCTTCATCCTTCGCTGGATATCTATCCAGCATTTTTTTATCATACAGCATTATCTTTGATTCATTACGCAGGAGCGTCATGTGATAGGCAGACTCAGAGGCATCATCATTGAAAAACAACCCCCGCTGGTGTTAATTGAAGTGGGCGGCGTAGGCTATGAAGTGCATATGCCGATGACCTGTTTTTATGAACTCCCTGAAGCGGGTCAGGAAGCGATCGTTTTCACCCACTTTGTGGTGCGTGAAGACGCGCAACTGCTGTACGGTTTTAACAATAAACAAGAGCGCACATTGTTCAAAGAGTTGATCAAAACCAACGGCGTCGGCCCGAAGTTGGCGCTGGCGATCCTCTCCGGAATGTCAGCGCAGCAGTTCGTTAATGCCGTTGAGCGTGAAGAAGTGGGGGCGCTGGTGAAACTGCCGGGTATTGGCAAAAAAACCGCCGAACGCTTGATTGTTGAAATGAAAGACCGATTTAAAGGTTTGCATGGCGATCTCTTTACGCCAGACGCCGACCTGGTACTCACATCACCTGCCAGCCCGGCGACCGACGATGCTGAACAAGAAGCAGTTGCCGCGCTGGTGGCGCTGGGCTATAAACCACAAGAGGCAAGCCGCATGGTGAGCAAAATCGCTCGCCCTGACGCCAGCAGTGAAACATTAATTCGCGAAGCCCTACGCGCCGCGTTATGAGGTAAAGGATGATTGAAGCAGACCGTCTGATTTCTGCCGGTACCACTTTGCCGGAAGATGTGGCAGATCGCGCCATTCGCCCTAAATTACTGGAAGAGTATGTTGGTCAGCCGCAGGTTCGTTCACAGATGGAGATTTTCATCAAAGCAGCGAAACTGCGCGGCGATGCCCTCGATCATCTGTTGATTTTCGGTCCTCCGGGGTTGGGTAAAACTACGCTTGCCAACATCGTCGCCAATGAAATGGGCGTTAATTTACGCACGACTTCTGGTCCGGTGCTGGAAAAGGCGGGCGATCTGGCAGCGATGCTCACTAACCTTGAACCGCATGACGTGTTGTTTATTGATGAGATCCACCGTCTTTCGCCAGTGGTGGAAGAGGTGTTGTATCCGGCAATGGAAGACTACCAACTGGATATCATGATTGGTGAAGGTCCGGCGGCACGCTCCATTAAAATTGATTTGCCGCCGTTTACCCTGATTGGTGCAACCACGCGCGCAGGTTCGCTGACATCACCGTTGCGCGATCGTTTTGGTATTGTGCAGCGTCTGGAGTTTTATCAGGTGCCGGATCTGCAATATATCGTCAGTCGCAGCGCACGCTTTATGGGGCTTGAGATGAGTGATGACGGCGCGCTGGAAGTTGCTCGTCGAGCTCGCGGTACGCCGCGCATTGCCAACCGTCTGCTGCGTCGAGTGCGTGATTTCGCCGAAGTGAAGCACGATGGCACCATCTCGGCAGATATCGCTGCTCAGGCGTTGGATATGTTGAATGTCGATGCTGAAGGTTTCGATTATATGGACCGCAAGTTATTGCTGGCGGTAATCGATAAGTTCTTTGGTGGGCCGGTAGGTCTGGATAACCTTGCGGCAGCCATTGGCGAAGAACGTGAAACCATTGAGGATGTGCTGGAACCTTATTTGATTCAGCAAGGCTTTTTGCAGCGTACACCGCGTGGGCGTATGGCGACGACGCGGGCGTGGAATCACTTTGGCATAACGCCGCCAGAAATGCCGTAAGTCGGATTGGTCGCTCGCGCCGCATCCGACACTGGCAGTGTGTCTGATGCGACACTGTTCGCGTCTTATCAGGCCAGCCAGAGATAGCGAACCGTAGGTCGGATAAGGCGCTCGCGCCGCATCCGACAAATGTGTTCAGCGATAGATTAGCTGGCCTGCTTTTTCATCATACTGAGAATAAATAACAGTGCCGCACATAGCACCACCGACGGACCCGCCGGCGTATCGTAAAACGCGGAAAAGGTTAAACCGCCAGTTACTGCCACCATCCCCACCAAAACAGCGACACCAGCCATCTGTTCCGGCGTACGGGCAAAGCGACGCGCAGTAGCTGCAGGAATAATCAGCAGTGAAGTAATAATCAACGCGCCAACAAATTTCATCGCTACACCAATCGTCAATGCCGTCACCAGCATCAACAACAATTTCACGCGCTGTAATTTCACACCATCAACAAACGCCAGATCCGGGCTAATCGTCATCGACAGCAAATTGCGCCATTGCCAGAACAAAATAGCCACCACGATGACCACGCCAATCGCAATAGCGATGAGATCTTCTGGCGTCACTGCCAGCAAATCACCGAACAGGTAAGCCATCAAATCAACACGAATGTTAGACATCAGACTAACGACCACCAGGCCCAGCGACAGGGCACTGTGCGCCATAATCCCTAATAACGTGTCAATCGCCAGCTGTGGACGCTTCTCCAGCCATACCAGACCGCCCGCCAGGAGCAGCGTAACGGCAATTACCGCATAGAATGGATTCACGTCCAGCAACAAACCAAACGCGACGCCAAGTAATGAGGCATGAGCCAGCGTATCACCGAAATAAGACATACGACGCCAGACTACAAACGAACCCAGCGGACCCGCGGCACAGGCGAGCATGATCCCGGCTAACCAACCGGGAAATAATAATTCAATCATGAGCGATCATTTCCCCGACGCAAAACAATTCGTCCCTGTAAATCGTGACGATGATTATGATGATGGCGATAGATACCCAGTTGTTCAGCACCACGAGGACCAAACATAGAAATAAACTCCGGATGTAGGGAAACAACTTCCGGTGTGCCGGAACAACAAATGTGGTGATTCAGACACAGCACTTCATCGGTTTTTGCCATTACCAGATGCAGATCGTGAGAGACCATTAAAACGCCACAATCCAGTTCGCGACGCAGTTGGTCAATAAGGTCATATAACGCCACCTGGCCATTTACATCCACGCCTTGAGTGGGTTCATCCAGCACTAATAATTGCGGGCGATTTAACAATGCTCGCGCTAATAGTACACGCTGCGTTTCGCCACCAGAGAGCTTTTGCATCGGTGCGTTAATCAGGTGCCCGGCCTGGACACGTTTCAGTGCAGGCAAAATATCTTCTTTATGTGTACCAGGGCGTAAGCGTAAAAAACGGTTTACGGTCAGTGGCAACGTGGTGTCGAGATACAGCTTCTGCGGTACATAGCCGATGCGCAGTTTTCCGTTGCGCTTGATAACCCCT
>ENA-ORRA01002181-ORRA01002181.1-human-gut-metagenome-genome-assembly--contig:-NODE-2181-length-11142-cov-4.289709_pt1 | contig 11142 bp, 12 predicted proteins | sample MGYA00242169_ERZ509122 | MGnify/ENA primary metagenome ERZ509122 (study PRJEB26280, sample SAMEA2338650) | human gut metagenome | biome: human gut; feature: human-associated habitat; material: faeces...
CGCTCACGGCGAGCCACGTCGTTTCATACGGCACCGTCACGGCGTAGTTCGTCACATTGGCGGAAAATGCCGGGGAGAGCGTGCCGGGATTGATGTAGAGCGCGGAGAGCGTGCAGTCGCTCGATGCCGACGTGATCGTCACCGATGCGCTGTGCGAAGCGTACTCCACGCTCACCGCGTCGCCCCCGGCGTTGCTCGCGCTGCACGCCGTCGGGCGGAGCGCCGTTGTGCCGATGGCGCGGGCCGTGAAGCTCAGGTTGAGAGAGAATTTTCCCTCGCCGCTGCCGCTGTAGTCCACGATGCGCAAACTCCCGCCGTTATCCTGCACCGCCGCGTTGCCGAGCCCGCCCGATGCGCCGGTGTAGGTAAGATAGTCCGTGTCGTACACGAGCGTCAGATCGATGCCCGCAACGGCGGAGGTCGTATACACGTTCACCGTGACGGTGTTTCCGACAACGACGCTCGGATCGGAGAACATCACGTCCGTGTCCGCCGCCCTGGCGCTCACCGTGAGCCACGGCAGCAGCGCCGCGGCGACGAGCAGCGCGAGGATCGGTTTTCTTTGTTTCATCGACAAGCCCTCCTTACGGCGTGATCGTCGCCGTGCCGAGCAGATGGTTTCGTATGCGGATAAGATCGTTGATCGCCGCCGTGCCGCTGCGGTCCACGTCCGCCGCGGCCAGACTCAGCCCGGTCAGCTCGCCGGTGCCGAGAAGGTGGTTGCGCAGCTTGATGAGATCGCTGATGGTGACGGCGCCGTCGCTGTTGATGTCGCCCGCGACGACGACGTACCCGGAAGCGAACACCGCTTCCGCGCCGTCGAGTTCATACGTGATCTTCACAAAATCGCCGGTACACATCGGCGCGTCCGGCGCCTTGGCAGCGCCGGAGGCGTCCGTCACGGTGAGCGTTCCGCCGCTCACGCCGAGCGACGAAGTAAACGCGGCAAGCGCCGTGCCGGGCGCGACGCCCGAAACACGCCCGTCCGCGCTGAAAGCGTAGGGGCCGGTGATCGTCACCGGCGCGTCCGGCGCGCGGCGGTGGACGGAGAGCGTGTATGTTTCCGATGCGCCCGATTCCGCCGTCACGGTGAGCGTGACGGTGTTCACGCCGACAGTGAGCGCATATTCGCCCGTCCCGGCGACGCTCGCCGCGGCATTAAGCGGCGAGGCCGTTACGGTGATGCGCTCGGTCTCGTTCGGAACGATGACGGTATATTCCCGTATATCCCGCCGGAACTCCGGCGAAAGTGCGCCAGTGCTCACTGTAAGTGAGGAAAGTTTCGTGTTCGGCGAGCCGTCGCCCGTCGGAGCGGGCACCGCAGACTCCGGCATGTTGAGATACACCGGAATATTGAACGTGAGTTTGGATGCGCGCATCTCCTCGCTGTAGGCATAGGAGAGCAGCCGCCCCTCGCTCGTCGCGCCCGCAACGTTCGTCATGTACTGGTTCCAGTACATGTTCTCGCCCTGCACGTTGAAGCGCTTGAGATAGAGCGTATTCTGTCCCGCGGCAACATAGTTCGCGGCATAGAAGGCCGCGCCGCCGCGGATGGCTTTATATAGGCTGTTCCACGGCCGTCCCCACGAGGTGCCGCTCCCGTTATGGCCGCCGCTGGCGTACCACAATCCGCGCTCCACGGCGGAATACTCCGCGGTCTTGTAAGCGCCGATGTTGAAGGCGTTATAGTACCCAGGAAAGCGGCGGTTCGTGCCGCTGATGCTGTCGCTCGCGCCGTTCGTGCCCATCTCCTGCAGCATCATCGCCGCAAGAATGTACGGGCTGACGCCGCAGTCCGCTCCGGCGGTATAGAGCGTTTCGGCGTAGGTGTTCACGCCGTTGGAAGTGTCGAGGTCGGTATCGTATGTCGTGTCCGCAAGGAACGTGCCGGACACGAGCACCGCGAGACTCTCGCGCGTCTGTGACGCCGCGTCGTACCCCTGATAAAGAAACTGGAACACGGCGCTGCTGTCAAGGAAATTGCGCGGGTCCATGTAGTGCGCGATGATCTCGCGCGACGCGGCGACCCAGCCGCCGCTGTCGAGCTCGATCCATGTGTTGTCCGTCCAGTTGAACGCGCCCTCCTGCGTGGATTTCCACGAGGACGGGACGCTGCCCCACACAAGGCTTTTGCCGAGGACGTTCTCCTCGTTCACGGCGGTGTTCCAATCGACATTCGTGAAGAACGGCCGGAACTCCCACGCCGGATACCGGCTGTGGAGCTGCCAGAGACCTTCCAAATAGCTCTCCGGGAAGCCGAGCACGCGAAGCTGCGTAAGATAGGCATCGCGGTCATTCGCCGCGGTGGGTTCCGGTTCGGATGCCGGCGTTTCCTCCGGCGTCGGGGTCGTCTCCTGCTCTGAGAGCGTCACGCTCTCCGCCGGGACGTAACCGGTCTCGCCGCCGGGCTTTTGTATGTAATACCAGAGTGTGCCGTTCGCGTCCGTCTCCTCGCTGAGGATCGAAACGGCGCTCCCGTCCGGCACCTCCCCCGCGGACTCGCCGCCAGGCGACGCGAGCAGAAGGAGGATGCCCGTCGGGGCGCTCACCGTGCCGGTCCTCGTGTCTGCGGCCAGCGCGGACGGCATCGCCGCGGCGAGCAGCAAAACGGCCAATATAAGCGCTGCGGTGCGGCGCAGAAAGCGGCGATTTTTCGGCAAGTCCTTCCCTCCTCTCGGTCGCGATTTAAAATGTTACAATTTGTAACTGTATCCTACCATCCCGCCCCCTCTCCGTCAACCGCCAGTTTTTGCCGGCGCGAAAAAATAACCCCCCAGTAAATGGTCGGGGGTCATAAGAAAGTAATATCATATTTTCTCAGGAACGGCGTGGCTTCGGTCACGCCGTTTCCTGTTTCAGCAGTTCTTCCACGGGGATAAAGCCCACAAGGTCATAGGAAATGCGGATGCCCTGATGCCGCTTGCCGCTGGACTTGTCCGGGGCTTCAATGTAGATTGCCTTGACAAGCTCCCGCAGCGCATACGGGGTAAGCTCGTCTAAATCCTCGTATTTGCGTACCCGCTGGATAAACTGCTCCAAATTTTCAATCTGTCGTTCCTGTACTTCGATTTCCTGCTGCAAAGGCTGAATTTCCGCTTTAAGCTGCGCTTGTTCGTCCTCATAGGTCTTGCTCATCATAGAAAACTTTTCATCTGTGATGCGCCCCGCCACATTGTCCTCGTAAATGCGGATAAACAAACGGTCAAGCTCTCCAAGCCGCTTTTCAGCCTGTGCCAGCCGCTTCTTGTGTCCACGGATCGCGGCTTCGCTGGACAGCCGGAGCTTCTGCTCCATGACGGCACGGAAATGATCCTCATAGCGACTAACATAGGAAATGACAGTTCTCATGTGCATCCAGACCAATTCCTCCAGAACAACCGCGCGGGTAAAGTGTGCCGAACAGCTTCCCGTATTGCTGCGGTAGTTGGCGCATACAAAATGATCCTGCCGCTTTTCAAAGTAGTTGGTGGTGCAGTAGCGCATTTTTGCGCCACAATCAGAGCAATAGACCATGCCGGAAAACAGGCTGCTCTTGCCCGTCTTTGTCCTGCGGTGACGCTGTTGGCGAATCTCCTGCACCTTGTCAAAGACCTCCTGCTCAATGATCGACGGGTGGGTGTTGTAGAAAACCGCCTGTTTTTCAATAGGCGTTTCCCGCTGCTTCTTGTCCCAGATGGAGTTGGTGTAGGTCTTGAAATTGACGGTGCATCCCGTGTATTCCCGCCGTTCCAGAATGTGAACGACCGTGTTGGTGTTCCAATGGTACGGATCGGCGGTTTCCGGGCTGGGTGTCTTGATGCCCTCGCGTTTCTTGTAGGCGGTGGGGTTAAGTACCTTTTCCTCCTGCAAGAGCTTTGCAATCTGCATCGGGCCTCGCCCTTCCATGCACAGCTTGAAAATGCGCTTGACTACCAATGCCGCCGCTTCATCCACGACCCACTTCATCTTGTCCTCCGGGTCTTTGCGGTAGCCGAACGGAACATTGGTGGTCAGGGGAACGCCGCGTTCGCCCTTCGCCTTATTGACAGCACGAATTTTGCGGCTGGTGTCCTTGGCAAAAAATTCGTTGAACCAGTTCTTGATGCCCGCAATATCGCTGTCGGTACTGTTGGGGTCAATGGTATCGAAGTGGTCGTTGATGGCAATATAGCGCACATTGTACTTTGGGAATGTGAAGTTGATATACAGCCCTGTCAGCGAGGAATTACGCCCCAGTCGTGATAGGTCTTTCGTACAGCAGACTGCCACTCTGCCCGCTTCGATTTCCGCAAGCATGGCTTGAAAGCCGGGACGGTCAAAGTTCGTGCCACTATACCCATCGTCCACGAAAAAGGTCGGGTTTGGAAAACGGTGCTCCTTTGCGTATTGGAGCAGGATCATTTTCTGATTCTGGATGCTGTTGGATTCGTCCTCTTTGCCGCCTTTCTTATCCTCTTTCAAATCTTCCACGGATAAGCGGCAGTATAGCGCGGTGATTTTATCAGTTGCCCGTAACATTTCTGTTTCCTCCTTCAAAGGGGCAACTGCCAGTACAGGATTGGTTGCTTCTATTGTACCAAGAGACTGCGTATTTGTCATTCAGAATCCTCCATCTTTTCTGTAAACTTTTCGCCCATGATGCGCTCCATCTTTTTATCCAGCGTTTCCACGCCATCATAGCTGCCTGTGACGGTGTAAACTGTGCCGCCGATTTCCTTTTGCAAGGTGAACTCCGGCAGCCAGAAAGCGGACAGATTTTTCACGCAGAGATGCCCGTCCTCGTTGAAATAGCAGTTGTGCCGGGGATGGTCGGGCGATAAGGGCTGCGGTTTGAGATACGGGTCTGGATTGGAGAAGTAATATTCCGCTGGCTCGTCATGGTCAGTCTTTTCCCATTCCTCGATTTCTGCCAGCAGGTCAGGGTCAATTTCATGTTCAAACTTCTTATCGCTGTTCATGGTGGTGTCCTTTCTCCGATGGGTTATCGGTCTATATCGTGATGTTTGGTTTTCGCCTTTTGCGGTGCGTCTGCTTTCAGGGCAACATCCACATAGCGGCGTACCTTTTGCAGCTCGGTAACTTCCTCCCGCTGGGCTTTCAGCTTCGCATACTCTGCTTCGTTTTCGGCGGTCAGCGCTGCAAGCTCGGTCTGCCACGCTTTTGGCGTCAGCTTCATATCCGGCAGATTTACCCGCAGATAGCGGTTCGCTGCATCCCATACTGCAAGATCGGCGCGGTGTGTTTCTGCAAACTTCTCCTGCTTGCCTTTCCAGCGGATTTGCTTGTATTCATCGTGGATGGATTGCGTCTCTCGTAGGTTCTGCGCCTGTTCTATGAGCTTTTGGAGTTGACGGATGCGCGTCTCTCTCGGCTTCATGCCGTTGCGGATTTCGCTTGCCTTGTCATGGACAACGGACAGGGCTGCATCCAGTTCTTCCAGCGTATAGATACCTTTTTCTGAAAGAAGATTGACCGCTTTGGAAATGGCTTTGAGTTCGTCCACGGTGTGCTGTTGCTGCCAGCTTTGTGAATACTTCCTGCCATTGGCTTTCTGAATATCCAGATAGCGGAACAGCAGCGTGGAGAGGTTGGGGGATTTTGGCTGCGGCGGCTCGGCGCGCAAGCTCTCCTTTGCCTTGAACACATCAAGCAGCCATTCTTTCAGCTTGCCGATCTGCGCCTTGATGTCGCGGAGCAGACGGTTTGCCGCTTTGATACTGCGGTTCAGCTCACCGCGCTCGGTAGCGATTCCTTTTTTCTCCATCTGTGACGCTGCCACGCCAATATGAACGGTGGGGATTTGATCGATCCCCTGCCGCTCATAGCTGCGGTGGTCGATGCGCTCCGGGCGGTTGTTCCGTTCCAAGAACTCATTGGCAAGGTCAGCCCACACCTTGCGCCAGACCTCAGCGTTCTCCTGACTGTTCCAGTCCACAAGGTCAACCTTGCGGGTTTTGTATCTGCCGCTGGATAGGCGGATTCTCTCGCCGCTTTCGTCCAGCACATATTCCTTTTTGGACTTCGGAAGCCACTTGCCCTGTTCGTCCATCGGGCGCATGGTGAGAAGAATATGAGCGTGCGGGTTGCCGCTGCCTGTGTCATGGATATTGAAGTCTGCGCACATTCCTCTGGAAACAAATTGAGAGGAACAGTACGCACGGATAATCCGTACCTGTTCCTCTCTGGATAACTCTATGGGCAGGGCAACCTCCAACTCCCGCGCCAGTTGGGAGTTGCACGCCTTTTCAATTTGCTCCGCGCTGTTCCACAGTGTTCCCCGGTCTTGAAAGTCCGGGGGAGCGTTGGGCGGCAGCAGGATTTCCGAATGGACGATGCCGCGCTTTCGGGTGTAGTCATGGATCATGCCGTCCCATTCGTTTGTGATTTTCTCGCCGCTTCGGTAGGCAGCAGCGGCAACGGCTGACTTGCCATTCCCCCGGCTGATAATTTTGATGCTGCAATGATAGATTGCGATAACGGTTTACCTCCGATCTTCGTGATTCAGCCCCATGAAATGGAACAGCTTACCGCAGCAAGGTGTTCTGTTTCGTGGGGACGCAAAAGGGTAGACAGCGCAAGCTGTCGCAGGGAAAATGCAGTTTTCCCTGTTTGGCGCAAGCCGCCAATGTGAGCGCGTGAAGATTTCCATGCGCTCACAAGCTCTCGGCAGAGCGCACGACACCTCATGGGGTCCCCGCAAAGCTGCAAAATTTTGTGGGGAGAGGAGGGGCAGCAGAATGAATGAGTTTTGCCGCTTGCGGCGAAACGAACGATATGGAGCTTGCCCCGACGAGGTGTATAAGTGCGCCCTTGTTACCAAGGGTATTATCCGGCATCCATCCCCTCGGCTCGTTTTTTCAAATACTCCTGTGCTTCCGTACTCTTTGCAATGTGATACAGGAAGTCCTTGCCTTCGTCCTCCGTCATGGTTTTCAGCTCCGGCACGATGCTTTCCATATAAAGCCGCCGTACAGAAAAATGCGGTGATTGCGCTCCTTGCGTTTCTCAACAGACAGTTTGCGGTTGAGCATCTTGTTTCGGTTTTCGTACTGCTGCAACTGCTTCTGCGTGCGTTCCAGTTCAGCATTACATTCTTCAAGGGTGGTAGGTTGTTTTCTTGGCATATCGTTCCTCCTGTGATTTTGTTTTTGATATAAAAAGACCGCCTACCAATGGTAAGCGGTCTTTGAATAAAGAAACATCATATACTAATTCTGTTTTCTTTGGATTAAATCCAAATGTTTAGATCATAGTCTTGGCCAGTAATAATCTTAGCGTATTGCGCTCCGATTACAATACCGACCGAAGTTAATGTCAAAAGCGCAATCCCACTATTGGCCCAATAATCAAAAACATCCTGCATCTCAGGCACAAGTTTAACAACCAATTTTTGCACAGCTTCCTCTGACATTCTATTTTCTTTGAAGAGCTTTTTGAATATTTGCTGATGCTCTTGACTCATATCCAACCTCTCTATTAAAGTTGTCAGGACATCTTCGGATATTGCGTTGATTTGAAGTGTGTCACTGTTGTTTAGACATTTTAAGAATAGATTGGGATACAAGTCCACAAAACTTTTGCCATCAGCATCTTTTGGCAATTTGTCTTTCTCAATTCCTTTCATAAAAAGGCCGGAATAAGTATTCAAAAAGAGCGATGGCAATTTTTGGCTTACCGCTGAATACTGACTACATCCAGTAAAGTTTAGATGTTGGAATTCTGACTGTTTTTGACTGACACCTTTTTTGTAAATCGGCAAAACAGTGTTTTGAATATACTCAACAAGAGAACTGTGGTCGTTGACATTAAGCCGTACTGTATGTTTAAGAATAAATGCCAATGCCAATGTAGCCATTTGCGTTTCAATTAGTTTCGGAGCAATTTGAATAGATTCTCCTAATGCAATTTGAAGCAACGTGCGTGATGATTCTCCGATTCTCTCGGCCAGAATATTTGACAATACTGATGCAAGTTCTGGTGTTCCTGCTTTTATATACGCTTTTTGAGCTTCTGCGTAATCATATTGCATAGAGGGCTCTCTAAACTCGGACAGCGCTTGTTCATCAGTCATGTTCCGTTTACTTAGCTCTGCAACGACTTTTTCAAACAAGTCGCTATCCCGGCGCTTGGCTTCCTCGTATGCCTCGGCCTTGTATTTGTTCAATTCATCGCTTACAACATCAAGACACAGTGCTTTTGTATTATCATAACCCATACCTTGATTTACAACAATCAGCCCCGAATTCGAAGCAGCTTCGACACCGTAGTTATCTCCTGAGTTTTCTATGGATGGTTTTCTTTTAAGAAGATCACATGTTGATTTCACCAGAATTCACCCCCGAAATAACGCCTCTATTATTTCCACTGTTGCTGACTGACACGTCACCAGAAACTTGGGTGTTTCCGTTGCCATTAATACTGTTTTTCAATTTTTTAACTTCGTTCTTCGCCCCTATGGCAGCAATCGCAGATACAACTGCGGCAAGGGTGCTAATTGCACTTAATACTAAAGAGGCTATCTCCATTTTTATCTCTCCTTTATCATTTTTGCCCAGAAACAACAAATTCGTAAAGCTGTTTATTGCAATTTCTTTTGCGAACAATGTGATACTCAACATCGACAAAACCAATTGTAGTCATCATATCAACATATATTTTTTCGGCCGGAACAGTAATGTTATAAAAATTCGAATTTCCGATAATGTAGAACACTCTGCCTTTTGCGGCTAATCCGGCATATACGGAAGAAAGGTGTTTTTGCATATCTTCGAAATATTTTAATACATAGTTTGCCATTAACCCTGCAGACTTGTTGTCTGCATTAGATATTTTTTCTGCAATATCATAAACATATTGAGGAAGAGAATGGTCGCTTTTCCATGTGCCCAATAGACTTGTCGCTCGTCCCCATGTTCCACCTATTGCCTGCCAATCAAGATCGCTGGCCTGATCAGATGTCTCAAGATAATCCAGCCAATACATATATGGACGTAATTCACGAATATACGAAATTCTATTTGGGTATGGTGGCGAAGTAATAACCGTATCATATGCCCCATAACATTCCGCAGGGATGGATCTCGAGTCGTGCAATAACACTTTTGATGTTGCACGAGGTTGTAATAGTGCTCCTTTAGCAACCATTTCACAAACTGAAATAAAAGCTTCTTTTGCAATATCTATTGAAAAGAAACCTTCATTACCATCTTTGAATGATGTAGAAACATGGTTAAACGCAGCATTAGAAAGTTCAATTACTATTCGGCAAAAAGAAACGGTAAGTAGTTGTACAACAGCATCATCTTCAACAGTTTTAATTGCAGATTTTAGTTTTGCTAAAAATTCGGCTTGAGGCGGATTCCACCAACGATAAATATTGTAGATCGGAGGAAAATCGGTAGGCACGTATTCTTCTATGTGCTGCATTAATGTGTTTGCAATAGACAAAAACTCTTCGACCTTATCTCGATGATAAATGCCTAATTTTGCATTTCCCAACCAAACTAAAAAAGGATTGATTTCTAATGCAAATGATGAAATGCCTTTATTGGCACACACTAATTCCGTTGTTCCGGTACCTGAAAAAGGTTCCATAACACAACGAGGGGTATAATCCAACTCAGCAAGTATTTCTTCCACCAAGCGAACAGAGTATGCTGGAGTAAGTCGCAGCCATCCATGTCTACCCAAAGACGAATTGTATTTAAATGTGTATTGTGCGTTTTGCGTTATTGCTTCTTTATGCATTTACTCTGCCCTCATCAGCTGTTCAAGAACATGCTGAATCTTTTCTTTAAAGTATTCTTGGTTACTGTTCATGAATTCGACAAAGTCAAACCCAATAACCTGTTTAAAAAAGCTAAAGGTTGAAACGTAAGGGGATGTCTCAACAAAACCTTGGAGAATTGCCCATTTTGCGACATTATATCGAGCTACAATATCATCGTCTATCTGTGCAGACATAACCATTAGACAAGGGATATATCCATTGGCATACGCATTTGCTGCGTTGGCAATATCTGCGTTCTGACGTTTGGAGTCTTTGCTTTTGTATCCTTGCCTTACTTCGAAAACGATACCAGTTATTGCTTCCCGGATTGGAGTAGCAAGTTCCAGATTATCTGCTACTTGCATCATCCAAGCGGTGCAGCGTTCTTTAATTTCTTCGTCTGGGATTTTATCAATTATAATTCGCCCATCCAAAGAAAGTGTACGTTCTTTTCCGTTAGTTCCAGTAACTTTGTAAGACCATGTGACATCGTCAGCATTGAGGCCAAGATAATCCATAAAAATAGCCCTGACAAGGCGTTCGCAGCCAATGCCAATTTGCCGATAAACACTGGTAATGCCACCAGCTGCTTTATGGGCAGAATACATAAGAGGATTGTCCAATCCAAGCCATTTATAAAACGCATCTGCTCCGTATAATGTTTGGAATTCTGCAAGCGAAAATCCACCATTTCGTCCATGCCCAAATTTGGGTGAATAGTGTGCACATTCATTAATTGGCTCTATAAGTATATTTCTATATCGAATGTTTTGCTCGGTTGTCATTATCTTTGTCTCCTTACTTTTCGTTTGAAACGGATAGTACTTCTGAAATATCACATTTTAATGCAGCACATATTCTATCAATACTTTCCATAGAAACGTATTCATCTTTTCCAAGTTTTGCAAGTGTGCTACTGCTGATACCCGCAATTTCTTTTAAGTCAGTTCGTTTCAATTTTTTGTCCAAAAGTAATTTCCACAACTTCGTATAAGTAACTGCCATTCTGCCACCTCCGAATCATAATTTTTATTATATCAGAAAAGAATGAACATTTCAATGCAAATATAGATTTAATATCCTTTTTTGCAAACTTAATTTCTTTTATGGCGAATATTTTGCTTTGCATAATCGCTTGCCGCCTGTCGGCGTTCTTTACTGTATGGTGCAGTCAGACGGAAAGACAACCGCCCCTTTTCAATCTCAAACGCCTTGTAGCCTGTTTCGGTATCCTCGTCCGTCATATTGCAATGGTCGGGGTATTGCTCCGCATAGGCGGTCAGCCGCTTCTTCAAGTCGGTGTTGTGGGTGCGGATATGGATTAGCGAGTCTTTCTCGTCAAACCAAATGTCGGTAGTCTTTTCCTGCTTCGTAAGCCCTGTTCTCATAAACTC
>ENA-ORRA01002184-ORRA01002184.1-human-gut-metagenome-genome-assembly--contig:-NODE-2184-length-11138-cov-4.471984_pt1 | contig 11138 bp, 12 predicted proteins | sample MGYA00242169_ERZ509122 | MGnify/ENA primary metagenome ERZ509122 (study PRJEB26280, sample SAMEA2338650) | human gut metagenome | biome: human gut; feature: human-associated habitat; material: faeces...
GGCTGCCCTCAGAGCCTGCGCTTGCAAAGCGTTTCGATGTCAGCCGAACCACGATCCGGGAAGTCATGAGCCAGTTGGAAACAGAAGGCTTCATCCAGCGCAGGCAAGGAAGCGGCACCTATGTGCGTCGTCAGCCGCTGCTGGAGGATGAAAGCCTGCTCCACTTTGTCGATTTTCCGACGCTGATCTCCAAGCAGGGACACACGCCCGCCATGCGGCAGCTCGGATTTGTGCAGCAGCGCGCAGGAGCTTTCTTTTCCACCCGTTTTCACATCGGTGAAGAAGATCGGATCCTCACCCGGCGCTGCCTGTACACGGCAGATGAACATTTTTGTGTACTGGCTGAAGACAGTTTCCCGCTGGCCTTCCTCTCGGAAGGTCAGTGTGTACAGCTGCTTGGGTCAAACAATACCGATCTGCGGCTTTTCCTTTTTCTCGCAACCGGCCGCGCCGCCTGTCAGGACGAAACCACAATCTCCGTTGCCCAACCGGAAGACTACCCGTTCCTTGAATCCCTGCTCGAGGACAAGCAGCATCCGCTGCTCTTTCTGAGCAGCATGTGTCTGGATAATCACAATGAACCGTTTATCAGTTCGCAGATTTACTCGGACACAGACTATATCAAGTATCAGCTGAACCGCAGGATCGTCTGAACTCAGTGATTGCTGTGATACAGGTTGATCCGGTTTCCACAGGGGTCTTCAACGGCAAAATACCGTGTACCGTAGCTCTGTGTGACAGGCTTGCTCACAATCCGGATGCCTTCTGCAGCCGTAAGCTCCTGATAGGTCTGATCGACATCTTCGGTTTCCAGATTGACGATCACAGGGCCGGTCTTTCTGTCATGTGCCTGACAGAGTACGCTGATTGTGCCGCGGCCGGCCCGGAATTTTGCGCCGCGATCCTGCGTTCCTTCGTTCCAGCTGTAATACGGCTCCTGGCCGAGCAGCGTTTGATAGAAGTCCCGGCAGGCGGAAAAATCTGCTTCTTCGGTATATAGAAGGATTTGAATGTCCCCTGTAAATGCTGTCATCGTTTATTCTCCTTTTTTATAGACACAGGCACCATCAATGTATTTTGCACAGATATCCCGGTCGTCCGACCGTGTAATCAGGCGCTCCATCCGTTCATACGGTGTCCGCTGCACGCCGTCGCAGAAGCGGCTGTCATCCAGAATCACCGCATCAAAACAATATCCCGGCTCAAAACTTCCGCTTTTCCAGAGTGCGCCGCCGCCTTTTGTTGCAAGGTAAAACGCATTGGGCAGAGACAAAACTTTCCGCTGATCCATATTTCGCGCGCTGTTTTTGGAAGCCCAGAATACCTTGGATGCCAAAATCGCCTCAAATATTGTCCGGAACATATTCAGCGTGTTGCCGCCGCCGACATCCGTACCCAATCCGACTGCAATTCCGGCATCCAGATAGTCCATGATTGGCGCCGCGCAGCCGCAGCTGTTCATGTTCGACTGCGGACAATGGGCTACCATCACATTGCGTCTTTTCAGCGTTTCTACCTCTTCCGGGGAGGAGAATATGCAGTGTGCCATCACTGCCTGTGTCTGTGGTCCAAGCAGCCCCGCGCAGTCATAGGCCTGTGCATAAAAGTCAAGATCCGGTGCAAGTTCCCGCACCCAGTCAATTTCATCCAGCCCCTCTGAAAGGTGCGACTGCACCGGGACATGGTATTCTTCTGCAAGCTGTCCCAACTGCTGTAGGCAGCTTTCCGTACAGCTGGGAAAATATCGCGGCGTGAGAATCGGATAAATCGCACCAATTCCGTTCTTTGTCTCTTCCAGCCAAAGGCGGGTCTGCGCGATCGTCTCCCGTGTCGTTTCCAGCAGACCCGGTGAAGAATTTCGGTCCATATTCACCTTTCCGACATAGCCTGCAAATCCGTATTTTGCCAGGACTCTCATGAGAATCTCTGTCGCTTCGCGGCTGGTCGTTGCATAGGCGCACAGGCGCGTTGTCGGTGTAGCCAGAAGAGACTTAGCAAAACGGGTGTAGGCCTGTTCCGCGTATGCAATATCGTTGAATCTGGACTCATCGGGAAACGCATAGCGGTCAAACCATGTGTTCCACTGACCGCTCTCAATATTCTGCCCGATTCCCTGAAAGGATGCCTGAGAGGCATGGACATGGATATCACAGGTACCGGGAATGACGAATTTGCCGCCCATATCCAGTACATCGACCTGGCGATATCGATCTGGCAGCGTTTCATAGACCCCAGCGACCTTTTTCCCCTCACAAACCAGATACGCATCTTCCATGATGGTAAACTGATCCCGCTGTGCGGTAAAAACCAGCGTTCCCTTGATCGCAAAGCTCCGCTCTGCACGATGTTCAACTTGGCTCATAGCATCCCCTACTTAGCATTTCATATAATTCCTGCCTGCATAATACCAGCGTATTTAGGCATCGTCAACACAAACCGGCTATCCCTAAAAATCTTTGGATATATGCAAAAAAGCGCCCTGTTTGCCCCACTTTCTTTTTTGTTAAAAGTGCAATTTGTACGACAACTTGCCAGTTTTTCAAAAGATGTCTGTCTGTAATCTGCTTGTTGCCGCCAGTCCAGCTTTTATCCAGCAGGAATCTGCTGCCGCTCGGAATGGGCGGCAGCTTGCCTTTTATCAAATCATGCTGACATGTTTCAGTGTCTCTGTGATTGCTTTTTCCGCCGCTGTCCCCTATAATTGAAAGGCAAACGGTATGCAAGCTGCAAACTCAGAAGCGAAAGGAGCGCAACGACATGCAGTGCTCGCCGCCAACTTCGAAGAACACGCTCTCGCAGCCCCTTCGAAAGTGTTGGACGCCCTATGCCGAGCTGCAAAGGCACAAAGCTGATGGACGGCAAGGTTTTCAAGGGCAGCGTCGGGCATCAGGAGCTTGCGGCGTGGGTTGAAGGACTTGGACTTTAAGGGACAGACAAATCGGGATTTGACGAGGTAAGTAATTATGGATGTGTGCAGTTTTATTAAGGCTGTGTTGGCTCAAGATGAGAACACAATCAGAAGTTTTTTTCACAAAGATGCGTATGTGAATTGGCATTGTTCCAACGAGCACTTTACGGTCGATGAGTTCATTATTGCAAACTGTGAATATCCAGGTGATTGGGATGGAACAGTTGAACGAGTTGAAGTGATAGGCGATTTATTCATTACAGTAACAAAAGTTTATCCCCAAGATAGAAGTGTATATTTCCATGTGGTGTCATTCATAAGAACAGCAAATGATAAAATTGTGTCAATGGATGAATACTGGGCTGATGATGGAAATCCTCCACAATGGAGAATAGATAAGCACATAGGCACACCAATTATATAAATTCAAGTTTAACGAACAGGAGATGATGATCGCATGAAAATCCTATATGAACTATCTTGGCTATGGGAAACGCTGGGCATTGCGCTTGTGGCTGCAGCTGTCTGCGTGACTTGCGCCGCGCTGATTGGCAAGGCAGCAAAGAAGAAACTCGGCAAAAAGGTGTTGGCGGTCATAGGGGCAGCGGCATTTGTGGGCGCGATTCTGGCGGTCATTCTGATCGCACGGACACCGATGCCGCTTTGACAGGATATCCGGGATGATATGATTCTGGATCACAGGTATTTATATGACATTCTGACCGGGGGAAAATACCCGGAAAGAATCCCGCTGGACAAACTGCTGACCGGCGCATAATAAGTGACCGAGGACGCCGGTTATCTTCTGATATCCCACAAGGGCTTCGGGCTGCCGATTCTGTAGACCGAAGCGTAGCAAGAATCCATACGTATCAGGCACTTGATGCCATAAAGATTGAAACAGGCAATCAGACGGTACAGGAGATTCCTGATGAAATCTCCTGTAATAGAAGCTCCGATTTGTCAAGCAGCGCTTGCGTCGGAGTCATAAGCTGCGGATACCACACGGGAGAGAATCGCAATCAGATTCTCTCCCGTGTGGTATTTCCGCTCTATTCTCTGGGCGGCATTCTGCCGCAGGAATGCTTCTCCGGGCAAAAACCGATGGCTCTGCACTTCGGCATGAAGTAATGGCTGACTGTGTAGTCCCATTCCTTCGAGTAACTGCTCAGCTCCCGACAGAGGTCGCTGAACAGTGCGCGGTATTCGTGATATGCACGGCTGCACATCCTCTGGCGCGACATATCCATGAGATTCCGCAGGTTGTGCTTGCAGACGATCCTCGTCTCCATGCCGAGCGGCAGGCCCGCCGTTTCCGGCGAGCTCCTCCTCGCGCGGGACGCCGAGCTCGTCCAGCCGGGCAAGATGCTTCTGAATTTCTGCCATCAGTTCATCGTAGACCGCCTTTGCGGCCGAACGCTCCGCAATGCTGGCCGGCGTCACATAGTCAAAGCCATGCTCATAGTTGATATAGCGTGTGCTGGCCTGCAGCCGCGTCGGTTGGCCGCCGATGTGCGTGTACCACTCCCGGATCACCCTTGCCGAATATCCCTCCAGCGTCAGATAGACATCCGGGAACTCAAACGTTCTTCCATGCCCGCTCTCCAGACAGTCCAGCCCTCTGCGATAGTTCTTTTTTTCATCCGCGGTGTCCGCACCCCAGCAGATCCCCGCCTCAAACCCGATCATCGTGATCGGGTTCTTGCATGTATAATTCTGGATGGTAATTTTCCCCATTGTCCATTCCTCCTGTTCTGCGCCAATGCCGTTATGCAATTCTGACAAGCCCCCAGCTGCTCCAGTCCCATGCGCTTTCCCGTCCGCTCCGTTCAGTGATGACAAGCCGCTGCTGTTCGTCAAACTGCCACGCGGCGGCATCCAGGCCGATATCCGAGGCCATCCATGCCGGGCGAAAGTTCTTTCCCGTCCAGTCGTAGATATCAATATGCTGCGACCAGCCCCAGTCCGGTCCGGTTTTCCAGAACGGCCGGCTTTTTCCGAACCGCCCCCATCGCCAGACGAGGAGCAGCAGCTCCGGCGCTCCGTCATGGTCGATATCGCACCAGAGCAGGCTCTGCACCTTCTGTCCTGCCGCCGGGCGCCAGATCTCACTTCCGTCAGAGACTGCACGAAGCGTTTTTCTGTGCAGACTGAGCTGCTCCGGGCCTTCCTCCGCCGTACAGAAACAGTCTGCCTCCTGCCAGACGATCCAGCGCGGCAGGAAACAGCCCAGCCGCCTGCGCCGCAGACAGCCGCCAGCACCGGAAGCAGGAGCCATTTTCTCACCCCTGTACCCAATAGCTTTGCGTCCACCACGGCTTCTCCGGCGTTTCATCCTGATGGAAGCGCCCGTCCGGCGACATCCATTCGCCGATCATCTGCCGCCATTCGGTATCCGTCAGACGCGCGGACAGCGGCTGGCAAAACTGATAGAAATTATACACAACGCCGGAGGCAATGCGGAGCGTCCCATCCACCGGCACGATCACATAGATCTGCGCCGGGCGGCCGTTCGCAGCCTGTAAGACCGTTCCGTTCGGATCCGTTGCGATATCCGTCACCAGAGACGCCGGGATCTCCCGTGCGTCGAGATACTCTGCATCTGTCCGGTCTTTGACAGCTTCGATCCAGAAATGCTCCAGCGTGCCGCCGTATTCCCGGATGAGGTCATATTCCTCATCCGACAGCCGCTCATTCCGCAGCTCCTTCCGACTGATCGTCTCAAGGCTCCGCGCGAGCGAAGCAAGGCGTGTCAGATTTTCGCGGTCGGCAGGATCCAGAATTCCATATGTCTGAAGCCCGGCTGCCGTCTGCTCTGCCAGCTCCGCGAACCGGCGATAGACCTCCGTCTCCGGTTCCACATAGCCGCGGTCATCCAGCTCCTCCGGAGGGCCGCCGCCCATCTCCGCCATCACCTGCTTGCCATAGAGTACCGTGTCGTGCTTGAGTTCCGTAAAGCTGCCCGCGTAGGTTTCCAGCGCCTTCTTTTTCCACTGCTCCGTCGTCATGAACGACGGGTATCCGGCACCCTTTTCCACCAGAAGAGGATTGAGCGTGTACAGCCATCCCGCGTAGAGGCTCGCCGACCACAATTCCTCCGGCGCTTCCTTTACTGCTTTTCGGAGCATCTGCATCTGCTCCGGGTAGCGTGCGTAAGCCGTATCGCCCTGCTGCGTCAGAATGGACAGCGCCGTCTCGGAGCCGAGGGCCGCCGGCATATCCAACACATCCGGCAGCATCCGCCGTTCTCCCTGTGCGTTTTCCCGGACCTTGTTGAACACCAGCTGCTGCATCACGGCGGCATCCAGCGTAAAACGCTGCCCCATGAAGCGGAAGCCCTTTCCTGCCTGTGCCAGATCGACGGTTCCCTCCGGGTCGATTACCGGGATGGAGTTGATCTGCGGCGCAGCAAGCGTCCTGATCTGTTCAGTATAGTGTTGATAGGCAGTCTCATCCGAGCGCAGCCGTTCCGTGTCTGGAATGGTGCCGTAGGCAGCCTCGATTGCCGGCAGATACTCATAATAGCCAAGATCGTCGCTGACACCCGCAAAGAATGAGGTCACGGTGTAGAGCTTTTCCCAGCTGTCCAGCGCCGTATCGCGCAGCGCCAGTGTGATCAGCAGCGCCGTGCGGTTCATATCCTCCTTCTTCTGCGTGAAATTGATCTGCCCGTACCACATCATCGCGCGGAAATACGCCTCCAGCGTCTCGTCGCCTTCATAGTAGCCGCGCGGCTTGAACTGGGAATAATCCAGAAGATCTTCCGTTACAGCACACGGGGCAATGTCCTGCGCCGCATAAATGGCGGACAGCTCCTGCGCGGCAAGCGCCTTTACCTGCTCTGGCATCTGAATCTTCGGATCCTGGAGCGCAGCACCCACCGCGAAATACAGCGTGCTGTGCTTTGCCGCATTCTCCCACGCTGTTCCGGTCAGTGCGTCCAGCTGTGCGGCAGATGCGCGCAGCATGTCTCTGCTCAGCGTTTGCAGCTGCGCGGCAAGCTGCTGCTTTTCCGTCCGGTTCAGAAGCAGGCTGAAATACAGGTGATAGGTATGCATCATGGAATCTACCGTTACAAAATTCGGGATCTGCAGATAGCGATTCCATTCATAGCGGCCGAAAAACTCGGAATAAAAATCCGGCTCGACCACAAACAAATTCTGCGCAAGGATGGCTTTGGCCGTGTCGGAAAACCCGTTCCGCTCCATCCATTCCAGATTTGTGATCTCATGCAAGTCCCCGGATACACTGTAGTCCGGCACGGCTGCAGCCGTCTGCACGTCAGTGGCCGTAAAACGGAGAAACTGTGGCCGCGCCAACGGCTCTGCCGGAGCCACCACAGCCGCTGCCCGGCTGCCTGCCGTCAGTGTCCTCATCTGAGCGTCTTTCTTCCGCTGTGCGAGCTGATATACAAGTACCGTGCAGGCCACGATCAGCGCCAACGTACCGACTGCAATGGAAAACAACTCCGTCGGCTTGATTCTGTGCCGTTTGCCGTTTCCATGGGCTGCAGCAGCGCCGCAATACGGACAGCTGCGCTCATATTCCCGGAGTTCTTTTCCGCACTTTGGACAAAACATGATACTGCCTCCTTTTCTGCGCTTCTATTTCACCTCTTTTACAATTCGAGCTTACCATACAACCGCGATTCTGGCAAGGCAGATCCAGAAAAAAGGTTCCTGCCAGCCTAAGCTGCAGAAACCTTTTTCTTAATCTATTGATTGAACTTTCGCCGGTAGGCAGCAAAGGCCTCCATGATCACCGTGATGGCCTCCTCTCTTCCGTGGACGCTGTCGACCTCCGCGTTGGTATCCGGCTCCAGGTGCTTGTAGACGCTGAAAAAATGACTGATCTCATTGGAGACATGCGCCGGCAGATCGGACAGGGCAGAATATCCGTTGAACATCGGATCGCCAAACGGGATCGCGAGAATTTTGTCGTCCATCGCACCGTTGTCGCGCATGGTAAAATATCCGACCGGATAGACCCGCACCAAGCTCATCGGGCGAATTGGCTCGCTGCACAAAACCAGCACGTCCAGCGGATCTCCGTCATCGGCATAGGTGCGCGGGATAAAGCCGTAATTGGCCGGGTAGTGCGTCGAGGTGTAGAGGATCCGGTCCAACCGCAGCGCACCGGTCTGCTTGTCCAGCTCATATTTGTTTTTTGAGCCCTTTTCAATTTCGATCACCACCAGAAAATCCTCCGGCTGCATCCGCTCTGGGCTGATATCGTGCCATAAGTTCATCGGTCGACCTCCTTTTTCCTGCGCGTTCTTTTTTACGTTTATTGTATCGAATACAGCCCTTTTTGTCAAATAGCGACCGCCTCGCATACAGATGAGAAGCCAGACGGCTATCCTCTACAGCTGTACGCAGATCACTTTTCATGCTTTGTAGAAGCTGCGCATCATGTGATTCACTCCTGAAACAGTTTTTCTGCCACGGGCAGTTGCATGACTACGATTTGACTACTATCACCTGTAAAACCGAAAAAGCCGGGTTGTCCAGTGTTTTCAATGGTCCCGCAACAATTCAGAAAAAACGGACGTTTTCGCCGAAAGCTGAACATTCCTTGAAAACACAGCATTTTATCCGTTGATGCCTGAAAACTCCGACTCTGTAGGTCGGGCGTTTGAATCGTGTCGGGCGTACCAAAAATTCCGTGAAATCATCTGATTTCACGGAATTTCTATATGAATTTATTTGAATTTCAGCTTTTGAAGCATAGCGCAACCGGACAGAGCTTTTTGGGGGATAGCTTAGATTTCCAGACTGCTTTGCATGATTTGGCTGGCGGCTTTCTTATTTTTGTCGAAAGCGTGGGTGTAGATGTCCAGCGTGGTCGACGGTTGACTGTGTCCGAGCAATCCAGCAACTGTGCCGACATCCGTGCCGCTGGCGATGAACAGGCTTGCCGCCGTGTGGCGCAGACTGTGGACGTTCAGGTCGGTTGGACGATCGTTTGTTTTCAAGATTTTCTTGAATCGCCATGTGAAGGTCGAAGGTGTCATCGGCAGTTTCATGCCCTTTCTGCGGAACACATAGTCATCTTTGGTCTGCTCGCGCCGGTCGTAACGCTCCGTTTCCGCTGCGCAGAAGGCTTCGTATTCGCGCAGCAGGCTTTCCATTTCGGCGGAGAAGTACACATACCGGTTGCCCGCTTTCGTTTTCGGGGCTTTCACGATGATCTCGTCCCCCGTCGTTTTGACCGCGTTCCGGCAGACGTGGATGCTGCGCTCGGCGTAGTTGATGTCCTCCCACTTGAGTGCGCAGCATTCGCCGCGCCGCATTCCGGTCGCGATGATGAGCTTGAAGTAGGTCTCATACAGGACGCTTTCTGCCTCCAACGCCTGAATCAGCTTTTTCACCGTTTCATCGTCCGCGATCTTTTTCTCTTTCTTCTGTCCTGCGTACTTGTAAGTGCGCCACGCGGGATTGTGATTGAGATAGCCGCCCTCCATCGCGTCGGAGAGGATGCCGCACAGGCAGCTGTGCACACCCTCGACCGTCGCTTCGGAGAGCGGCTTTCCGTTGGCTTTATTCTTTTGCTTGCGCAGCTTTGCATACAGGCTGCGGAAGTGTTCCGGCCGCAGATCGACCAGCTTGTAGCTGCCGAGGTATGGCTTGAAGCGTTCAATATCCTGCTTCTCGCGCACGAGTGTAGACTTCGCCAGCTTGTCCGGCGCAATGGCTTGCAACCAGATCTCGGTGTACTTCTCCAGCGTGATCGACCGGTCGATGTCCGGATTTAGCTTCTTGCAGCTCATTTCGAACAGCATTGCCTGCTCCTGGAGATTCCGCGACGCGTCCCCCCGCAAATCGAACGGGTTTCCGCAGTGCATATCCGCCAGTTTGCAGGATTTCCTTTTTTGGCGGGATTCTCTAAAATATACGTAGAGAATCAAAGAAAGAGGAGGTTACTCTCATGGCATTTTCTCTCGACAGCAAGGTAAAGGACATTCTGAAGAATCCGGCGGCAGCCGTGCTGGACAAGTACAGCCCCGATGCTTCCAAGAACCCGCAGATGAAGCTCGTCGGCGGTCTGACGCTGCGCAAGCTCGCCAGCTTCCCGCAGTCGGCGTTCCTCAAGCCCCATCTGGACGATCTGGATAAGGAGCTTCAGGCGATCGAATAATTGATCTTACACGCCTCATCCCTTCAAAATGGGCGGCGCTCCGATTGGAGCGCCGCCCATTTTATGTGTCTGTTAAATTTGAGGGACGAAGATTCCGGCGTTCTGACCGCCGTCGGCGAGGATGTCCACGCCGTTAATGTATCCGGCCCTAGTCTGCCAATGCCTGCACCTGCGCGCGGTCCGCGATGTCTGTTTTGCAGAGACAGCTCTCCACGCCAAGCTTGTCCAGCTCCGCTTTTGCCGCTTCCATCTTTGCGAGGTTGCGCCCCGCCAGCACGATCACGGACGTTTTTCCGAGTTCCTTACAGATTGCCTTTCCCATGCCGCCGTGACCGCCTGTTACGACCGTAATTGTTTTCTTCATGTGTGACCTCCCTGATTTGGATACGGCACAGGCGGCTCCGGACGGGCCGCCTGTGCTGTGTTATTTGTATTTTCTCAGAAGCACGTCCAGCCGCCGTCGCATTTGAGCTCTTCGCCGTTCACATAGCGGGACTGGTCGCTGGCCAGGAACAAGATCGCGTCTGCCAAGTCCTCCGGCATGGCAAGCTCGCCGGAGAAGTCCAGCAGCTTGCTGGGCCTGCCGAAGCCGAACTCGTCGGCGGGCGGCATGACCAGCGGAATATCGGTCACGACGCCGCCGGGAGAGAGTGCGTTGCAGCGGATGCCCTCCTCCATGTACATGAACGCCGTGTTCTTCGTCGCCGCCAGCACCGCGCCCTTGCTCGCGCAGTAGGCCGCGCCCGCGGTCTGGTGCGTTGCGCCGACGGAGCAGATGTTGACGATCACGCCGCCATCACCCTGCGCGAGATACTGCTTGCATTCCTCGCGCAGGCCGTACATCAGGCCGAACGTATTGATGCGGAATGTCTTTTCCAGCATTTCGTCGGACATATCGGCGATGGCCGTGTTGTCGTCCATCACGCCCGCGCAGTTGACGGCAACGTCCAGCTTTCCAAACGTCTCGACTGCCTTTTTCACCATGCCCACGGCTGCCGCCGGGTCGCCGACGTCGCCCGCGTACCACGTCATTTCACCGGGAGCATCCTTGCATTCCTCGGCCAACTCCTTCAGGCGTTCTTCGCGGCGGGCG
>ENA-ORRA01002187-ORRA01002187.1-human-gut-metagenome-genome-assembly--contig:-NODE-2187-length-11134-cov-2.748353_pt1 | contig 11134 bp, 6 predicted proteins | sample MGYA00242169_ERZ509122 | MGnify/ENA primary metagenome ERZ509122 (study PRJEB26280, sample SAMEA2338650) | human gut metagenome | biome: human gut; feature: human-associated habitat; material: faeces...
AGCCGCTATGAATATTACTTACTGGAACAAGCGATCAGCGATCAGAACTGGATTCAGCCTTTGACGGAAAAGAGCGAAAAAGAGCTTAAACCGCTCATCGTTCCCGGCAAAGGGAAAGCACTACGAGTATATCCGTGGAATATCACATTGCTGCGAAATACCCTCGTGATGCACGAAGGCAAACAGGCGGAAATAAAGAATGATACGCTTTATATCGACGGAAAACCCACACAGCATTGTTTTTTTACCAAAGATTACTACTGGATGGCTTCCAACAATAGTGTCAATCTGTCCGATTCACGTCTGTTCGGATTCGTTCCGCAAGACCATATTATCGGGAAAGCATCACTAATCTGGTTCTCTAAAGAAAAAGGAACGGGAATCTTTGACGGATACCGATGGAATCGCTTCTTTCAGTCTGTAAAATAATTCACATGCATAGTTTTCAACATAACATCTGTACATAAAATAATGAGAATAGCTTATTTATCATCTGCCTACCTTGCTCCGGTAGAATATTATACCAAACTATTGGAATATGATAAAATATATGTCGAACAACACGATCATTATATAAAGCAAACCTATCGCAACCGTTGTACGATTGCCGGACCTGACGGCGAACTGGCACTCTCCATTCCAACCGTCAAACCGGATACGCTGAAATGTCCAATGAAGGATATACGTATTTCCGATCACGGTAACTGGCGCCATCTGCATTGGAATGCCATCGAATCAGCCTACAACAGTACTCCTTACTTTGAATATTACAAAGACGACTTCCGCCCTTTCTACGAAAAGAAATACGAGTTTTTAGCCGATTTCAACGAGGAACTCTGCCAGCTGGTCTGTAAGTTGATAGACATTCAGCCTTGCATCGAACGAACTACAGAATATAAAATGGAATTTGCTACAGAAGAAGCGGACTTCCGCGAAATTATTCATCCCAAGAAAGATTTCCGGATAGCCGACCCGGAATTTATTCCGCATCCCTATTACCAAGTCTTTGATTCCAAACTCGGTTTTCTCCCTAATCTGAGTATTATTGACCTGCTTTTCAATATGGGACCGGAGAGTTTGTTGGTATTAACAAGTAAATAACATTATAATAGCCAGACAAAGACATCAAACGTCCTGACACTACTTATCTTATCATACATCCCGGTTAAGTTAACAAGCGGACAAGCCTTGATTAATATCTTTTGTCTGCTTCCTGTTTTCGTTCCACGTACGTAAACCGTTGGGACTACGTACGTGATCCCATCGGTTCACGTACATGAACTCATGGGATTACAGGCGTGAAACGAAGAAATGTAACGACCGTAATACATTAATCTAACGTAGAAAACAGCTTAACAAACGTAGCACAGACCATTAAATGAACCGTCTTACCTGAATCAGGAAGGCAGAATCTCTTATGAAGGTGACAATAGAAAAGCGATTTTTCTCTATTATCACCCTATTATCACCACCTATTATCACCCTTATCACGCTAAATTGCAGCACATTAAGTCTGAAAAGTGACAAGTGACAATAAGAATAACGTTTTTAACTCTGTAGAAAGAGACAAATTATAATCATCAGGTCACTATTATTTCCTTCAACAGATTACTCTTCATTCAGTCGATTCAGCAAATATCTGACATTCTCAAGATGTAAATGATTGACCCGGTACATCTGTTTATATTGCCAACTATTTTTAGTAGTATCGATAATACAATCTATAAAAGAGCCCATTATATTGGCACTTTGCATACGATTGGCATTTGAAACCTGCATATTCATCATATGCATACCAAATCCTTTAATCACATCTTTTACACTAATTTTCTTAAAATGATGAACTGCCTCGAAGGCTGCTACATTACCAAAAAGAACATTCTCTAAATCTTCCAGTCTTTGCCGATCCGAGCGTTCCACCAAATAACTGGCAGGATTTATAAAACGATTAAGTGTAAGATAAAAGGTCATCATTTCATGATCTGAAGAAAAAATGGCATGCATGAATTGTGTTGCGTCCCCCGGACAAACAATCTGCTGGTTGTTTAAAACCTCCTTCATAAGAATTTAAATTAAATGGTGAATAAATTAAGTTCAACGGGGCTAAACAGAAAGGTGGTTTTAGATAATAAAAGAAGCGGTTCCGCCTGTCCCATTGCTCTTTTCTCGTTCACACAAGGCAGCAGGTGCATTAACACTCTACATGGGGGTGCGAAACCGCCCATATAGAATGAACCGGACAGGCATAAAAATGCCTGCCACAATTACAAGGCAGGTTTCCAGCCTTGTGTGATTTTGAAAAAAGAGCATTACAAAGATAGGACATAAATCAGAATAGGAAAAAGAAATTCATTCTAAATTGCATATACCACAGTAAAATGCAAGGTATAAGCCTTATTTCTAATCACAAGCCAAACTCGTTTCAAAGAAAAAGGAGAATGTTGTGACTCTCTCTTTTATAAGATAACAACATTCTCCCAGCAATCTGTTTTACCGGGGAAGGACCCCAGTTTTACCAAACGGATACCTATCTCAACTCAAATGGTACAATTCCTTTAATGTCTCTGGATGATGTTCCGATGACTGCTTCAAACTTACCCGGTTCTGCCATCCACTCGTGTTTGACATCATCGAAGAAGCTCAGAGCTTTCTTATCAATCGTCAGCGTTACAGCCTTCTCCTCACCCGGAGCCAGTTTTACTTTCTTGAACCCCTTTAATTCCTTGACAGGACGAGGCAGAGAAGATTTCTTATCGCTGATATAAAGCTGGATAACTTCCTGACCTTCACGAGTACCAGTATTCTTTACGTTGATCGTGAAAGAGATGGTATCATCGGCAGTCATCACCTTTTTGTCAGCCGAAGGTTTCCCGTAAGCGAAAGTAGTATAGCTCAATCCGTGTCCGAACGGGAAAAGCGGTTTGATCTTTTCTTTGTCTGCCCAGCGATAGCCTACAAAAATATCTTCACGATAGATTTCGTTTATGGTATCACCATTGTTCTTGGAGTGTGCCAACTCTTCTTTATTCCCCGGATATTCACCCAGTTTATGTGCGCCTACGTCTTCCAGTCTTGCAGGAAAAGTAAAAGGAAGTTTCCCCGACGGATTAGCATCTCCTAGCAGTACCGAAGCAAGAGCCGTTCCGGTTTCCGAACCTAAGAACCAGCCTTGAACAATAGCGGGCACTTCATTTACCCAAGGCATGGCAACCGCATTACCGGAGATATTTACGACAATCAAGTTCTTATTTACTTTTGCCAACTCGCCAATCACTCTGTCCTGCGCATACGGCAATCCAAGGGATGCACGGTCCGAATCTTCGCAATCCTGATGATTGCTCTTGTTCAGTCCACCGAAGAAAATTACGTAATCCGCATCTTTAGACACTTCTACAGCCTCAGCAAGAAGTTCATCCTCCGAACGGTCGTCTTTCAAATCTTGTCCGGTCTGTACTCCATTATATTCCCCTGTCGGGTCACCAACGTATCCACGGGCATACAAAACTTCCGTCTGTGAACCTACGCGGTTCTTCAAGCCGTCCAAAGGAGATATCTCATATTTCACTTTCAGAGAAGAACTGCCACCGCCTACAGTCATCATCTTAATGGCGTTTTCACCGATAACAGCAATCTTCCTGGCTTTCTTCAAGTCAATAGGCAATACATTATCCTTATTCTGTAACAGTACAATTCCTTCTTCACCGATTTTTCGTCCGGCTTGTCCATGCTCGGGCGAAGCCAGAGAACCGAAAGGTTTATGCGGGTTCATCGAAGTGCGGAAGATCAGACGGAGGATATTACTCACCTTTTCGTCCAGTTCTTTGGTTCCGACTGTTCCGTCCTGGATCAGTTTCAGGTAAGGATGTGCCAAATAGTAATTGTCATAAGCATTCCTTGTCCCGGCAGAAAGTCCGTTTGTCCATGAACCGAACTCCATGTCCAGACCATTCGAAATGGCCTGGAAAGTATCATGTACTCCGCCCCAATCTGAAACGACGACACCATCAAAGCCCCATTCCTTACGCAGAATATCTTGCAGTAATCGCTTATTATGGCACGCATGCTGAGTCTTATAGAGCTTACCGGAGTCGGTATCTTCACTAAACGAATAAAGGTTGTAAGCTCCCATTATCGCCCAAGCACCACCTTCCTGAACGGCCGCTTTGAAAGCCGGAAGATAAATCTCATAAAGAGCACGGTCGCTCAAATGAACATTGGTGGTGTGGCGGTTGAACTCCTGATTGTTTAATGCGTAATGCTTCACACAAGCAGCAACACCGTTTTCCTGTACTCCCTTAATATAAGGAACTACCATCATGGAAGACAGGTACGGATCTTCGCCCATATATTCAAAATTACGCCCATTCAACGGGGTGCGGTAGATGTTGACACCGGGCCCCAGGAGAATATCTTTTTTCCGGTAACGGGCTTCTTCGCCAATGCTCTTCCCATAAAGGTAAGACATTTCGGGATTCCATGTTGCAGAAAGGCAAGTCAATGCAGGATAGGCTATACAGGAATCGTTTGTCCATCCTGCCTGATCCCACTCATCCCATAATACTTCGGGACGGATGCCGTGAGGGCCATCGGTTGCCCATACTTCGGGAATCCCTAAGCGGGGGACTCCCGGTGAACTAAATTTAGACTGCGCATGAGTCATCTTCACCTTCTCTTCAAGTGTCATACGGCTCAGCGCATCTTTCACCCGTTCTTCGATAGGCTTGCTCGTGTCCAGATATACTGGTGTCTGCGCCATATTCATAGTCGGTAAAACGGCGGCTATAGACAAGCCAAGTAACGTTGCTTTAAATTTCATGTTCATAAATGATTTCTGTATTTTTACTTCTTCACAACAGAAAGAATTCCTTTATCTATCCCCTGAGTGAAATCTAACGTAAACACATAAGTAACTCCCTGTTCTAACGGAGAGGCCAATACAAGATTTTCCTCATCAACATTGAATAAGTTCCGGGTAGCCTGATCCATTTGCAGGTTCTTTTGATGAAATTGCTGATCCCAAGACTTTCCACCCAGATATTTAACACTGATATAATCGTATCGTATGCGTTCACCAATAACCGTACTGCCTTCAGCACCAGTCTTCCCAGTAAACTGATAAACTTTCGGACTGATTTCCGCCACACAATAAGCAGTCGAAAAGTCCCAGTTAAATTCGTCCTTAATAGACGGAGAGCCCATACCATAGCCCAACAACCATACGGCACCATGCCCGTCAGCATCCAGTCCGGCTTCACTATTGCCATTCATACGTACTACTGCAAAGTATTTACGTGTAGCATTTACCATCACCCTGTAGCTACCGGCAACCGGCAAGAACTTCAAGTGATTATCTCCGGTCTTCACCAGATAATCCGGATCAACATACCAATCATTTAGATCTTCGATGCCACCTATTTCGAGTGTCTGGTTCTGCGTCAAAGACATCTGCAATTGATACATATCGGAACTGCCTTCTTCCAGCTTCATTCCATTGATTGTAATGTCCGGTCGCGGCAAGTCTACCTGTCCTACTTTCTCTACAGTCAGTACTGCTTTGGTATTACCTTTCGTTACATCTACCGTAAACTTATAAACACCACCTCTCTCAAATTTCTGACCTTCCTGCAACTTCAAGTTACCCGACTCTGTTATTTCAACAAGGTCGCTTGTAGTAGAGATGGCATCTCCCTTAAATTCACCATTATCCCACTTGTTTATGTGGAAGAATTTAAAGTCAATATCACTTGTTTTCATAGTCACACCGGCAGTAAACGTAAGCTGATACTTCTTTGCCGTAAGTTGCGGCATACACAAACCATTCTCCGGCGTCCATCCCACTTCGTACAAAGATACCGACGGCTTGCCAATTCCATTTCCGATAGCCCAGATAGCTCCTGTTCCGTCATCCTGCAATTTAGCTGCTTCACCGTCTTTTAAAGCTATGACAGAGAAGTACTGTCTCTTACCGTTTGCTGTAATCTGATAGCTTCCGTCAATCGGCAGGAACTTCAGTGTTCCATCCTCCTGCTTTTCAAAGAAGTCCGGATCAATCCACCATTCATCATAAGCAGGCACTCCTTCGAACGTCAGAATGTCATTCTGCTTTAACGACAATTTAACAGCATATACATCGTTTTCTACCAGTTCCATTTCTTTTCCGTTCAACAATAATTTGGCAAACGGACTCGCTTCATAGTTGAAAGTATTAAACTGAATCGTATAATTGCCCGGCTCTGTATTGGAGAACGGGATAGACGTAGTAGAGCCTACTGCAATCGTATTGTCTTCCCAGCCAAAAGTTAGCTCGTTGCCGTGCTCCCCTACTTTCGGAGTTTTGATATACACTTTCATCTTCTGCGAAAAGTCTCCCGATACGCTATAATGATACATCGATTGCCTGTCCATCCGGTACTCCTGCCCTTCTTCATCTACCAGGGTCAGATAAGGAAAGTCCGGGCGTGCCAACGTAAGTTCCGTTTCCTGTTCCGTCGTAGTAAAGTGAATATTCTGAAGGATATACTTCAATGTCGCCTTTCCGTTAGGAATATTAGCATAATAAGGAATATAAATCTTTCCAGTATAGTCGCTTCCACTTGTCTTTGTTCGGATCACCGTTTCAGATACCTGTTCTTCTCCATAGAAAAGCTGCGCTTTCAAAGTAGAAAGAGGAACGTCTACATCCGAAGCCTTGATCGTAAACGGAAGGCTGTCGCCGAAAAGGGCATCCGCATTCTCCGCCTTGATCTCCATACTCGGATTACCGGGAAGGAACTCGTCATCATTACAGGAATTCATGGATAAGATTCCCGCCAATGCCAATGTTATATAGATACTTTTTTTCATTGTCTTTATACTTTTAAGGTTCTTACTTTGACTTTGCCCAACGGTATGAAGTTACTGATTTACCGGGAACGTCATAAGCGAAATGACGTTGGCCGTCGCTGACAGTTATCTTCTTCGACTTCTCATTGTTGTTTATCAGAACAAAGGCATACGTTCCGTCCGTATTTTCGAAAGCAGAACAGGTAATACCGTTGTCCGTATAACCGGTAGTGGCGATACGCACAGCTCCCGGCTTCACAACACTTGAAAGATGAGCAATGATATAGTAGTGAGAGTTACGTATGATTGTCTTATAATCACTGTTATTGATATCTACCGCACCATAGCAAGTCTGACAACCACCTTCACGATTCGGACCACGGTCGTTATCGAGCATCAGATTCCAGACAATTACGCCCTTACACCAATTATTGATTGTTCCCAATGCTACCTCTTCCATATCTTCCATCAGACGCTTCGACAAGTCACGTCCGCTGTTCCATGTGCCGATAGAAGTTTCTGTAAACAGAAGTTCTTTCTCAGGATATGCCTGATGTATATTCAGCAATTCTTCACGGTTGCCGCCATAGTTATGGTAAGCAGCACCTGCCAGATACTGAGAAGCAGCAGCATCTTCGTAAATCTTGCCCGGATAGTTCTTCTGCGATTCGATATTGTCATAATTGTAGTTATGGTCGAAAGCATAAATCTTGGTAGACAGTCCGGCAGCTTTCATCTGAGGACCGAGCGCTGTTTTCACGAAGTCTCTTTGTTCTTCCCATTCCATATAGAGCGAAGCGGAGTTGCCACGGTTCAAAGGTTCATTTTGCGGAGTTACTGCATAAATGTCAATGCCTTCGGCTTTAAATGCCTGTATCCATTTCACAAAATAAGTAGCATAATCCTGATAATAATCCGGGTTCAATTGTCCGTTCGTCCACGAATCTAATGGTGTACGGTCTGTCAGGCTTTTCACTTTCATCCATTTCGGACAGGTCCAAGGAGCGGCAATTACCTTGATAGAAGGGTTAATGGCCAGAATCTCTTTCAGGATCGGAAGGATATAGTCCTTTTCTTCGCTCTGCAAAGCAAAGTTTTCGATCCCTTTCGTATCACAGCAGGTATATTCGCTTAACGAGAAGTCCGAACAACCGATGGAAATACGGATGTAACTGAATCCGAAACCATCTTTGTCGGAGAATGTTTCCGTCAGGAAAGCATGACGGTCAGCCGGTTTCATCAGTAACAGGTTGTAACAGGTAGAACCTGTGATAGCTGCTCCGAAACCATCCATCGTCTGGTACTGTTCCGCAGGATTCAAAGTTATTGTGGTCGGAGCCAGATTGTCTTTCGGGCTGAAGTTAACCGCGTCACGGGCCAAATCACGGGTCAGACTGCTGGTTGTCGTATAAATGGCTACATCTCCGGTGGGGACAGGTACTACCGGTTTTTCCGCATCATCACTATTGCTACAAGCCGCTAATATGGTGAAGCATCCTAAAAAGGTCAATGCTATATTTCTCATGTTTATCATAATCGTTAGTTTCTTTTTCTATTTAAATACATTATAAGCGATGTTGTCTCCGGCTCTATCAATATCCGGGGTTCTGTTCAATCTTGTCATTGGCATCGATTACCGATTGTGGGATAGGCAGGCGATAAGAGTTCTTATCAAAGGCGTAAACCTGTGACTTGCGACCTGAATCTTTCGCATATACGGCGTTCATCACCTCTTCTACCTTATCCAGACGAACCAGATCAAACCAGCGTTGTCCTTCGAATGCCAGTTCCAGCCGACGTTCGTTGAGCAATGCGGTAATCATCGCATCCCGGTCTTTACGTACGGATGAAGACAATTCGCCCAATCCGGCACGTTCACGTACTTCGTCGATGATCTTAGCTGCCGCTTCCAGATCCGGCGTATCCTGCATGATCAATGCTTCTGCCTTCAATAACAGCACATCAGCATAGCGGTATTTAATAATGCTGCTATTAGCCGAACGGCATTTGTACATGAAAGGATAATTGTCCGACGGATAATAGTTGCTCCAATTACAATCATAGTAAACTACGGATTCCTGAAAGCGAATCTGATCTCCTTCTTTCTTGAAAGCATTGATCAAATCACGTGACGGAGTTACCCATTTTGCCCAAGTGAAGTTATTATTCCAGTTTACAAGGTCACGTCCGAACATCCATGTACACCAGTTACCCGAACCGGGAGTAAACTGAGCTTCCAGTATAGATTCTTTAGTATTACGGACTTTTGCATCCGTTCCGGCAGCATTCATGCCGAACAAATCGCTAAAATCCTTCACAAGCTCAAAACCATCAGCCTTCACCTCGTCACAGTAACGGATTACTTTTGAATAGTCACGCAACGGTTTCTCTGCATAGATCTTTGCAAGAAGAGTACGGGCTACGGATTTTGTAAACAGAGTTTTGTTGCCTGCCGTATTATCCGGCGCATGCTGGATGGCAGCCAGCAAATCTTTCTCTATCTGCTGATAAGCTTCCAGTTCTGTGTTTTGTGCCGGGAAATATTGTTCATACACATCTTCGATATTTTCTGAAGTAATATCATCAGCTACTGTTGTAATAACCCGGAAATCCCCCCACAGACGTACCATATCGAACATGACCATGGCACGGAATATCATTGCTTCCGCCTTATACTGCGCACGTTCGGCAGTAGTCAAAGAGTTATCGGTCACCAAGTCAATATTACATATCAATTTATTGGCACGGGCAACGTCTTCCAGATAACGGTTCCAGTCACGTTCGAGCACAGAGTTGGAACCTTCGATGGAATTGTTCTCAAACGGAAGTACCTCAGCTCCCGTAGTTCCTGCGTACGCATTATCCGCATGCGAATCTGATATGAGCAACAAGTCCACATACCAGTGTTCCTGACGGTCGCGCATCTGATTGTAGATAGTCGTCAGGTGACTTTCTACAGCCGCTTTATCTTTAAATACCACCTTTGTACCGGTATCCGTCACACCTTCGGTCGCATCCGAATAAGTATCGATCGGATCGTAATTCAGTGAGCAGGAAGAAAGTCCGAACAGCAAACCGGAAGTGAGTCCATAAAATATATATCTTAGTTTCATAGTCTTTCCTTTCATTAGAATTCAACATTAATACCAAACACGTATGATCTAGAATGCGGGTATGTACCCCAGTCGATGCCTTGCACCGTACCGCTGTTGCCCCATTGGTTTACTTCCGGATCCATGCCGGAGTAGCTTGTCCATGTCAGCAGATTGGTAGCGGTAAAGTAAGGTTGCAGACGGGTGATTCCCCATTTCTGCAGTAATTTGCCCTTAAAGTTGTACGACAAGGAAACGTCTTTCAATCTCAGGTAACTGCCATCTTCAATAAAGTAAGTAGAGTTCAGCAACTTGAAATTAGCTTTCGGCACATTGGTTATCTGTCCGGGTATCTTCCAGCGGTTCAGTACTTTGGTAGACTGATTCTTTCCATCGTACATCCCTTCTGTTTCTATACGGGAAGCATTGAAGATATCATTTCCATAAGAGCCTTGGATAAACACACTCAAATTAAATCCTTTCCATGAGAAAGTGTTGGTCAGACCATAAGTAAAGTCCGGATTCGGGTCGCCGATATAAGTACGGTCGGAAGTCGAGATTTTACCATCACCACTCAGGTCACGATACATTAATTCACCTGTCTCAGGATCTACACCGTCACTGATATATCCGTAAAAGCCTCCTAAAGCACGTCCCGGCTCATTACGCACTACATAATCGTTGACTACATCCGCAGTTTTGGCATCATAGTACACTTTCTGCAATTCAAGTTTCGTCAATTTGTTCCGGTTGAAGGAAATATTGAAGTCCGTATCCCAGGTAAATGCTCCCCCCCGGAAGTTCTTCGAACTAATGGTAAGCTCAAAACCTTTATTAGTCATTTCACCTTCATTACGGGCGATAGAAGTAGCTGCAGCAGCACCGGCAGGCAGTGATACGTTCATCAGCATGTTCTTGGTCTTCTTGTAATAGTAGTCCATGTTAAAAGTCAAACGTCCATTCAATACTGTCAGGTCCAGACCAATATTGGTCTGAGTAGTCGTTTCCCAAGTAAGGTCAGACGTACGTAAATTGGCCTGGCTGATAGTCGGTACCGCATTCGCATAATCTGTTGTATCACCTTCAGCCGCTACCTTAAACCATTCAATACGACCGATATTATAACGTTGCAAATAAGCATAGTCACCAATACCAGACTGATTACCTGTCTGTCCCCAGCCTCCACGTATTTTAAAATCATCAATCCACGTCAGATCAGC
>ENA-ORRA01002198-ORRA01002198.1-human-gut-metagenome-genome-assembly--contig:-NODE-2198-length-11087-cov-2.581400_pt1 | contig 11087 bp, 10 predicted proteins | sample MGYA00242169_ERZ509122 | MGnify/ENA primary metagenome ERZ509122 (study PRJEB26280, sample SAMEA2338650) | human gut metagenome | biome: human gut; feature: human-associated habitat; material: faeces...
ATGCTTCTCCGGATACAACCTGGACACCGGGAGAGCCAAAGGGTTCTTCGTCTAACTGGAATTCCTCATCGAAGAATATTTCTAAGGGAAAGTCAGGGGATAGTTCAAAAAATACTTCCAAAACACAGGTGTCTTATGTTATAAATGAAGACACAGGCAAGTTTCATCTGCCATCCTGTCGTTTTGTAAAGCAGATGAATGAGGAGAATCGTATTACATCTTCAAAAAGCAGGAATACTTTGATAAAGGAAGGGTATGAAGCCTGTAAAGTATGCGAACCGTAGATGAGGATTTGCAGATTTACAGATATGGAATGAAAGAGAATAAAGATATGATAAAGGAGAACGATTGAGTATTATGATGAAAGACGGAAAAAGTATTGTTTTGATCGGTATGCCCGGTGTAGGGAAGAGTACGATCGGTGTTATTTTGGCAAAGGAGATCGGTTATCAGTTTCTAGATGCGGATCTTTTGATTCAGGAACAGGAAGGAATGTTGTTGAAGGATATTATCGCAACAAAGGGGCATGATGGTTTCCTTGCAGTAGAGAATCAGGTGAATCGTGATGTGGATGCGAAGCATTCTGTTATAGCAACAGGTGGAAGCGCAGTCTATTGTGAAGAAGCGATGTTACATTATAAAGATACATGCCAGATCGTGTATCTTCGCTGTCCGTATGAGATTTTGTCAAAGCGTCTTGGCGATTTAAAAGGAAGAGGTGTGGCATTAAAAGAAGGGCAGACATTGCTTGATCTATACGAAGAGAGAAGTGTTCTCTATGAGAAATATGCGGATATTATCATTGATGAAGATAACAAAGGAATTGAAGAAACACTGGAATTACTGAAAGAAAAGTTTTGTTAGCACATTCATAGGCTGATACCGCTCGGCATGTCAGTGTGTGAAACGAGATTAAAAAGTCGTTATGAAAAGCTACTTTATATTACCATCTAATATGAGAATATGTATTATCGGATGGTTGGGAGGTAGTTGTTGCATAATGGCTTTTTTCGATTTGTGACTTTTGGTGACTTTGCTTAGTATGCCAGATTTCACAGCCAGGGAAATCTGGCATACTAATCCTTTTCACAGTCAGGGAAACCAGGTGCATTAATCCTTTTCACAGTCAGGGAAACCAGGTGCATTAATCCTTTTCACAAGCAGGGAAATCAGACAGATAATTGATTTTCAGAAAGCTCGAAAAAGGACGTATTAAAAAAACAGGTAATTCTTACTATAATGGCGTTGTAAACAAAAAGTGCTTGAAACACTTACAAAAAACACTTACAAAGCCACAGGCAAAAATTAAAAGCAGATTTAAAAAAGGAGGATTACATGATGAATGGAAATTGGCTGGGATTAGACGGACAGGTTGTTATCGTAACAGGTGGTGCTTCCGGAATCGGAAAACACGTAGTAGACACACTTGTAAAGGTTGGAGCAAAGGCAGTTGCAGTCGATCTTAATGTAAAGACAGGAGATGAGCTTGACGGAGCATATTGTGTACAGTGTAATGTTACTGATCCGGAAAGTGTAAACCAGATGGTACAGGCTGTTCTTGCAAAGTATGGTAAGATCGATGCATTAGTAAATAATGCAGGAATTAATCTTCCAAGACTGCTTGTTGATGTAAAGGGAGAAAAACCAGAGTACGAATTAAACGAAGATTCTTTCGGAAAAATGTTTGCAGTTAATGTAAAGGGCGTATTCCTCTGTGCACAGGCAGTTGCAAGAGAACTCGTAAAACAGGGACATGGAGTTATTCTTAATATGTCTAGCGAGTCTGGAAAAGAAGGTTCTCAGGGTCAGTCAGCATACTCTGCTACAAAGGGAGCGGTAGACAGCTTTACTCGTTCCTGGGCAAAGGAACTTGGAAAGTACAATGTACGAGTTGTTGCATGTGCTCCTGGTATCATGGAAGCAACAGGACTTCGTACCGCTGCTTACAATGAAGCTTTAGCTTATACAAGAGGGGTAAAACCAGAAGATTTATCTACAGACTACAGTAAAGTAATTCCAATTGGAAGAGATGGAAAGCTTGATGAGGTAGGAAGCCTTGTAGCATACCTTGTATCCGATCAGGCAAGCTACATCACAGGAACAACAGTTAACATTTCCGGAGGAAAGTCCAGAGGATAATTACTTCAGGATAATTACTTCATAGGAATGGAAAATGGAGAGAAGAAGGAGGTACGCTATGATAAAGATGGCGTTGGTGATTGGACTTGCATTTGTGATCCAATTTGTGTTAAGCAGTTTTCAGATGAAGAATTTCAATAATGAATTTGTCAGAATGAGACGGAAGGGCAAGGTGGCAATCGGCAGAAAGTCCGGAGGATTCCATGCAGGAGCAATTGTAATGTTCCGCATAGATGATGAGGGGATTATTCAGGAATCCAAAAAGATAGAAGGAACAACATTTCTGGCGAGAGTGAAAAATTTTCCGGGATTTGAAGGACGATACATTGGAGAATTATCTGTAGATGATGTAGAAAAAGGACATCGAAATCTGAGAAAAGCAGTAGAGGACGCAGCGCTGACTTATAAAAAATATATAGCAGGAGAAGAAATAGCACAGCCTCCTTCCAATTTCCAGAAAGCAGGAAATATCGTAACAAATCTATTTAATCGACGCGCAGGAGCGTAAAGAGGGAGGTAACTATGAATATTTTAGTTAAATTAGCGTCAGGATTTATGAATCTTTTTACATTAGGCGGAGAGCAGTTTGTAAGCTGGGTTACAGGAATCATTCCAACTGTCCTGATGCTGTTATTATTAATGAATGCAATCATCGCATTAGCAGGAAATGAATCTGTAAATAAACTTGCAAAAGTATGTACAAAGAATCCGGTTCTCCGTTATCTGGTACTTCCATTTGTATCTGCATTTATGTTAGGTAACCCAATGGCTCTTTCCATGGGTAAGTTCATGCCAGAATTTTATAAGCCAGCATATTATGCATCTGCAACATATCACTGTCATACAAACAATGGTATTTTTCCACATATCAATGCTTCAGAGCTTTTTGTATGGCTTGGAATCGCAAATGGTATCTCTGCATTAAATCTTGACACAACACCATTAGCCGTACGTTATCTTTTAGTTGGTCTTGTAGCAAACTTTATTTCAGGATGGGTGACAGAATTTACTACAAGATATGTAGAGAAGCAGCAGGGCGTAAAACTTAGCCGCACATTAAAGGCATAGGAAGATTAGAAGGAACGATAAGGGAGGAACGAAAATGTCAGAATTAAGAGCAATCAGAATAGAAAGAGGACCACAGGGATTTGGTGGACCGTTGATTATCCGTCCAACAGAACAGAAAAATAAAGTTATGTATATTACCGGTGGTGGAACTGCACCGGAATGTCTGAAGAAAATCGTAGAACTTAGTGGAATGACACCAGTAGATGGTTTCCATGGTTCAGCACCAGAAGAAGAACTTGCTATGGTTATCGTAGACTGTGGAGGAACATTACGCTGTGGTATTTATCCACAGAAAAGAATTCCAACAGTAAACGTTATGCCGGTAGGTAAATCAGGACCACTTGCAAACTTTATCACAGAAGATATCTATGTATCTGCTGTTACATCCAAACAGATTTCTCTTGCAGATGAAGCAGATGTAGAAGAAGCCGCAAAGTCTGTAGAGACTTCTGAGAAGAAGGAAGAAAAAACAGTGAAGTTTAATGCAGATCAGAAAGTATCAGAAACACTTGCTGCACAGGAAAACAAATCTATCATCACAAAAGTAGGTTTAGGTGTTGGTAAGTTTGTAAATACATTTTATCAGGCAGGTCGTGATGCGATTCAGACATGTATCACAACACTTCTTCCGTTCATGGCATTTGTATCTTTGTTAGTAGGTATCATTAACGGTTCTGGTTTTGGTAATGCATTTGCAAAATTACTGACTCCATTAGCAGGAAATGTTTTTGGACTGGTTGCTCTTGGTGTAATTTGTTCTATTCCTGGATTATCTGCATTACTTGGACCTGGAGCGGTTATCGCACAGATTGTTGGTACATTGATCGGAACAGAAATCGGAAAAGGAAACATTGCTCCTCAGCTTGCACTTCCAGCACTTTTTGCAATCAACTGCCAGGGTGCATGTGACTTTATTCCAGTAGGTCTTGGACTTGCTGAAGCAGAGCCTGAAACAATTGAAGTTGGTGTACTTTCCGTTATGTATTCCAGATTTTTAACAGGCTGGATTCGTGTATTAATTGCATATGCAGCAAGTTTTGGATTATACGCATAAGTAAACCAAGAATAAGAAAAGTAAACAGAAAAGTAAATAGAGGATGTCAGAGAATGGAAACATTCCGGCATCCTGAATTTTTATTAAAATATTAAAATTAGCTCTTACATGTATTGGAGAATGTGTTACAATTAAAAGGAGCAAACTGTAGAAAGGATAGAAGAATCATGGCTATAATTTATGAGAACAAAGTAAAAGAACTTGGAAAAGATATTATGATGATGAATGGAGGAGACTTCATTATTATTTTTGGAGACAGTGCTCCGGCAGAATTAAGAGATTATTGTTACTCTGTTGATGTGAATCCGATTAATGGAGAAATCAAGGCAGGACAGACATTAAAAATTGATGAAAATGAATATAAGATTACCTGTGTCGGAGAAGAGGCACCGGTAACACTCGCAGGTCTGGGTCATTGTACAATCCGCTTTAATGGTATGACAGAAGCAGAACTTCCGGGAACTCTTTATGTAGAGGAAAAACCAGTTCCGGAAATCAAGATCGGTACAACAATCCAGATTATAGAATAAGTAGTAATTCAGAATTATTGATGATTCGTTTTGGTGAATGGATTCTGAATAATTATAGAAAATATTAATACGAAACCAAAACATAACCAGAAAATCTGAAAAGGATAACGGACAAGGTATGAAAAATTTATTTGGTGACAACAGACAGGCTAACATCCTGTCTGTTTTGCGAAAAAGTTCTACATTAAATATTGAGACACTGGCAGAACGATTTGGCGTAAGTGAGCGTACAGTTCGGAATGATATAAAAGACATTAACAAAGAATTAAAAAACAGTGGCCTGATAGAAATTAATCAGGGAAAGTGCGGTCTTAGAGTATTTGATACGAGAGACTTTCAAAATGCATATGCCCGTATAATAGAAACAGATGATTTGATGAATTCTTCCCATAAGAGACAGGAGTATGTTTTTGCAAAGCTTATGAGAGCGATAGAGCCGGTACTTACAGATGACCTTGCTTATGAGATGAACATAGGGCGAAGTACATTAATCAGCGATTTAAAAAAGCTTCGCCAGACAATGGAAGACTACGAGCTTGAGATTGTTGGAAAGACCAGTAAGGGATTAGCTCTTGCCGGTTCGGAACTTAATATTCGAAAGTTTGTTATGGAGAATCTTTTTGACTCTATTTATCAGAATTATCCCCAGGATGAATTGATGCTAAAGGGGATCAGAGAAGCGCTGGCTGAACAGAATTTTGAAGAATCAACACAGAAAATGTTTGAGAACTATATGACATTAATGTTTGATCGTTTTCTTACGGGACATATCATTACCCGTATGCCGGAAAAGTATTATAATTTAGTATCAAGAAACAGTTTTTCATTTGTGGATCAGTTAATTGATAATCTTTCAAAAGAATTTTACATTGAAATTCCAATAGAAGAAAAAATATTTGTTTTTTTGCCGATCATTGGTATGCGTACACCTGCAGACAGTAAAAATATGTACAGCATAGAACTCGATGAGAAGATTCAGCCATTACTGAAAAAGATTGTAGAGGGGATTCGTCTGGAATTAAATATTTCAATTGATCCTCATGAATTTGCAGAGAAGTTTATGTATCATATTATGTTTATGATAAACAGGCTTCGTTATAATGTACACATTGATAATCCGATGTTTGAAGACATTCATTACAAATATCCGCTTGCATTTAAAATGGCAGAAATAGCAGCGAGAGTAATCGGTGAGGAAGCGGAAGTTGCAGTGACACAGGCAGAACTTGGATATCTGGCAGCTTATTTTGGGGTGTTCCTTGAAGTAAATACTTTGAATCAAAAGCAGCAAAAGATTGCGGTGATTAGCGATAAGGGAAGAGTTACAGCACAGTTATTTGCTGTGCAGATTCGTAAAGTAGTTGACAGCAGCAGTCAGCTTGATATACTGGCACCGTCTGAAGCAGTCAGTGATATTCTTGATCAGTATGATATTGTAATCTGTACAACGGAGCACATGATAGAATGTGAATGTCCGGTTATTTATATTCATGAGATTTTTGATGAGAATGAACTGAAAAACAAGCTTCGCCAGGCGAAGTTTTGTGAAGGAACAGATGCGGTGATTCTTGATGATAATTGGTATGTAATGGCTAATATTTTAAAAGAAGATACCTTTTTTAATCTTTCAGAACAAAAAGATTATATTTCTGCTTTAGACTATATGATGGATGCTCTTTGTCAAAATGGATATGTTGATGAAGACTTCAAAGAACGGGTATGGGAAAAAGAATCGAAATCCAGCATGATCATTGACAATATTGCGATTCCTCATGCTGTACAAAAGGCAGGAGATGCCATTGTGTTATCTGTGGGAGTATTTCGTGAGCCGATGCCGTATAAAAATGACAATATTCAAGTTGTGTTTTTGCTGGCGCTCCCGGAAGAAATTCGAGATGAAAATCTTTTGATCTGTGTCTATGATGAGATTATGTCACTTGTAAAAAATGATGAGCTCATTGAAAAAATTACGCATTCAGGGAATTATATTGATTTTATGAAGGTATTATATAAAAGGAATTAATTGTCTGCTTAGGAGAATGTTGCAAAAAATAGCCATGTGCTATAACAGGGATTCCCTAATAGTACATGGTATATCTCATTTCACATCTGGTATCTATAACAAAAAAGAGAATTATCCAGCGATATTCGTTAGATAATTCTCTTTTTTATTGTAAATATAAGCTGATGACGAGACTTGAACTCGAGACCTCCGCCTTACCAAGGCGACGCTCTACCGACTGAGCTACATCAGCAATTCAGATATACAAACCTGACAAAAAGGATTCTATCATGCCCTATTCGGTTTGTCAACGGAATTTTATTAAATTTTTAAAAAATATGTACTATTGGCACAATATAATGATGTTAGAGTCAAAAGGTTAAAATACGGAGTAATTCGTGACATCAAATCAGGGGAAAAATACCTTTTATGATACCAGGGTCAAAAAATCAAAAATGCATATTTTTTGTCTTCTTGTCATATATTATTAGAAATCGCGATAGCGAAATAATAAGACAGGAGAGAAATATGAATAGAAAAAAACATGGGAATTACAGGTGTATTTTACTGGTGTTAGTGTTGTGGCTTTTTTGGTTTCAGAATGTCAGTGCATCACAGATGCTTTTTCCATTTGTAGCGGACGACTGGATTTCTTTTGAAGGGCGTACTTTTTTACAGCTTCAGCAAGAGAAAAAACAGACAGAAATAAAAAAGCAGAGGAATCATAAAAAAAGTAATAAAATAAGTAATAAGAAAAAAGTAAAAGAGACGATGGCGGTTCCGGTAAAATATGATAATGAAATCAGTGCCGGTGACCGCCAGATTCTTTATAAAGTGGTTTCTATGGAATGTGATACAGGGTACGAAGGTTCGTTAGCGGTGATTAGCTGTATGTTAAATCGTTTAGAATCTGACAAATATCCGGATGATTTAATGGATGTAGTGAGGGAAAAGGCACAATTTAGTGCATATTATGACAAAAAAACTGAGACATATCCATATATAGACAGAAACCCATCTCAGGAATGTATACAGGCGGTAGACGATGCGCTTGCCGGTAAAAAAAGAAATCTGCCTTCTTATATCATGTATTTTCGTGCTTCCTCGTATAAAAAGCTGAAAGGTTATAAGAAATATGGGCAGATTGGAGACAATACTTACTTCTATAAAGAAGAAGACCGTTGATTTTCACTTGTACAGGAAAAATAAGTATGATATGATAGAACGCAGTTAAAGGGAATCGAAGCCTTTATAGAATTACAGGAGGATGAGAATGGAAGAAAAAGAAAAAGTATCGAAAAATTTTATAGAGATGGCGATTGATAAAGATTTAGAAGAGGGTGTGTATGATCATGTCATGACCAGATTCCCTCCGGAGCCAAACGGATATCTTCATATTGGACATGCAAAGTCTATTTTATTAAACTATGGGCTGGCACAGAAGTATCATGGCAAGTTTAATCTGCGTTTTGATGATACGAATCCTACAAAAGAAAGAATGGAATTCGTAGAATCTATTAAGAAAGATGTGCAGTGGTTAGGGGCAGATTATGAAGACAGACTGTTTTTTGCATCCAACTACTTTGATCAGATGTATGAGGCAGCCGTTTCTTTGATTAAGAAAGGAAAAGCATATGTCTGTGATCTGTCTGCAGAAGAAATTCGTGAATACAGAGGAACATTAAAAGAACCTGGCAAAGAAAGCCCATATCGTAACCGCTCTGTAGAAGAGAATCTTGAACTTTTTGAAAAGATGAAGAATGGTGAATTTGCAGATGGAGAGAAAGTACTTCGAGCAAAGATTGATATGGCTGGCGGGAATATTAACATGAGAGATCCGATTCTCTACCGCGTTGCACATATGACACATCATAATACAGGAGATAAATGGTGTATTTATCCAATGTATGATTTTGCACATCCAATTGAAGATGCGATCGAGGGTGTAACACATTCTATCTGTACGCTGGAATTTGAAGACCACAGACCTCTTTACGACTGGGTTGTAAAAGAAGTTGGTTTTGAACAGCCTCCAAGACAGATTGAATTTGCAAAAATGTATTTGACCAATGTAATTACCGGAAAGCGCTACATTAAAAAGTTAGTAGAAGATGGTATCGTAGATGGATGGGATGATCCACGTCTTGTATCCATTGCAGCTCTTAGAAGAAGAGGTTTCACACCAGATGCTATCCGTACTTTTATTGAGCTTGCAGGTGTTTCTAAAGCACAGAGTTCTGTAGATTATGCGATGTTAGAATTCTGTATTCGTGATGATTTAAAACTTAAGAAGTCTCGTGTGATGGCAGTTCTTGATCCTGTAAAGGTTGTTATTACAAACTATCCGGAAGGACAGATTGAGTATCTGGATGTAGAGAATAATAAAGAGAATGAGGAGTTGGGAAGTCGTAAAGTTGCCTTTGGTCGTGAACTTTATATCGAAAGAGATGATTTTATGATTGACCCTCCAAAGAAATATTTCCGTATGTATCCGGGAAATGAAGTTCGTCTTATGAATGCTTATTTTGTAAAATGTACAGATTACATTACAGATGAGAACGGCAAAGTGACAGAAATCCACTGTACCTATGATCCGGAAACAAAGAGTGGAAGCGGATTTACCGGACGTAAAGTAAAAGGAACGATTCACTGGGTATGTGCAGATGAATGTGTAGATGCAGAAGTTCGTTTATATGAGAACATTGTAGATGAAGAGAAGGGTGTTTACAATGAGGATGGAAGTCTTAATTTAAATCCAAATTCCCTGACGATTCTTCCGGAATGTAAGTTAGAAGCTGGTCTGAAAGACAGCAAGGCATATGATAGTTTCCAGTTTGTAAGACAGGGATATTTCTGCTGTGATGCAAAAGACAGTACAGAGGATCATTTGGTATTTAACCGTATTGTTTCTCTGAAGAGCTCTTATAAACCGAAAAAATAAGGTGTAAGCTCTCGGAATTTGTTATGAACTTATCGTTATATTTATGACAGGATAAAGTCGTGAAAACCGCAGAAATACTTACTTTTTGCGGTTTTTACTTGAGTTTTTTTCTTGTTCATGTAATAATAAAGGCGCGCTAAAATTTAGTTACTTAGATTGGCGAGATTATGAGTGAGGTGTAACCGTATGTACAAAATCGTAAAAAAAGAAACGCTTAACAGCGTTGTAGAACTGATGGAAATCCATGCTCCTTTCGTAGCACGTAAATGTGAGCCTGGACAGTTCATCATTCTTCGTGTGGATGAAGATGGTGAGAGAGTACCACTTACTATCGCAGATTATGACAGAGAAAAAGAGACTGTTACTATTATTTATCAGATCTTAGGATATTCAACAAGTCTTTTAAGCCAGAAAAAAGAAGGCGAGTATCTGGCAGACTTTGTAGGTCCTCTCGGAGTACCTGCATCTCTTGAAAAGAGAGAGAACAAAGTTATCGGTGTTGCCGGTGGTGTTGGAGCTGCCCCTCTGTATCCACAGCTTCGTAAGTTGGCTGAGAACGGAACAAAAGTAGATGTTATCATCGGTGGTAAGAGTAAAGAGTACGTTTTATGGGCTGACAAGTTCCGCGAATTCTGTGAGAATGTTTATATAGCAACAGATGACGGAAGTGAAGGAACAAAGGGATTTGTTACAACGGTTCTTCAGGATCTTTTAGATAAAGGGGAAGTCTATGATGAGTGTATCGCTATCGGACCACTGATCATGATGAAGAATGTTGTGAATGTTACAAAACCTGCAGATCTCCATACAATGGTATCTTTAAACCCGATCATGATTGACGGAACAGGGATGTGCGGTGGATGTCGTGTTACGATCGGCGGAGAGACAAAGTTTGCCTGTGTAGACGGACCGGACTTTGATGGCTTCCTTGTAGACTTTGATGAATGTATGAAGCGTCAGGGAATGTTTAAAGAAGAAGAACACGAATGTAAGATGATGGCACTGGGAGGAGAAGCATAAGATGGCAAAGAAGAATATGAGTCTGACAAAGGTTCCAATGCCGGAACAGGCACCAGACGTAAGAAATAAAAACTTTGATGAGGTTGCTCTTGGTTATACTGCTGAGATGGCTATGGAAGAAGCAACAAGATGTTTAAACTGTAAGAATAAACCTTGTGTAGGCGGATGTCCGGTAAATGTACCAATTCCAGGATTTATCGAGAAAGTAGCAGAAGGAGACTTTGAAGCTGCTTATGAGATCATCACAAGTGAAAATGCACTTCCTGCAATCTGTGGACGTGTATGCCCACAGGAGAACCAGTGTGAAGGTAAATGTGTGCGTGGTATCAAGGG
>ENA-ORRA01002199-ORRA01002199.1-human-gut-metagenome-genome-assembly--contig:-NODE-2199-length-11082-cov-3.693752_pt1 | contig 11082 bp, 7 predicted proteins | sample MGYA00242169_ERZ509122 | MGnify/ENA primary metagenome ERZ509122 (study PRJEB26280, sample SAMEA2338650) | human gut metagenome | biome: human gut; feature: human-associated habitat; material: faeces...
GTGACGGGTAAACGGGGCCAAGGGTCTTTTGGCTTTTGGGACGACGAAGAGGAACGTGCCAAATGGATGGCAGCGGAATTCGGCGTCTACGCATTCCTGACGCGCAACCATGTGTACGACGGAACTCCTGACCTCACAGCCGACGAAACTTCCACTGGGGGCGATGCGCCCCTTTGCCTGGTAAACGACCGCAAAGCACGGATTTCAGCCGCCTGCGAACTGTTATGGGCCGACGGCGAGCCGCCGTATTACAGCGCGGTTTACCCGGAGCATAAATACAATTTCTTCCTTTATTATAAAGGAGATGCAGAAGAATATGCCCCGGAACAACGAACACAAGGCAGCATCACCAAGTTCTTCCGGATTGACGGCACACAAGACCTGATTTCGGCATACGCCCGTCCCGGCACGGAAGATGCCGAAAGGCTGCCGGACAATGATGAAACCAAATATCTCATGAATCATGCCGGGGATTTGGTATACAGCACGAAAAGTGCACGCCTGCACGTCGAACCGCATCTTCGCGTGAAGCACGAAATGGCACGACTCAACTTTCTGGTGCAGGCTTACGATACCCTGAAGCAACAAGGACGGGAAATACGCATACAGTCCGTTGCCTTAATCATCCCCACGAGGGCGCAATTCACGGTAGCTGCCGACTGGGCCGGCGTTTCACACGACTGGACGGACGAGACCAACGTTCCCCCGACGGGCATTTCGTGGGAAGCTACGTGCGAAACGGTCTACGTACCCAACGAAAACACACCTACCGAATTCGGGGCGACGCTGAAAAGAGAAAATGCCACTTTCGACCCGGAACCCGGCGTGAGCGATCCGGAAGAAGAACCTGTCAAAATCGGCAAGCCACTGTTGATTCCTCCCATAGACCAATTGGGCGTAATCATCCACTACCGTTTTCTCACGGCTAACCCGGAAGACAAGATTCCTTCGGGTTCCATATTCATTGCCAAATACAGCAACTTGCATTTTGAAGGCGGCTTCCAATCCGGTAAGACGCATGATGTGCTGTTGAAAGTCTACGGCCCGCGCAAAATAGAACTGACTGTAGACGGCAAAGGATTAGGATGGATTTCGGGAGGCGACATCACCGTTGGAGAAGAAGAGGAAGATACAAACTGACGCAATGCTGACACAATGCGTGTAATTAACATATTGTTTTACTAAATTTTTTATTTTATGAGAAAATTATTTTTTGCATCTGCTTTAGTAGCAGGCATGGGTATGTTGGGAAGTTGTTCCAACGACGACGTTGCCGTAACCAACGGCACGCCCGGTGTAGGAAATGGCAACGGACTGGTGCCGGTAGAACTGGCTCTGAACGGCCCCTCCGTAACGGTTGAAAAACGTGGAATCGGTACCGTCGGCGACATCGAAGGAGAAGAAGCCAATAAATGGCAGGGAGAAAAGTTATACCTTCTGATGATGCAACGCTCCAAGTCCAACAAAGCCCAGACTAACCCGTGGGGGTTCACCACTTGGACTTATCAGAGTGCAGCCGCTTCCGGTGAAGAAGACCCGAACATCGACGACTCTGATTATGACGGAACAACACCAGAACATACGAATCCGACAGCCACCATCGTCAATTTCCCCAACGTAAAAGTCACAGCTCCTACCAATGTAGCATCCGGGGCACTGTCATGGACGGAAGAACAGTCTCCAAAGTATTATCCCGATGAGGGCATACATGATTTCTTCGCATATAATATCGACAATGCCGCAACGATTTATACCAATCCTAATTGGAAAATGAATAAAACGGATGCAAGTGCAAATGCCGATTTCATGGTACGCGACTCATTAGTGGAAGGACAAGTTAAGATGAAATATGTATGGTTCAAAATTGACGGTTCACAAGATCTGATGACAGGCGTAGCCACAAATGAAGGAGAAGAGGATGAAGCGGGCAAGAACTTAGGTTTCTCTGCCCAAACGGCCCGTGCCGGTATCAAGCCTGCTATCAACATGCAACACTTGCTCACCCGTTTCACTTTCACCGTACAAGCTGCAGCAGAATCAGCCGTAGGACTCAAAGTTACGAACATCGCGGTAAAATCCAAGACCACGGGTAAGATGATTGTGGCTTACGACTTGGCCGACGGAGTATTCAAACCGGAGAAAATGTTGGAATGGACGCTTCCTGTCGGTAGTGAACCAGCCACAGAAGAACCTGTAAAGCTCGATTTGAAGAGCCGTACTGGTGCCAACACTGACGTGACAGCCCTCGAAGCTGTCACAATCCAAGAGGGTACCGGTAGTCCAGACAAGACGTATGAAAAACAACCGATAGGCCATGCGTTGATGGTAGCGCCGGGAGAATCAGAATATACGATGTATATTACCATAGAACAGACATTCGAGGAAAATGATCCAGACCACGATGCCGTAGGTTCAGTCACCTTGGAAAAAGCCATCGATTTGACTAAAGGTGGAACAGCAGAAGGCGCAATAGCCGAAGCGGGTTCTTCTTATGCAGTCAATGTGAAGGTCTATGGCATGGCCAAGGTTGAAGTCGATGCCACACTTACCGGTTGGAAGGACGGTGGTGACCTCGAAGTGGATACAAACGTCAACTAATAAACCAAACAGAGACAGATGAAGTTACATCATTATCTTTGGGCCGTGGCGGCAGCTTGCATGCTGCTGCCCGGCTGTTCCAACGAAGACCTGTCGGATCATGCGTCCGCCCCCGTATTCATCCCCGGAAACAGCGAAGTGGAAATCCGCTTCGCCGCCCATTCGGATGAGGTGTCCACTTCCGTGGACAAGCGGGCCACAGTGGACGAAGACGGCAATCTGGACGAAATGGGGGTGTTCTGTCTCGCACGTGGGAAACAGGAGAAAAACGATGGCGCACCCGATATTTCGTGGTTCGACCCTGAAGACAACTACGCTTCCTGCCTGATGAAAAACGTGAAAGCGAAGAAGGAAGGCAGCAACGTGACGTGGGAGGAACACTACTTCTACCCCATCAGCCAATTCTACATGTATGAGTTCTACGGCTACTATCCGTATGCAGAGGATGCCCATATCACGTATGAAGCGTCGGCAGACGGAGACGGCTCCGGCGGCCCGCGTCATCGCGCCACAGTGCATTATACGATAGACGGCACACAGGACATCATCTGGGGAAGAGCCACACTCCAGGACAAGTATGCTTACAGCGCACGCTACTTCCGGGAGAACAAGGACGCAGCCATGCCCTTAATCGGCTTGCAGCACATGCTGACACGTTTACAGTTCCAAGTGAAACCCGGAGAGGATCCGCTAAACAAAGGTTCCGTATTCGAGGATGCAGGCAAGATTTCCGTGAAGTCCATCAAGATCCTCGATGCGCATTCCAAAGTAGACCTCATCGTGGCCGACTTGGAAAAGCGCGAACAATGGGGCGAGGATCCGAGCAAGAGACTCACGTTGGCTGAAAGAATCCAACCATCGGCCGACGAAACAAGGGCAGATTTCACGCTCAAGGATGCGCAAGACGGAGACTTGCAGCCTGTAGCCATCGGTACGACCTTGGACCAGGCCACGAGAGTGGGCGGCAGCCTGATGCTGTACCCGGAAAAGAAATACCGTCTTGAAATCACGCTACACAAAGATGGAGAAGCCCCGGAAGACGGTTTCGACATCACTACGGAAGAATGGCTCACCGTAGGGCCTCCTTACGGTGCTTCCGAAAGCGACACCAACCTGTTCCGCCAAGGAATCTCTTACATGGTGACCATCACGGTGAACGACATAGAAGAAGTGAAAGCAAATGCCAGCCTCACCGATTGGCAGGATTCCGTCAACGGCCCCTCCGTCGAGCTATGACATGCCCCTCCCTTCTGGCATAAAAGCCCGACGGCACATCTTCCGGCCGCATGCCTCGCAACCGTGTGCGCCGGAGGATGTTTTTTCAAAAAAGAACAAACCAATCGAAAAGAACGAATGAAACGCCTTTTATCAACAATCATAACCGTAGCTGTAACAGCCGGACTGAAAGCGCAGCTATTGGCCCTGAAGACCGACGCACTGTGGGATGGACTGATGACCCCTAACTTAGGCATGGAAATCGTTACGGGCAACAAGACCAGCTTCGGCTTGTCCGTGTTCGGCAACTACAAACCGTGGGGTATGGACATGAAAATGGTGGGTGCCATCCCCGAATTCCGCTATTGGTTCGGCGGACGCCCCATGATGCGCGAATTCATCGGAGTGGCAGCCCTTGGCACGTCTTACGACATCACGTGGGGCAGCGAGACCTATAAGGGCGACGCCTGGGGCGGCGGACTGACTTTCGGCTACGCTTTCTTCCTCTCACCCCATTGGAACATAGAATGTTACGGGAGTGTGGGTGCCGTCTACTACGACCACAAGCATTACTACCGCGACGACCATTATTCCGAAAACCGCCGCACAGCGCACGGCTACGCCTTCATCCCGTTCAAACTCGGCGTTTCCTTCGCCTATATCATCAAGTAAACCCACAACTTGCATATCACCATGTATAAAACGAATTTCTATATGATTATACGCCGCCTGCTGTTCCTGCTGTTCATCGTAGCGGTCCATATCCCCGCAGAAGCCCAGGTGAAGAACATCAATATCACGGTTCGCCGCACGGAAGACTTGAACAGCAAGGATGCCGCCCCTTGGCCGGGTGTCATCGTATATGGCTTCTTCAATGCGAGCAAAGCCAACGCCTTCATGAAGAAATGCCAAGAGGAGGAAGCCAAGGGCATGACCTATGCCCCACAATCGGAATCGGAGTACGACGCTTTGGGCGAGACCGACCAAGACGGCTACTGCCTGATGCAGCTTCCTCTGACAGGCTATATCATCGTGAAACCGGAAGGGGCCACCCTCGTGAAGCGGGAATTGCGCGGCATGATGGACATCAAAGTGACCTGCCTGGCCGCCAAGCAGATGGGCACGGTGACCAAAACCGCCAAACGCAAGCGGAAGAATGAGCCGCAAATCCCCAACATGTGCGGCAACCGCATGGTGGTCGGTCCTTTCTACTATTATCTGTCGGCCGACGACACGGACGACAAATCACGCATCATCGTCAGCCCCGTGGTCAAGGCGATTCCCATCAGCGAAGAGGTGAACCTGGACGAGAATGAGGAAGAAGGCAACGGCGAGATAGTGGGTCATCTGGTTCCCTTCGTGAAAGACGGCAAACAGTTCCAGAAAGGCAACCTACGCCGCATGGGCTTCGACGAAACTCGCGACCCCTTGTTCAAATACCGCGAAGGGACGTTCATGCGTTCCCATGTGGAAGACTCCCTGCTCATCCACTTCGTTCTGGAACCCGTAGACCGCAATACGCGTTACCGGGTGGATGCCCTTCAGGCCTACGGCATGAATTCCAACACCCCCTACCGGCAGGACAGCGTCTGCCTGAGCGAGGGTTACGTAAAAGACCCTATGCGCTTCTTGGATTACAGCCTCATCGAGCTTCCCATCAACCGCGAGCGTTATGCACGAAGAGGACGGGCGGAATTCAGTAAAGACCACGAAAAGCTCGATTTGAAATTCGTGGTAGGAGAAGCACGCCTCGACCCGACAGACACGTTGAACTTCAAACAAATGAACCAACTCAAAGACAACATGTCGCGCTATATGGGTGCCGATGCGGGCATCACCAGTGCGGTCATCCACGGCCTCGCCCGAAGGAGGACAAGCCATCAATGCCCGGCTCTGCCGCGAACGTGCGGAATACCTGCGCGGCGAATTGAGCCGTTTCCCTGCCTTGCAGGATGCCCGCCGTACGGGCGAAATCAAAACCACCCACAAGGTGGCCACATGGACTGATGTGGCGAACCTCTTGGAAGCCGACTCGCTAAAAGAAGAGGCTGCCAGTGTGCGGGCCGTACTCTCCACGACGAAAGACATGGGGCGGCAGGAGGCCGCCATCCCTAAACTGCCGTGCTGGAGCATCATCGAACAGCAGATCCTGCCGCAATTGCGCATCGTGGACATCGAATACCAATACTACACCAACCGCGTGAAAACACGCGAAGAGATATGGGAACTCTACCAGACCGACCCCGGATACCGCGCCGGGCAAAAACAAGTACCTTACGAGTTCTACGAACTGCTCGACATGATTAAAGACCCGAAGGAAAAGGAGACCATAGCCCGGGCCGCCTACACGTCGGTCAAAGACGAGGACAAACTGCGCCAATGGCCGTTGGCCGCCTACGAACTGGCCCGGTGTTATGCCCAACGCGGCGTGGCGGACACCAATCTGCTCAAACCTTACATCGACGTGCAACTGAATCTGGAATACCACAAACAAAAAATGGACGACTTCGGCAACGCAAGCTGGCAGGGATGGTACAACGACGAAGCCATCGTCACATCCCACATCAAGATGCTGGCCAACGCCGGTGCCTTCGCCTCGGCCTATCGCGTAGCGGAAATGCTCCTGCCTGACGGCAAACCGGAATATCGCAGACTGAAAATGTTCCTTCGCTGCCTGAACTGCGAATGGAACGACCCGGAGGTCATGGATACCGTATCAAACTCCTCATATTGGAACAAAATCGTCATATTGGCGGCGCAGGAAGACCCGGGATGCTGGGGCACTGCGCTCTACATGCTGGACGATGCCACACAAGTAGACCCCGCCGACCCAAGGGCGCTTTACCTCAAGGCACAGCTACGCTTTAATTTGGATGCACCTAAACGTACCACGACGGGATACATGGACGACAATTTCATGTTCGATGAGTTCTTCGAACCATCGGCCGATGACCCCACGGTGAACAGTTTCGGTGATAAACGTATGGACTGGGGGTTACCGATGGTGCAATGCTGCCTGAAGGATGAGCGCAACCTGAAACACATGCTCAACGACGGCACATTCAACAAGGACTACCGCAAAGCGTTCAAAAAATACTGGAAAAAACTCAAAGCCGACCCGGAACAATGCCGCAAGATATTGGCTGATTTGGAGAAGTCCGCAGCCCCTCAGCAAGCAGTGCAACCCGCAGCATCCGGAGATGCCGGCGCACCCGCCACCACCCCATCTGCCGGTCCGGCATCCGGAACGGAAAGCCCGATCGACAGTGCTGCCACGGCCAGTCCGCCAGTCGTACCGACACCCGTGCCGGTACAACAACCCGCCGCAACACCCATGGAGGAATGAAATGAATATGAAAAAGGCATTATAGAACCAGGGCGACACAATATAACGAATACAAGACAAGATGATGTACGGAAAATACAAAATAATATGCACATGCCTGTGCCTGTGGTACATGTCACCGGGACAGGCGCACACGATGGTGACAGCGGTACGGCCTGTTGTGGAAACACCGGACAGCACGGCGACATCCTCCACACCGGAAGCAGTCGACACCACAGCGGTACAGCCCGTCGAGAAAACTCCGGTTTCCACGGCGGTATCCACCTCCTCCAAACCCAAACTGGACCACACCGTGGACTTCAACCCCTTGGACTACCTGTACCCGGACCGTTATGTGGAAAAAGGCGATACTTTCCGCAACCGTTTCCTGGACCATCTGTACGTAGGATTCACGACAGGCTTCTCGCAAGTCGCCCCTAAAGGCCGACGAGCCATGAAGAACGGGATACCTTTCGGCGGTGTGGCCGGATATGACTTCAACCGGCTACACGGCCTACGCGCCACGCTATTGCACACGAACTATGACATGAAGGACGGCGATGGCACCGTGAAACAATGGGAAACCGATATAGACTATGTATTCCATCTGTCCGATTACCTTTATGGCTACGACAAACGACGCATATTCCGCATCTCTCCTACTCTCGGCGTGGGCTATATACGTTCCGTTTTCCAAGGAGAGCGCGCTTCCATCTTTAAAGGACAGGCAGGCATAAACGTCGGTATAGGTCTCGGACGCAATGCCAAATTCTTCATAGAACCGTTCTTTTCCGCACTGACCGACCAAGCCGACCATTCCGGCCATACGAACGTGTCAAAATATGACATACAATATGGCGTGAAAGCCGGTCTGACAGTCAATATGGACAATACCAATGACTTTTATAACAGCGACGTGGTCTATACACGCGGATTTTTCTACGAACTGGCACAGGGTGTGACTTCTTATGACAGCGATGACTTGGGCTTCTTCAAAACGACCGGTACGGGCTACAAGATTTCCGTGGGCCGGTGGTTCGACCCCATCGTGGGACTCCGCCTCTCGGCCACGGCTTCCGAATATTATTGGAGCTACAACACCACAGCGGCCACCGAAGCCCGCCCCTCCTACGAGACACGTTACAAAGGCAGCATGTTTGCCGGACGGCTCGAAGGATTAGTCAATCCTCTCAACTTCTTCCCCTATTGGCGGCAAGTACGCCATCCGTTTGAGATGAATATCGCCGTGGGAGGCGAATACGGTTGGCTGACCAAATACATCCCGGAAACGGATAACGGCCTGAAATGCAACTATGCCGGTTTCACGGGTGCCGCCACTTTCCTGTACAGCATGGACAAAGAGACTTCTTTTTTCGTGGAGCCCCGTGTGGTTGTGGCCAATTTCCGTGAACCATACGTGAATGTGGCTCGCGAAGCATCCTTCACCGAAACTTCGGCCTCCATATCGCTCGGCGTGCGCGTCTGTGCAGCCAACCGGAAAGAACGCGCCTCGTGGCCCCCTTATATCTTCGAACCACGCCTGTTCTCCGGCGTGCAAGTAGGAGGGTTAAAACACATGCGTTCGATGAACACCGTGGGTGACTTCGCCCTGAACTACTCGGGACAGTTTTACGTAGGCTACCACCTCGGGCCTTACGTCTCGCTCAAGGCTGCCATAGAGTATGAAACCCTCAACGAAAACAAGTATGGGAGTTATGTGGTGGATTTCATGGGCGTGGAAAAACAATTCACCGCACTATGGCAATACCGCTACAACCTGCTGAACATCAAACTGGCCTATATGCTTAATTTATCCAACGTCTACCAGAAATATGACTTAAACCGGAAGTTCAACCTCTTCGTGGAAGGCGGTGCCTTGTACAGCAAGTGCATGTCGGACAATGCCCGGATATACAGCGGCGAACTCGAAGTGGGTTCCTCCCCCCGTCCCCTGTCCGCCGCGAACCCTGGCGGAGCACCTGCATTGTTGCTCGGTGCCGTGGCGCAATACCGTATCAACGACCAATGGAGCCTGCTACTCGAACCGGAAGTCCATTATTACTTGAAAAACGGTTTCATCGGCGGTGAAGTGTTGTCACCGTTCAATGACGTAGTGGCCAAGGTCAGTCTCGGCACGAGCTACACATTCTAACAATTGTTTTTAGCACAAAAGAATATCTGTGAGGTTATCATTCATAAATTACATAATAAAAGACATCCCTTGGGCGGATGTCTTTATTTTTTCACGATATGCTCTTCATGACCCTACAGAAACTCTCGAACGAAGCATCGAGGCATCCTAACTGATAAGGAGCGAGATGCAAGGAGAAGGTACCCTTCACCGATGTCAGGTCGAAATATAGCTTGGCCACGCTGGCCAGATTGAACGACAAGGCATCACCTTTTTTCATCAGGAACTGGCAACAACGCACTAAGAAATCACGTTCATGCTCCAACTGACGCATACACTGGAACAATAAATAATAACAGGCCATTCCTCGGCCCTGCAACAAATATTGCACACGTTCGCGCGGCATATCTACATGAAGGCTTCCGAATAAATAAGACAATTCCTCCGTATCTTCCCCGAATATTTCCACCATAAACCGGATAAATTTGGCACGGTCCAATTCCGTCCCGGCATCGTTCAGGAACTTCGCTACCGGCACATAGCCATCTTGCCGCAATGTAAAACCGGATTTTTGCTTCCGAAGAGGAACAGACTTGAGCAAAGTCACCAAAAAAGCTTTGGAATGGTACACCAAAAGGAAACGAAACGCCTCCCAAAACACCGTATCCGGCACACGAGGCATAATTTGTACGCTGATGATTTCACCGGCCATACGGAACTCTCGATGGGACAAGCTGTCCAGATACACAGCCAATCCGTCCCAGTCGCCCGCCTCGAAATAGGATTCAAGACGTGCTAAAATCAATGGATTATAATATTTTCCATACGCCATAAGCCCGATAAAATAAAAAGGCGAAACTTTTCCGGTTTCGCCTTTGTGCTTTTTGAGCCTCTTGTCGGATTCGAACCAACGACCCCGAGATTACAAATCACGTGCTCTGGCCAACTGAGCTAAAGAGGCATTCATTTTTTTATCAGTATCAATCTCTCTTGATTGCGGCTGCAAAGGTACGTATTATTTTTTAATATGCAATAGTTTGGGTGGCATAATGTGTAATATTTTTTTCTAAAAACTCTCCGAGCTCTGTTCGGAACTCGGAGAGGGCTTCCTGTTTATGTTGGGATATTGTTATTCTTTCTTCAAAAGTACCTCATTTATAGCTTTTTTGAAGTCGGCCTTTCCCATTGCCCCTTTTGCCATCTGCGGTTGCCCGTTCATTGGGCAGAAAAGGAGGGAGGGAATACTTCTGATACCGAAAGAGGCGGCCAATCCCTCTTCTTTTTCCGTATCTACCTTATAAATATCGATTTTTCCGGCATATTCTTCTGCTAATTCTTCTAAGATAGGAGCGACCATCTTACAAGGTCCGCACCAGGTGGCATAGAAATCCACGATACAAGGTTTGTCTCCTTCGTACACCCACTTGTTGGGGCTGGCTTCGTAGTTCGCTACTTTTTTCAGAAATTCCGTTTTTGTCAATTCTTGTACTTTCATGTTTATTCTCCTTATTAATTGAGGTTTATATTCTTGTTTATTGATTATATAACAAAGGTATGCTATTTATTCCATTCCGTTATTGGACATTTTCCCTTATAATTGGAAATATTACTATATTGCTTGAGTTACAGTCATTTTGTAAATAAAAAAGCCGTCCGGTATGTTGCCGGGCGGCTTTTATCTGGAGTTTAAAGAGCTTTAGTATCTTTTGCCAACGGTATCCCAATCGATGATCTTCCATAAGGCGTTCAAATGATCGGGACGGCGGTTCCGGTAATCCAAATAGTAGGCATGTTCCCACACGTCGAATCCGAG
>ENA-ORRA01002205-ORRA01002205.1-human-gut-metagenome-genome-assembly--contig:-NODE-2205-length-11046-cov-2.820399_pt1 | contig 11046 bp, 10 predicted proteins | sample MGYA00242169_ERZ509122 | MGnify/ENA primary metagenome ERZ509122 (study PRJEB26280, sample SAMEA2338650) | human gut metagenome | biome: human gut; feature: human-associated habitat; material: faeces...
CTCGGACGCTCATTCATCGGCAGCTTGTCCACCTCTTCACGATAAATTGCATCTGCATCCTGTACGATAGCAACCTTTTCCGGAGTTACATCGCCGATGATGCGGATTGCCAGACCGGGTCCCGGGAACGGCTGACGTGCTACCAAGTTTTCAGGCAATCCAAGCTCACGGCCGGATTGACGAACCTCGTCCTTGAACAGGTCACGCAGAGGCTCAACAATTTCCTTGAAATCAACAAAATCAGGCAAACCGCCAACATTATGATGGCTTTTAATAGTTGCAGATTCGCCGCCGAGGCCGCTTTCTACAACGTCAGGATAAATGGTGCCCTGTGCCAGATAGTCAACAGCACCGATTTTCTTAGCTTCTTCTTCAAATACGCGAATGAATTCTTCGCCGATAATTTTACGTTTGCCTTCCGGAGCAGTTACGCCTGCCAGCTTGCTGTAGAAGCGTTCGCGTGCGTCAACGCAGATGAAGTTGATATCGAACTGACCGCCTTCACCGAAAACAGCGCAAACCTCTTCACGCTCGTTTTTGCGCAACAGACCGTGGTCTACAAATACGCAGGTCAGCTGCTTGCCGATAGCCTTAGCCAGCATAGCGGCACAAACGCTGGAGTCAACACCGCCGGAAAGTGCGCACAGAACCTTGCCGTCGCCAATTCTTTCTTTCAGCTCAGCAACAGTCTGCTCTACGAAGGAATCCATTTTCCAGGTGCCTGCACAGCCGCAAACATTGTAAACAAAATTGCTCAGCATCTTGGTGCCGTTTTCGGTATGCAGAACCTCGGGATGGAATTGTACGCAATACAATTTACGTGCTTCATCTTCTGCAGCAGCAACCGGGCAGTTCGGGGTGCTGGCAACAATCTTGAAGCCGGGAGCTGCGGTTTCGATATAATCGTTATGGCTCATCCAGCAAACATTCTTCTTGGAAAGGCCGGCGAACATCGGGCTGGTAGTGTCGAGATCAACAACGGTTTTGCCGTATTCGCGCTCGGGAGCTACGCATACATGACCGCCGAGCATATGCATCATCAGCTGGCTGCCGTAGCAAATGCCCAGAACAGGTACGCCCCAGGTATAGATTTCCGGATCAATAGTAGGAGAATCCTCCAGATAAGCGCTGTTAGGACCACCGGTAAAAATAATACCCTTCGGATTTTTAGCCTTAATTGCTTCCAGGCTATGCTTATAGGATACGATTTCGCAGTACACACCGCTTTCACGTACGCGTCTTGCGATTAACTGGTTATACTGCCCGCCGAAGTCAATTACGAGCACCATTTCTTTTGCATTATTTTGCATCAATCCTTCACTCTCCTTCAAAAATAAACATGCTGCTTACATAGCAGTTATGTAAAAAATTATACGTTTTTAATATATTATAGATTACCATAAACGGCATGAAAATGCAATGAAAATGCTATTTCAGCGTCATAACGTCTTGTTCTGACCTAAGTATACATCCTACTGCTCTTATAACGTGCTTTGCTGCAATAAATAACAGTAAGCCTAAATACAAACATCCCATATTCAAATATCATTAATGACTGCCAAATTGAAATTTACAAATCTTTCAGAAAATGCTATAATATTTTTTAGGTATGTCGCAAGGCTACCTAGGGAGTATTGGCTGACAGAAATTCTAAAGAATCTGACAGCACCTATTTTAGGAGGGATATAATGCAGCAAAATGCAGATGTGAAGGATTTAGCACAAAAAGTGATAAATCAAAACAAATCACAAAACAACAAAAGTCAATTTATTATCTGGATGGGCGCACTGGTAGTCGGTGCTATTCTCGGTTACATGGGAATCAAACCCCTGAATGAATTATTCAATTTCATTGCAACCGTTTACACTCGCCTCTTCCAATTTATCGCCGTACCTACCATCGCTTTAGCAGTAATTACTACACTGGCTGCTTTGGGAAGCAAAAAAGAAACCGGCCAAATTTTCGGTCACGCTGTAGTATATACCTTTTTGACTACTGTTTGTGCAGCAGGCATCGGCCTTGCAATTTATCTTTGGGTAGCTCCCGGCAACCTGCCGGCAGAGGTAGTTGGCAGCGGCATGTCAAACGTACCTCAAAACCTTGGTAAGTTAAGCTATTACGATCATATTTTAAATGTTATTCCTAACAACCTGCTGCAGCCGTTCCTCGCAGGCAACGTGCTTTCCGTAATGCTGATTGCTGCTGCTATGGGTTTAGGTCTGGCATTTATGCCTAAAACCGAAAACAGAGAAGCTCTGCTGAAAGCAGTATTAGGCTTCCAGGAGCTGCTGTTCACTCTTATTAAAGCGTTGCTGTTCGTACTGCCTCTCGGTATTCTGGCATTCGCAGGTCAGCTTTCCGCACAGATTGAAGCCGGCGTAATCGTTGGCGCTCTTGGCAAATATACTCTGGTTATCATGGCCAGCAACTGTGTTCAGTTCTTCATCGTTCTGCCTATCTTCCTGCTGGCAAGAGGCCTGAACCCGATTGATGTATTCAAGAAAATGTCTCCGGCAGTCGCTGTTGCACTGTTCACCAAGAGCTCCGCAGGCACCCTGCCTGTAACTATGGCTTCCGCCGAACAGAACCTGAAGGTTAATAAAGCTGTTTCCCGCTTTGTACTGCCTATCTGCACCACCATCAACATGAACGGCTGCGCTGCCTTCATTTTGATTACTTCCATTTTTGTAATGCAGAACGCAGGCTTCGAGCTGTCTATGACCACCATGCTTACCTGGCTGCTGGTATCCGTACTGGCTGCTGTAGGTAACGCAGGCGTACCGATGGGCTGCTACTTCCTCACCCTGTCCCTGATGAGCGGCATTGGCGCTCCTATCGGTATCATGGGTATCATCCTGCCGATTTACACCATCATCGATATGGTTGAGACCGCAGAAAACGTTTGGTCCGACTCCTGCGTTTGCGCAATGACCGACCATGACCTCAAAGGCAAAATTGCTGAAGAAGAATAAGCTGTAAAGCAAATAACTGCTAATTCGCTGTGAATTAGCAGTTATTTTTTTGCAGGAAACAGTGTTATAAGCCAACCATATTTCTTGCGCAAATTGACAAACATTTATTGATATATTATACTATCCTCAAAGCCCGCTTGCGGATAAGGCCTACTAATGTGTCGGTTCTGGCACCATTGGTCGTCTTAGCCCAAGCGAGGCTTTTTTATTGTGTAATAACAGCCATCTCGCCGCAAGATTGCAACCACATTGCAATCACAGCAGCTAAAACACCTTACGCAGAAAAATAAAAAAGCCCGGAAACAAAGTTTCCAGGCGGTTTTTCATTGGAGCTGGCAATAGGAATCGAACCCACAACCTGCTGATTACAAATCAGCTGCTCTGCCAATTGAGCTATGCCAGCACAAAATTCTTTTATTATTATAAAGGATAAAGCCTGTTTTGTCAATACTTTCGCAAGCAAAGATTTTATAGCATGCTTACATGTAAAAATACCAGTAGGTTACACCGGACAACAGTATTCTGTAAACAGCAAAGCTGGTCAGCTTGGAATTCTGCAAAAATTTCAGGAACCATAATACCGAAATATATGCAACGATAAAGGATACCACAAAGCCTATTACCAATACCTGCAAATCACCTGCAGAAAGATACTGAAGGTTTTTAAGCAGATCATAAATACAGGCCACAAACATCAGCGGTACAGCAATCACAAAGGTATAATTTGCTGCGGCACTGCGAGTCAGCCCAACCAAAAGACCTCCGGCAATAGTACTGCCGCTGCGGGAAAAGCCGGGCCACAGGGAAAGGAATTGGTAAATGCCAACCCATACTGCCTGACGGATAGAAATTTTATCAACATCATCAACTAGTTCAGCCTCACGGCCTTTAGTTCTATATTCCGCAAACATCAGCAACAAACCGCCCAGGAAAAGACCGATTGCTACCGTAAAAGGAGAAAACAGATACTCCTTGATATAGTGATACAGGAAGAAGGCTACCAGCATAACCGGTACGATACCGGCAGCAACATGCCAGACAGAAAGTCCCTTGTTGATATCCCAGCCATCCTTAGTAAAAAATCTGGCAAAGCGCTCTTTATAAATAAAAACAACAGATAGAATAGCACCCAGCTGTACAAAGACATCAAAAACATCTGCCAGCTGGCCTTCAAAGCCCAAAACGTGACCGACAATAATCATATGTCCGGTAGAAGAAACCGGTAAAAATTCTGTCAGACCTTCGACAATACCCACAATAACGGCAATTAAATTTAAGTCCATGATTTACTCCCTTTCGCAAACACTAAGCCTTTTTATTATACTCTGAATCACGCTTAACTGCAATGAAATCTCACTATTTTTTTTTATTTTTCACAGTTCATAAAGCTGCACACAAAAACAGAGGATGGTGCAAGCACCACCCTCTGTAATATAAGTGTATAATCTTAATCTGGGGTTAAATCTAATAATCAAGTTTAAATCAATCGCCAAAGCACAATCCCAGCTGGCGTCCTGTACGGATAATTTCGCTGTCTACAGGAACCTGACGCGGTTTTGATGCTGCCTTTTGAATAAAGACGGTAACAATCTGATCATGATACAGTGAAACCATAACATTATATTCACGTCTTAGGCAAGCCTCTGCTGCTGCCACACCGTAACGCGTTGACAGTACACGGTCAAACGCTGTAGGCGAACCACCACGCTGCAGATAACCTAATACGGTACAGCGTGATTCGATGCCTGTCTGCTCTTCAATGGCCTGTGCCACCTTTTCGCCTGCACCGCCAAGGCGGATTGGCTCAAAGCTACCCTCGACCATACGCGCAATCGACATCTCGCCACCCTCAGGACGTGCTCCCTCAGCAACAACTACAATACTGAAATTATTGCCGGCAGCCTTGCGTGCCTGAATCTTAGCAATCACCGGCTCCAGCTTATAAGGAATTTCCGGTAGCAAAATAACGTCAGCACCGCCTGCAATACCACTGTGCAAAGCAATCCAGCCAGCATAGCGGCCCATGACCTCCAGCACCATAACACGATGATGTGATTCAGCGGTAGTATGCAGCCTGTCAAGCGCTTCTGTAGCCATAGCCATAGCAGTATCAAAGCCGAAGGTACGCTCCGTGCAAGGCAAATCGTTATCAATAGTCTTAGGCACACCAACAACCTTAATATCGCATTCACGCGCCAACTCAGCACCAATATTCAAGCTACCGTCGCCGCCAATAACAACCAAGGCCTCTATATCGTATTTGCGCAAGTTTTCAACTACCTTTTCGCGCATATCCTTATATACAAGCTCACCATTTTCTTCAACAGCAAAATGAAAGGGATTATCACGATTCGTGGTTCCTAAAATTGTTCCGCCACGCGGTAAAATACCCGATACTGCAGCATAATCCATTAATTTAAGATTATCGTTTATCAGGCCGTTAAAGCCATTGAGTACGCCATAAACCTCACAATCGTTCTGCAGGAAGGTTTTTACAACCGCACGAATTACAGCGTTTAATCCCGGGCAGTCACCTCCACCGGTCAAAACAGCAAAGCGACGTTTTTTTTGCTCCATATCAAGCCTCCGCTTATTAACTATTAACCTTCTACGTTCCAGATCTTAAAGCCATCGGGGCTGATACGGATAGCTTCGGTACCGTCAAATTTGTCATAGCACAGGTTACCGTTATCAATGTATCCGGGCCATGCGGTTACGATGGTAAACTTTTTGCTCAGTTTACGCATCAGGCTGTCGGTATTGATGTGGAATACAGGTACAAACAAGGTCTGCAGTCTGTCAAGAATGATAACATCTGCATTGTAGCTTGCCAGAATGTCCGCAAACATATCAGGAGCATACAAGCCTCTGTCAGCAGCCGGAATTGCCAGGAATTCCTCACTGATCAGCATACGGCAGTCAACGTAGGTCCATTTTTGAGATTCTGCAGCTTCACGTAAAACTTTGCTCTTGCCACTGCCCGGTTTACCGGTAACAATAACAACATTTCCTTTGTCGGCCTGAGCCTCTGCTACAACCTTCACTAATTCTTCAACTTGATTCATCTGAAAAACCTCCTCTAACACCGAAGTGTCAATTTTTCTTTACTGACTTGTTAATATATCTATTCGCTATACTTGTCAAAAATCCTCTTAATAAAAAAACACCATTCTGAAAATTTCAAAATGATGTAGATTTTTGTTACAGTTTTATCAATTATCCGCTTTTTCAGGAATTTTTATTCTTGAAACGCTCATACGGATCAATAGCCAGCAGTCCGCTGTAAACTGTACGCAGATCAGTAATATCTCCTTTGCTGATGATATATTTTTCAAGTTTACGCTTTACACGCTGCAGCGCATTATCAATGGATTTGATATGACGCCCCAGCTCAGCAGCAATTTCCTGATAGGATTTGCCATCAAGATAGCTCATCAGAACCTTCCATTCCAGGTCACTGAGAATATCATTCATCTTGCTTTCAATATCGCTGAATTCCTCACGGCTGATAATCATATCCTCCGGATTAGCAACCTTCACACCGCTGATGACATCAAGCAGCGTGCGGTCACTGTCCTCCTCATAAATTGGCTTATTAAGCGATACATAGGAGTTGAGAGGGATATGCTTCTGTCTGGTAGCAGTCTTTATCGCCGTAATAATCTGCCTTGTTACGCACAGCTCGGCAAACGCACGGAACGATGCCTGCTTATCGGCACGGAAATCACGGATAGCCTTATAAAGACCGATCATGCCTTCCTGAATAATATCTTCACGCTCGGCACCTATTAAAAAATAGCTGCGAGCCTTGGCTCTGACGAAGTTTCTGTATTTATGCAGCAGATATTCCTGTGCTAAAACATTATCATGCTGTTGTGATTCTAAAACGATTTCCTCATCAGTCATTTTTGCAAAAGCGTCATTGGGATCGTTTTGCATTACAGTATCTGTAGCCATCAATAGCATATCCTCCGTCTGTTTATCTATCTGCCACTGTCTTGCAAAACAGTTATTGCAAATATCTTCATAATAAAAGCATCAGTGTTTTTATTATATCCTGCCTGGTGTTTTCCGTCAACTTTTCTCCCGACGCAATTTTTCCAAATGCGCCAGCACATGTCCGCTCACTCTGCCACCAAGCTCATTGCGGTTTAAAGCACGTCTGGGGACATGCAGACGCTCGGCAATTTCCTTTTTAGTCTTATAATACTGCTCGCGGAATTCCCTAGAAGAAATGCGGTACGCACCTGCTCCCAAAATGTTAATCTGCTCCGCGTAGTCACTGGTTACAACGAAAACCTTTGCCTGTACACGTCTAAGCTCGTAGGCTCTGCGTTCAATCCAGGAATCTGCTGTTTCACCTTCATTAGTAAACACAACATCAATGCCATGAATCTTTTCTGAAGCAGCAGCGCCTACCACCTCCTGAGCATCAAAAACTACGACAGCACGATACCCCTTAAAGGCAGCATATTCTGCCACACCAGCTACCAGCAGCTCGCGTGCATGCTCCAGGTTTTCCTGGCGGAGCTGGGCAAAATCCTTCCAGGCGTTAATTACATTATACCCATCAATTATCAGATATTCGCCCATGCCTTCACCTCTTTAGAATTGATGTCGTTGACGTACTACCTCGTACATCAGGACAGCTCCCGCAGCCGATGCGTTCAAAGAATTAACTCCGCCATTCATCGGAATGCTGACAACATCATCACATTTTTGTTTAACCAGTCGGCCTAAGCCTCTGCCTTCAGCGCCAATTACCAGCACAATCGGACCGGTCATATTGGCAGCATAAAAATCAACGCCATCCATATCAGCGCCTACAACCCAGCAGCCGCGCTGCTTAAGCTCTTCGATAGTCTGAGCGATATTGCCGATTTGCACAACAGGTACATATTCAACCGCACCTGCGGAAATCTTGGCAACAACTGCGTTCAGCGGGCAGCTGCGACGGCGCGGCATCAGCACACCATGTACACCTGCTGCATCAGCACTGCGGATAAGCGCGCCCACGTTCTGCGGATCCTGCAGCTCATCCAATAGCAGAATAAACGGCTCTTCATTTTTTTCTGCCGCACGGGCAAAAACATCATCCAGAGTACGGAATGCAATCGGTGCCGCCAAAGCAGCTACACCCTGATGACGCAGGCCTTTAGCAAGCTTATCCAGCTTTTCGGCCTTTACGGTTTCTACCGGCACACCCTTTTGCTTTGCCAAAGCAATGATTTCGCCCAGGCTGCCGCCATGAGCGCCTTCCTGCAAAAGTATTTTGTTTATTGAACGCTGACTGCGCAAGGCTTCACTAACCGCATTACGTCCAGCTATTAAATCATTATTCTGCTCAGCCATAGTTTCTCCTTACTGCTTTTGCTCTGCCTTGGCTTTTGCCGCCAAAATTGCCTGCAGACGTCCGCAGGACATAGCGCCCTCGTGACAAACGCCCTCAGATACACAGGTCGGACCTGCATTTTCAAAAATAACCGGTGCTACAGCCTGACATTGGCGCAGCATCTCATTAGCCAGCGCACGTATTTCCCATTGTGCACGGGTGCAGCAGCGCAGGCTGAAGAAATTCAGCAAGGAGCGTGCATTAAACGTGCAGACAATCTTCGTTTCTGTTGCGTTAGGCAGAATATAACGGGCATCCTCAGCCGGAATATCCAGTGCGATAAACTCGTCATACATTGCCTGAATCTCAGTCATCAGCTTATCAAATTTAGCCTTAGCCTCAGGCTTAGAAGCAATGGAAGCAGGCACGATAGTTTCGAAATCATGCTCCTTAACATAGCGCTGAGATTGCTGGGAATAAGAAGCAATGCGGTGGCGCACCAGCTGATGTGTCAAAACGCGGGATACACCTTCAATAGCAAAGGTAAAGGTAACATGCTCCAAGGTGGACAAGTGCCCCATACTTACCAGCTTGCGTACCAGATTTGCTGCCTGCTCATCACTGATTTTTTCTTCCAGCTGAGCGGCACCGATTGGTGAATAGCACAGACGCGCGCTCATAGCCACAGTACGCTCCGGCTCCGGCGTATGACGTACTAATTTTACCATCATATTTATCATCTCCTCTCTTTTCAACGGACAAATAGAGGGGTATTATTTTTTGTGATTTTCCTGCATATATTTGCTGATAATATCAAATGAAAGATCCATAACCTCTTGCAGGCGCTCCTCGCGTTCTTCAAGGAACAACCAGCCCAAAAGTGCTTCAAAAGCTGTTGCCATACGGTATTCATGCACTGAGGCACTTTTCGGCACCATCGACTTGGCATTACGGCCGCGGCGGAAAATAACGCTTTCCTCCTCGCTCAGGCCAGCCTCCAGCTGCTGCATTGCCTGACATTGGCACACTGCAGAAACCATCTTGGAACCGATGTCATGTACAATGCGTACATGCTTGGAAGTCGGCAAAAGGCGCAGACGGACATACATAGAAAAAACTACGTCGCCGATATACGCCAACAGAATCGGATTTATTTCCTTAGTTGCAGGAAAAGGAGCACCGGCAGCCGCACAGGCTGCCAGGGCATGCTCCTTTAGCATTTTGTATTGTTCAAATTTCATTATTGCTTAGACCACTTTACACCTTGCGGAGTATCCTGCAGCACAATGCCGATTTCATTCAGCTTGTTGCGCAGCTCATCTGCCAGTGCGTAATTTTTGTTTTTACGTGCATCCTGACGCATAGCGATAAGCATTTCCACCAGCTCAGCTTCCTTGCTGTCACCTGCTTCTTCTGCAGCCGGAGCAACAGTTTTTTCCAGAACACCGATAATAGAGCAGGTTTCTGCAAAAACATCGTTGAACATAGCAACCAGCTTGCCGTCCGGTTTAATGCCGGCATCAACAACTTCCTTATGGTAAATGTTGATTTCCTTAGCCAGGGCAAACATATGGCTGATAGCCAGCGCAGTATTGAAGTCGTCGCGCATAGCTTCCATAAATGCTTCACGCAGCTCTTTAACCTTCTCGCGCAGTGCCAAGCTTTCGGCAGTCGGGCCGGCGCTCAGCATTTCGCTCAGCTCACCCAAAGTTTCCTGTGCCTGACGCAGACGTGCAAGGCTCTTTTGTGCTTCGGTAAGACGTGCATCGCTGAAGTCCAGCGGGCTGCGATAATGCGTGGAAACTATGAAGAAACGCAGAGTTTCCGGATCGTAATGCTCTAAAATATCGATAACCATGAAGAAGTTGCCCAGAGATTTGGACATTTTTTCTTCGTTAACGGTAATAAAGCCGTTATGTAGCCAGTAATGCACGAAAGGATGAATGCCGGTGCAGCCTTCGGATTGAGCAATCTCGTTTTCATGATGCGGAAATATCAAATCCTCTCCGCCGGCATGAATATCAATTTGTTCTCCGAGGTATTTTTTAGACATCTCCGAGCATTCAATATGCCATCCCGGACGGCCCTCACTCCACGGAGATTCCCAGGCAGGTTCTCCCTCCTTTTTCGGTTTCCAAAGCACAAAATCAAGCGGATCTTCTTTTTCGTCTTCTCCTGTAACGAGAAGCGATCTTCCTCCCGACCTCAAATCATCCAGATTCTTATGCGAAAGCTTTCCGTAACCTTCAAACTTTCTTGTACGGTAATAAACCGTTCCGTTTTTTTCATAGGCGTATCCTTTTTCAATCAATGTGGAAATCATTTCCACCATGCCGCAGATTTCTTCTGTTGCAAGCGGATTTTTCGTGGCCGGTTTTACATTCATTGCTTCCATGTCTTTTTTACATTCCGCAATATATCTTTTCGATATCTCATCAGCAGAAACGCCTTCTTCAATCGCTTTTTTAATAATTTTATCATCTACGTCTGTAAAGTTGGATACAAAATTCACATCGTATCCTTTATATTCAAAATATCTTCTGACCGTATCAAACACGATCATCGGTCTTGCATTTCCGATATGGATGAAGTTGTAAACAGTAGGTCCGCAGACATACATCTTTACTTTTCCTTCTTCCAATGGAACGAACTCTTCCTTTGTTTTTGACATTGTATTATACAGTTTCATCTTTTTTCTCCTCTCCCGTCTGTTCTGTTTTACATTGTTTCATACATCTCATT
>ENA-ORRA01002213-ORRA01002213.1-human-gut-metagenome-genome-assembly--contig:-NODE-2213-length-11012-cov-2.574427_pt1 | contig 11012 bp, 9 predicted proteins | sample MGYA00242169_ERZ509122 | MGnify/ENA primary metagenome ERZ509122 (study PRJEB26280, sample SAMEA2338650) | human gut metagenome | biome: human gut; feature: human-associated habitat; material: faeces...
GTCGCTGACGCGGGTGACGATAATCGCCGCCGCGGTGGAGAGTAGCAGGGAAGGGATTTGCGCCACCAGCCCGTCGCCGATGGTCATCAGCACATACTGCTGGAAGGCGGCGTCGGCGCTCAGGTTGTATTTGAAGATCCCGATACAGACGCCGCCGATCAGGTTGATCGCCAGAATCATCATCCCGGCGATAGCATCCCCGCGCACAAATTTCGATGCCCCGTCCATCGCGCCGTAGAAATCGGCCTCGCTGGCAACATCTTTACGTCGGGTTTGTGCCTGCGCCTGATTGATCAACCCGGCATTAAGATCGGCGTCAATCGCCATCTGCTTACCGGGCATCGCATCCAGGGTAAAGCGGGCTGAAACCTCGGAAATACGCTCGGCCCCTTTGGTGACGACAATAAAGTTGATTGTCAACAGCGTCAGTAAATCTGAGCGTGAAAGCATTATCGCCGCGCTGCACGGGCAGTCGATTTTTAACGGTGGTGGGCTGTCGCCGTTAAATAAAATCAGCCCGTCTCATCCGCCAAAACCTGCCACCGTGGCGGTGCCGGAAGAGACGGAGAAAAAAGCGCGTGACGTCAATGAGAAAACGGTGCTGCTGAAGAAGAAATCCGCCACCGAGCTTGGCGAGCTGGCAACCAGTATCAACACCATTGCCCGTGATGCGCATATGGAAGCGAATCTGGAGATGGAGATTGTCCCGCAGGGATTACGCGTGCTGATTAAAGACGACCAGAATCGCAATATGTTCGAACGCGGCAGCGCGCAGATTATGCCGTTCTTTAAAAGGCTGCTGGTGGAGCTCGCGCCAGTTTTCGACTCGCTCGATAACAAAATTATTATTACCGGGCATACCGATGCGATGGCCTACAAAAACAATATCTACAACAACTGGAACCTTTCGGGCGATCGCGCGCTTTCAGCTCGTCGGGTGCTGGAAGAGGCCGGAATGCCGGAAGATAAAGTGATGCAGGTAAGCGCAATGGCGGACCAGATGCTGCTGGATTCCAAAAATCCGCAAAGCGCGGGCAACCGGCGCATTGAGATTATGGTGCTGACCAAAAGTGCGTCCGATACGCTGTATCAATACTTTGGTCAGCATGGGGATAAAGTGGTGCAGCCGCTGGTGCAAAAGCTGGATAAGCAGCAGGTGCTTTCGCAGCGAACGCGTTAAATGCTGAATCTTTACGCATTTCTCAAACCCTGAAATCACTGTATACTTTACCAGTGTTGAGAGGTGAGTAATGCGTAAAATCATTCATGTGGATATGGACTGCTTTTTCGCAGCGGTGGAGATGCGCGACAATCCCGCCCTGCGCGATATCCCTATTGCTATTGGGGGCAGCCGCGAACGTCGGGGGGTGATCAGCACCGCCAATTATCCCGCGCGTAAATTTGGCGTACGTAGCGCTATGCCGACAGGGATGGCGCTCAAATTATGCCCGCATCTCACCTTGCTTCCGGGGCGCTTTGACGCCTACAAAGAAGCCTCAAATCATATCCGTGAAATCTTCTCGCGCTACACCTCGCGTATTGAACCGTTGTCACTGGATGAGGCTTATCTCGACGTCACCGATAGCGTCCATTGCCACGGTTCTGCGACCCTCATCGCCCAGGAAATCCGCCAGACGATTTTCAGCGAGCTGCAACTGACGGCGTCTGCGGGCGTGGCACCAGTAAAGTTTCTCGCCAAAATCGCCTCCGACATGAATAAACCCAACGGTCAGTTTGTGATTACGCCGGCAGAAGTTCCGGCATTTTTACAAACCTTACCGCTGGCAAAAATCCCCGGCGTCGGCAAAGTCTCGGCGGCAAAACTGGAAGCGATGGGGCTGCGGACCTGCGGTGATGTACAAAAGTGTGATCTGGTGATGCTGCTTAAACGCTTTGGCAAATTTGGCCGCATTTTGTGGGAGCGTAGTCAGGGGATTGACGAGCGCGACGTTAACAGCGAACGGTTGCGAAAATCCGTCGGCGTGGAACGCACGATGGCGGAAGATATCCACCACTGGTCTGAATGTGAAGCGATTATCGAGCGGCTGTATCCGGAACTTGAACGCCGTCTGGCAAAGGTAAAACCTGATTTACTGATTGCCCGCCAGGGGGTGAAATTAAAGTTCGACGATTTTCAGCAAACCACTCAGGAGCACGTCTGGCCGCGGCTGAATAAAGCTGACTTAATCGCCACCGCGCGTAAAACCTGGGATGAACGCCGCGGCGGGCGCGGTGTGCGACTGGTGGGGCTGCATGTGACGTTGCTTGACCCGCAAATGGAAAGACAACTGGTGCTGGGATTATGAATAACATACAAATAAGAGACTATCAGCCTGGCGATTTTCAGCAACTATGCGCTATTTTCATTAGAGCGGTTACGATGACTGCCAGTCAGCATTATTCACCACAACAAATTGCCGCCTGGGCGCAGATTGACGAATCTCGCTGGAAGGAGAAACTCGCGAAATCACAAGTGCGGGTTGCAGTCATTAATGCAAAACTGGTCGGCTTTATTACCTGCGTTGAACACTATATCGATATGTTATTTGTTGACCCTGAATACACCCGCCGTGGGGTTGCCAGCGCTTTGTTAAAACCTTTGATTAAGTCTGAATCCGAACTTACGGTGGACGCAAGCATAACCGCAAAACCCTTTTTTGAACGTTATGGTTTTCAGACAGTTAAGCAGCAACGCGTTGAATGTCGGGGAGAGTGGTTTATTAATTTTTATATGCGTTATAAACAGCAACATTAAATCCAGCTTGCAATGAAAATAACGCAAGCCTAGTATGTGCGCGTTTTCTTATTCCACAAACTGCAAGGAGGTAAATCATGACAAATCCTTTATCAATGACTCTTTGCAGACCTTTCCAGGATTAATTCTTTTTTTCTTGCCCTGGATTCGTCTGCCATTTCCTGATTTTTTAATTGTTACTCTCAATAATTCAAGTCGCAACACATGCAACTTGAAGTATGACGAGTCTATTTACGGAATGGTATATGGGCAATTATATTCGTCCCTTATCCGATGCGGTATTTACCATCGCATCTGATGACCTGTGGATCGAGAGTTTAGCGATCCAACAATTACACACCACGGCAAATTTACCCAACATGCAGCGCGTAGTGGGGATGCCAGATTTACATCCCGGACGCGGCTATCCGATTGGCGCAGCGTTCTTCTCTGTTGGTCGTTTTTATCCGGCACTGGTCGGCAATGATATCGGCTGCGGTATGGCGCTATGGCAAACAGATATTCTCACTCGCAAATACAACGCCGATAAGTTTGAAAAGCGATTATCAGATCTGGATGACGTTGCTGAAGAAAGCTGGCTGGAGGAAAACCTGCCGTCAGCATTTGCACAGCATCCGTGGCGCAGCTCGCTTGGCTCTATCGGTGGCGGCAATCATTTCGCTGAACTGCAACAAGTTGATCAAATCATCAACGCTGAACTGTTTGCACTGGCAGGTCTGGATGCACAACATCTGCAACTGTTGGTTCATAGCGGCTCGCGGGGGGGGGGCAGTCTATTTTACAGCGGCATATTGCCTCGTTCTCGCATCATGGTTTGCCTCAAGGCAGTGACGACGCGCTACGGTATATTGCGGAACATGACGATGCGCTGGCGTTTGCGTGTATTAATCGCCAGATGATCGCTTTGCGCATAATGCAACAAGTTAAGGCCACGGGAAGTCCGGTTCTGGATGTGGCGCATAACTTTGTTAGCGCGTGTCAAATCGGCGATCAACAGGGCTGGTTGCATCGTAAAGGTGCCACGCCGGATGACAACGGTCTGGTGATTATTCCCGGTTCACGTGGTGATTACTCCTGGATTGTACAGCCTGTTGCGAACGAAAAAACGCTCCACTCGCTGGCGCATGGGGCAGGGCGTAAATGGGGGCGCACCGAGTGTAAAGGGCGTCTGGCAGCGAAATACACGGCGACGCAACTCTCGCGTACTGAACTTGGCAGTCGGGTAATTTGTCGCGATAAACAACTCATCTTTGAAGAAGCGCCACAAGCCTATAAATCGGCTGAAAGCGTGGTGCAATGTCTGGTGCAGGCCGGTTTAATTATTCCTGTCGCGCGGCTGCGTCCGGTGCTAACGCTCAAAAACAGTGGAGGGAAAAAAGGATGATCTTGCTACAACTCTCCTCAGCGCAGGGGCCGGAAGAATGTTGTCTCGCAGTGAAAAAGGCGCTGGACAGGCTAATTAAAGAAGCTGCCCGACAAGACGTCGCGGTAACGGTGTTGGAAACAGAAACGGGCCGCTACTCTGACACGCTGCGTTCAGCTCTGGTTTCTCTGGATGGCGATAACGCATGGGCATTAAGCGAAAGCTGGTGCGGCACTATTCAGTGGATTTGTCCGAGTCCGTATCGGCCTCATCATGGGCGCAAAAACTGGTTTCTGGGCATTGGGCGTTTTACCGCTGATGAGCAGGAACAATCGGATGCAATCCGTTATGAGACGTTGCGTTCGTCGGGGCCGGGCGGTCAACATGTCAATAAAACCGACTCGGCGGTACGCGCCACGCATTTGGCATCCGGTATTAGCGTGAAGGTTCAGTCAGAGCGTAGTCAGCATGCTAACAAGCGGCTGGCACGATTGCTGATTGCCTGGAAGCTGGAGCAGCAGCAACAGGAAAATAGCGCGGTGCTGAAATCGCAGCGGCGAATGTTCCATCACCAGATTGAACGTGGCAACCCGAGACGGACATTTACAGGGATGGCTTTTATCGAAGGATAATGAAGGATGAAACTGCCGGAAGGCGATTAAACGCCATCCGGCAGCAAATCAAATAATTACTTCGCCGGAATTTCTTTCAGCAGTTCAGTCAGCAGTGTCCAGTAATGACCTACGCTTTCGATGTGAACTTGCTCATCCGGAGAGTGTGGACCGGTGATAGTTGGCCCGATAGAAACCATGTCCATTTCCGGATACGGTTTTTTGAACAGACCACATTCCAGGCCCGCGTGGATAATCTGGATGTTCGGTGTTTTGTTGAACAGACGCTGATAGGTTTCACGTACCAGATGCATCACCGGAGAATTAGCGTCCGGCTGCCAGCCAGGATATGCGCCTTTCGCTTCGGTTTTCGCGCCAGCTAGTTTACCCAGCGAATCCAGCATGCTCACCACGTAGTCTTTACCGCTGTCGATCAGTGAACGGATCAGGCAGTGAATTTCTACGTTATTGTCAGTCATGGTCACCACACCGACGTTCAGGGAGGTTTCGACCACACCTTTTGCCACGTCGGAATTGCGGATCACACCGTTCGGGGTGGCGTTCAGCAGACGAATAAAGGTATCGCGAGATTTCGCAATCAGGGCAGCTTTATCGTTCGCTACAGAGTCCAGCAACAAGGCCAGATTTTTCTCTTTCTCTGCCAGCTCGTTTTTCAGGATCTCCTGATAGGTATTCACCAGAGATTTCAGGACGTCGACTTTATCAGCTGCGACAGCAATGGTCGCAAAGGCTTCACGCGGGATGGCGTTACGCAGTGTGCCGCCGTTGAAATCGATAAGGCGCAGATCCAGTTCTTCCGCATGACCCGCCAGGAAGCGCACCAGTAGTTTGTTGGCATTACCCAGGCCAACGTGGATTTCACCGCCGGAGTGACCGCCTTTCAGACCTTTTAAGGTTAACTTGAAGGTTTCAAAACCAGCTGGAACCGCTTCACGATCTAAATGCAGGTTGGAGGTGAAGTCGATACCCCCCGCACAACCCATGTAGATTTCACCTTCTTCTTCGGAGTCGGTGTTAATCAGAATATCAGCCTGCAACCAGTTGCTCTGTAAGCCGAACGCACCGTCCATACCGGCTTCTTCGGTCATGGTCAGCAGCACTTCCAGCGGGCCGTGAACCACGTTTTCGTCAGCCAGAACCGCCAGCGCAGACGCCATACCAATGCCGTTATCTGCACCCAGCGTGGTGCCGCGCGCTTTAACCCATTCGCCATCAATATAAGGCTGGATAGGATCTTTCGTGAAGTCATGCACGGTGTCGTTATTTTTCTGCGGCACCATATCGAGGTGGGCCTGTAAGACGACCGGTTTACGATTTTCCATACCTGCGGTAGCAGGTTTACGAATCAGGATATTACCTACCTGATCGCGTTCGACATGGAAACCTTTCTCTTTTGCCCAACCAACAATGTATTCAGCGAGTTGCTCTTCATGATAGGACGGGTGAGGAATAGAACAGATTTTGGCAAAAATATCCCACAGCGGCTGTGGAGATAATTGAGACAGTTCAGACACGTTAAGTCTCCTTGTCGATCACCCGCAAAACAGTATTGCAGGTCACAGGGTTAGCAGAAAATGTTGTCAACACAAGACAGGCTTGCGAGATATGTTTGAGAATACCACTTTATCCCGCGTCAGGGAGAGGCAGTGCGTAAAAAGACGCGGACTCATGTGAAATACTGGTTTTTAGTGCGCCAGATCTCTATAATCTCGCGCAACCTATTTTCCCCTCGAACACTTTTTAAGCCGTAGATAAACAGGCTGGGACACTTCACATGAGCGAAAAATACATCGTCACCTGGGACATGTTGCAGATCCATGCACGTAAACTCGCAAGCCGACTGATGCCTTCTGAACAATGGAAAGGCATTATTGCCGTAAGCCGTGGCGGTCTGGTACCGGGTGCGTTACTGGCGCGTGAACTGGGTATTCGTCATGTCGATACCGTTTGTATTTCCAGCTACGATCACGACAACCAGCGCGAGCTTAAAGTGCTGAAACGCGCAGAAGGCGATGGCGAAGGCTTCATCGTTATTGATGACCTGGTGGATACCGGTGGTACTGCGGTTGCGATTCGTGAAATGTATCCAAAAGCGCACTTTGTCACCATCTTTGCAAAACCGGCTGGTCGTCCGCTGGTTGATGATTATGTTGTTGATATCCCGCAAGATACCTGGATCGAACAGCCGTGGGATATGGGCGTCGTATTCGTCCCGCCAATCTCCGGTCGCTAATCTTTTCAACGCCTGGCACTGCCGGGCGTTGTTCTTTTTAACTTCAGGCGGGTTACAATAGTTTCCAGTAAGTATTCTGGAGGCTGCATCCATGACACAGGCAAACCTGAGCGAAACCCTGTTCAAACCCCGCTTTAAACATCCTGAAACCTCGACGCTAGTCCGCCGCTTTAATCACGGCGCACAACCGCCTGTGCAGTCGGCTCTTGATGGTAAAACCATCCCTCACTGGTATCGCATGATTAACCGTCTGATGTGGATCTGGCGCGGTATTGACCCACGTGAAATCCTAGACGTCCAGGCACGTATTGTGATGAGCGATGCTGAACGTACCGACGATGATTTATACGATACTGTGATTGGCTACCGTGGTGGCAACTGGATTTATGAGTGGGCCACCCAGGCGATGGTGTGGCAACAAAAAGCCTGTGCGGAAGAAGATCCGCAACTCAGTGGTCGACACTGGCTGCATGCGGCTACGTTGTACAACATTGCCGCCTATCCTCATCTGAAAGGAGATGACCTGGCCGAGCAAGCGCAGGCTTTATCAAACCGCGCCTATGAAGAGGCCGCCCAGCGTCTGCCGGGCACGATGCGGCAGATGGAGTTTACTGTACCCGGCGGTGCGCCCATCACCGGCTTTTTGCATATGCCGAAAGGCGATGGCCCGTTCCCGACAGTATTAATGTGTGGTGGTCTGGATGCGATGCAGACGGACTATTACAGCCTGTATGAACGTTATTTTGCGCCGCGCGGCATTGCGATGCTGACTATTGATATGCCGTCGGTGGGCTTTTCTTCAAAATGGAAGCTCACCCAGGACTCCAGCCTGTTGCATCAGCACGTCTTAAAGGCGCTGCCTAACGTACCGTGGGTGGATCACACTCGCGTCGCGGCCTTTGGTTTCCGTTTCGGCGCTAACGTTGCCGTGCGTCTGGCATACCTTGAATCGCCGCGTCTGAAAGCGGTTGCCTGTCTTGGTCCGGTAGTTCATACCCTGTTGAGTGATTTTAAGTGCCAGCAACAGGTGCCGGAAATGTATCTTGACGTTCTGGCGAGTCGTTTGGGGATGCATGATGCTTCCGACGAAGCGTTACGCGTGGAGCTGAATCGCTATTCATTAAAAGTGCAAGGATTGCTGGGACGTCGCTGCCCAACGCCAATGTTATCAGGCTACTGGAAGAACGATCCGTTCAGCCCGGAAGAGGACTCACGCTTAATCACCTCATCATCTGCTGACGGTAAATTATTAGAGATCCCATTTAACCCGGTGTATCGGAATTTTGACAAAGGTCTTCAGGAAATCACCGGCTGGATCGAAAAACGCTTGTGTTAAAAATTTGCTAAATTTTGCCAATTTGGTAAAACAGTTGCATCACAACAGGAGATAGCAATGACGTTACCGAGTGGACACCCGAAGAGCAGATTGATCAAAAAATTTACCGCACTAGGCCCGTATATTCGTGAAGGTAAGTGCGAAGATAATCGATTCTTTTTCGATTGTCTGGCTGTATGCGTCAACGTGAAACCGGCACCGGAAGTGCGTGAATTCTGGGGCTGGTGGATGGAGCTGGAAGCGCAGGAATCCCGTTTTACCTACAGCTACCAGTTTGGTCTGTTCGATAAAGCAGGCGACTGGAAGAGTGTTCCGGTAAAAGATACTGAAGTGGTTGAACGACTGGAGCACACCCTGCGTGAGTTTCACGAGAAGCTGCGTGAACTGCTGACGACGCTGAATCTGAAGCTGGAACCGGCGGATGATTTTCGTGACGAGCCGGTGAAGTTAACGGCGTGAGTGAAATGTGCCGGATGCATCACATCCGGCAATATCTATTAAAACTGATACGTCATCCCAATCGCGACAATATCATCATTATTAATATTCAATTTGTTATCGCTATCCAGTTGGTTGATTTTATAATCAACAAATGCTGACATATTTTTGTTGAAATAATACGTAGCACCGACGTCGATATAATTAACCAGATCTTCACCACCGATACCTTCAATATCTTTCCCTTTCGATAAGACATAACCCAGCGATGGACGCAGACCAAAGTCAAACTGGTATTGAGCGACCGCTTCAAAGTTCTGTGTCTTATTGGCAAAGCCGCCAGTTATTGGCGTCATTTTGCGTGTTTCAGAATAAAAAGTTGCCAGATAAATATTATTGGCATCGTATTTCAGACCTGTAGCCCATGCTTCTGCACGCTTGCCTGTGCCACGGCTTTGCAGGTTCTGCTCGTTGGTGCGATCTGAGTTGGTATAGGCCCCACTAATGGCGAAATCGCTGCCGCCAAAGTCATATGTCAATGACGTGCCGAAGCCATCGCCGTTTTGCTTTTTAACGTCGCGGTTTTCGTTTTTCCCTTGATATTGCAGGGTTAAGTTCAGGCCATCGATAACGCCGAAGAAGTCGGTGTTCCGATACGTCGCCAGACCGCTGGCGCGTTTGGTCATAAAGTTGTCGGTCTGCGCCGAGGAGTCGCCACCAAATTCCGGGAACATATCGGTCCAGGCTTCCACGTCATACAACGCGCCCAGGTTACGGCCATAGTCGAAAGAACCCAAATCTTTATACTTCAATCCGGCAAAAGCGAGACGCGTTTTTTGCTGTGCAGTATCACTCTCCGCTTTATTTCCGGCAAACTCCGCTTCCCAACGGCCATAGCCAGTCAGTTGATCGTTAATTTGTGTTTCGCCTTTAAAACCAAAACGGATATAACTCTGGTCGCCATCTTTACTGTCGTTATCACTCATATAATGCATGGCTTTAACTTTGCCATAGACATCCAGTTTATTACCGTCTTTGTTATATATTTCTGCGGCCTGTACGGATGCAGATGCCACAATGCCCATCACCACTAATGCCAGAGTGCTCTTTTTCATTTTCATTCCTGATTTTAATTAACGCGCGAATATTCAGCGGGAGAGCCCCGTTGAAAACAGGAAAGTTTTTAACCTGAGATTGTTAAAGATATATTACAGATTAATAATATTCTTAAAATGTGGTAATTTATTAAATCTGTAATAAAAGCGTAAACACCTGCCGCTAGGCTTGCTGATCCCGCGCAACAAAACGCCATGCTTTGCTTGCAGATGGTTGGCAACCGACGACAGTCCTGCTAAAACGTTCGTTTGATATCATTTTTCCTAAAATTGAATGGCAGAGAATCATGAGTGACAGCCAGACGCTGGTGGTAAAACTCGGCACCAGTGTGCTAACAGGCGGATCGCGCCGTCTGAACCGTGCCCATATCGTTGAACTTGTTCGCCAGTGCGCGCAGTTACATGCCGCCGGGCATCGGATTGTTATTGTGACGTCGGGCGCGATCGCCGCCGGACGTGAGCACCTGGGGTACCCGGAACTGCCAGCGACTATCGCCTCGAAACAACTGCTGGCGGCGGTAGGGCAGAGTCGACTGATTCAACTGTGGGAACAGCTGTTTTCGATTTATGGCATTCACGTCGGGCAGATGCTGCTGACCCGTGCTGATATGGAAGACCGTGAACGCTTCCTGAACGCCCGCGACACCCTGCGTGCGTTGCTCGATAACAATATCGTTCCGGTAATCAATGAGAACGATGCTGTCGCTACGGCAGAGATTAAGGTCGGCGATAACGATAACCTTTCTGCGCTGGCGGCGATTCTGGCGGGTGCCGATAAACTGTTGCTGCTGACCGATCAAAAAGGTTTGTATACCGCTGATCCGCGCAGCAATCCGCAGGCAGAACTGATTAAAGATGTTTACGGCATTGATGACGCACTGCGCGCGATTGCCGGTGACAGCGTTTCAGGCCTCGGAACTGGCGGCATGAGTACCAAATTGCAGGCCGCTGACGTGGCTTGCCGTGCGGGTATCGACACCATTATTGCCGCGGGCAGCAAGCCGGGCGTTATTGGTGATGTGATGGAAGGCATTTCCGTCGGTACGCTGTTCCATGCCCAGGCGACTCCGCTTGAAAACCGTAAACGCTGGATTTTCGGTGCGCCGCCGGCGGGTGAAATCACGGTAGATGAAGGGGCAA
>ENA-ORRA01002219-ORRA01002219.1-human-gut-metagenome-genome-assembly--contig:-NODE-2219-length-10992-cov-4.105879_pt1 | contig 10992 bp, 15 predicted proteins | sample MGYA00242169_ERZ509122 | MGnify/ENA primary metagenome ERZ509122 (study PRJEB26280, sample SAMEA2338650) | human gut metagenome | biome: human gut; feature: human-associated habitat; material: faeces...
CCGTATACATGAAAGCGAGGTATGTAGAATGAAATATACTGTTACGTACAGCTGTGGACACACTGGTACCATACAACTTTACGGTAAAACAAAAGAACATAAACATCAACTAAAAAAATACGAAGAATTTTTCGTTTGTCCTGATTGTTATGATAATGATATCAATAGTATTAACTCCAAAAATTGCACTGAAAAAGAAATGCTTTACAGCGAGTTTAAACGAAATTACAAAGACTGCAAAACAAAGAGACATAGCTATAATGATAAAACCAAAACTATTGTAGTTTATATTCCCATTAATAACCCTGATAATAAAAACGAAAGCGTTAAATAGACAACCATTAACTATGCGACAAAAAAGCGCTAACGACAATTTAATTTCAAATTCTTTTCCTATGTAATTAGCTTTGTAAATTTCAGCTGTATTTTCTGACAACAGCAGTTCAACCCATTTATCATCATCTTGTTTATTATTAGGAGCCAGCCTAGCACATACGTCAGGTTAAAATTTGTTTCATTTAGGCGCTTTAATCAAGCTGTACATTATGCTGCTTCCTGTTGGCACATTGGCTGTGTCGGCAAACCAAAAGTTCTTTCTGGATATTATAAATGGCTTAAAGATACAAAGAATAGCAAGGAGACTGTGCCATGAACAACATAGACATTCTCATTTCTGATCTTACACTACAACTAATCAATATATTCACTGTTCCAAATGTCAAAGAAATAATATTATACGGCTCTGTCGCACGCGGGACAGCAACATCAGAATCAGATATAGATATAGCGGTAATTCTTGACGATTATACGGATAAAATGCACGATGAGATGATTGAATTTGTTGTGGATTTAGAACTGAAATACAATAAAGTTATATCCGTGCTCCCGATATACAACAAGCAATTTAATGAATGGGGTAATATTACACCGTTTTTCAAAAACATCAAAAAAGACGGGAAGGTATTATGGAAATCTACATTCTGATATGTCAATGGGTGCCCAAAATACTCTTGCTCTTAATATCTTCTGATGATATAATTTACTTAGTTGCACGGGTAGCTTCGCATATGCGTTGAGGTCGTGCCTGGCTGTGTGAGCCAGTGGCATCTGTCGAGCTTGACAGGTGCTTTTTTATTTATTACGAAAGAGGTGATTCTTATGCCGATATTATATTCCTATACTCCTGAAGAAGTTGAAAAATTCAAGGCTAAATTAAAACAAACTGAAGAAAGAGCTGCGTTTTTCGAAAAAGCTTACAAACAAGAGCAAGCGAAAAACGCTAAGCTGCAGCAACAGCAAAAAGCAGATTAACTTGCTCATTATTTAGGCTGTAAATCTCTCACATCGCCTTGTATATTGCTTAGTACAAGGAGCTTTAAATTATATCTGTTTAAGCTCGTAATTGCTCGCTAACTCATAATAGCCTGCTTTTACGAGCTTTTCTTTTGGTATTGATCTATTTTGAGTGCCGTGTCTCATGCATCTGAGCGCGTGGTTGATTTGCAATACTTAGTTATAGCCAATGCTGAGCGAAGATAGAAAAGGCTGGGGCAAGCCCCAGCCTTTGAACACTATGTTAGATTTCTACTTTTTTATCATATTCTACAGAAGCACAAGCAAGTACATCTGTTGCTGCTCCTGTATTTGCTGAGATTTCTCAAGCCTTACCTGTAAAAACTGCTCCTGCTAATGTTGCTGCAACTTGTTCTTGTAATTTACGAGAGTGAAATAATTTGAATGTAAAAAAAGACCGCCGGCGGCTGTCTTTTTTCATATGGGGACGTTTTAACGGGTGCCTGTTTGACGCTTACGAACAATCTTATCATAGGAAAGTTTTCCTGTTGCAAAATCGAGCTTTGTTATAATCTTTGTAGGTTGATCATCAATATATCTTTTAAGAATGTCGTTATTCATGCTATTCCCCTCCGAATATTATCTACATGCTTAATATTTGAGCAAAGCCTTTATGGAATCCATAATTTGCTCGTAAGTAATATTCTTTGCATAGGAAAACTGCTTGCGGTATTTATCCCACATCGTTTTGAGTTCCGGACTTTCTTCAATGTTATGAAGAATACTTGGAACATCTGCGATCTGATTTGTAGTACCGCGGTGATTTGCCGTTGCTTTCAATGCATCCTCAAAGACCGTAATATCAAACTTCTGCGTTGTAGTCAGTATGTAGGCATCGTAAAAATCTCTTGGACGGGTGTTGAATATGCCGCGTCGCAAAATGGTTTCCACCTTTTCCGCCATAACTGTTTCAATGTTGTATGCCCAAAGCTCGTATGATTTCTCGTCATCAAAAATCTCGGAGAAGTTGTACTGCACCGCATGAGGCGTAATTACGTCTCCGGTGGATACATCAATGCTAAGCGGTGTTAGCATAATATCGAACCTAGCATTTAGCATGACACGATATCCGCCGTAAATGTCATCTTTACGGATTGGAGAGATTGTGCCAATTTCATACACAACGCCGTCATCGAATGCAATGCTACAGATGTCTTCCAACGCACTGCGAATTGCTTCCGGTGTTAAAGGAAGGTTTTTGAGCGTGGTATCCATATCCATCGTTGCGCGGTTGTCGAGACCAACAATTGCTGCTACCAACATTCCACCCTTTAATACAAACTTCTCTTTATATTCAGAAGCAGACAAACGGACAAGCAAACGCTCAAACATATAGTTCTGCAAAATGACCTGTGCAGGAATATTTTTCTGCTTGGCAATATTGCGAATTTTCGCTTTCAGACTCATTGCTTTACTCATAGAAGCACCTCCAAATACTGACGCAGGATATTAGACACTCGCATTTTTTTTGCGTAAGAGTTTAGTTTGTTCAAATCTTTCTTTGGGTTAGCTGCATACAGTTTTAATGCCGCAAGGAAAGTTTCTGTTCCCAACTTTTTGCGACTGCGGATTATATCGCAGACCGTGCGTTCAAGATCGTATGCAGTAACATCATTTCCTGCAGATGTCTTCATCGTTGTTTTGCCAAGCTCAAATAATTCGGGTTTGATGTAATATACCTTGCATTCAGATTTGATTGCTGCAGATGGAATACAACCGGACGGTGCTGTAACCGTATGCTCGAATGGGGTTCTGTCGGAAATCCCATGTAGGTAAAGGGCTGTTTCATGAGAAAATATTACTCTTTCAGAACGATTACTGATTGCCAACAACTCATCCTGCATATCATCAGGAAGAATGTACTGACCTTTTACAATGCGTTGTATTTTATCTTCTTTGCACAACTTATAAAGCATTGCTTTGGATATGCCATGTTGTGCTGCTATTTTTGTTTTGATAATTCCGCCATGCGATTTTGCAATAGCGGTAAGTTCAGTCATGTAATCCATACACTCACCTCAATTACGTCAACTCAATAATATTATATTTATAATTACGATTTAAGTCAACAGCTTCGAGCACTCATTCGAAAAATATTTAATAATGGTACACCGCTGGGCAAAAAAAGAGTCGGCATTTTCATACCAACTCTACTAATTTGACGCCTAGTTTTTTATTGTTTTGGCTTATTACTATAATTTAAAGGTTCTTTTCTTCATGTACTTCACCAAAGCCGCTCTTGATTTGCTCCATACTTCTATCAAGCTTAGCAAGGTATTCTGCATTGCGGGCATTTTTCATAAGCTGATTATAATTATCAAGGCTCATAATAACAATGCTCTTTGATTTTTTACGAGTAACAATAATAGTTTGATTATTATCACTTGCTTCATCACAATAATCTTTTAAATTGTTTTTTAGAGTAGAGTAGTTTATAGCTAACATAGTTATAGGCCCCCCTTTGCTTCAAGAATGTAAGACAAAATCAGTGAATTTGTTCATGTATACCAACGCGCTATATTTACCAAACTCACCAATGCCCACAATATCTATACTTTACGTAGTGTAGCTCTTCCAATAACAGCTTGTTTAACAGCGGAGTGCATGCAAGTATCGTAAGTCCTTCATTGTACCATGGCAAGGTTTTTCTATAATCAGCTAAAATCTCTTCAGCCTCTGAATTGGTGAATCGTCTCACAATATCCTCTTTTTCAATTCTTATCAACAAATGCAAGAGGACATTATGGACTAAAGTTGTATTGAATACAACATTCATACGAGCAAGTATAAATATTACAGCAAAATCTAAAAACAACAGCTTATAAAACAAATTAATATCAGTATAAATCTGCATTTTTACTGGGAGTATGAATAAAGCTAAGCTTATCAAAAATAAAACGATATCGTATATTTTTTCTAGCTTACTTTTTCTCCAAAAAATGCCATAGCCAGATTTGTTAATACAAATGTACGATGAAAATGTCATTTTTAGCTCAAAATATCGAATTGCCAATAAACATCCTATCAATCCTTCAGCAAATAAAAGCGTCATTAATACCGGTTCAACCATCTCATCCCCTCCTTGCCTTTATTATAGCAGAGTATGATATATTAGTCTATTGTTTTTACGTTAAAATCATATACAATAACAGCGATTATCATAACTATAAATATAATTATAGTTAGTGTCATAACGTTAATTATAGACATAACTATGGTTAGCATTATAACTTCAATTATTGATATAACTATAGTTAGTAGACTAATATAGGTGACTTTTATAATCACACTACCTAAGCTTACATGTCCCACTCGCTACTCTTTCGACTGTTAAGGCTTACGGTCATTTTATTCCGTTTTATGTTTTCCTTGCCTGCATTTATGATATTGCGTAACAGATTATTTATATCATTCCTTGCGTCAAATATAACTGATGCTCCGTTGCCAAGTTCTGGAGCACGATATTTAAATTTCATTCTGTAATGCAAGTGCGGGTTTATTTTCCTGCCAACTTCGATAATCTCTTTTCGCAATTCTCTGTACTCATTATTTAATTTGAGTAGATTCAATTTTTGATCCTCCATGTCTTTACTTTGTTCGAGCATTTCTTTTATCAATTTTTTATACCATTTATCACCTGCTTCAGAGCTGATGAAGCTGTGTATTTCCGCATCTTGTTTTTCATAATCAGTTTTTAGGATTCTGTAAGCTCGTCCTTTTTCGTTATATTCTGCTCGTATATTATTGGGCATAGATTCTTTGGGACCGTATAGGCTTAAGATTTCTTTAAGTCTAGTTTTAAGGCTGATTATTGCTTCACCTTCTTTTTGCAATTTTTCGAATCTGCCGCTGGTCATAATATTAAGTACCTTGCTTGGCATTTGATCAATCGGAGTTATTGTTTTTTCAATTCTTATAATTGCAGATTCGTTATATTTTATTTGGTTGTTAACTGAACCAAGTAATTTTACAAAATCTTTTCTGATGATTTCGCCGGACACAGTAAGTTCGGCTAATCGTTTTTCACTATATTCCTTTTCTTTACGTTCTAACTCAATTTGTTTTTTGTATTTTACTTCAGCAGCTTTACGTGCTTTTTGAATTTTATCTATAATAACGCCAAAAGCCTTGGCACTAATTTGATAAATTTTGTCCAAGGTATTGTCGATATTATCTTGATCATAACCATTTTCTTCAATGATTTTTTTGGTTTTATATGCGAGAGCCGGGCCGAGATGTTCTTGGGGAGTACGGTTTAAAAATTCAAACATATCTTCATCACCAGCAGCAGCTGCTATATCTCGTTGCGCTTTTAAAGTTTTGCAGGATACAACTTTATCTATTCCATGAGTTTTATATTTGGCATTAACCATGTCTTCCCAGGATTGACGAATCAACTTTAGATTATCTTTGCTTTCTGTATATCTAGAAAATCGTCTATCTTTTTGATAGCCACCATTTTTAGGATTTTTAGCATTGTATCTTTTAAAAAATTTAGAGGGTGATTTGGCTTTTACCATTTCATCGTCTACAATACGTTCGCAAATCATTATATGTGCATGTATTTGTTCTTGATAGTCGTCGAATGTAGCAGGCTTGCTATGGATAGCATATGCCCATACTTTATTATTCCCTATATGGGTAGTAATAAAATCATTTACCAGTTTTTCGTTTTCTTTGTGCGTTAGCTCATTTGGTAAAGCTATTTCGAATTCTGTATAAGCTCTGCCATTAGCACGTTCATACTTATCCGCACATGCAAAAAATACAGATGCAGACATAGCCCAATGCGGGAGATTGGCATCTTTATAGACCAATTCTTCCGCACGTTTTCCTCCACTGTAGCGTCCCTCACGCAGGATATAATCTGCGTGCTGCTTTGCAGTACCCACTTTTCCATTTTTAAGACTTAAGTGATATGTTGCCATGGTTGCTTTCTTCTTTCTAAAATAAAAAATCCTTAAGCAATTCCTGCAGATATAATCTGCAATTGATGAGGGACCAATGGTCCTCATCCTCCTTGCTTAAGGATTGTGTTATATTTTATTATTTTTAGCATCCTCGCACTGCGTTTCCACCAAGGCATAGCCTTGGTACTGGAAACGCGTAAGTGCGCCTAACGCTACGCGTAGGAAGAGAACGTAAAAATCGTTACTCCCTTATTTTATTTTAGCACAGTCGTTTGCCACGTTAAAGGGCTTTTTATGATATCATTGCACAAAAAAGTCCTAGCTTTTTAATAGCCAGGACTCAACTTTAAAGCTATTATTAACTTATACAAACCATCCTTCTAAAAAAATCCCTAAAGTAATCCGGTCCGCTTTCCCATAATCCAGTTTCGAAATTATATAAAGCAGTATAGGCTTCAGAATTAAGAATTTTATTTCTAGCTTCTTGCCAAGTAATACCTTCTTCGTCAGCCATATCCATAATAGCATCAGTTAGAATCAGATCGGCACAAAACCATTTTTGCTCAACACTCATATTAGTCTCACTCGCAAATTCTTTTTTATTCCAAGCTTTAACCTTATCATCAGTAACTTTTAATATCTCCAAGGCATCATAGTTATCTTCAATATGTTTCCATGTACCGTACATCTCAAATAATTTATTAACATCAATATGTGACATTCCTAAAACTCCACAAATCATTCTAAAGAAACGTACTTCACTAAAAACAACTTCATTAATCATAATTACATTTCTCCTTACTAATAATATTATATCTCACGCAATAATTCCCTAGCCGAATAACACACTCAGCGTACTGGTACTTTATAGTTAACAATATTTTCTATAGACAACGCTCTTGTCGTAAGATAATATTTACTCACTCCATTAGTCCATTGCATTTCTATTGTTGTGGTGATCCATTGTTTGTCTAGTAAAACTTCAAAAATACTACCACAATGCAATTCTCGTTCATATCCCTCCCCTTTAACTATATACCTATCAATTTGACGATTATACACTAATTGTTTCATATCAATTTGCCCTCCTTATTCGTCCGTATCAAGCAGTTTGCCCCATGCATCCGCAGCAGTTTTTTCCATTTCCTCTAGCACATGCGCATATATGTTGAGTGTAACTGTTGTACTGCTATGTCCTAATCGTTTACTAACCACACTTATATTCACTCCTGCTTTAAGCAACAGAGTTGCGTGTGTATGGCGCATACAATGTATTGTGATCTTAGAGGATATCCCTGCAGCACCAATCATTTTCACGAAATATCTTTTTCTAAAATTTGAATAGCAAACAGGTTTTCCGAAAGTATTTGTAAAAATCAAATCATGCTCATTTAAAAATCTATCGCCCAATAGTTCTGCATACTGATTCTGATAATCTTTAAATTCTCGCAACTCATTCAAAACAGCTTTATCTATACCTATCGTCCTCGTAGAGTGATAAGTTTTGGGGTCATCATACATATCAGCATAGTCATTCGTCGTGACCAGTTGCTCTTCAACTTTGATATTTCCCGCTGCAAAATCTACGCAGTTCCAACTCAGACCTCGCAATTCTCCGCAACGCATACCTGTAGCAAGCGCCAAATTCACAAAATTATAATAATTTTTCTGCAAATACTGCGTGCCAAAATTATTTTTAATGTATTTGGGATTTTTCACCCCAAAAGTTATGTAAGAACCGTCCTTGGCTATTGCTAAAAACTTTCTTACTTCCTGCTCATTCATGACCACAATCTCCGCTTTCTTTTCTGCTAATCGCTTTGTAGCATTGACTGGATTTTTAGCAAGTAAACCATGTTCAATCGCAGAGTTTAAAGCCGTTTTTAGATAGCTTCTGATTCTATTGACCGAATGAGCTGCTAAGCCACCCCCTCTCTTACCACCAGACATATGCAAAGCATTAAATATCTCTTGTAATTCCATAGTAGTGATAGTATTAATTTTTCGCGCTCCTATAATTGGTATCAGGTAATTCAAGCGATCTCGATAATTTTCATAAGTTTTTTGCTTGCGCACAGGTGGCTTAACATATGTGTCAAGCCACTTCGAAAGCCATTTCTCAAGGGTTACATTTTGTGTGTAAACTTTAGCTTGCTCAATTTGCGCTTCAAATTTAGCTATATTAGTCTTAAGAGCCCTTTCTGTTTTTCCGGTTATGCGTTTTTGCTTTTTCTCGCCATTAGGCAGGTCATAGGTTTTGACGAGTGTCCAAAGTCTTTTACCCTCATCAAAAAATATGCTGCCCTCTCCGCGTATACGCTTAGCCATTATAACTACCTATATTTGGAGTGCATTTGTACATTTTGCAAAACTCCTCAACCCAATATCCAGGGATAAGCGTACGATTACCGATATATGTAACCGGTATTTTGCCAGCTTTAATTTGATTATAAATACTGGTAATACAAGTAGTATTTCCCAGAATTTCATGAAATTCTTTAACTGTATAAAAATTTTTATGCATTTTATCATTCCTTTCGTTATTTTACAAAACCAGTGCCTTTGCACTCAGGGCAATCAGATATATAGTAACGCATCCCCCCATCATCTCTAGTGCTATCAAGTCCAACGGCTTGTTTTTTGCCTCGACCATGACATTTGGGACATTGCTTTATTGGGGTATGCTCCATCTCAATACAGTTTACAATCCACCCAGGTATATTATTACAGTTCACTGGCATATTATCTTGAGCATATTTTATCCCAGCAATAACTCTAGCTAAGCTATATTTTTCTGCAATTTGTCGTCCTTTTGCTGATTGTTGACTGATCCCATACGCGCTTAACAGCGCTATTATTTGGTCCATTTCTTTAATTACATCATCTCCTGTTGGCTCAACGAGATTTGACGGCTTAGCTATTTCATATTTTGCTTCTATTATTTTACGCTTAATCTCAACATCACTATCCATGAGCAAATCAGGCTGATCAGGCTGATAATCATATCTCGTATTAGGTATCCAGTGCAATTTTTTAAAAATGTCTTTGTGGAGTGTGCAGTCACCATTTCTAAACCATCTCTTAACTGTATCATTGTGTATTGCCCAATCAGACACAACATACAGTCCCCTATCAAGCACGATTAGGTATCCTTTAGCAATCAGCAATTTAAGATCATCGCTACTGGCACCTAACAATCTCATAATTGCGTAAGCGTCATCTATTATCCCTACATCGTCAGCTCGCACAAGCAGCTCGAAATATAAATATTTACTTGACATTGGCATCTCCTGGTAGTTGTCAGATTTGATAATATCTAGAGATATCATTCTTCGCTTTATCATTTTTCGTCACTCCTTAATTTATTTTTTTCGCTGATTTTGATATAATAAAAGTAATAATACCTGCAATCTTTGCACTTATTCAAAATCAGCGTCTATATATATTATATCGCTTATTTAAAATCAGCGAAAGGGGTTTATTATGTCTATTTGTGACATTTCTGTGATTAATTTCAAAGCTTTGCGTTATTCACATGACATATCAGCAGCTAATCTAGCAAATGTTTTAGAATTAAAAAGTTCTGCTTCCATTACTAACATAGAAAAGGGTAAAGCAGCTCCATCCTATGAATTGCTCGAACGCTATGCTGATACGTTTGCTATTTCCGTTGATTGGCTCATGGGACGAAGTAAAGCAATATATACTGAAGACAGCTTATTAACAGCTGAAGAAGCAGCTCTTGCTAAGCTGCAAGAAATAGATTCTAGCGGAAAATACTCTCAGTTTGAAAAGAATTATCTTGACTCAGAGCAAAGATGCAAGTTGTTTACTACCAAAGCTAGAGGTTCCATTGTCTTTTTAATGCACAGTGAGTATATCCCCTTAGTAGCATCTTTATTAGAATCGCAACAATACAATGCAACGCCAAAATCATTCATTGACAAGTTAATTAACAATATAGTTTATCGTGATGTATCTAGCTATTATGATAGTAAGCTAACCAAAAAATCTAGAGAAAAGCTAGATCTCTTTGCTAAACTTATGCATAACGACCAATCAGTAAAGCCTTATGACATCGAAGAATACCTCAAACAACAATAATAAACAACAAAGGAGCTAATGATATAACTTCAAATATCATTAGCTCCTGTTGTTTGTTGTTTTCTTTTCTGTTCTATTCTGTTTTGTTATATTAGGCGCAAAAACGCTTTTTGTATAGTTTTTGTATACCACGCACTTTTTCGCACGTTCTACCACTTTCCCAAAAAACTAAAACCGCCCCCAAACCTAGTCTGGGAGCGGTTCTTCTCTTGGTGATCCCGGCCAGAATCGAACTGGCGACCTACCGCTTAGGAGATGGACCCAGTGCATATATTCCCTATCAACAGGGATAAAGAAAATGCAGTTATATCAAGGCTTTTCTCCATGTTCTCTATAAACCTTGTACAAGCAAAATCAAGCAAAAACAAAGGATTTTAGCCCCCTATTGTTTGCACTCTGTTTGCAAAGGCGCGAAATTTGGCGTTAGCCAAAAGTTCAATTCCCGTCGAGACTTAATTATATTCATGGTATCGTGGACATAGTTTACCATACATAGAGGTTCATTACAAGAGGTATTGAGCCAGTGAAAGTGCCTGTTTTATCTTTCTCAGGAAAGGTAAAGCAGGCACTTTTTTTCATATCTAAACTTAGAAAGAAATGAGGTGAAATCATGAATACACAGATT
>ENA-ORRA01002221-ORRA01002221.1-human-gut-metagenome-genome-assembly--contig:-NODE-2221-length-10987-cov-2.780370_pt1 | contig 10987 bp, 11 predicted proteins | sample MGYA00242169_ERZ509122 | MGnify/ENA primary metagenome ERZ509122 (study PRJEB26280, sample SAMEA2338650) | human gut metagenome | biome: human gut; feature: human-associated habitat; material: faeces...
TATGCCATAACCAACGAAATGTCAACTTAAAATTCACATATTTTACTGAATCAAACTATCATCATCAAAATAATTAATTTTCATAGAAGCCTTTACATCCCTCAGAGTCTCAGCTGCCTTTGCCTCAGCCACCTTACTGCCCTCTCTTAAAATATCATAGACATCCGGAATACGCTGCTCCCACATTTTACGGCGCTCACGGATCGGTCCAAGCTCTGCCTGCATAACATTATTCAGGAACTTCTTGACTTTCACATCACCAAGACCACCTCTCTGATAGTGAGCCTTAAGTTCATCCAGATTCTGATACTCTGGCAGAAATTCAGCAAAATGTTCCGGGCGGCTGAAGGCATCCAGATAGATAAATACCGGATTTCCCTCTACACGACCAGGATCCTGAACACGAAGATGGTTCGGATCTGTAAACATGGACATGATCTTTTTCTTCACTACATCTTCTTCATCAGACAGGTAGATGCAGTTTCCGAGAGACTTACTCATCTTAGCCTTTCCGTCAATTCCCGGAAGACGTAAGCATGCTTTATTGGAAGAAAGAACAATTTCCGGATCTGTCAGTGTATCACCATAAACGGTATTGAATTTATGGACGATCTCCTTGCACTGCTCAAGCATCGGAAGCTGATCTTCACCTACCGGTACATGTGTTGCGCGGAAAGCAGTAATATCAGCAGCCTGACTGATCGGATAGCAGAAAAAGCCTACCGGGATGCTAGCTTCAAAATTACGCATCTTAATCTCGGATTTAACGGTAGGATTACGCTGTACTCGTGCTACCGTAACCAGATTCATATAATAAAAGGTAAGTTCTGTCAACTCCGGAACCATGGACTGGATAAAAATATTGGATTTCTCCGGATCAAGCCCGCATGCCAGATAGTCCAGAGCAACCTGAAGAATGTTATGACGTACTTTCTCCGGATGCTCTGCATTATCTGTAAGTGCCTGGGCATCTGCGATCATAATATAAATCTCATCATATAAGCCGGAATTCTGCAGCTTCACACGCTCTGCCAGAGATCCAACATAATGACCTACATGAAGGCGCCCCGTCGGGCGGTCGCCAGTTAAAATAATCTTACTCATGAATTTCGTTCTCCTTGAAGTATACTGAATATTTATATCTTATTATAGCCCCTTGAAATTCACCGGTCAAATATTTTTAACCGGAAACTGCAATTTTTCATTGAAATATAACCAAAAGTTTGTATGTATTTATTTTATTTATGCATTATCGGGCACAACATGCTTTATTCCAAAAAAGAACTGCCATATCACTCGGAAAACTTCCGTGACAGGCAGTCCTTTTTGTTTTACAGAATCACATGTCTTGGGCAAACTTCCTTACATTTACCGCAGCCTGTACACCTATCATAATCAATGTGTGCACAGAAATCGGTAACTGTGATCGCCTCGGACGGACAATTCTTTTCACATTTTTTACAGCCAATACAGCCAAGCTCGCAGGCAGCTGTAACTGCCTTACCTTTTGCGTGGGAGCTGCAGGCTACACGCGTCTGTTTATCATATGGTACCAGTTCGATCAGGTGACGCGGACATTTGGCAACACATTTGCCACAGGCTTTACATGCTTCCTGATCTACGACTGCGATACCATTCACTATATGGATCGCATCAAACGGACATGCCTTCACACAGCTTCCGAAACCCATACATCCGAATGTACAGTCTTTTGCACCGCTACCTGGGATGAAAGCCATCATCTCACAGTCTTCCACACCTGTGTATTCATATTTCACAGTCGTCTTATCACAGGTTCCCGCACATTTTACAAAAGCAACCTGACGTGCGGTTTCTTTTACTTCCTGTCCCATGATCGCGCCAATCTTGGCTGCAACAGGAGCACCGCCAACCGGACACTGATCTACAGGAGCTTCTCCCTTTGCAATTGCGGCAGCGAGTCCGGAACATCCCGGATATCCACAACCACCACAGTTATTTCCTGGAAGAACGCCGAGAATGGCTTCTTCCTTTTCATCTACCTTAACGGTTAATTTCTTGTCTGCAAGTCCGAGGAAGATACCAATGAATAAACCAGTACCGCCGACAATGACTGCAGCCATAATAATTCCTGTTATACTCATGCTCTTCTTCCTCCTATACGATTCCGGAGAATCCAAAGAATGCAATAGCCATCAGTGCTGCCGTAAGCAGAACGATCGGCATACCCTGGAAGGATTCCGGAATATCGTTGTATTCCATTTTTTCACGGATTCCCGCAAGTAATACAATTGCGATCAGGTAACCTACACCTGTGGCAAATCCGTTGACAACACTTTCAAGAATGCTGTATTCATATTTAACGTTGTTCAGTGCTACACCAAGAACTGCACAGTTTGTTGTGATCAGAGGAAGGTATACACCAAGTGCCTTGTAAAGGGATGGTACAAATTTCTTGAGAAACATTTCTACGATCTGTACCAGTGCCGCGATAACCAGGATAAATACGATCGTTTTCAGATACTCAAAATGGGTCGGTACCAGGATGAATTTATAAAGCAGTCCTGCAACAAAAGATGCAATAGTAATAACAAACACAACTGCACCACCCATGCCGGCTGCGGTTTCTGTTTTCTTGGAAACTCCAAGGAAAGAACAGATTCCCAGGAACTGACTCAATACAACGTTACTGCAAAGCGCAGAACCAATTGCGATCAACATCAAGCTTGCCATTTTCTATTCCCCCTTTTTATTCTTTGTCGGAAGGACATCCGCCGCAGGTCGCACAATTGGAGCCACAGCCGGACTGGATCTTGGAAACATCTTTGCCCTTCTTTGCCATGTTGATCTTTACTTTGTTCTGGATCGCTGCAAGTCCGGCAAGAACCAGAAATGCTCCAGGTGCAAGGATAAAGATAGTGATCGGGGTATAGCCGGCAGCACCGGTAGCTGCATCAGCAACCGGAATGATCTGTGCTCCGAAAGCCTTTCCGGAACCAAGGATCTCTCTTACAAGACCAATGGCAACCAGGCCCACTGTAAAGCCAAGACCCATTCCAAGTCCGTCAAAGATAGACGGAAGGACAGGGTTCTTGGAAGCATAACTCTCTGCACGTCCCAGAATGATACAGTTAACAACGATCAGTGGAATGTAAATTCCAAGTGACTCATAAAGAGAAGGAGTAAAGCCTTCCATCAGAAACTGTACGATAGTTACAAAAGATGCTACAACTACGATAAAGGCCGGCATTCTGACGGAGTCTGGAATAACCTTACGCAGCATGGAGATGAGCATGTTTGACATAACCAGAACTACGGTTGTGGAAAGTCCCATACCAATACCATTGATCGCAGAAGTCGTTACCGCAAGGGTAGGACACATACCAAGCATCAGGACGAAAATCGGATTTTCGGTTATAATGCCGTTTTTTAATCTTTCACCACAATTATTCATATTCAACTACCCTCCTAAAATGCGTTTTTGCAATAGCCGATAGCTGTATTGACTGCACCGGTAAAAGCTCTGGATGTGATGGTCGCACCACTGATAGCATCAATAGGCTCACCTTCGCCGCCGTCCTTGGATACATAGAATTTATCGGTATTCTTTCCAACATACTGTTCCTGGAACTTCGCTTCTGTAGCACGCATTCCAAGGCCGGCAGTCTCACTGATGGAAAGAATGGAAACGCCGCTGACGGTACCGTCTTTTGTTACACCAACTGTGATCTGGATATCACCGCCGTAACCCTCTTTATCGGTTACAGTTACCACATAGCCTTCATCTGCTGCTTCACAGACTTCATCTACGGTTGCTTTGATTCCAAGATCTGCAACTGTTTTATCTGCTGCTTCCTTGTCTACATCTACAGCTTTAAAATCTTCCAGGCTTACATCACTGAATACAGTCTGCCATGCTTCTTTTTTTGCCTGTTCCTCGGTTCTTGCAATGGGTTCTTTGGTAACTTCGTAAACCAGTCCAAGGCCAAGGCCGGCAACTACTGTAATGATCGTAAGGATCAATGTATTTCTGATAATCTTACCCATTATTTCTTGCCTCCTTTTCCAAAAGCAACCGGTTTTGTTACTTTTTCAATAAGCGGAACCAGAAGATTGCAGAAAATGATCGCATAGGAAACGCCCTCTGCGGAACCACCAAAGAGACGGAATACCGCTGTCACGATACCGAGGCAGCAGCCATATACCAGCTGACCTTTCGGAGTGATCGGAGTCGTCACATAATCGGTTGCCATAAACCAGGCTCCAAGCATCAGACCTCCTCCAAAGATATGGCTGAAAAGATAGTTTACATCAAAGCCTTTGCCTGTTCCCAGCATATAGAAAATGACAAATATTGCAAAACTTCCAATATATGTAAGAGGTACCTTCAGATCGATGATCTTAAATGCAAGAAGGATCACTGCACCGATGAGGATCGCCAGGGCAGAAGTCTCACCGATGGTACCCTGGATATTACCAAGGAAGAGATTCTTTACAGGAATAGAAGTCCCCTCAATGAATCCCTGGCTTTTAAGCGCTGCCAGAGGTGTTGCCTGTGTAACCGCATCTACAACAGCATGGGAGCTTTTGGAAACTGCAAAGTTAGTCATTTTTCCGGCAAAAGAGATCATAAGGAAACATCTTCCTGCAAGAGCCGGGTTCATAAAGTTCTGTCCAAGTCCACCGAACAGCTGTTTTACAACAATGATCGCAAAAGCACTGCCAAGGATCGGCATCCAGATCGGGATCTGGGGCGGCATGTTCAGTGCAAGCAGAAGTCCTGTTACAACTGCACTGAAATCAGTAGTTGTATTCTTTTTATGCATCAGTCGGTCATACAGCCATTCAAAAAACACACTGGATGCAACCGTCGCCAGCACTACAAGGAGTGCATGCACTCCAAAGTTCCAGATACCGAAAAGTGTTGTCGGCAGAAGTGCGATCACTACCAGCTGCATAATACGGCTGGTGGTCATTTTATCCCTGATATGGGGATTAGATGATACGTTATACATTTGTTCCATTGTTATTCCTCCCCCTATTTCTTTTTCTTGCGCTCTGCAAGAACCATTTTTCTCATAGATTTAATACTCTGAGTCAGAGGTCGTTTGGCCGGACAGATGTAACTGCAGCAGCCGCACTCGCAGCATTCCATACCATCCATTTTTTCGAAGCCTGCCATATCACCGTGTTCTGCAAGAGTTGCAAGGCGGGCCGGAACCACATGGCCCGGACAGACGCTTACACAACGTCCGCAATTGATACATGCAGTCTGGATCTGCTTCGCCTCGGAAACTGCGTCACGCTCCAGGAAAAGCAGGGAAGAAGTTGTCTTCGTACATGGAATATGAAGATCATACAGCGCAAATCCCATCATCGGTCCGCCGGAGATTGCTTTTGCGATCTTTTCCTTCAGTCCGCCTGCAGCATCTACCAGTTCAGACAGATCTGTGCCTGTAAGAACGGAAAAGTTCTTCGGTGTACGGATACCGTCTCCGGTAACCGTTACATTACGGCTGATGACCGGCTGTCCAAGGATCACTGCCTTATAAACAGAAGTGACGGTCTCTACGTTATCAACCACGCATCCTACGTCTGCCGGAAGCATGGTGGAATTGATCTCTCTGCCTGTTACCGCATAGATCAGTGTACGCTCACCACCCTGAGGGTATTTGGTCTTAAGCTCTTTTACTTCCATACGCTCTTTGCCTTTGATGGCTTCTTTCATCCTGGCAATACAATCCGGTTTGTTGTCCTCGATACAGATACATCCCACTGCCTTCGGGAAAGCTTTCAGGATTACTTCCAGACCACCAACAATACTTTCCGGTTCTTCCATCATCCTTCGGTAGTCACTGGTGATATAAGGCTCACATTCCGCACCGTTGACCAGGATATGATCGATCTTGTCAGGTTCCTTTGGTGAAAGCTTTACATGTGTCGGGAAACCTGCACCACCCTGACCAACAACTCCGCCTTCCTGAATCCTTTTCAGGATATCCTCCTTGGAAAGATCCGAAAGCTTTGCAGGTGCATATTCCACAGATTCGTACAGACCGTCATTCTCAATGATGATCGCATCACCCATGGCGCCTACTGCGGTCAGACGTTTCTCGATTCCCTTTACGGTTCCTGATACAGACGAGTGTATCGGTGCGGAAACAAATCCTCCTGCTTCTGCGATTTTCTGTCCTGCAAGCACATGATCACCTTTTTTTACGATCGGCTTGGCCGGAGCTCCGATGTGCTGAGAAACAAGAATTGCCAGATCTCCCTTCGGCAGATACTTCTCGACAGGACAGTTTTTTGACAAATCTTTGCCGTCATAAGGATGGATACCACCCCTGAAGGTTAAAAATGCCATAGATCTCATCTCCTCCTTTATTTTTGCAAGTACATGTACATGGTATTTCTGCGTTGCGCATATACTCTTTTTTTAAGTTGATTCTGTGTTTCTGATTTTCCTTTTCTTATTTCATCCAAGACAAACAAGATCTATTTCGCTCCCATAAATCATTTCGCGAAACATTACCAGCGAACAGTAACAAAATAGCTTCTGCTTTGAGCAGGATATGTATGAAAGATTGAATCCAGACACGATCCTGTGATATACTTCGGTAGAAGATATTCACCAGCTCATAAAAAGCTGTAAATGAATAACCAATTTATGAAGCGATAATAGTCATTTTTTCACTGTCAATCCCTACATAAATCCAGTACCATTTCCTGTTTTTTATCATCAACTCTACTAATAACTATAACTCATTTCACATTAAATTGCACTATTGAAAAGCAATTTTTTTGTGTATAATCAGATACAATCCATAAAGGAGAAAATTAACATGATCGTTAAAAAAATGCCGATTTTACAAGGGTTTCCAGACTTTAAGACTGTTAAAAAATTGACTAAAAATCATGGATTTTCAGAGCGTTTTGTACCGCTTTTCTATGATATTGAAACTACAGGACTATCACGAAATTCCACTTTTCTGTATCTGATCGGTGCTGTAGCCTACGAAGAAAACAACTGGCAGATGTACCAGTGGATGATTGAAAACGAAGAGGAAGAACCTGAACTTCTGAAAACATTTTCTGAATTCCTTCAGAATTTTTCATGTACGATCCAATATAACGGTGACAGCTTTGACCAGCCTTATCTGGATGCACGATATCAGGTCCACGGACTCTCTTCCCCTTTTGCAAAGCTGCCTTCTTTGGACCTTTACCGGGAACTAAAGCCGCTCAAGGGACTTCTGAAGCTTTCACGGATGAATCAGCCTTCTATGGAATCATTTCTCGGTATCACTGAACGGAACTACTGTGATGGGGGTGCCTGCATCCGTCTCTACAAACAATTCGCTTCCGGAAAGAAACCGGAAGCGGCAGAGATCGTTATGGGGCATAACCGGGAAGATCTTCTGGGACTTGGAAAAATTTTCTCAATGCTGTCCTATCTTGCTCTTTTCAATGAAGATTACGAAGCACTAAATTGTGAAATTCAAGACGATCAATTGGCCTTTACCATTAAAACTAATTACGATCTGCCTGTTGAATTTTCAAATCATAGTGAAGAATTCTACATAATCGGACAGAATAACCGTGTCCGTCTTCTTGTAAAGTCTCAAAATGGACGTTTAAAGCAATACTACTCCAATTATAAGGATTACGATTACATCCCTTCCGAAGACACTGCAATACCCAAAACCTTAAGTGCCTGCATGGATAAAAAGCTCCGAAGACCTGCCAAAAGGGAAACCTGTTACACCTGGTTCCCTGTAACAGAAGCTTTTCTGCATGATCCTTTAAAACAGAAAACCTATCTGAAGCACTGCCTGTCATATTATCTTTCTGTTCTTAAATAATATCTCTGTTACGCAATTCCAATCAAAAAAAGGCCGTCACAATAAATGTGACGGCCTCTGAAATTCAAAATATTCAACTGCTGTACAGCTTCTGAGAAATTACTCCTCTGTCTGCTCTGCAGAATTATCCTCGAGTGCTTTCATGCTGAGGCTGATCTTTCTGTCTTCGCCATTGAAATCAACAACCTTAGCCTCGATCTCCTGACCGATGGAAAGTACATCAGATGGTTTCGCAACGTGCTCTCTGGAGATCTGAGATACATGAAGAAGAGCATCTACTCCAGGTGCAAGCTCAACAAATGCACCGAAATCTGTCATACGTGCAACTTTGCCCTTTACTACGTTTCCTACTGCGAAGTCCTCAGCAGCTGTAAGCCATGGGTTCTCCTCCGGGAATTTAAGGGAAAGTGCGATCTTGTCTCCGTTGATATCTTTGATAAGAACTGTAACTTTATCACCTACGTTGAATACTTTCTTCGGGTTCTCTACTCTGCCCCAGGACATCTCAGAGATGTGAAGAAGTCCGTCTGCTCCGCCGAGGTCGATGAATGCACCGAAATCTGTAACATTTTTAACAACACCCTCAACTTTATCGCCTACGTTGATCTTAGCAAGAAGCTCTTTCTGTTTCTCAGCTTTCTCAGCAAGAAGAAGCTGTTTGCGGTTACCGATGATACGGCGTCTTCTTGGGTTGAACTCTGTGATAACGAACTCGATCTCCTGATCTGCATATTTGGAAAGATCTTTCTCATATGTGTCAGATACAAGGCTTGCAGGAATGAATACTCTTGCTTCCTCAACATTGACACAAAGACCACCGTCAAGTACCTGTGTTACAGGAGCCTTCAGAACCTCCTGGTTCTCGAATGCCTCCTCAAGACGTTTGTTGCCTTTCTCTGCAGCAAGACGTTTGTAGGTAAGTGTAACCTGTCCCTCTCCGTCGTTTACTTTGAGAACCTTTGCTTCCATGGTATCGCCAGGTTTAACAACGTCTGTAAGCACAACGCTTGAATCGTTTGTGTACTCGTTCTTTGTGATGATACCGTCTGCTTTATAGCCGATATTCAGGATGATCTCATCATCTTTAACATCGATGACGGTACCCTGTACGATCTCTCCATTTCTGATTGTTTTTACGGAATCTTCCAGCATCTGTTCAAAACTTAATTCTGACATGTTCTTGAACCTCCTCAATAATTTTCTTTGGGGTGGAAGCCCCTGCTGTAATACCTACACAACTACTGCATTGGAACATTTCAGAATCCAAGTCTACAGGTGTTTGTATATAGTAAGTATTTCCACATTCCTTTTTACATATTTCAAACAGCTTTTGAGTATTGGAGCTATGTCGGCCACCTACGACCAACATAGTGTCTACCTCTCCGGCTATCGCTTTAGCTTCTTTCTGCCGTTCTTCGGTAGCATTACAAATAGTGTTTAAAATATTAAGAATATTTAAAACAGTATTATCATACCTCTTTTTGCGGAGAATTTCAACTAAATCTTTAAATTTATTGTAATTAAATGTCGTCTGAGCTACCACGCACAGCCGCTCTCCGTCCCTCAGAGGGAGTCTCTCCAGCTCCTCGGCTGTCTTTATGACTAGAGTATCGTCATTTCCCCAGCCTTTTATTCCCTGAACCTCCGGATGGGACTCGTCGCCTACGATGATCACGCGCCGTCCCTCCTCTCCCTGCTCCTTCACAATCCTGTGAATTTTCTTCACAAAGGGGCAGGTTGCATCCACAACGGTGATTCCATTATGTTCGAGAATCTCATAAATCTCCCTTCCGACGCCGTGGGAACGGATGATGACGACTCCCTTACTGAGAGCGGAAAGCTCCTCCTTTGTGTCAATCACGCGGACGCCTTTTTCCTCCAGATCTCTCACAACCTCCTCGTTGTGGATAATTGGACCATAGGTGTAGATCGGGCCGTTTCCCTTTTCTATCTGCTCGTAGACCTGCTCCACCGCCCGCTTCACGCCGTAGCAGAATCCGGCGCTCTTGGCCAAAAGAACCTTCATCGCGCCTCCTTCCCCAGGGCGTAGGAGCGGCGGAGCACCTCGTCGGCGATGGCCTGGACCTCCTCCGGTGAAGGCCGACGGCTGGTGGCCTCCGGCCGGTATGCCTGGCCGAAGATGATGCGGGTCCGGCGAAAGAGGCGTTTGTTCCCCTCCACGTACACCGGCACGAACTGCGCCCCGGAACGGATGCCGATGACGGCCACACCACCCTTGGCGGGCAGAGCCCCCTCGTGTTCCACCCGGGTTCCCTCCGGGAATATCAGCAGGTTGTCCCCGCTCTTGATAGCCTTCAGGGCGGTTTTCACCGCCTCGATGTCCCCCTCGCCCCGGTCAACAGGGAAGGCGCCCAGCTTCCGCAGTACCCAGTCAAAGACCTTGTTGCAGAACAGCTCCTTCTTGGCCATGATGTGGAGCCGGTAGTTCACCGGAACCTTCAGCGCCACCAGCACCGGGTCCCAGTTGCTGTTGTGGTTGGGACACAGCAGGGCGCCGTGCTCCGGCAGGTTCTCCCGCCCGATGATGGTGACCGGGTGAAGAATCCCCGCCACCAAGTTTACCAGATAGTAGATGCATACGAAAAATCCATTCAACGGCCTCTTTTCGCTCATAGTCCCGTCCTCTCCCGGATAATGTGCAGCAGCGCGTCCTCGCTCTGGACAAAATCCAGAGCCGTGGTGTCCAGCAGCACCGCGTCCTCCGCCTGACGCAGGGGTGCGGCGTCACGGTGGGTATCGTTCCAGTCCCGTTCCTGAATGGCACGGAGGATAGCCGCATAAGGCTCCGGCGTCCCCCGCTCCTCCAGCTCCAGCATCCGGCGGCGGGCCCGCTCCTCCGCGGAAGCGGTGAGAAACACCTTCACCTCCGCATCCGGCAGCACCACCGTGCCGATATCCCGGCCGTCCATCACCACGCTGTTCTCCCGGGCCAGCTGGCGCTGCATCTCCAGCAGGTACGCCCGAACCTCCGGATAGGCGGATACCAGAGAGGCGTAGCGGGACACCTCCGGCAGGCGGATCTCCGCCGTCACATCCATTCCATTCAGCTCCATGTGCTGCAGGCCGTCCGTCCCATAGGTCAGGCAAATCTCCAGGTCCGGCAGCACCGCCACCACGGCGGAGCG
>ENA-ORRA01002222-ORRA01002222.1-human-gut-metagenome-genome-assembly--contig:-NODE-2222-length-10984-cov-2.210175_pt1 | contig 10984 bp, 12 predicted proteins | sample MGYA00242169_ERZ509122 | MGnify/ENA primary metagenome ERZ509122 (study PRJEB26280, sample SAMEA2338650) | human gut metagenome | biome: human gut; feature: human-associated habitat; material: faeces...
CAGCTGGCACGCTGACCAGCCAGTGGCTGAAGCAAACCGATAAAGCCATTCTGGATAGCGAAGACGACGCCGAACTGGCACACCGTTAATTCTTATGCTGGCAACGGTCCGTTTTGTATAGGGGCCGTTGCTTTACTTTTTAAATGTTCCATCGCGGCGATGCATACTGACTCATATTTAAACAGATCGTCAGCGAAAAAAATGTCCAACTTATCAATACATTCCTGGCTCAATGAATGTGCCTGTAGTGAGAAGCTTAAAACCTCATACCCGAGACGTTTTCTAAGTGAACTATCTGGAATACTCATAATATCTTCAAGCACACCACTTCCCATTCCCGGAAGATTTAGTGGATTAAAAAGAAGATTGATATTAAGCATTGATATTATCGAAGGAAACTTTAGGAGACTCTCATTTTTTTTGAATCGCAGCAAAAATGCTCCCGGCAGGATGTATATAATTTTTTTCATAGTATATAGTCCTTAAATAATGAATAACCAAACTATTTTTTATATTGATCAAATTCGTCATTTTTTCGGGTCAGAATTCACAGGTAAAATCCATCCCAACAAAATTCTCATTAATATCTCTTATCCGAAACTCACTGCCATAAAGATTATTAATTATCACTCTATATTTAACATTGTCCTGCAGATACGTATCAAAACTAAGTGCTGGCGCTCCTGGCTTTGAGGCATCATAGTTAATGTTAGACATATAGGCAATCATACGATTGAAGTTCGACTCTGCTATTTCATCGCAGTCACATTGACCCGTTGATATAAAGAAAGTGAGTGCCGCCATGGTAGACTCAAGCCTTTCTTTAAAAGAGTCGAAAGCCAGGCTTTTAATATTTAAATCACTATAATTACTCTGTATTAAGTTTGTAGAAAACATCTCCCGCCCCATATTGTTAACAAAATTATTATCTCATTTAAATCTAAGTCACTTACAATATAAGTTTAAGAGCGACGCCACAGGATGAACTATCAAAAATAGCTCATCATGATTAGCAAAACTTAACCATTTTAAAATAAATAAACAATTAAAGAAAAAAGATCACTTATTTATAGCAATAGCTCGTCAAAGGCAGCTTTTTGTTACAGGTGGTTTGAATGAATGTAGCAACGAAATGCAGAATTTCAGGTCATGTAACTCCCGGCAAAACCGGGAGGTATGTAATCCTTACTCAGTCACTTCCCCTTCCTGGCGGATCTGATTTGCCCAACGTTGGGCAGATTCAGGCACAGTAAACGCCGGTGAGCGCAGAAATGACTCTCCCATCAGTACAAACGCAACATATTTGCTACGCAGCATCCAGACATCACGAAACGAATCCATCTTTATCGCATGTTCTGGCGGCGCGGGTTCCGTGCGTGGGACATAGCTAATAATCTGGCGGTTTTGCTGGCGGAGCGGTTTCTTCATTACTGGCTTCACTAAACGCATATTAAAAATTAGAAAAACTGTAGTTTAGCCGATTTAGCCCCTGTACGTCCCGCTTTGCGTGTATTTCATAACACCGTTTCCAGAATAGTCTCCGAAGCGGGATCTGGCTGGTGATCTATAGTTAGAGAGTTTTTTGACCAAAACAGCGGCCCTTTCAGTAATAAATTAAGGAGACGAGTTCAATGTCGCAACATAACGAAAAGAACCCACATCAGCACCAGTCACCACTACACGATTCCAGCGAAGCGAAACCGGGGATGGACTCACTGGCACCTGAGGACGGATCTCATCGTCCAGCGGCTGAACCAACACCGCCAGGTGCACAACCTACCGCCCCTGGGAGCCTGAAAGCCCCTGATACACGTAACGAAAAACTTAATTCTCTGGAAGACGTACGCAAAGGCAGTGAAAATTATGCGCTGACCACTAATCAGGGCGTGCGCATCGCCGATGATCAAAACTCACTGCGTGCCGGTAACCGTGGTCCAACGCTGCTGGAAGATTTTATTCTGCGCGAGAAAATCACCCACTTTGACCATGAGCGCATCCCGGAACGTATTGTTCATGCACGCGGATCAGCAGCTCACGGTTATTTCCAGCCATATAAAAGCTTAAGCGATATCACCAAAGCGGATTTCCTCTCAGATCCGAACAAAATCACCCCAGTATTTGTTAGGTTCTCTACCGTTCAGGGTGGCGCTGGCTCTGCCGATACCGTGCGTGATATCCGTGGTTTTGCCACCAAGTTCTATACTGAAGAGGGTATTTTTGACCTCGTTGGCAATAACACGCCAATCTTCTTTATCCAGGATGCGCATAAATTCCCCGATTTTGTTCATGCGGTAAAACCAGAACCACACTGGGCAATTCCACAAGGGCAAAGCGCCCACGATACTTTCTGGGATTATGTTTCTCTGCAACCTGAAACTCTGCACAACGTGATGTGGGCGATGTCGGATCGCGGCATCCCCCGCAGTTACCGCACCATGGAAGGCTTCGGTATTCACACCTTCCGCCTGATTAATGCCGAAGGGAAGGCAACGTTTGTACGTTTCCACTGGAAACCACTGGCAGGTAAAGCCTCACTCGTTTGGGATGAAGCACAAAAACTCACCGGACGTGACCCGGACTTCCACCGCCGCGAGTTGTGGGAAGCCATTGAAGCAGGCGATTTTCCGGAATACGAACTGGGCTTCCAGTTGATTCCTGAAGAAGATGAATTCAAATTCGACTTCGATCTTCTCGATCCAACCAAACTGATCCCGGAAGAACTGGTGCCCGTTCAGCGTGTCGGCAAAATGGTGCTCAATCGCAATCCGGATAACTTCTTTGCCGAAAACGAACAAGCAGCATTCCATCCAGGTCATATTGTTCCTGGTCTGGACTTCACCAACGATCCGCTGTTGCAGGGACGTTTGTTCTCCTATACCGATACACAAATCAGTCGTCTTGGTGGGCCGAATTTCCATGAGATTCCGATTAACCGTCCGACCTGCCCTTACCACAACTTCCAGCGTGATGGCATGCATCGTATGGGGATCGACACTAACCCGGCGAATTACGAACCGAACTCGATCAACGATAACTGGCCGCGCGAAACACCGCCGGGACCGAAACGCGGCGGTTTTGAATCATATCAGGAACGCGTGGAAGGAAATAAAGTTCGTGAGCGCAGTCCATCGTTTGGCGAATATTATCCGCATCTGTTCTGGCTAAGTCAGACGCCATTCGAGCAGCGCCATATTGTCGATGGTTTCAGTTTTGAGTTAAGCAAAGTCGTTCGTCCGTATATTCGTGAGCGCGTTGTTGACCAGCTGGCGCATATTGATCTCACTCTGGCCCAGGCGGTGGCGAAAAATCTCGGTATCGAACTGACTGACGACCAGCTGAATATCACCCCACCTCCGGACGTCAACGGTCTGAAAAAGGATCCATCCTTAAGTTTGTACGCCATTCCTGACGGTGATGTGAAAGGTCGCGTGGTAGCGATTTTACTTAATGATGAAGTGAGATCGGCAGACCTTCTGGCCATTCTCAAGGCCCTGAAGGCCAAAGGCGTTCATGCCAAACTGCTCTACTCCCGAATGGGTGAAGTGACTGCGGATGACGGTACGGTGTTGCCTATAGCCGCTACCTTTGCCGGTGCACCTTCGCTGACGGTCGATGCGGTCATTGTCCCTTGCGGCAATATCGCGGATATCGCTGACAACGGCGATGCCAACTACTACCTGATGGAAGCCTACAAACACCTTAAACCGATTGCGCTGGCGGGAGACGCGCGCAAGTTTAAAGCAACAATCAAGGTCGCTGACCAGGGTGAAGAAGGGATTGTGGAAGCTGACAGCGCTGACGGTAGTTTTATGGATGAACTGCTAACGCTGATGGCAGCACACCGCGTGTGGTCACGCATTCCTAAGATTGACAAAATTCCGGCGTAAATATGGATAAGGTCACGTCCCCTGGGGAGTGACCTTACCACCTTACTTACACATCAAGATAACTACCCAACCGATAACCACGCTCAGCAATTGCATATTTCAACGACGCTGATGTCAGCACTTCCAGCTCCGTTAACCGTGGGAAACAGTAAGCACTCTTGCGAATCAAATTATCGACAAACGCCGGATGGCACATGACTTCCAGCGAGCGTTCCCTGCGATGGCTGGAATCATCCAGCACTTGCAGGAACAGTGCCTCGCTAATCTCTTCACCATAAAACGCGCTACTGAATCCCTGCGAACTGCGCAGATTAGCCGGTAAATCACCAGCGTTAGATAGCGGCTGACGGTCGATGCGCAACGCAATCCCCTCTTCAGCCGCAAACCTGACAACAATCGGGAAAATCTGCGGGAACATATGCACATGATGATGGCTATCAAGATGCGTAGGTTTGCGTCCAAATAGCTCAATGAAACGCAAATACTGACTGGCAAGCTCCTGAGTAATTTCTTCCAGCGGTAAAGCATCTTCTTCTGCCAACTGCCAGATCCATTTTCCCAGCACACCATCGCGGGTTAACCCCGGCATAGCTGTCAGTGGCTTGCCCATAGTAAGGACAAAGTGCATCCCTATGGCCAGACTCGGTTCATCACGACTCAACTGCACCGCATGGTCAATAGCCTGCCCATTCACCAGCGCCGTCGTCGATGTGACAATCCCATTGCGACAGGCCTCGATAATGCCGTAGTTCTGACCTTTGCTTAAGCCAAAATCATCGGCATTAACAATCAGTAAGCGTTCCATAATCAGCCTCGGTTAATGTGCTTTTTTAAGCTCTGCGATGCAGTCGGCAAAATTTGGCAGCCATTTCTCGTGCGCCAGAATCATCTCGCGTGCCAGCAGCTCAGCATCGCGATCGGAATGCACCAACGGACTAAGGTTTAGCGCCAGTAACACATCGTTAAATTCTCCGCTAAGTGCGGCGTTGCTGGCAGCAATCTCGAAGCCTTTAATGGTGTGAATCAGCCCCATCACTTTATCATCGAAATGCGTAATGCGCGGATGTGGCGTCGCGCCATCGCGCCCCAGCTTACAGGTCATTTCTACCGCCCAGTCTGCCGGAATATTATCAATATGCCCATGATGCGGGATATTAACGTAATGTTCAGCTTGCTTGTCGTTGTAGATAGCGTTGATCACTTCGCACGCTGCATCAGAGTAATAAGCCCCACCGCGCTGTTCCAGTTCTTTCGGCTTAACTTTCAACTCCGGATTTTTATACAGCTCAAAAAGTTGTTTCTCGACTTTCTGTACTACCTGTGCTCGTGCGCCGCCTTTGTAGTATTCGCCCATTTCAATAGCCAGCATCTCTTTCTGCTTGAAGTAATACAGCAGATAAGAACATGGCAGCAGATTTAACGAACGAATTAAGCCCTCACTAAATGGCAGATCGAAAATATTTTTTACAGAGGACGCTTTTAACTGCCCTGACGCCACACCATCAAGCAATTCGGCAAAGCGCGACTTGCCATTTACCAGCACATCCTTAATGAACACCATATGGTTGAGGCCGAACAGATCGATAGATAAATCATCGCTGTCTTTCAGCATCAGAACATCGCGAATAAACATCTTCATGCCGATCGGAATATTACACACGCCGATAAAGCGTTTAAATCCGGTATGACGATAAACGGCTTCAGTGACCATTCCCGCCGGGTTAGTGAAGTTAATCACCCATGCATTCGGACAAAGTTCTTCGACATCTTTTACGATGTCAAAAATCACCGGAATGGTACGCAGACCTTTAAACAGACCGCCCGCGCCGTTGGTTTCCTGACCAAGATAACCATGACTTAATGGAATACGTTCATCCAGTTCGCGCGCCGGTAATTGGCCTACGCGCAGTTGGGTAGTAACGAAATCAGCATCTTTCAATGCTTCGCGGCGATCCAGCGTTTTATAAAGCTTCATCGGGACGCCAGCGTTATCAATCATCCGTTGGCAGAGTTCAAAAATGATATCCAGTTTCTCTTTACCATCTTCGACATCCACCCCCCCCAGCCATAATTCGCTGACCGGCAATTCGTGATAACGCTTAATAAATCCTTCCAGTAACTCCGGGGTATAGCTGCTCCCGCCACCAATAGTGACGACTTTTAATTTCTGGCTCATAATTTCTCCCTTCAGTACAGAATACTGATATCTGGCATATCTGCCCCCCCGGACATAAATAATCCAGCAACAGTACAGATATGTGAATTGTCAGGTATAACGACTTACTGATTAAATTCAGTCAATTTCTTACGATAGCTCTTAGGCGTAAAGGACGTTAATTTCTTAAACGTTTTAATAAACAAACTCGGGCTACTATAACCGGCCTCAAACGCAATATCCGTCACGGAATAGTTGGTCATTTCCAGTTGTTTTTTGGCAAAATTAATACGGATCTCATTAATAATCTGCATTGGTGTTTTGCCATAATATCGTTGAGTCGCTCGCGTCAAATATTCCTGTGATTTGGCTGACAACGTCACCATATTCTCCAGCGCCGATTCACTAAACTGCTCTTTATCATGCATCTTTTCTACCGTACTTTTCAGCCACTGCGGTACATCATCAATCACCTGTTCTTCGCGGTAATGACGTAAACGGTTAATGACATAAAAAGTAACCATCTCAACAAACTCTTCCAGCCCTGTTTCGCGGAAATTCAATGAAGAAATCACTGTTTCCACATAGGTGAGAAAAGCGTTATTGGTCCGGTATACCTGCGAAGCGACAAAGCAATAAGGCAACAACGGCAGGGAATGCTGCTCAAAAAAGCGTTTACTGATCCCAACGTTCAATATACGCGTGGCACCAAACTCATAAAAACTTTGATGGTGCGAACCTAACGGAATAAAAACAAAATCGCCCCGTTCCAGTAACACGCGCTTACCGTTAATCTCCTGGAAATAACGCCCGGTTAATACCAGAGTAAATTCATAATAGTCGTGCTGATGCAGCCCGCTGATACTCTCAGTTTTGTTATAGATAAACACATGGAAGTTTTTGCCATTAAACAACTGCTGTTCTCGGGCAGTGGCAATTTCCGGCGCGTTAATCACTGGCTGCATCATCGACTCCTTATGCCTTCAGTTTTTCATGAAGCTCAATTAATTCAGTAATCAGTTCACGCGCAAGCATGGACGTCATTAAATGATCCTGAGCGTGGACCAGCACCAGACTCACTTTAATCTTACCTTCGCCCGCATCGCCTTCAATCAGTTTCGTCTGTACCAGATGCGCTTCATTCAATGCCATCCGTGACTGATCCATCATGGCTTTTGCTGCAGCAAAATCGCCCTGCTTCGCCTGTTTCAGTGCCGCATACGCCAGGCTGCGCGCTTGTCCGGAGTTGATGATAAGCCCCATCACCACTTCTTCCAGCTCTTCAGCTTCTGTTTGCGTATCAGGAATATTATCGAGATCCATCATACATCGTTCCTCTCTCTTCTTACCGGCACGATTACCCGTACCGGCATCGATTAAAATTTCAGGGCGTTAGCGATATCTTCTTCGCTTTCTTCTTTATCAATCGCATTTTGTGCTTTGTTAGCCACCACAACAAAGGGCAGATAAATTAACGTTGCGATGCCAAGGTTGAAGAGTGCGACCAGCAATGCGGCGACGCTACCGTTGGTGTTAAAGAAGGCTCCCAGACCGGTTGGCATGGTCCACGGTGCAATATTGGTCACCGGAGGAATAATGCCCATGTAGTACGCTGCGAGGGTGATTGCCGCCAGAATCGGTTGTACCAGTACAAACGGGATAAACATCACCGGGTTCATGATAATTGGCAGACCAAACAGAATCGGTTCGTTAATCTGGAAGATGCCGGACGGCAGCGCCAGTTTTGCCACCTGACGATAATCAGCACGGCGAGATGCGATAAAGATAGCCAGGATCAGGCCTAAAGTCGCACCACTGCCACCGAGGAAAATAAAGGAGTCCAGCATCGGCTTGGCCCAGATATGGAAGGTCTTACCGGCTGCCAGCGCCGCTTCGACGGAACCATATTGCTGATAGGTCGCGATATTTTCCAGCGCCCACGGCGTCATAATGCCGTTGTCCAGTGCGGTCAGCGCCAGCGCGCCATGAATACCGAAGAACCAGAGCAGTGGAACAAAGATCACATAGGCCCAGCCCACCACGCTACCCAACGATGCCAGTGGGGTTGAGATGGTATCCATAATGATCTGATGGAAGTTGGTGCCCCAGGTATTCAACGCCCAGGCAATAATCCCCATCACGGAAAGAATAATAAAGCCGGGAATTAATGCCGAGAAGGAACGCGATACTGAAGCAGGTACGCTGTCGGGCAGTTTAATGACCCAATTGCGGCGGACAATAAAGGTAAACATTTCTGCCACCACCAGGCCAATAATAATCCCGGAGATGATATTCGCCCCACCTAACCAGTTTGCGCCAACCGCATAGGCCTCACCGACACTATATGGGGTGACGGTCATAAATGCTGCAACGGATAACAACCCGGCCGCCAGCGCATCGACTTTACGCTCTTCTGCCAGCGCCATGCCAATAAAGAACGGTGCCATTAAAGACATTATCCCTAATGTTCCGTTATATACGTTGCCGCCAATACCTTTCAGACCATTAAGTGTTTCAATGGTTGAGGCGTCGAGGCGAATACCTAAGGAATAAAAAAACGACCCCTCCCCAAAGCTTAGAAAAACGTTGTTAATTAATACAAACATGGCCCCCGCAAGGGTTAACGGCATTAAGCGAATAAAGCCATTTTTGATTGCATTAACGTGTGGCTGCTTTCCTATTTTAACTGCAAAAGGGAGGAGTACCTTTTCAAGCGATGCAATAACATTACTCATAGAAAAATACCCTTAAAAACCGCAATTTAAATATTGCGGTATTGATTTATGAAATAACTCTTTGACGGGAAAATTTAAAATAAATTAATTTGCTGCGGCTTTTTTAATCGCTGCAACCGCAGCCTTAAGCACGCCTAAACCATCGACTTTGCCATAAAGCAGCGAGTCAATTACTTCAACCGGTTTGTTGGGTAACAAACGCTGGATTTCGGGCAACATATAAGCAATCTGCGGCCCTAATAACACGACATCGGCATTCTGACCTTTTTCACCAGCCAGTGTTTCCGGAAATGCTTCAATAATGACCGGAACTTCATATTTTTCTGCCTGTGCGCGCATTTTTGATACCAGTAAAGAGGTAGACATGCCCGCAGAACAAAACAGATAAATGTGTTTCTTTTCCATAAAACTGCCCTCATCGACGATTATCTGTCAGCCAGACACTCCGCAAGCCTTAACCTGCTTCCATGCTCTGGGTAACTTGCGAAACCAACATGACTTTTTTTGTGGCTGAAAGGAGTATACGGTATAGACCTGAGCAATAGTATTTCTTTGACCTTGTAAATTGTCTCTCCTTGACCTGCGGTTATGACCCTCTTCACATTTCGGGCAAATAATTCGCGAAGATAATTAAGAACTCAGGCCAAAAAAAACCGGCGCAATGGCCGGTTTCCGTTGTTACTCAAGCTTTCAGACGAAGTGATTACTTCGCAGCCTGTGGATCAGTGTCGTATTCAGCACAGGTCTGATAACCGGAGTTGATGACATGTCCGGTATCATCTAACGCGACAAAGTAGGTTTCTGCTTTACCATCACGTTGACCCAGAATGTAGGTCTGGCAAGTACCACGAGCATGGATCATGCTCACTTCAGACGAAGGTTTACCCGCAATTTGTGCAACCTGCGCCCGGCTCATGCCTTTTTTGACGTCTTTCACCACAGGCTGTACAAACTGGTCTTTGGTACGATCATAAGCCGTACAACCCGCCAGCATGGTTAATACCGCCGCTGCACTCAGAATTCCTGCCATATTCTTGTTCATATTCCGTCCTCTTGTTTATCAGCGTGTTAGATAAGCCTGGAATACATTGGGCGCTTTTTCAAGCCCGTGAACGAAACGGCTCCGCTTTCAGAGGATTCCTGTATGACGTTTTAACCACCATTCAGCCCGCTGTCGCTTGTCGTTTCAGTAGCAACGGGTTAGCTTTAAGGAAGTTTTGTCTTTTCTGTCTGGAGGGGTTCAATGACATTGCAACAACAAATAATAAAGGCGCTGGGCGCAAAACCGCAGATTAATGCCGAAGAGGAAATTCGTCGTAGTGTCGATTTTCTGAAAAGCTACCTGCGAACTTATCCGTTCATTAAATCACTGGTGCTCGGGATCAGCGGCGGTCAGGACTCCACGCTTGCCGGTAAGCTGTGCCAGATGGCGATTAATGAGCTGCGCCAGGAAACCGGCAACGAATCACTGCAATTTATTGCCGTACGCCTGCCCTATGGTGTTCAGGCCGACGAACAAGATTGCCAGGATGCCATTGCCTTTATTCAACCGGATCGCGTATTAACCGTTAATATCAAGGGCGCGGTATTGGCTAGCGAGCAGGCATTGCGGGAAGCAGGCATTGAACTGAGCGATTTTGTCCGTGGCAATGAAAAAGCGCGTGAGCGGATGAAAGCACAATATAGCATTGCGGGTATGACCAGCGGTGTCGTGGTGGGCACCGATCATGCAGCAGAAGCCATTACCGGATTCTTCACTAAATATGGTGACGGCGGTACGGATATTAATCCGCTGTATCGTCTCAACAAACGCCAGGGTAAACAGTTGCTGACGGCATTAGGTTGCCCGGAACACCTTTATAAGAAAGCCCCAACGGCCGATCTGGAAGATGATCGCCCTTCTCTGCCAGATGAAGTGGCACTCGGCGTGACCTATGACAATATCGACGACTATCTGGAAGGGAAAAACGTACCTGAACAGGTCGCCAGAACAATAGAGAACTGGTATCTGAAAACCGAACATAAACGCCGTCCGCCAATTACCGTTTTCGATGATTTCTGGAAAAAGTAATAATTTGCACATAATGGTTTGTGCGAAAAAGAGTAATTTGTTCACGCCGGATGCGGCGTGAACGCCTTATTCGACCTACAAAACTATGCAAATTCAATATATTGCAGGAGTCGAATAGGCCTGACAGGCGTAGCAC
>ENA-ORRA01002231-ORRA01002231.1-human-gut-metagenome-genome-assembly--contig:-NODE-2231-length-10949-cov-3.390490_pt1 | contig 10949 bp, 9 predicted proteins | sample MGYA00242169_ERZ509122 | MGnify/ENA primary metagenome ERZ509122 (study PRJEB26280, sample SAMEA2338650) | human gut metagenome | biome: human gut; feature: human-associated habitat; material: faeces...
GAGTACCTCGGAAGCATCGGGCACAAGCGTGTCGCCACCGTCACCGGCCCGCGCATCACGCAGTGGGCACGCGACCGTCTGGACGGTTTCCGCGACGGGCTCGCCAAATATCAGGCGCAGCTCGAATGGCAGTATTCGCAGACCGATCTGCCGGACTTTGAGACCGGTCTCGCCGCGTGCGACGCGCTCATGGCGGACTACGCCGGACGTGCGCTCCCGACGGCGATCTGGGCGCAGAACGACATCATAGCTGCGGCGGTGCTCAAAAGCCTCACAAATCAGGGCTACCGCGTGCCGGAGGACATCTCTCTCCTCGGCATGGACGATATCCAGCTCTGCACCATGGTGACACCAATGCTTTCCACCATCCACCAACCGCTGCGCGAGATCGCGCAGGAGTCTATCCGCATTATCATGGAAAACGAGCCGGGCGCCAAGCCGCAGCCCCGCCGCGTGATCCTCACGCCGACGCTCCAGGTACGCGAATCCACCGCCCCGCCGAACCCCGCCGCCGACTGACCCTATACGTAAAAATTCCCCCGAAAGAATGAACTCCGCAGAATATGCGGACAACACAACCCCCTCCTGCGCAGTCCTTTCTTTTTTCTGCGCAGGAGGGGATTTTTTGTCCGTTTTTCCGGTTCGGCTCATCGAATAGGACGTTTTTTCGACAGTGGGGAAGGTCCTCTCCTTGTTCCGAAGTCCGGTTTATAGGGCCGCGATCGTGATAATATCATAATAACAACGGATAAATATGGTGTGGGGCAAGCGACATGCTCGAAATCGCTCCGAAAACACGGTAAAATTTGTGCAGAATCGTCATTATTCGCCGCTAAGGGAGCCGGATATGGAAAAAGAAGCCGTGGGCAGGCGCGAGGCGCTGGCCAAAGATATTTTGATCCTTTCGCGCAACACGCTGCTGGTCAATCTGCGCTTTCTTGATCTGGCGCTGAGCTGCTTTGCGCTCGTGCCCGTTCCGCCGCTCAATCCGCTGCTGCTCGAGAGCGTTGCCGTGGACGGCGCGCATATGGTATTCCACAAGCTGCTGAAAGAGCAGTCCGCCGTGCTGAATTTCCTGGACGAGCAGCGCACCGCCGTGATCAACGGCGCGGCCGGCACGGGAAAAACGCTGGTGGCAGTGGAAAAGGCAAAGCGTCACGCCCGCCGCGGCGAGAAAGTGCTCTTTCTCTGCTTCAACAGTCAGCTGAAGGACTACCTTTCGGAAAACTTCGCCGACGAGAACATAGAGTACAGCACCATTGCGGGTTTCGCCTGCCGGCTCTGCCATACACCGAAGCCGGACTATGACGCACTCGAGCGGCTGCTGATGACCATGTGGGAAAACAAGAGCTTCCCTTACCGGCATGTGATCGTGGACGAGGGGCAGGATTTCGGCAGCGACGATATTGCCGAAGTGCTGGAGACCATGAAGTCGATCATTGAGGAAACAACGGAGGACGGCAGCTTTTATGTGTTCTATGATAAGCTCCAGCTGATTCAGGCGCGGAAGCTCCCTCCGTTTCTTGCGGACGCCGACTGCAAGCTGACGCTCTACCGGAACTGCCGGAACACGGAGAACATCGCCAAAACGTCACTCGGCCCGATCTCCGACCGCGCGCCGAAGCTGATCGAAAACTGTCTCGTCGGTGCGCCCGCGAAGCTGCATTACTGCTCAAACGCAGATTCGGTTCTGGCGGAGGTGGACGGCGCCATTGATGGGCTTTTCTCCGACGAAGTGCGCGATATCGTGATCCTCACCTGCAAAACCGAAAACGACAGCATCCTGACGCCGCATCTGGTCAACGGCGGTTATCCCGCGGGGAAGAAGTCCATCCGCTTCACCACCTGCCGGAAGTTCAAGGGACTTGAAGCGGACGCGGTCATTCTGGTGGATGTGGACAAGACCACGTTTACCGGCAACGACGGGCAGAACGTCCTGCTTTACTATGTAGGCACGTCCCGCGCCCGGCTGAGGCTGGATGTCATCGCGCAGCTGGACGACAGCGACTGCCTTGCCGTTCTGGAGGCGCTCGACAAAGCGGGCAAGGCCAAAAGGCCACGGCGTGATCTCGCCAGAGCGCTGAACGCCGTCGCACAGATCGCCGACTGACCTCCGCAATACGGAAGCCGTCATCCCCACGGGGATGGCGGCTTCTGCCTTATCTCCGCACCAGATTGGCGCTGATGCCGCGCATGGCCTCGGCAAATTCGGCGTCGAGCTTTTCGCGCCGGGCGAGATCGCACGCCGTCACCATGCCGACAAGCCGCCCGTTTTCCGCCACGGGCAGACGGCGCAGCTGCTCGCGCGCCATGAGCGCGGCGGCGCTCTGCACGCTGTCGCCCGGCCGCGCCGTCACGACCGCGCGGGACATGACCTCCGAAACGCGCGTGTCCGCGGGGTCGTTATCCAGCGCAAGACAGCGCAGCACGATGTCCCGGTCGGTGAGCACGCCGCGCAGCCGCCCGGTGCTGTCCGTCACGGGCAGCGCGCCGAGATTCCACCGCCGCAGCAGCCGTGCCGCCGCCGTGACCGGCTCGTCCTGTCCGACGGTGATGACCTTTGCCGTCATGATCTCCTGAACTTCCATGATAAATATATCCTCCCTGTCCGGTTTGTTCCTTACAGGGAGTATGGACAATCGGCGCGGCTCTTAACCCGGCGCGGCGAGAGAGGCGAGCATTTCCCCCGCGGCGCGGCCGAAAAGCTCCGCGGCGGCGAGCGCTTCGGAGAGCGTGTTGCCGTTCGTGCCGACTTCTATAATGAGAGAGCCGGTCGTATACTGCTGGTTGTACCGCTCCGGCGCGAGATGGATCGGACGCATGAGCGCGCCGTCTGCCGATACCGCCGCGGCCTGCATCGCGAGCGCGAGCTTGAGATTTTCCCGCCAGAGCGGGTGCTCGAGATATTCGTCCGTGCCGCAGACGAGCATCACCTGCGCCATGCCGCTTCCGGCGGCGCAGGTCTTATAGACGGTCGATTCGTCGCCGATGGCGTCGCGGTGGACATCCAGCACGAGCGCGATGTCCGGATACTCGGCGAGGTACGCCTCGATGGACGCTGCGGCGCGCTCGTAAGAGCCGGTGTAGCTCGGATAATCGTAGAGCGTGCGGTCATGCAGCACGCGAAGACCGTATTCCTCGAGCACGGAGCACAGCACGTCGCCCACGCGGATGACCGAGCGCTCCGGATCGGTCGTGCGGTATGGGTCGCTCGGCGTATATTCCTCGCCCGCCGCGGGGAGATACGCCTCCGTGCCGTGCGTATGTATAATGAGGATCTGCGGCCCCTCCGCGCTCAGGCGCTGCGTGAGCGGTTCGGCCATGAGCGCGGCGATATCCGCTTCAAGGTCCGTTTTATTCCGGATCTCCATGCCGGTGTCGTCCGTGAACGGCACGATCTCCGGCGTCGGCTCGCTTGTGGGTTCGGGCGTTGCCTCCGGCGTCGGTTCCGGAGTTGGTTCCGAGGTGGGCTCGGGGGTTGGCTCCTCCGTTGGCTCCTCCGTTGGCTCCGGTGTCGGTTCCGGCGACGGTTCCGCCGTCGGCTCCGGTGTGATCTCCGGTGCCGACGCTTCGATAGGAAGGTTGTCCGCGAGCAGGAGCTGTCCGGAAGCGTGCGCGTCGCCGAGTTCGAGTGCGAGCAGCGCCGCGCCGAGACGCCCGCTTTCATATGTCTCGGCGGCGCGCTCGACCGGCTGGGCCAGCGCCCCGGCATGAAACACCAGCTGCGCCGCCATAATTGCCGTGCACAGCAGCTTTCCCTTCCGGTTCATCGTTCCGCCTCCCCTGCCCATCGATACTATCTATCTTATGGCGCGGCGGCAGAGAATATGCCAACGGCTTGTTGACGCCTTTCGCCCCGGCATGATAGAATTATAAAACATCCGGACGAAAGGGGGCGCGGACTATGCGGACACGGCTGAATATGTTCATGCTCGGACGAAACGGCGTGGACTTTCTCAATAAGCATCTCTTCCGCATTGCGGCCATCATCGCCGGGCTGAACCTGCTGTTTCTGGGGCGGATCGGCTCCGTCCCGTTTCTTATAGCGGGCTACGCCCTGTTCCGGACGCTCTCCCGCAATCTTCCCATGCGGCAGGCGGAGGACATGGTCGCGCGCGCGAAATACGACCGCGCGAAGGAAAAGATTTCCGGTGCGCTGCATCGCGCGAAGCAGAGCCGCGATTTCCGGTTTTTCTCCTGTCCCGGCTGCAGCAGCTATCTGCGCGTGCCGCGCGGTAAGGGCCGCATTCAAGTCACCTGCCCCCGCTGCGGGCACCGATTCGACCGGAAGAGCTGAAAAATCAGCGGAGCTTCATATGGAGGTACATACCATGACCATGGAAGAAATACTCACATCCGGCCTTGCGGAGCTCGGCGTCCCGACGACGGCGGCGCAGCTCTCGCAGCTCCGGGCCTACTATACGCTGCTCGACGAGCGCTCGAAGGTGATGAATCTCACCGCCATCGAGGGCGAGGAGGCGACGGCGCGCCTGCACTTTCTCGACAGTGCCGCGCTGCTCCGGTATGTGCGTCTCTCCGGCAAGGCCGCCGCGGACATCGGCTCCGGCGCGGGCTTTCCGGGACTTGTCGCGGCGATCCTCGCGCCGGACGCGGACATCACGCTCATCGACAGTCTCCAGAAGCGCGTGACGTTCCAGCAGGAGGTGTGCGATACGGTCGGTCTCGGGAACGTCACATGCCTTGCCGGACGTGCCGAGGAAGAGAGCGCGCTGCGCGAGAGCTTTGAAGTCGTCACATCCCGCGCCGTGGCGCGCATGACGATGCTCTGCGAGCTCTGCCTGCCGCTCGTGCGCGTCGGCGGCGTGTTTGCCGCGATGAAGGGGCCGGAGCCGGAGGAAGAGGTGCAGGAGGCGGCGCGCTGCATCCGCACGCTCGGCGGCGGGAAACCGCGCATCGAGAAATACACCGTTCCCGGCACGGACGCCGTGCACAGCGTCGTTATCATCCCGAAAACCGCGCCCACCCCGGCGAAATATCCCCGCCGGTTCGCCATGATCAAAAAGCAGCCGCTCTGAAAAAGGACAGCAAAAGCGAGACTTCTGTGGAAGAAGTCTCGCTTTTCCGATTATCTCAGATTATCAACATTTTACCGGTGCTTTCTATTCCTCACGGCCGGTATCTCCGGGAAAACGTCTCTTCCAATACGCCGATCCACGCGGCGAGATTTTCCGGCGATGGCTCGTGCAGGGCGCGCTCATAGACCGCGGCGTCGTCCGGCGCGGTATTTGCCATCCGGCGCAGCGCCTTTTTCGGTCCGAAGTAATACTCGCCGCGCAGATCATAATAGATGCTCAGGCTGTCCGTGAGCAGCCAGTGCAGCCGGTAGCAGCCTTCCGCGTCGCCGCGCTCCGTTCGCTGGAGCATTTTCCGGCACCACGAGAGCGACTGTGCGTTTTCCGCCTCGGTCTTTTGCGGGGCACTCTCGATATGGGCGTTCACCTCGGCCCGGAGCGCCGATAGCCGCCCGGTCACATCCTCAACGATCACGCTGTCATGGAGCTGCAAAAAAGCCTCCGCGTCATACGGTGCGGCGAAATGCGCCGCGCCGTAGAGCCAGACGTCCAGCTCCGTACCGAAAAGCACCGAATCGTCGTGTCCGGTCTCGCCGTCCGGCAGCAGGAGCAGCGCGTCAAAGTCGCTGTTCCGGTTGTTCGAGCCGTCGGCAAACGAGCCGTATACGGCGATGCCGAGCGGATGGTATTTCTCCCGCAGCGCTTCGATGATCTTATCCGCGATACCCATCGGCGCTTGAAGCTCCGGGGCGATATCGATGTTTTCGCCGCGCAGCGCGACCGCCGCGCCGTTCTTCGCCTCGGCGCTTTCAGAGTGCGCGAGCAGCCACTTGTTGCAGGCGGCAAGATATTTGTCCTCCGGCGAGCCGCCGCGCAGCGCGGGCTTTTCCGTATTCGTCCCGCGCGGCAGCGCGACGAGTACGCGAAAGCCGGCCGTTTCGTCCGTGTGGCAGGGGGCATAGTGCAGCGTCGTGGCGTAGACCTCCACGAGCACCCCGGCGGGGACGCGGAACGCCTTCACCTTCGCGGTATCGAGCACGCCGTCTTCGATCTCGTCCTGCTTGGCAAGCAGAAGGATAAAGTCACCGAGACCGAGGTTGAATTCGCTGTCGCGGTGGTATTCAAGGCAGTTAAGCTTTGTATTGCGCCCCCAGCACATGCCGAGCTGCACCGGCATGCCGCCGAACACGCTCGTCCGGTAGTCCGCGAACGCTTCGCACGCCTCGAGCGCAGCAATGGACGGCTCATACGCCGTGCCGCTCTCCGGCAGGGGGATCTTCTCCATTTCGCGCAGCAGCGCCGCGCTCTCTATACCGGAATGCACGCGCCCGTAGCGCGCGAACTCCGCATCGTATACCGAACAGATCTTCATAGCGGCCTCCCTGTTTTTTATAGCCCCATCGTATCAGAAAAAGCGCCGCAGGACAAGAGAGAGGTCTCTTGCTCCTGCGGCACTTTTTATCGCTTTATTTTTTAGGCAACACCTCTCGCCGAATCATGTGGTGCCGCCTTTATTCTTTTTCGCCGACAACCTGATACATTTCGTCGGTCGAGATAACCTCCGTCACGCGAAGGTGCCGCGCGAAGATCGCCGCGAGCGCTTCGGCCTCCATGAGCCCGTTGGAAACACGGCTCGCCGCGCCGTGGTGGTGCGCGTCGATGTCCGCGCGCGAGCTGCCGTGCGCCACGGTGAGCCGACCGCCGGGGGCGAGCAGCGCGGCAAGGCGCGCCACGAGCCGCTCCGGGTCGGGAAAATGCGGAAAGGCGTTATAGATGACGATCGCGTCAAAGCCCTCGCCGAGCGGCGCGGTCTCCGCGTCGCCGCAGACGAAGCGCACGTTCTCCTGCGGGAATTTTTCGCGCGCGATGCGGACCATCTCGGGGGAGATGTCCACGGCGGTGACGCTCTCGACGTTCCGGCGCAGATAGTCGCCGATGAGCACGCCCGTGCCGCAGGCAATGTCCAGCACGCGGCTGCCCGCCGTCACCTTCGCATTATCGAGAATGCGGCCGATCTTCTCGTCGCTGCGGACCATACCGGCGTCCCATCCTCCGGCGCGCTCATCGAAGAACGCGATCACATCCTTCTGCTCGATCATCCCTGCGTCCCCGCAAAGAACGTGGCGGTGTCGATCTTCTGGTAGCCGCCGAAGCTGTTTGGGCAGGCGTAGATCTCTTCGGCCAGAGGCTTTCCGAGGAACGCGGTCGTGACGCGGTTCGTCACTTCGGTCATGTCAACATCCTCAAAGCGATCGGGATAGGCGGTCTTCGCGGCGAACCACGTGTTGATGAGCGCGATCTCATAGTTGGTATAGTAGGCGTTGTAGGCAAGCTGGAGATACGCCTCGCCCTCGCGCCAGGCGCGGCAGGTATCGAACATCGTGGGATCCTCGGCGTAAAGAGGCTTGATGTTCTTCACGGCGGCGGCGTCAAAGATCATGGCGTCCATGTCCTCGCCGAGCGCGACGAATTTCTCCGCCTCGATCGGCTGCGCGCCGGGCGCTCCAAGGTCGGAGACAACGTTCTTCACGTTCGCCACGCGGAAGGAAACATAGTCCTGCGCGGTCATCAGGTGGTTCGTCGTGCCCCAGTTGCCGAGACCGCAGATATAAACGGCGGGCTTGTCCTCTTCGGCGATATCGGCGGTACGCGCTTCGATCCCGGCGCGCTCGGCGGCGATGAAGCCGATGAGCGTCTCTGCCTTCTCGCTCTCTTCAAAGATCGTGCCGAGGAGACGGACGCTTTCGTTGAATCTCTCGTCAAACACGCTGTCCGGCCCGCTCATCAGCGTTACGACCGGGACGCCGAGCTGCTCCTGCAGGGCATTGGCCTTATCCGCATCGCCGTAAAGGGAGATGACGATATCCGGCTCGCAGGTGAGGATCTTCTCCGCCTCGGGGCTCTGGGCATTCGGCCCGCCGACGCCGCAGGAGGGCAGCGACGCGAACATATCGCTGTGTGCGAGCACATAGGGCCGCGCGACGGAATCGAACATCTTCGGGCGCTCGGAGAGCGTTTCGTTGTCGATATCCTCCACGCCGCAGAGCAGGGACACGTCGCCGATGTAGCTGTAGAGCCGCAGCGCGCCCGCGCCGATGCACACGACGCGCTGATACGAGCCCGGCTTCACGGTGATCTCCCGGCCGATGAGGTCGGTAACGGTGATCTCCGCGCTCTCGGCGGGCGCTTCCGTCGCTTCGACCGGTGCTTCCGTGGGAGCTTCCGTGGCCGCCGGGGTCTCGGCCGGGGCCGCGCCGCACGCGGCAAGTGAAAGGAGCATTGCAAGCGCGAGCAGCAGGGAAATGAGCTTAGCTTTCTTCATAGTATTTTCCTCCCAAAATAACTTTCTTTCCGTCTATGGTGATGATGCGGGATTGAATATCGAAAATGTCCCCGATCACTTCGCTCGTGAGTACGCTCTCGTCTCCGGCGTAGCGCACCGCGCCGTCCCGGAGCAGGAAAAACTTATCGCCCAGGCACAGCGCCTGGTTGAGATCGTGCAGCGAGCTCAAAATGGCGACGCCGCGCTGCCGCGCCGCCTTTTTCGCCTCGTCGATGATGAGCTCTTCGTTTGCGATATCGAGATTTCCGGTCGGCTCATCGAAAATGAGCAGACGCGGCTCCTGCACGAGCGCGCGGGCGATGGCGATCTTCTGCTTCTCGCCGCCGGAGAGCTCCTCCGCGCTGCGGTCGGCAAGCGGCTCAAGATGCATCTCGGTGAGAATGTGCTCGGCGGCCTCGATATCCTCGCGTCCCGGCTGCATGCCGAAGCGGGAGACCCGCCCGAGCAGGATCGAGTCGAACACGCTCAGCGCGCCGAAATGGATGTGCTGCGGCACATAAGCGACGAGCTTTGCCCTCTCGCGCCGCGGCATTTTCAAAAGATCCCCGCCGTCGAAGCGGATCGAGCCGCTCTCCGGCGCGGCAAGGCCGAGAATGCACTGAAAAAGCGTCGTTTTGCCCGCGCCGTTTTTGCCGAGGAGGATCCCGATCTCGCCGTCGTTGAGCGTGAGCGAAACGCCCCGGAGCACCGGCTCGGCCCGGCGGGAATACCGAAAGACTACATTTTCCAGCTCTAACATTGGCCGTGCTCCTTCCGCGAAAAGATGATCGTAAGGAAGAACGGCGCGCCGAGCAGCGACGTGATCGCGCCGACGGGCAGCGCGCTGCCGCTGCCGAGCGAGCGGGAGAGCGCGTCCGCGCAAAGAAGGAGCAGACTCCCCAGGAGCGCCGACGCGGGGATGGAAACACGGTGATCCTGCCCGAGCAGACGCTTTGCCACGTGCGGGCAGATGACGCCGACAAAGCCGATGATGCCGAGGCTTGATACGCACGCCGCCGTCATCAGCGAGGCGAGCAGCAGCGAAAAAAAGCGCAGGCGCGAAACGTTCACGCCCATGCTGCCCGCAGCGGCGTCGCCGCTCAAAAGGGCATTATACCGCCACGCGAGCGCGGAAAATACCGCCAGCTCCGGCGCCGCGGCGCAGAGCATGAGAAGGTCGGTCTTATATGTCGCGCGGCCGAGATCGCCGAAATTCCACACGACCGCGGCGGAAAGGCCGACGTCCGTGGCGTAAAACTGCAGAAGCGTCGTTGCCGCCGTCCAGATCGCGCCGACGGCGATGCCCGCGAGCACCACGACGTTCGGCGAGAACGCCTTCACGCGGCAGAGCGCGAGAATGAGCAGAATGGAAAGCGCCGAGAAGAGAAAGGCCGTCACGCTCGCGGCGAACGGGTTCACCCCGGCGGTGTAGCTGGCAAGATTGTTGCCCGTGGAGAGAAAGCCCCCGGCAAACACGATGATGGAGAGATTCGCGCCGAACACTGCGGCATTGGACACGCCCATCGTGGAGGGCGAGGCCATCGCGTTCGAGAGCGTCGTCTGCATGACGAGACCGGAGACCGAGAGCGCGGCCCCGGCGATGAGCGCCGCGAGCACGCGCGGCACGCGGATCGAGCGGAGGATGCGCACGTTGGCGGCGGAGCCTTTTCCGAAAAGGGCGGCGACGCCGTCCGAAAAGCTCATGCGCGACGCGCCGACAAAAAGGCAGACGAGCGCCATAATAAGCACCGCGAGCGCGAGCGAGGCGATAATATACCGGGCGCGGGACTTTGCTTTCACGGCCGTTCGCTCCTTTCTCTTTTTGATCGGCGTCTCTGTATAATGGTCTTTTAATTATAAAGCTATCCACCCCCGGAGGGAAGCCCCCCAGGGGGATAAATTCTTTTCGGTTTAATATAACAAAGAGCCGGTGACTTCCCGTCACCGGCTCTTTGTCTTATAAATTTTCTTACGCAAGGAAGCCCTTGAGGATGCGGTCCTCCGCTTCCTCCTCGGTGAGGCCGAGCGTTTCGAGCTTCAAAAGCTGGTCGCCCGCGATGCGGCCGATGGCGGCCTCGTGGATGAGCTGCGCGTCGAGATCGTTCGCCGCGATCTCCGGCACGGAGCGGATCTTCGCCTCGTCCATGATGATGGAGTCGCACTGCACATGGCCGAAGCACTTGGCGTTGCCGACGGCACACGGGCGGAACACCTGCACGGAGTCGTTTTTCGCAACGCTTCGGGAGATCACGCGGCCGCGGGAGTTTTCGCCGTTGAGCTCAATGATCATGTCAGACTCGGCGCGCTGACTGCCGTGGGTGAGAAGGCGCTCGGTAATGACGACGTCCGCATCCTTGCCGCAGACGATGCGCGTATCGCGCCGCGTGGAGTCGATGCCGCCGATCTGACTCATGTCCATCTGTATCGACGCGCCCTCTTCAAGATAGACGATCGTCGTGGGGTTCATAACGTTTTTGCCGTTGCCGTCGCCCTCGCCGTAGTGCTTCTCAACGTACTTGACGCGGGCGTTTTTGCCGACGTAGAACGTATGCACGCCGTCGTGCTCGGAGGCGTCCGAGCCGCAGTTGTGGATG
>ENA-ORRA01002237-ORRA01002237.1-human-gut-metagenome-genome-assembly--contig:-NODE-2237-length-10919-cov-2.261506_pt1 | contig 10919 bp, 6 predicted proteins | sample MGYA00242169_ERZ509122 | MGnify/ENA primary metagenome ERZ509122 (study PRJEB26280, sample SAMEA2338650) | human gut metagenome | biome: human gut; feature: human-associated habitat; material: faeces...
CCCCAGCCGCAGAAATGCCGGGTATAACTATTATCTCTGCTTCGCAAACCGGCAATGCGCGCCGGGTTGCTGAAGCATTACGCGATGATTTATTGACGGCAAAACTGAACGTTAAGCTGGTGAACGCGGGCGACTATAAATTCAAACAAATCGCCAGCGAAAAACTGCTTATCGTGGTGACGTCAACGCAAGGGGAAGGGGAACCGCCGGAAGAAGCCGTCGCGCTGCATAAGTTCCTGTTCTCCAAAAAAGCGCCAAAGCTGGAAAACACCGCGTTTGCCGTGTTTAGCCTCGGCGATAGCTCTTATGAATTTTTCTGCCAGTCCGGGAAAGATTTCGACAGCAAGCTGGCGGAACTGGGCGGTGAACGCCTGCTCGACCGTGTCGATGCCGATGTTGAATACCAGGCTGCTGCCAGCGAGTGGCGCGCCCGCGTGGTTGATGCGCTTAAATCGCGTGCGCCTGTCGCGGCACCTTCGCAATCCGTCGCTACTGGCGCGGTAAATGAAATCCACACCAGCCCGTACAGCAAAGACGCGCCACTGGTGGCTAGCCTCTCTGTTAACCAGAAAATTACCGGGCGTAACTCTGAAAAAGACGTTCGCCATATCGAAATTGACTTAGGTGACTCGGGCCTGCGTTACCAGCCGGGTGACGCGCTGGGCGTCTGGTATCAGAACGATCCGGCACTGGTGAAAGAACTTGTCGAACTGCTGTGGCTGACAGGCGATGAACCTGTCACCGTCGAGGGCAAAACGTTGCCTCTGAACGAAGCGCTACAGTGGCACTTCGAACTGACCGTCAACACCGCCAACATTGTTGAGAATTACGCCACGCTTACCCGCAGTGAAACACTGCTGCCGCTGGTGGGCGATAAAGCGAAGTTACAGCATTACGCCGCGACGACGCCGATTGTTGACATGGTGCGTTTCTCCCCGGCACAGCTTGATGCCGAAGCGCTAATTAATCTGCTGCGCCCGCTGACGCCGCGTCTGTATTCCATCGCCTCCTCGCAGGCGGAAGTCGAGAACGAAGTACACGTCACCGTTGGTGTGGTGCGTTACGACGTGGAAGGCCGCGCCCGTGCCGGTGGTGCCTCCAGCTTCCTCGCGGACCGCGTGGAAGAAGAGGGCGAACTCCGCGTATTTATCGAACATAACGATAACTTCCGCCTGCCCGCTAACCCGGAAACCCCGGTGATTATGATTGGCCCAGGCACCGGCATCGCGCCGTTCCGCGCCTTTATGCAGCAACGTGCTGCCGACGAAGCACCGGGTAAAAACTGGCTGTTCTTTGGCAACCCGCACTTTACGGAAGATTTCCTCTACCAGGTGGAGTGGCAGCGCTACGTCAAAGAGGGTGTGCTGACGCGGATCGATCTCGCCTGGTCGCGCGACCAAAAAGAAAAAGTTTACGTACAAGACAAACTGCGCGAACAGGGCGCGGAGCTGTGGCGCTGGATCAATGACGGTGCCCATATTTATGTCTGCGGTGACGCTAATCGCATGGCGAAAGACGTTGAGCAGGCACTTCTGGAAGTGATTGCCGAATTTGGTGGCATGGACACCGAAGCGGCGGATGAATTTTTAAGTGAGCTGCGCGTAGAGCGCCGTTATCAGCGAGATGTCTACTAATGAGCGAAAAACATCCAGGGCCTTTAGTGGTCGAAGGTAAACTGACAGACGCCGAGCGCATGAAGCTTGAAAGCAACTACCTGCGCGGCACCATTGCGGAAGATTTAAACGACGGTCTGACCGGCGGCTTTAAGGGCGATAACTTCCTGCTGATCCGCTTCCACGGCATGTATCAGCAGGATGACCGCGACATCCGCGCCGAACGTGCTGAACAGAAGCTGGAGCCGCGCCATGCGATGCTGTTGCGCTGTCGTCTGCCGGGTGGCGTGATCACCACCAAACAGTGGCAAGCGATCGATAAATTTGCCGGTGAAAACACCATCTATGGCAGCATTCGCCTGACCAACCGCCAGACGTTTCAGTTCCACGGCATTCTGAAAAAGAACGTCAAACCGGTGCACCAGATGCTGCACTCGGTCGGTCTTGATGCGCTGGCGACAGCTAACGACATGAACCGTAACGTACTCTGCACCTCGAACCCTTACGAGTCGCAGCTGCACGCGGAAGCGTACGAGTGGGCGAAGAAGATTTCTGAGCATCTGTTGCCTCGTACCCGCGCGTATGCGGAGATCTGGCTCGACCAGGAAAAAGTCGCCACTACTGATGAAGAACCGATCCTTGGTCAGACCTACCTGCCGCGTAAGTTCAAAACCACGGTAGTGATCCCGCCGCAGAACGATATCGATCTGCATGCCAACGACATGAACTTCGTGGCAATCGCCGAAAACGGCAAGCTGGTAGGCTTCAACCTGCTGGTGGGCGGTGGGCTTTCTATCGAACACGGCAACAAGAAAACCTACGCCCGCACGGCGAGCGAGTTTGGCTATCTGCCGCTGGAGCATACGCTGGCGGGGGCCGAAGCCGTCGTGACAACTCAGCGTGACTGGGGTAACCGAACCGATCGTAAAAATGCCAAAACCAAATACACGCTGGAGCGCGTGGGGGTTGAGACGTTTAAAGCGGAAGTGGAGCGTCGCGCGGGGATCAAATTTGAACCGATCCGTCCATATGAGTTCACCGGACGAGGCGATCGTATTGGCTGGGTTAAGGGCATTGATGATAACTGGCACCTGACGCTGTTTATCGAAAATGGTCGCATCCTTGATTATCCGGGGCGTCCGCTGAAAACCGGCCTGCTGGAGATCGCGAAGATCCACAAAGGCGATTTCCGCATTACGGCGAACCAGAATCTGATCATCGCCGGTGTACCGGAAAGCGAGAAAGCGAAGATCGAGAAGATCGCCAAAGAGAGCGGGTTAATGAATGCCGTCACGCCGCAGCGTGAAAACTCGATGGCCTGCGTGTCATTCCCGACTTGCCCGCTGGCGATGGCGGAAGCAGAGCGTTTCCTGCCGTCTTTTATCGACAACATCGATAATTTAATGGCGAAACATGGTGTCAGCGATGAGCATATCGTGATGCGTGTAACAGGCTGCCCGAACGGTTGTGGTCGCGCGATGCTGGCGGAAGTGGGCCTGGTGGGTAAAGCACCGGGTCGCTACAATCTGCATCTTGGCGGCAACCGCATTGGGACACGTATCCCACGGATGTATAAAGAAAACATCACCGAGCCGGAAATCCTGGCGTCGCTTGATGAACTGATAGGGCGCTGGGCGAAAGAGCGCGAAGCGGGTGAAGGCTTCGGCGACTTTACGGTGCGTGCGGGCATCATTCGCCCGGTGCTCGATCCGGCGCGCGATTTGTGGGATTAACCATCAGCCCGGTCTTGTAGGCCTGATAAGACGCGTGAGCGTCGCATCAGGCAAGGCAAACAGTGAGGAATCTATGTCCAAACTCGATCTAAACGCCCTGAACGAACTGCCGAAGGTAGATCGCATTCTGGCGCTGGCAGAAACTAACGCCGAACTGGAAAAACTGGACGCTGAAGGCCGCGTTGCCTGGGCGCTGGATAATCTGCCCGGTGAATATGTACTTTCTTCCAGCTTTGGCATTCAGGCGGCGGTGAGCCTGCATCTGGTGAATCAGATTCACCCGGATATTCCGGTGATCCTCACCGACACCGGCTATCTGTTCCCGGAAACCTACCGCTTTATTGACGAGTTAACGGACAAACTCAAGCTCAACCTGAAAGTGTACCGCGCTACCGAAAGCGCCGCCTGGCAGGAAGCACGCTACGGCAAACTGTGGGAACAGGGCGTTGAAGGCATTGAAAAGTACAATGACATCAACAAAGTCGAACCGATGAACCGGGCGCTGAAAGAACTGAATGCGCAAACGTGGTTTGCTGGCCTGCGCCGCGAACAATCCGGCAGCCGCGCCAATTTACCGGTGCTGGCAATTCAGCGTGGCGTATTTAAAGTGCTGCCGATTATCGACTGGGATAACCGAACTATTTATCAGTACCTGCAAAAACATGGCCTGAAATATCACCCATTATGGGATGAAGGATATTTATCGGTCGGTGATACCCATACAACCCGTAAATGGGAACCTGGCATGTCGGAAGAAGAAACACGTTTCTTTGGCTTAAAAAGGGAATGTGGATTGCACGAAGGGTAAATATTGCCGGATAAATTAAACGCCTCTGTCAGAAATGATGGGGGCGTTTTTATTTTGCGAGCAGTATTCCTGATTTTAAACGTGAACGCCGCTGGAAGAATTATCAGGTATAGAATGGCGTCGGGTGCTTGAGGCTGTCTGGCGTTAAGCATTCGCGAGGTTCCAGATGGACAAAAGCCCCAGGCGATATTTCTATCAACCTGAGGCTTACGTTCGAACCCAAACAATTCGAATGTTAGTCTCTTCTTTGCAGGGAGGCAAGACATGCTGACAAAATATGCCCTTGTGGCAATCATCGTACTGTGTTGTACAGTACTGGGATTCACGCTGATGGTAGGTGACTCGTTGTGTGAGTTGAGTATCAGAGAACGTGGTATGGAGTTTAAGGCAGTTCTCGCTTACGAATCGAAGAAGTAGCCACCACGCGGGGGTAAAACCCCGCGTACTGAATTGTGATGGTTTGGTCTCCTGCACCCTTTTTTAAAATTTATATTTTTTATGTGAATATATAGTCTCTATTTATTATTATGAATTTCAAATGAAAATCATTAATTTATTCATAATGTAAATGTTTTATTGGCTGATATATATCACAGATAATTTTTAAAATATGCGTAAATATCCTTTAAGTTTACTGAAGGATAAAAATATTGTGACTTTTTTTGATTTCTGGGGAAAAACCCGACGCGGCGAGAAAGACGGGGGCGACGACTATCACCTTCTTTGCTGGCATTCGCTGGATGGAGCCGCGATGGGCTATTTAATGGTTAAAAGAAATTGCTTCGGGCTGGCTGATTATTTTCGTCAATTAGGGATTTCTGACAAGGAACAGGCGGCTCAATTTTTCGCCTGGTTGCTGTGCTGGCACGATATTGGAAAATTTGCCCGCTCTTTTCAACAACTTTACCTGCCCCCTGAACTCAAGATTCAGGAAGGTGCCAGAAAAAATTACGAAAAAATCTCTCATTCAACGCTGGGCTACTGGTTGTGGAATCATTATTTAAGTGAATGTCAGGAGTTACTTCCTTCATCTTCGCTCTCTCCGCGCAAACTTAGGCGAGTGATAGAAATGTGGATGCCCGTGACGACAGGGCATCATGGTCAGCCCCCTGATCGTATGGATGAATTGGATAATTTTCTGCCTGAAGACAAAGCTGCAGCACGAGATTTTCTCCTTGAAATCAAACCACTGTTTCCGCTCATAGAGATCCCCGCATTCTGGGATGATGATGAGGGCATTGAACTTATAAAACACCTTTCCTGGTATATCTCTGCAACCGTCGTGCTCGCAGACTGGACGGGTTCGTCAACGCGATTTTTTCCACGCGTCGCACACCCAATGGATATTAAAGGTTACTGGCAGAAAACTTTAATTCAGGCTCAAAACGCCTTAACCGTCTTTCCTCTAAAAGCAAAAGTCGCGCCTTTCAACGGAATTAATACGCTGTTTCCTTTTATTGAGAATCCGACACCGTTACAGCAAAAGGTGCTGGATCTGGATATCAGCCAGCAAGGACCGCAGTTATTTATTCTGGAAGATGTGACTGGCGCAGGTAAAACAGAAGCGGCGCTTATCCTGGCGCACAGGTTGATAGCTGCGGGGAAAGCTCAGGGGCTGTTTTTTGGTCTGCCAACAATGGCAACGGCCAATGCCATGTACGATCGGCTGGTCAAAACCTGGCTTGCTTTCTATTCGCCAGAATCCCGCCCCAGCCTGGTGCTGGCACATAGTGCCCGCACATTAATGGACCGCTTTAATGAATCACTCTGGTTTGGTGATTTAGTCGGGTCAGAAGAACCGGATGAACAAACGTTCAGTCAGGGATGTGCGGCCTGGTTTGCCGACAGTAACAAGAAGGCGTTGCTGGCTGAAATTGGCGTCGGCACGCTGGATCAGGCGATGATGGCGGTGATGCCGTTCAAACATAATAATCTGCGGCTTCTGGGGCTGAGTAACAAAATCCTGCTGGCTGATGAGATCCACGCCTGTGACGCTTACATGTCGTGCATTCTTGAAGGGTTGATCGAGCGGCAGGCGCGTGGCGGAAACAGCGTTATTTTGCTTTCTGCCACGTTATCTCAACAGCAGCGCGACAAACTCGTCGCTGCCTTTGCGCGGGGTACAGAGGGCCAGCAAGAAGCTCCGTTCCTGGAAAAGGATGATTACCCCTGGCTGACGCATGTCACGAAATCCGATGTGAACTCACACCGGGTAGCGACGCGCAAAGACGTTGAGCGTAGCGTCAGCGTGGGTTGGCTTCATAGTGAACAAGAGAGTATTGCGCGTATCGAGTCGGCGGTAAGTCAGGGAAAATGCATCGCCTGGATCCGGAATTCTGTCGATGACGCTATTAAGGTTCATCGTCAGCTGCTTGCCCGCGGCGTCATTCCCACTTCCAGCCTTTCACTCTTTCATAGCCGCTTTGCTTTTAGCGATCGCCAGCGAATCGAAACGAAAACGCTGGCGCGCTTTGGTAAAGAAGGTAGCTCACAGCGTGCCGGAAAAGCCCTTATTAGCACTCAGGTACTGGAGCAGAGCGTTGATTGCGACCTGGACGAAATGATTTCCGACCTTGCCCCCATTGATTTGCTGATCCAGCGAGCGGGGCGATTACAGCGGCATATCCGCGATATTAATGGTCAGTTAAAGCGTGATGGAAAAGACGAGCGTTCCCCTCCTGAATTGCTGATTCTGGCCCCCGTCTGGGACGATTCACCTGATGAAGAATGGTTTGGCAGTGCCATGCGGAACAGTGCATATATCTATCCCGATCATGGACGAATCTGGCTGACGCAGCGTGTACTGCGTCAGCAAGGCGCTATTCAAATGCCACACTCAGCCCGGCTTCTTATTGAATCAGTCTACGGTGAGGACGTGGTGATGCCGGAAGGGTTTGCTCGCTCCGAGCAGGAGCAAGTGGGCAAATATTACTGCGATCGTGCAATGGCTAAAAAGTTTGTACTCAACTTCAGGCCCGGCTATGCCGCCAATATCAACGATTACCTCCCTGAAAAACTGTCGACACGTCTGGCTGAGGAATCTGTTTCCCTGTGGCTGGCTACCTGTATTGACGGTGTGGTGAAGCCTTATACCACTGGCGCTCACGCATGGGAAATGAGTGTTGTCAGAGTGCGTCGAAGCTGGTGGAAAAAACATCGCGATGAGTTTTCTTTACTGGAAGGGGAAGCGTTCAGGCAGTGGTGCATTGAACAGCGGCAAGATCCAGAGATGGCAAACGTGATTTTAGTCACCGATAACGAAAGTTGTGGGTATTCGGCTACGGAGGGATTGATTGGCAAGGTTGGTTGAGATGCCTGCGATAGAGCTCTCTGAATAGTTGATACACCTAAAAAGATGGAATGATGGATAACCGATCAGGGATGGTCTTTTTTACGAGAGGATGCGTATGAACTCGTTTTCACTTCTGACAACCCCGTGGTTGCCCGTTCGTTTTAAAGACGGAACGACAGGCAAACTGGCGCCAGTCGATCTGGCGGATGAAAATGTTGTCGATATCGCTGCGCCGCGGGCAGATCTCCAGGGGGCGGCATGGCAGTTTTTGCTGGGGTTACTACAAAGCAGTTTCGCGCCAAAAGATTATCGTCGTTGGGATGATATCTGGGAAGACGGGCTGGAAGCTGAAAAGCTACGGGAAGCATTGCTGTCATTAGAACACGCTTTCCAGTTTGGCCCAGATTCACCTTCATTTATGCAGGATTTCGAGGTGCTCATGGGCGATAAAGTTCAGGTCGCTTCGCTACTGCCTGAGATTCCCGGCGCTCAAACAACGAAGTTTAATAAAGACCACTTTATTAAGCGTGGCGTGACTGAACACGTATGCTCTCATTGTTCTGCGTTAGCTCTGTTCTCCCTACAGTTAAATGCGCCGTCAGGTGGCAAAGGCTATCGCACCGGTATACGCGGCGGTGGGCCGATGACGACTCTGATTGAATTGCAGGAGTATCAGGGCAATCAACAAGCCCCCTTGTGGCGCAAACTGTGGCTCAACGTGATGCCGCAGGATGAAGCCGACTTACCGCTACCCAAAAAATTTGACGATCTGGTTTTCCCCTGGCTTGGCCCGACGCGTACCAGCGAACTGGCCGGTGCGGTGGTAACCGATGATCAGGTCAATAAACTCCAGGCGTACTGGGGAATGCCGCGGCGTATTCGTATTGATTTTAATACCACGACAGTCGGCAACTGCGATATTTGCGGTGAGCAGGACGACGCGCTTCTGAGCCTGATGACGACCAAAAATTACGGTGCGAATTATGCCATGTGGCAGCATCCATTAACGCCTTACCGTGTACCACTTAAAGAGGGTGGTGAGTTTTACTCAGTTAAACCACAACCAGGCGGTTTAATTTGGCGCGACTGGTTAGGCCTTATCGAAACGGGTAAGTCAGAAAACAATACGGAACTTCCCGCTCTGGTGGTGAAACTCTTTAATGCCAGCAGTCTCAAGCAGGCAAAAGTAGGCCTATGGGGATTTGGCTATGATTTCGACAACATGAAAGCCCGCTGTTGGTACGAACACCGTTTCCCGCTGCTGCTCAATAAAAAAGAAGGCCAGATACCGAAACTGCGGCTGGCTGCGCAAACGGCTTCACGCATTCTAAGTCTGTTACGGAGTGCATTGAAAGAAGCATGGTTCTCCGATCCAAAAGGTGCACGGGGTGATTTCAGTTTTGTGGATATCGACTTCTGGAACAAAACTCAGCATCGCTTCCTGAGGTTAGTGCGCCAAATTGAAGAAGGTCAGGATGCGGATGGATTACTCAGCAAATGGAATAAGGAGATTTGGTTATTCGCGCGTCAGGATTTTGACGAGCGTGTATTCACCAATCCTTATGAGCCCGTTGATTTAAAACGCGTCATGACCGCGCGCAAAAAATATTTTACAACATCGGCGGAGAAGCAAAGTGCTAAAGCCGCCAGGGAGAAAAAGCAGGAGGCTGCTGAATGAGTATTGTAAAAGACGGGCACAAAGCCACGCTGCGTAAATGGCACGAAGAGTTGCAGGCTAAACGCGGCAATCGTGCCAGTCTGCGGCGTAGCACAACGGTTAATGATGTTTGCTTGTCAGAAGGGTTTCGTTCTCTGCTGATGCAGACCCACACTTTGTGGAAAATTGAAGCACAAGAGTGGCGTTTTACCGCACTGGCACTGGTCGCCGCCGTTGCCGCCAATGTTAAAGCCATTGATGAACGGCAGCCTTTTGCCGCACAGCTGGCGGCGGTAATGTCAGAGGGGCGTTTTACTTGCCTGTCGGCAGTAAAAACGCCGGATGATTTACTGCGTCAGTTACGTCGCGCGGTCAAATTATTAAACGGTTCCGTCAATCTTATCTCTTTGGCAGACGATATTTTCCGCTGGTGCCAGGAGAGCGACGACCTGCTCAATCATCACCGCCGCCAGCAGAGGCCAACCGAATTTATCCGTATTCGCTGGGCGCTGGAATATTACCAGGCCGGTGACGCCGATAACGAACAAAATTAATAAAGGACTATCTCATGACGACATTTATTCAGCTTCATTTGTTAACCGCTTACCCTGCTGCCAACCTTAACCGTGATGACACCGGTGCGCCAAAAACCGTGGTGTTGGGTGGAGCAACGCGTCTGCGCGTTTCCTCGCAAAGTCTGAAACGTGCGTGGCGCACTTCTGCACTTTTTGAACAGGCGCTGGCGGGCCATATTGGTATTCGCAGTGGGCGTATCGCGCGTGAGGCGGCAACTATCCTGATTGAGAAAGGAATCGAAGATAAAAAAGCCATCGAATGGGCGGCAAAAATTGCAGATTATCTTGGGAAAGCTAAAAACGACAAAAAACCAAAAGATCCGCTCACTAACGCCGAAACTGAACAATTAGTCCATATCAGCCCGGCAGAATTTGACGCCGTAAAAGCGCTGGCCCATCAACTGGCAGAAGAAAAGCGCGCGCCAAAAGAGGAAGATCTCAGTCTGTTACGCAAAGACCGTATGGCGGTAGATATCGCCATGTTTGGTCGTATGCTGGCGAATAAACCTGAGTTTAATGTTGAAGCCGCCTGCCAGGTCGCGCATGCGTTTGGTGTCAGTGAAACGATTGTCGAAGATGATTTTTTCACCGCCGTTGATGATTTGCGCCAGGCCTCTGAAGATGCCGGTGCCGGGCATCTCGGAGAAACCGGATTCGGTTCAGCACTTTTCTACACCTATATCTGCATTGATAAAGATCTGCTGGTAGAAAACCTCGGCGGTGACGAAGCGTTAGCTAATCAGACCATACGCGCTTTTACGGAAGCCGCGCTTAAAGTTTCCCCAACCGGTAAACAAAATAGCTTTGCCAGCCGTGCCTATGCTTCCTGGGCGCTGGCGGAAAAAGGCACCGATCAACCGCGTTCTCTGGCTGCGGCCTTCTCCTGCAAATGCATGAATCCGTCCCTGAGGATCCATTCCAACCATCGTTTCCACGTGGCGGTGCAGCGTATTACAACGCTTCGCGAAAATATGAATACGGTCTACGAACAGAAGACCGAATGCGCAAGTTTTGACGTGATGAACAAACAGGGAAGCATGAAGGACGTGCTGGACTTTATCTGCGCGTAAGGGGCGGCTTATGAGCCAATATCTGATTTTTCAGCTTCATGGGCCAATGGCATCCTGGGGCGTCGATGCCCCCGGCGAAGTGCGTCATACCCATGAACTGCCTTCGCGCTCAGCATTGCTGGGTCTGCTGGCTGCCGGGGTAGGGATTCGGCGTGATGATACCGAACGCTT
>ENA-ORRA01002239-ORRA01002239.1-human-gut-metagenome-genome-assembly--contig:-NODE-2239-length-10916-cov-4.189762_pt1 | contig 10916 bp, 8 predicted proteins | sample MGYA00242169_ERZ509122 | MGnify/ENA primary metagenome ERZ509122 (study PRJEB26280, sample SAMEA2338650) | human gut metagenome | biome: human gut; feature: human-associated habitat; material: faeces...
CTGCTGCCGTAGATCGAGATGAACGGATGGCGTCCGGCAGGAAGCTGGTTGTAAGGTTCGGTGCTGTCAGCAGTGCGAGGTTCGATCTTGAGGCTGACATAGGCCGGACGCGGAGCATTGGCGAACGTTTCCTGCGTGATGTTTTCGACCGGGATGCGTGCCGTGCGCTGCTTCAGTTGAGGCGAAGGACGGAGACAAGGCGTGAGGGTATGTTTCTTGCGGTTGAACTTCTCGCCCAGGCTTTCGAAGCTACCGCTTGCAGTGATCTCCGTACGGCCGAAACCGAAGTCGACGTTAAAGCCTTCTTCGATGGCCTCATAGATTTCGTTTTTGATTATATTGAAAGCCGTGACAAGGGTTTCTTTACCGTATACGTTTCTTTTCTTGACAATACGTTCGGCGATCGTTTCAATGCCGATCGTACTGCGGAAGATGACACTGGCTTTATAGCCTTTGTAGCCAGGCAGATTACTTTTGCTGACGCGGATATACGACTTGGGAGGCTTGATGCCTAATGCTGATTCAGGTAATTCTTTATCCATAATCGTTTGGATTTCAAAAGCTCAAGGCTTAATATGGCTCACTGTTTGTATGAAAAAGCCCGGCTTCACAGAGATCGTAAAGCCGGGCTTAATTTTCTAAAATGTCATGGAAGCATATATGCCGAAGTGTTTATCACTCGCAACAGGGCTGATAGACAGGTTATGCTTCGTGGCAAACGGACGGGTAAAAATGTAAGCGCTTCCGGCTCCGAGAGCGGCTCCCCCCGCCACAACGTCCCACCAGTCGTGCTTTTTGGCATACGTCCGGCTCCATCCCACATACGAGGCAATCGCATAGGCCGGAATTCCCCATTTCCAGCCATAACGCCGTTGGATGAATGCAGCTCCCGTAAATGAAACTGAGGTGTGCATGGAAGGAAACGAATGTTTGTCGCTACCGTCCGGTCGCTCTTTCTTGATCAGATATTTCAGGGCGTATGTCATACCTATAGTAGAAACTCCTGCCAAAGCGCCTTGCTTCAATCCTTTCCAATCCTGCAACACCAATACGGTGGTCAAACTCGCTACAGGCGTTACAAACGCCAACACGTCACCTGACGTACGGACAGCTTTGCGGCTTCCGCTTATCTCAACTTCCTGCGCTTTTCCCGATAAACAAACGAATAATACGAAAATCAGGGTAAGGATTCGTTTCATTTATAGATATGCTTTCTTTGTGTTATTTACTTTTTTCAAGAATAAGGCGGCTGATACGTGCCTGTACCTGCATTAGTGTTACAACGTCAATATTTTCAAAGTCAATATCAATGAGTTTGATTTTGTCTTTTTTAGACATTCTGTGTGGAGAATGTCCCATTTCCTTTACTAAATCATCAATCATTTCTTTAATTTTCTCCGCTCTTTTCGGATAATTTACTGTGCGTGCCATAATCTCCTGTTTTAATGTTTAATTAATAATGGCACAAATATAAACAAAGAGAATTGTAAAACAATGAAATAAAGGATTATTCTTTTAAATAGCCATTCAAAATCCCAGTTTAGGAAAAAAAATAATCGATCCGACTATTGCAGCCGCTATTGACATAATTAAAACGGCTCCTGCTGCTAGATCTTTCGTTTTTTTTATTGCTTCGTTGTATTCGGGTGAGACTAAATCTGCTAATGATTCGATGGATGAATTGATTGCTTCTGCCGATAATACAGCTCCGATTACGATTATGACTGCTATCCATTCTGTCTGGGATAAACCGAAGAAAAAGCCGGCAATAACCACACAAATAGCCGCAAAACAATGTATCCACGCATTGTGCTCTTTTTGTATCAATAAACGGATGCCGTTAAAAGCATACCGGAAACTGGCTAGTCGTTTACGGAAAGTGAAGCCGCTGTTTTTCATATTATTTATTGTTTTGAGAGAACGGGACAAAGATACTAATAATACTTCGAAAACGGACACTATGTTCATTTTCGGACACTATTGTTTGGAACATGTTGCAGATAATCAGTCATATATCTTTTTGGCATAGCTTTTGCCAACGGTAGATCAAAACATTTATTACGATGAAAAAGATCTATATAGCCATCATTTCTCTCCTGTTATCGGATGTCGGATTGCAGGCACAGGAACAAGATACTGTCAGGCTGACCCTCAAAGAAGCGATTAACTTGGCGCAAATGCAATCGGTGGATGCTGCAGTTGCCTTAAACGAGCTGAAAACTGCTTATTGGGAATACCGTACACATGTTGCCGACCAGTTACCGGAGATAAACTTCAAAGGGACGCTTCCAGCTTATAGTAAACAGTATACCAAATACCAGCAGTCCGATGGTTCGTACACTTTTGTCCAAAATAATTCGCTAGGCTTGAACGGAGAGATTTCGATTGATCAGAATATAGCTTTGACAGGTGGTAAGATATCGTTGAACTCTTCTCTCGATTTCAACCGGCAGTTAGGGAAAGGGGCTTTCAACGAATATATGAGCGTGCCTATCGGGTTGACGCTTACGCAACCGATTTTCGGTGTGAACGATCAGAAATGGAAAAGGCGTATCGAGCCTGTACGCTATCAGGAAGCGAAAGCCGCTTATATCGAGAGTGTGGAAGGGGTGACGATCAATACGATCGGTTATTTTTTCAACTTGTTGCTGGCGAATGAGAACTTGCATATTGCCAGGCAGAACCTTGAAAATGCCGATAAGTTGTACGAGATAGCTATTGCCAAGCGTAAGATCGGTCATATCTCCGAGAGTGAACTAATGCAGCTGAAGTTGTCTGCCTTGCAGATGAAAGGGAAGCTGACTGAGGCGCAGTCCGGTCTCAATGCCAATATGTTTCAGCTCCGTGCTTTTTTGGGGTTGAGCGAACAGGAAGTGATCGAGCCGATCCTGCCGGAGTCCGCTCCTTCTCTACGGATGATTTATGAGGTTGTGTTACAGAAAGCACAGGAAAACAATTCGTTTGCCAAGAATATTCGTCGTCGTCAGCTGGAAGCCGATTACGAGGTCGCGGCTGCCCAAGGAAACCGCCGCAGTATCAACCTTTTTGCCACGATCGGTTATACCGGAAAAGACCATACGTTTGATGCAGCCTATCACCGGTTAAAAGGAAACCAGGTGGTGGAAGTCGGCATGACGATCCCGATTCTCGACTGGGGTAAGCGCCGGGGCAAAGTGAAGGTTGCCGAATCTAACCGCGATGTGACATTGTCCAAGATTCGCCAGGAGGAAATCAGTTTCAATCAGGATATTTTCCTGCTGGTGGAAAACTTTAATAACCAGGCTGCCCAATTGGAGATCGCTCAGGAAGCTGATGTGATTGCCGAGAAGCGCTACAAGACTTCTATCGAGACATTCATGATCGGAAAGATCAATATTCTGGACCTGAACGATGCACAACAATCGAAGGATGAGGCTAAACAGAAGCATATCCAGGAATTGTACGACTATTGGAACTACTATTACAATATACGCAGCGTCACTCTTTATGATTTCATTAATGACCAGACTCTTGATGCGGAATTTGAGAAGATCGTGAGGCGATGATTGATTTAATTCTATAAATTTGCAAATCATAAATCATAAATTTGAAATCATAAATCAATGATCTTGATAATAGACGATGATGCTGCCGTTCGTTCTTCGCTAACTTTCTTGTTGAAACGAGCTGGGTTCGAACCGGAAGCTGTTCCGGGGCCGGAAGAGGCGTTGGTTGTCGTACGCCAGACGACGTTGCAGCTTATCCTGATGGATATGAACTTTACACTGACTACAACCGGTGAAGAGGGTATACAACTACTGAAGCAGGTGAAGGTATTCCAGCCCGATGTCCCGGTTATTCTGATGACGGCATGGGGATCTATTTCGCTTGCCGTACAGGGAATGCAAGTAGGAGCTTTCGATTTTGTGACTAAACCTTGGAATAATCTCGTACTGCTGAAATCTATCCGTACGGCGATCGAACTAAGTGAACAGAAGAAGGAGCAGAAAATGCCATTGAACCGTCTGGATGCCGATAATAAATTTCATTTTGACAAGATCATAGGCCAGAGCGCTCCGTTGATGGATGTGCTGGGGACGGTTTCCCGGATTGCTCCGACCAACGCTTCAGTCCTGATAACCGGAGAGAGTGGAACAGGCAAAGAACTGATTGCCGAGGCGATTCATACGAACAGTTCACGTGCGAAGGAGCCGTTCGTAAAGGTCAACCTTGGCGGACTTTCGCAAAGCCTTTTCGAGAGTGAGATGTTCGGGCATAAGAAAGGAGCGTTTACCGATGCTTATATCGATCGTACCGGACGTTTCGAGATGGCAAATAAAGGGACGATCTTTCTCGATGAAATCGGCGATCTCGAACTGTCTTGTCAGGTGAAGTTGTTACGTGTTCTGCAAGATCAGACGTTCGAGGTTTTGGGCGATAGCCGTCCTCGCAAAGTCGATATCCGTGTGGTTAGCGCGACAAACCGTAACCTGCGTGAAATGGTGGTAGAGCGCATGTTTCGGGAAGATTTGTTTTATCGCATCAACTTGATAACCGTCCACTTGCCTGCGCTTCGTGAGCGTAAAGACGATATTCCTCTGTTGGTACGCTATTTTGCCGACAAACAATCGGAGATAAACGGCTTGCCTACCGTCCGCTTTTCCTCGGAAGCCTTGACCTTCCTGCAAAAGCTGCCTTATCCTGGTAATATCCGTGAGTTGAAGAATTTGGTGGAACGGACGATATTGGTATCAGGCAAGGCTGTTTTGGAAGCCTCTGACTTCGAGAGCCAGTGCTTCCATACGATGCTGTCGGCAAAGGCTGAGGCTGCTTCTTCGCTTGAAGGCCTGACGTTGGACGAGTTGGAAAAGCAAACGATTCTCCAGGCACTGAAGACACATGCCGGTAATCTTTCACACGTTGCTACGGCGCTCGGCATCAGTCGGGCAGCCCTGTACCGCCGTCTAGAGAAATATGATATACCTGTAGACAAGTAAATCGTCCCGGCTGATGAGAATAAAAGGACTGTTTTGGATATTGACTGCATTGCTGTTGTCTGTATTGGCAATCATTACCTATCATGCTTTCTATACGGAATCGGTTTCCTTGTTCTTCTTGGTGGAAGGACTCGTACTTCTGACGGTTCTCTATTTGTCTGTGTTCTATCGCCGTATCATCAAGCCGCTTCATATCATTGGGAACGGTATGGAGCTGTTGAAGGAACAGGATTTCAGTTCCCGTCTGAGCCGTGTGGGACAGAAGGAGGCAGATCGTATTGTCGATATATTCAACAAGATGATGGAACAGTTGAAGAACGAACGACTGCATTTAAGGGAACAGAATCATTTTCTGGATCTGCTGATCAATGCTTCACCGATGGGAGTGATTATGTTGAATCTCGATAAGGAAGTCCTTTCGGTTAATCCGGCGGCTCGTAAGATGTTGGGGATCTCTTCCTTGCCGGATATTGTGGGTAAGCGTCTGTCGGAACTGGATTCTTCTTTGGCTGCAGAGTTGGAACCGATCCCCCTGTACGATTCGCAGACAGTTCGCCTGAACGATGCCAATATCTATAAATGTACGCATTCATCATTTGTGGACCGTGGCTTCCATCATTCGTTCTATTTGGTGGAAATGCTGACGCAGGAAGTCTTTAAGGCTGAAAAGAAAGCGTATGAGAAGGTGATTCGTATGATTGCCCATGAGGTGAATAATACGACTGCCGGTATTACTTCCACATTGGACACACTTGAGGCGACCTTCAGTGAAATGCAGGACACGGAAGATATCTGTGAAGTCCTACGTGTTTCAATAGAACGTTGCTATAGTATGAGTCATTTTATCACGAATTTTGCAGATGTGGTCCGCATACCGGAACCGCAAGTCAAGGCACAACCGCTGAATACTGTTGTTTTTTCATGCAAACGTTTTATGGAAACGGTTTGTCTGAACAGGAATATCCGGATCGTGATGGAGCTGGATCCCGTTTCGCCGATTGTCAATCTGGACAATTCTCTCTTCGAGCAGGTGTTGGTCAACATTATCAAGAACGCTTCCGAATCGATTGACCATGATGGCGAGATTTATATCCGTACTTCTCATAATCCGGTCTGCTTGGAGATCGCCGACACAGGTAAAGGTATTGACAAGGAAACGGAGGCCAAGCTGTTCAGCCCTTTCTTTTCCACTAAACGTGGCGGTCAGGGTATCGGCTTGATATTTATCCGCGAAGTGCTTCAAAAGCACAACTGTTCTTTTTCTCTTAGGACGTATGCGGACGGATTGACGAGGTTTAGAATTTTGTTCGAGTAGTATCGGGCGTACAGGCTTGACCGGACGGAATGATAATAAGTAACTGTAATAAAATATAGATAAACCTACATTTATGATTGAAAATATGATTACTGAACTGACTATGCTCGGAACAGGTAATGCTACCGTTACAAAATGTTATAACACCTGTTTCACTATCAAGATCGGAAAGAACATCTTACTGGTCGACGCCGGAGGTGGCAACGGTATATTGAGACAGTTGGAGAAAGCGGGAATCGCGATAAGCGAGATACATGATATGTTTGTGACACATGCTCATACCGACCATATATTGGGGGCTGTCTGGATGGTCCGTATCGTTATGCAGAAAATGCTGTCCGGACAATATACGGGCACTTTCCGGGTGTATGGACATGATAAGGTGTTGGAAGTGCTGGATTGGATCTGCCGGAAATTGCTGCCGGCAAAGATCGTCGCATTGATCGGGAGCGCAGTCGAGTTTCGTGAAGTGAAGGATGGAGAGACCTTTGAAGCCGGAGGTTTATGCCTGCAATGTTTCGATATCGCATCCACCAAAGAAAAACAGTTCGGATTTCGAACGCAGCTGCCGGACGGACAGTCGTTTGTCTGTCTGGGAGACGAACCTTATAATGTGATAAACCGCTCTTATGTGGAAAATGCGGATTGGCTTTTATGCGAAGCCTTTTGCTTGTATGAGGATCGGGAAGTTTTCCAACCTTATAAGAAGCACCACAGTACGGCATTGGACGCCGGGAGATTGGCTGCGGAATTGGGAGTGAAGAATTTGGTCTTATATCACACCGAAGACCGTAACTTGGATACCCGCAAGCAATCTTATATGCGTGAAGCTGCACAGGCTTTCTCCGGAACCGTTTATGTTCCGGACGATTTGGAAAGGATTAACATTTGAATAAACACCGGCCGATAGTTGTTCCAGTGTGGCTGATATTATGCCGGATCTCTGTCATACGGATTTATATGATTCGCTTTTTGTATAAATAAAAAAAGAGGACCGAAGTCCTCTTTTTAATTATTGCGTTATACTTTATTTTGCAGCAGCATTGATAGCATCCAGAATCTTTTTGGAATTAGCATCGGCTGCGTTCAAAGCGACTGCCTGTTCCAGATAACCTTTTGCTTTTGCCATTTGAGCATCTGCTTTTTTCTTTTCAGCAGCGTATTTGTCTGGATCGGATGTTGCGATCGGGTTGGCATCGGCCAGAATTTTTGCACCTGCATTGTAGAACATAACGCCAAGGCTGTACAGAGCGTTGCCTTTATATTTGGCGTTACTTACAACTAATACGTCTTTAAATAGTTCTTCTGCTTCTTCTGTCTTACCTGCTTTCTGGGCTGCCTGTCCTTTCTTCATGCAATAAGCATACAGAAGTTTTTCGAGGTTTGCGTTTTGGGCATTTGCTTTCAGACCAGCTTCAACTGTTGCTGTAAAATCGGCAGCTTTGTCTTGACTACGCAAAGACATCGCTTTGCCTACATAAGCGTCGTCTGCTTTATAGCCCTTTTGAATAGCCATGTCGTAGAACTTGATGGCATCGTCATACTTTTTGGCATTGTAAGCTGCAAATGCACAGTTAAAGATGCGGCTTTCATCTTCATAGTTTGTAAGTTTCAAGTATTCGCTGTACTTTGCTACAACTTCGGGATAGTTTTTTGCAGTCATGGCTGCGTCTCCTTCTTCACGCAGTTTGTCTGCGTTCGCATCTTGTGCGAATAAATTGCCTACACTCAGGCAAAAAGCCAGTAATAAGATAATTTTCTTCATGGTGATTAAATGTAATATTTAAATTAGTTCGACTAAGGTAGTAAGTGTAATGTAAGAGACAAAAGGATTTTGTGTTTTTTTAGATTTATAAAGAAAACAAAGGCGACCTTCAGAGCCGCCTTTGTTTTGATCTTACAGGATAGGATTATAAACCTTGCCCGTGGCAATTCTTATATTTCTTACCGCTTCCGCAAGGACAGGGGTCGTTGCGACCTACGCGTTTTTCGGCGCGAACTGGTTCTTGGCGCGGTTGTTGCTGGGCACGTTCTTCCGGATTGTTGTTACCGGAGATATCGGTCTTCTCAGTACGATATTTGCTCATGTCCTGGTGGCGCTCGGCTTCAGCTCTTTGGATAGCGATACGCTGACGGGCAGCCTCTTCCATAGCTGCTTGACGGGCAGCCATAGCCTGCTTTTCTTCTTCGGTCGGTTCTTCGCGAACAGGGATCTGCCCGCGCATCAGGACGGCAGCAGTCTTACGGTTCATCATATCCACCATGTTCTTGAACAGGTTGTAAGACTCTAGCTTGTAGATCAACAGGGGATCTTTATTTTCGTAACTGGCGTTTTGTACCGAGTGACGCAGTTCGTCCATTTCACGCAAATGTTCTTTCCAAGCTTCATCGATAGTATGCAGGACGATCGATTTTTGGAATGCTTTCGTGATAGCTTTGCTTTCTGTTTCGTAAGCTTCTTTCAAGTTGCAGGAAACATTATACATACGTTTACCGTCCGTAATAGGGATCATGATGTTTTCATACATCGCCCCCTGATGTTCGTAAACTTGTTTGATCACCGGATTGGCAACCTGAGTCATACGTTCCATGCGGCGTTTGAACAGCTGCAACGCTTCATCGAACAGTTTATCGGCCAGCTTGTCGGCTTTGCCGTTCTTGAATTCTTCTTCCGTGAACGGACATTCCATTGCGAAAGTCTTGAACAGTTCCAGCTTGAAACCTTCGTAGTCACCATCGGCATGCTGGTCGACGATTGCAACGGATGTATCATAAATTGTATTTAATACGTCCAGACCGATACGTTCTCCCATCAGAGCATGACGACGGCGGGTATAGATTACGTTACGTTGCGAGTTCATCACGTCGTCATATTCCAACAGACGTTTACGAATACCGAAGTTGTTTTCTTCCACCTTCTTCTGAGCACGTTCAACAGATTTGCTCAGCATGCTGTGTTCCAATACTTCACCTTCCTTGAACCCTAATTTGTCCATCAATCCGGCTATCTTTTCAGATGCGAACAGACGCATCAAATCGTCTTCCAGAGAAACAAAGAATACGGAAGAACCCGGGTCACCTTGACGTCCGGCACGACCGCGTAACTGACGGTCTACACGGCGGCTTTCGTGACGTTCCGTACCGATGATGGCCAAACCGCCGGCTGCTTTTACTTCCTGCGATAGCTTGATGTCAGTACCACGACCGGCCATGTTGGTGGCGATCGTCACCGTACTGCTCTGTCCGGCAGTCGCTACGATTTCAGCTTCTTTCTGGTGCAATTTCGCGTTCAGGACGTTATGTTTGATCTTACGCATAGTAAGCATACGGCTCAACAATTCGGATATTTCGACGGATGTCGTACCGACCAGTACCGGACGTCCTGCTTCGGTCAACCGGACGATCTCTTCGATTACGGCGTTATATTTTTCGCGTTTCGTCTTGTAGATGCGGTCGTTCATGTCGTTACGGGCGATCGGGCGGTTTGTCGGGATTACGACAACATCCAGTTTGTAGATGTCCCAGAATTCACCGGCTTCCGTTTCTGCCGTACCGGTCATACCTGACAGCTTGTGATACATGCGGAAGTAGTTCTGCAGGGTGATTGTTGCAAATGTCTGTGTTGCAGCTTCCACTTTCACACGTTCTTTTGCTTCGATAGCCTGATGCAGACCGTCGGAGTAGCGGCGTCCGTCCATGATACGGCCCGTTTGTTCGTCGACGATCATGACCTTGTTGTCCATCACGACATATTCGTCGTCTTTCTCGAACAAAGTGTAAGCCTTCAACAACTGGTTGATCGTATGTACGCGTTCGCTCTTGACGGAATAGTTGGCCAGCAATTCGTCTTTCTTAGCCTGTTTTTCTTCTTCGTTTTGGATATGTTCCAGTTCGGAAAGCTGGGAGGTGATATCCGGCAATACGAAGAATGTCGGATCATCGGTCTTGCCGGTCAGCAAGTCGATACCTTTATCGGTCAATTCGATACTGTTATTTTTTTCGTCGATCACGAAGTACAGTTCGTCTGTCGCTTCATGCATGTGACGCATGTTTTCAGACATGAAATATTCTTCCGTCTTCAACATCTGGGCTTTTACGCCTTGTTCGCTCAGGAATTTGATCAGTGCCTTGTTGCGCGGATATCCTTTGAAGGAACGGTACAGTTGGATAGAACCTTCTTCCACCTCTTTCTGATCGCTGCTTGCCATTTTCTTCTTGGCTTCGATCAGCATCTTGGAACAAAGGTCTTTCTGTGCGTTTACGACTACTTCCACGTTCGGACGGAACTGTTCGAACAGCTGCTCTTCGCCGCGAGGGATCGGACCGGAAATAATCAACGGTGTACGGGCATCGTCAATCAACACGGAGTCGACCTCATCGACGATGGCGTAGTTGTGTTTGCGTTGTACCAGGTCGTTCGGGCTGATCGCCATATTGTCACGCAGATAGTCGAAACCGAATTCGTTGTTCGTACCGAATGTGATGTCGGCATTGTAAGCGGCACGGCGGGCGTCGGAGTTCGGCTGATGCTTGTCGATACAGTCTACCGACAGTCCGTGGAACATATATAACGGGCCCATCCATTCCGAGTCACGTTTTGACAGGTAGTCGTTCACGGTTACTAC
>ENA-ORRA01002242-ORRA01002242.1-human-gut-metagenome-genome-assembly--contig:-NODE-2242-length-10898-cov-6.072305_pt1 | contig 10898 bp, 9 predicted proteins | sample MGYA00242169_ERZ509122 | MGnify/ENA primary metagenome ERZ509122 (study PRJEB26280, sample SAMEA2338650) | human gut metagenome | biome: human gut; feature: human-associated habitat; material: faeces...
CTGCCGGTGGCTGCGAAGGCTCACTTCCATTCACAGTTTCACAACGATGGAAGCGGGATTCTCGTTCCTCTCCGGGAGGGGAATCAGCTGCCAGCCGCTTCATATACCTCTTTTAGGCTTAACTTTTCATCAAGGTCACAGAAACACCATTCGAGAGTTTTTTCTGTGAACCCGCTCAATTCCCAATGTTTGTATATTGCCAGATAATCATATTGCTTTTGGCTGATGAAATGGATGTCTTGAAGGGTCTGGCTCTCTGTATTAAAAATCGCAATGAAGTCACGATCACGCACCCCCATATCATTACGCACATAGCCCAACAGATAGCACGTGCCGGTTTTCTCGTCAAACTCCAGATGTCTTAGTACGGTTCGCACATCTTCAGCAAACAGTGTGCTTACTTTTGTGAAGGTGTTTGTCTCATAAACCCCAAGCTGAGTTCTTAAAGAAGTGATGGGCTTCTCGATATTGTAAAAAAAGCTGCCGTCGGGCGAAAAGCAAAATCCTTCATCCTGTGCGCCAATCCTGGTGATCGTGATCCGTTTTAACAGACAGAGGGAGTCCAGATCATAAAACCCCAGGCGTCCTTCTGTGGACTTCACGGCGATGATATTCTTTCCCGGCATAAAAGCGGCTGTATACGCATAGGGGATATCGCGGAATTTCGCAAGCTCATTTCCTGCTTTATCATATATATAAACCGTTCTGCCGCTGCAGCCCACCTGATAAGACTCGTTTTGATAAAAGCTCCAAAATCTTCTCATGCGAACGCTCCTTTTTCGATGCGCAAGTTCTCGATTATTTCATTCATTATAGCATCAAATGGGAAATCCGCAAGAAATGGCATGCGAAAACTGGCACCTCGGTAGAATCTTGCTCTCTGCTGCTCCAAACCTCCTTTCACTTTACAACGGACATTTTTTCAGCAAAAAGCAGGGTGTGTATTTGTAAACATTTTGTGAACAAGCTGCCGTCGCCCACCGTTCGTCGCTGCAACTCTTTCTGCTTTTACGGTATCGCAGCAGCGATAGGATTGCGACATACCAACGGTAACATTGGCGTTACCATTAGCAACATTCGACCAGAGTGTTTTTCTTTCTCCCTAACTTTACTACAATTTCAAAAGCGCTTTTTGGCAGCGCTTTTTGGCCAGTTCTGCAAAAAACGATTGAAATAAACCGTCTTACCCTCTCTTCACCACTACTACGGCCTGACCTGGGCGAGTTGGCAAAGCCGGATACAAAAATTGGACAAGACTTTCGCCTTGCCCAATCTGCACAAGCAATCTCCTCATCTTTATTCAATCTTAATACGTCGCAAATGTCCCTTATCCGCTCTTAAAATCTCCGGCTGTATAATTAACTATCACAGAAATAAGGAGCTGCCTTTATGCCGGAAGAGATCATTCGTCGAAAGCGCCGCCTTTCGTCTTTTCAAATTATCATATTAGGTTTTGCCGGGGTCATTCTGCTCGGAGCGCTGCTGCTGATGCTGCCGATCTCCACGACTGGAGGGAATGTAACTCCATTCAATGAAACGCTGTTTACAGCAACCTCTGCCGTCTGCGTGACAGGGCTTGTGGTGCAGGATACAGGCAGCTACTGGTCAACCTTTGGGCAGGCGGTTATTCTGGCGCTGATCCAAATTGGTGGTCTTGGTGTCGTAACCGTAGCAGCGTCGTTCGCGCTGCTGTCCGGGCGAAGAATTTCTCTGATGCAGCGCAGCACCATGCAGGATGCAATTTCTGCGCCAAAGGTCGGCGGAATCGTCCGCCTGACACGCTTCATCCTGCGAGGGACGTTTCTGATTGAACTGCTGGGCGCACTTGCCATGCTGCCGGTGTTCTGCCGGGACTATGGATGGCGCGGCGTCTGGATGGCGGTATTCCATTCCATATCTGCTTTTTGCAACGCCGGGTTTGACATTCTTGGGACAGAAAGCAACCGCTATCCATCTCTTACCGGCTATGCGGGCAGTCCGGTAATCAATATCACGATTATGCTGCTGATCGTGATTGGCGGCATTGGCTTTCTGACATGGGACGATATCTGCGAAAACAAGTGGCAGCTTCATCGCTACCGAATGCAGAGCAAGGTGATTCTCGTCACGACAGGTCTTTTGATTTTTCTTCCTGCTGTGTTTTTCTTCTTTTCAGACTTTTCCGCGCTTCCCGCCGAAAACCGGCTGCTGGCATCCTTTTTTCAGTCCGTCACGCCGAGGACAGCGGGCTTCAACACGGTAAATCTATCCGCGATGTCCGGTGCGTCGCAGGGCGTGATGATCCTTTTGATGCTCATCGGCGGTTCTCCGGGTTCTACAGCAGGCGGCATGAAAACAACGACGCTGGCGGTCTTGATTGCCAATGCCACTGCGACCTTCCGCCAGCGCGATAGTGCCCAATTTTTCGGACGCAGAGTCGATTGCAGCGCTGTCAAAACCGCCGCGACCATTCTGACGATGTATCTGGTGCTGTTCTTTGGCGGTGCGGTCTTTATCAGCGCATACGAGAATCTTCCGCTGTCTGCCTGCCTGTATGAAACGGCATCGGCGGTCGGGACGGTGGGTTTGACACTTGGTATTACACCGCAGCTGCGCATTCCATCGCAAATGGTGCTGATCTTGCTCATGTATCTGGGCAGAGTCGGCGGTCTTACCCTCATTTATGCGGCACTTTCCAGCAAAAAAGCGGGGAATGCAAGGCTGCCGCAGGAAAAAATTACGATTGGATAAGGAGCCTTTTCACATGAAAAACATTCTATTGATTGGCACAGGCCGCTTCGGACGGCATATCGCAGTACAGCTTTATCAGCTGGGGCATCAGGTCATGGCAGTCGATACAAACGAGGAACGAATCAGCGATGTGCTACCATATGTCACCAACGCACAAATTGGCGACAGTACAAACGCGGAGTTTCTTCGCTCTCTTGGCATCGGAAATTTTGACGTCTGCATCGTGACCATCAGCGGTAATTTTCAGAACTCGCTGGAAACCACCTCGCTGCTGAAGGAGCTGGGTGCAAAGTGCGTGGTGTCGCGTGCCGAGCGTGATGTGCAGGCAAAGTTTCTGCTTCGCAACGGTGCAGACCATGTAGTCTACCCGGAAAAACAGGTGGCAAAATGGGCAGCGATCCGATACACTGCCGACCATATTTTCGACTACATAGAGATCGACGAGCAGCACGCCATTTTTGAGGTGGAAGTGCCGGAAGGCTGGGTCGGGAAAAGCATTGGCGAACTGAATATCCGCAGAAAGTTTGGAATCAACATTCTTGGCATCAAGCATTCTGGAAAAACCGACGTATCAATTACACCGGATACGGTGCTGTCCGGGGAAATAACGATTTTAGCGTTGGGCGAATACAAAGCGCTGCAAAAGTGCTTCCGAATCTGAACGGACGGTGAGGGTATGTGGAAGATGTCGTTTTGATCGCTGGGACAGCGTTAATGTTCCTGTTCGGCTGGTTTTTGATGAAGCGGCTGGATCGCTTTCTGGATGAAAATCAGAAGCGAATCGAGGAAGCGCCCGAACAACAGCAGCCTGAGCCGTGCGTGCATCTGGTCGGAAATATTTCTCCTGACGAACTTGAGGAAACGCTTTCCCGGTTTCGCAGCAGTCATGCCCATGTAGAAATCGTGATCTATGATTCAGAGCAAATTTCATTTCCAAACAACGAATCCGATTGGGCGCAGTAGAAACCTTCACATCTTGGTGCTATAATATCGTTTAAGAGGGGTGGTGAAAATGTGCAGAACAAAGGAAGCAAACTGCCAAAAGAGCATATTCTTGTGTGCCTGTCCTCGTCTCCATCCAATGAACGCATTGTACGAATGGCAGGGAAAATGGCACAGGCATTTAGTGGCAGCCTTACCGCACTCTACGTGCAGACACCCGGATACGCTGACATGAACGCAGAAGATACCGTTCGCTTGCAGGCAAATATGCGCCTTGCGCAGCAGTTCGGCGCAGAGATCATCACAACGCATGGAGAAGACGTAGCCACACAGATCGCGGAATATGCGCGGCTCTCCGATGTGACCAAAATCGTGATCGGGCGAAGCGGCGTACAGCGGCGGCATTTTTGGAGTGAACCGACGCTGACAGAACGGCTCATTACGCTTGCACCAGAGGTGGACATTCATATCATTCCGGATGTGGAAGCCTATAAGAGCTACCGCAGGAAACGGCTGCTTCCCATCCGTCCGGCGTTTCCGACCGCATGGGAACTGCTTCTGACCATCGGGATTCTGGCAGCTGCGACGGTCATCGGATGGGTCTTTCTGCGGCTCGGCTTTGCAAATGCCAATATCATCATGGTTTACCTGCTGGGGGTGCTTCTGACTTCCGCTTTTACCAGCGGATATACCTGCGGTGTGCTGTCCGCTTTTTTGAGTGTCATCCTGTTCAATTATTTTCTGACGGAACCCCGGCTGTCTTTGGCAGCCTACGGCAGTAAATACCCAATAACCTTTGCCGTCATGTTTGCGGCGGCGCTTTTGACCGGTACGCTTGCCGCAAAGCTCAAAGCCCATGCGCAGCTATCCGCGCGGGATGCCTATCGGACAAAACTCCTTTTTGATATGAACAGGCAGCTTCAAAAGGCGGAAACACCGGATGAGGTCTATCAGATGACCGCGACGCAGATACAGAAGCTCATGCAGCGGGACATTCTGATTTATCCAGTGCAGAGCGGCGTACTGTCCCAAGGGATCATTTACCCGGCTGACGGAAGCAGACCATACAGCGTCCCAGACACAGACCGGGAGCAGGATGTGATTCGCTGGGTCTGGCAGAACCGGAAACGTGCCGGAGCAACGACGCAAAACTTTCCAAAAGCAAAACGGCTGTATCTTGCCATTCGTACCGGGCAGCAGATTTACGGTGTTGTCGGGATTCCGATGGAGAAGCAAACGCAGCCTGACGCATTTACATCCAGCGTGCTGTTTTCCATTCTCGGCGAGTGCGCTCTGGCGCTGGAAAGCCTACGCAACGCCGAAGAAAAGGAAAAAGCCGCCGTCCTTGCAAAGAACGAACAGCTTCGTGCAAACCTTCTGCGTTCAATTTCCCATGACCTTAGGACCCCGCTGACCTCCATTTCCGGCAACGCGGATACGCTGCTGCACAGCTATAACGTGCTGGATGAACAAACGCGGAAACAGATTTTTACGGACATTTATGACGATGCGCAATGGCTGACGGGACTGGTTGAGAACTTGCTTTCCATTACGAAAATCGCGGACGGCAGCGTCAAGCTGCGCCTTTCCGATCAGGTCGTAGACGATATTGTGTCGGAAGCGCTCCGACATATTGACCGAAGGTCCGCAGAACATCACATCGCAGTGGATTGCGGAGATGTACCGTTGCTGGTTCGGGTGGATGCGGGACTCATCATGCAGGTGCTTATCAACTTGGTGAACAATGCTGTCAAATATACTCCGGCAGGCTCGAACATCCGGATCACGGCGATCCAGCGGGGAAATGCAGCTGAGATCTGCGTCAGCGACAACGGCCCCGGTATCCCGGATGAATTGAAGGAACGTGTTTTTGAAATGTTCTTTACCGGAGGCAATCCAATTGGTGACAGCCGCCGAAGTCTCGGACTTGGACTTACGCTCTGTCAAGCCATTCTCCATGCACATAACGGCGAAATGACGTTGAAAGACAATTCGCCGCAAGGCTGCATCTTTTCCTTTACAGTACCGCTCAGTGAGGTGAACCTAAATGAATAAGCCACTCGTCCTCGTTGTAGAAGATGATACGCCGGTGCGCAATCTGATCACAACAACGCTGAAAACCCATGAATACAGGTATCTTTCTGCGCAAAACGGCGCAAGCGCCGTGATGGAGGCGCTGTCTCACAACCCGGACATTGTGCTGCTTGATTTGGGACTGCCAGATATGGACGGCGTGGAGATCATCCGAAAAATCCGTTCGTGGTCAAATATGCCGATTATTGTGATCAGCGCCAGAACAGAGGATTCTGATAAAATCGTGGCGCTGGATGCCGGGGCGGACGATTATCTCACCAAGCCCTTTTCCGTGGATGAACTGCTGGCGCGACTGCGAGTGACGCAGCGGAGACTGTCGCTGATGAAAACAGACGCAGCGCAGGATTCTCCGATTTTTACGAACGGTGCGCTGAAAATCGACTATGCGGCAGGCTGCGCATATCTTGATGGTGCAGAACTGCACCTGACACCCATCGAATACAAGCTGTTGTGCCTGCTCTCAAAAAATGTGGGCAAGGTTCTGACCCACACCTACATCACACAGCAGATTTGGGGCAGCAGTTGGGAAAACGATATTGCTTCTCTGCGGGTGTTCATGGCGACCCTGCGCAAAAAGCTGGAACGCGGAAAAGACGGGCAGCAATACATACAAACGCACATCGGAATCGGCTATCGGATGCTCCGCGTCGAATAGCAGGGAGGCTTTCAAAAAATCTATGAATCATCATGCTCCTGAAAAACCCTCCGTTACCGCGCAGTATGGTGTCAAGCCTGCTGCCTCTGCTGCAGCGAAAATGGCAGCCAAGCAAGAGGAGTTTGTCGCACCCGATGTTAAGGATGGCTCCATTGTTCTGCACAAAGCATTCGGAGAAGGTGCGGTCACCAAGATTGACAAAGCGCAGAAACACATCCGTGTCACCTTTGGTATTGGCGAAAAGACATTCATCTTCCCGGATGCTTTCAAGCAGGGATTCCTGAAAATGAAGGGAGAGTAATCCATGCCGGAAATATTCAGTAATACAACGCTGACGGTCAATCAGCTTATAGAAAAGATCGACACAGGCGAACTCGGACTGCCGGAATTACAGCGCCCCTTCATCTGGAAAGATTCAAAGGTGCGTGACTTATTCGATTCCATGATGAGAGGCTACCCCATTGGCTACCTTATGCTGTGGGAGTGTCCGTCTCTTGATAAGAAAAAATCCATCGGTGTCGATGCCCACAGCTACGACTCACCCAAGGAAGTCATCATTGACGGTCAGCAGCGTTTGACTTCGCTCTATGCCGTTATGAAGGGCAAGAAGGTTATCAACTCAAAGTTCGATGAGAAGAGTATTGTTATCTCCTATTGCCCGCTGCAAAACAAATTTGAGGTTGGTTACCAAGCCACGAAGAACGACCCAGAATGGATTTATAATATTAGTGACCTGTTCACTTCCACGAACACCTTTAAGTTCATCGGTGATTTCATCAAGAAACTGGGTGACTATAGATCCACCAAAGGGTCCGAGCTTACAGATGAAGAACAGGGCTTAATTGCGGATCGCATCAACAGTGTGGTCAATCTGAAAAGCCATACGCTTCCTGTGTTCGACATAAAGTCCACCGCAGAGGAAGAGGATGTCTCTGAAATATTCGTCCGTGTAAACTCTGGTGGTGTTTCTCTGAAACAGAACGACTTCATCCTCACCTTGTTGTCCTTGTATTGGGATGATGGACGTCGTGAGATTGAGCAATTCAGCAAGGATTCCACCGCTCCGGCAAAAGGTAAAACGACCTCTTACAATCAGCTGACCACCGTGTCAGCGCAGGATGTCATCCGCGTTGTTATGGCATATGCATTTGACAGAGCCCGTTTGAAGTATGGCTATAAACTGCTCAGAGGTGCCGACTTTGATAAAAAGGGTGCCGTGGATGATAATCTTCGTGTTCAGCGTTTCAATACTCTCAAGGAGAAACTACCGGATGTCCTCGATGTACACAGCTGGCATGAGTTTATCAAAGCCATCATGAACGCAGGATATTTGTCCGGGGATTTGATTCTGTCTGGCAACGCAATATTCTACACCTATGCCTTGTATTTGATTGCGAAGCACCGCTTCAATGCATCGTATAATGAGAATATGCACCTTACCTCGCTGTGGTTCTTCTATGCTTCGCTCATTTCGCTGTACACGGGCTCCTTTGAGTCTACGGTGGAAAACCATCTAAATACCATCAAAAGCCTCAAAACTCTGGATGAGTACAAGGAGTTCATCCTGTCCAGAGTAAACGAGCGTTTGACGAATGACTACTTTGACATCACCCTGGTTGGTTCGGAGGGCTTGGCTGTTTCGGGACGAGGTAATAATGCATGGAATGCCTATGTGGCATCGCTGAACATTATGAACGCAAAAATCCTCTTCTCCAAGAGCAATCTGCTTGTGTCAAAGCTGTTCGAGCCCGGAACAGACGGTAACCGCAAGTCTCTGGAAAAGCATCATCTTTTCCCAAAGGCTTACTTGAAGTCCCAAGGATACTCTGATGCGAAGATTAACCAGATGGCAAACTACGCATTCATTGACTGGAAGGACAACATGGACATCCTGGATGATGCTCCGTCTGTGTATTATCCGATTGTCTGCGCCGGATTGTCTGACGAGCAGATCCGTGTTATGGAAGAGGAGAACGCTCTGCCTCACGGTTGGGAAAATATGGACTACGAGGACTTCCTGATTGAGCGCAGGAAATTGATGGCGGCAAAAATCAAGGCAGCCTTTGAGATTCTGAAAAAGGCAGCGACTTGAGCGAGACCACATTATAAATTCCCACACCTTTTATCAATAGGGAATGCTGTAAATCAACGATTATCTCTGTAATTCAACGAATACCCCACTAAAACAACGATTGCCCTTGTAATTCAACGATTTACGCTCTTTCAACGATTACGAGGACCACGAAGCCCACGCAAAGGCAAAAACCCGACCATGAAAACAACCTGGCCGGGTTTTCTTTTGGGGCCGCTGGGTGCAAAAGTGCCGCAAACACGCCGTTTTTGCCAAAAAGTAAGAACCGTAACCCCGATACGCTTTGTATCAAAATTACGGTTCTTATTTGGCGGAGAAGGAGGGATTCGAACCCTCGATACCCTTGTGGGGTATACACGATTTCCAATCGTGCGCGCTCGACCAGGCTACGCGACTTCTCCACGTTCTGTTCGGGTTGCTTACATTTTAAGTTGTCAGCTTGCACATTATAATCAAGATTCGTCATAAAGTCAAGTACCATTTTGAAAGAAACGCATTTTTTGTGCGGATTTGTCTCAGCCCAGCAGACAGGTGAGCAGGTTTCGCACGGCTTGGGCGTGGCAGCGGTCCTGCTGCGCCATGGCGGCCAGCGTTTGGTGCAGCGGGGAGTGCAGGCTTGGGGACGGCGCGGTGTTCGCCGCCGCGTCGAGCCGCTCCGCCAGCTTAAGCTCCTGCGTATAGACGCAGCGAAGATCCTGCGCGGCCGTGCCCAGACGCGGGCAGGCGGCGGGCGGGACGCAGCGCTCGCCCGTGCGCAGAAAATACTCTACCTGCAGCTCCTTCTGATGTGCCCGCTCCTGCGCCGCGATGCCGAGCAGCTGCTGCCGCCCGGCGCGGATGCGCTGCGAGAGCGCTGTGTAAAACGCAGCCCCGGCCGCCTTGGCGCGGATGCACTCGGCAAGCAGATCGGTCAGCGTGTCGGCCTCCGGTGGTGCGGCTGCGGGCGCACCTGTGCTGCCCGCCACGCGCTGCCAGACGCGCTGAAATGTGCGGTTATCGAGAAAAACGGAATCCTGCATCGTCCATACCCCCACACCATGCTATGGCCCGGCTTGCAAAAACGTGCGAAGTGTGCCATAATCACGGCAGAGACTTTTCCGTCGGAGGCGACCATTATGGCTCGATTTTTCATAGCAGGTACGAATTTCCCGAATGGCCGGGCGATCATCCGCGGCCGCGACGCCGACCACATCCGCGTGCTGCGTCTGCGCGCGGGCGACGACATTGTCATCTGCGACGGCGCGGGGCGCGACTATAAGTGCCGCCTGGTACAGACGCTGGAGCACGAGGCCGAGGCCGAGGTCATCGAGGTCGTGCCGTGCAAGGCAGAGCCCACTGTGCGCTCGACGGTGTTTGCCGGCCTGCCGAAGGGGGAGCGCAGCGACTTTCTCGTGCAGAAGTGCACGGAGGCGGGCGCCGCCGAGATCGTGTTTTTCTCCTGCACGCGCTGTGTGGCCAAGGCCGTCAATATGGAAAAGAAGCTCGAGCGCTGGCAGCGCATCGCCGAGGAGGCGGCCAAGCAGTCCGGCCGCGGCATCATCCCGCAGGTGCGCTATGAGGCGGACTTCGTCGCTGTGCTCAACGACGCGCTGCACACCGATCTGCCGCTGTTCATGTACGAGACCGGCGAGCGCGAGACGATCCGCGACGCGATCGAGCACACGGCGTCCCCGATCGCATCGGCGGCCATCATCACGGGGCCGGAGGGCGGCTTTGCCGAGTTCGAGGCCGACATGGCCCGCAAGCTCGGTATGCACATCTGCTCCATGGGCGAGCGCATCCTGCGGTGCGAGACGGCTCCGGTCGTCGCGCTCACGGCGCTGATGAACGGCACCGGCAATTTGTAAACTTTTTTTGAAGTTGGGGCTTGACAAGCCCTGCGTGTGTATGTAATAATACTCGACGCAATCAAATAAATATCCGTCGAAACCTCAAGGATCGGCTCGGCTGAGACTGGAGGCGGAGGAACTCTGGAGAATCCCGTGCCAAGCGGGTGCCGAAGGTGCAAGGCGAAAGCCGAATCTCTCAGGCAAAAGGACAGAGCGAGTGCCCGATGTGTGCGGGCGTTCAAGCGCTGTTTGTTCTCTGGAGCTGCTGGTCAAAACGACCGGCAGCTTTTTGCTTTGCAAAAATTCAATGCAGAGGGAGAAACAACATGGATACCTTACTCAAAATCGTGCAGACCATCAACATGTACCTGTCAGACTATGTGCTGATCATCCTGCTCCTCGGCGCGGGTCTGTATTTCACCATCCGCACGCGGTTCGTGCAGGTGCGCTGCTTCGGCGAGGGCTGGCGGCGCTTCTTCGGAGAGTTCAGTCTCAACGGCGAGAAGCACAAATCCGGCATGAGCTCGTTCCAGGCACTGGCGACGGCCGTCGCGGC
>ENA-ORRA01002251-ORRA01002251.1-human-gut-metagenome-genome-assembly--contig:-NODE-2251-length-10865-cov-4.307771_pt1 | contig 10865 bp, 10 predicted proteins | sample MGYA00242169_ERZ509122 | MGnify/ENA primary metagenome ERZ509122 (study PRJEB26280, sample SAMEA2338650) | human gut metagenome | biome: human gut; feature: human-associated habitat; material: faeces...
AGCCACAGCCGTCGCCGTAGGAGGTCCGGGAGCAGTGTTCTGGATGTGGATCATCGCCCTGTTAGGTTCGGCCAGCGCTTTTGTCGAATCTACACTCGCACAGCTTTACAAACGGAAAGGAAAAGAATCCTTCATCGGGGGGCCCGCCTACTATATGCGATACGGATTGGGACTGAACTGGATGGGCATACTGTTCGCCATCTTGATCTCCATCACCTTCGGTTTCGCGTTCAACTCGGTACAAAGCAACACGATTTGCGCCGCCATGCAAGGCTCGTTCGGTTTCGATCCGAGGATCGTAGGCGCGGTACTGACCGTACTGACACTTGCCATTATCTTCGGAGGAATCCAGCGAATAGCCAAAGTCAGCAGCGTGATCGTCCCCGTAATGGCATTGGGATACGTGGCGCTCGCCTCGGGGATCGTACTGTTCAATATAACGGAACTGCCGGCCGTCATCAAACTGATCGTAAGCAGCGCTTTCGGATGGGAACAGGCGGCAGGCGGTACGATCGGCGCCGCTCTGATGCAAGGGATCAAGCGCGGCCTGTTCAGCAACGAGGCTGGTATGGGATCGGCTCCGAACGTAGCGGCCACGGCATCCGTCACACATCCGGTCAAACAGGGATTGATCCAGACTCTGGGTGTTTTCACCGATACCCTGCTGATCTGTACCTGCACGGCTTTTATCATCCTGTTCAGCGGGGCGCCGTTGGACGGTTCGGTAAACGGGGTACAACTGACACAGCATGCCCTGACGCTCGAAGTGGGAAAAGCCGGAGGGATATTCGTTGCCGTAGCGATCTTCCTGTTCGCTTTCAGCAGCATTATCGGGAACTACTATTACGGGGAAGCGAACATTCGTTTCATCACACCGAAAAAAAGCGTGCTCTATATCTACCGTCTGGCGGTCGGCGGTATGGTGATGTTCGGGGCGCTAGCAAGTCTGGAACTCGCCTGGAGCCTGGCGGATATCACGATGGCTTTCATGACGATCTGCAACCTGTTCGCCATCTCGTTGCTGAGCAAACAGGCCTTCCTGCTGCTGCACGATTACATTGCTCAAAAACGTAGCGGGATCAAGAGCCCTGTGTTCGACAAGAACAAGCTGCCGGAACTGAAGGACAAGGCGGAATGCTGGTAAACGCTTCTTATTGGTAGATCAGACTGAACAACCGTTCAGGTGCAAAGATCTCGTTGGCGACCTCTCGTATCTCTCCGGCGGTCAGCTTCTCCACCTTGGCGAAGACTTCCGGCAGGGTGTCGTAGCGGTTATAATGGAGAAAGCTCTTACCCAGCCCCAAAAACAGGCCTTCCCGATTATCGCCGGAGACGCCCAATTGTCCGATCACCTGCTTCTTGGCCGCCGCCAACTGGGTCGCGGTCAGCTTCACCTCACGCAGCTTCGCCAGTTCCTTGTAAACAAGCCTGATCGCCTTCTCCTTGTTCTTCGGATCAGTCCCGAAGTAGATGCTTGCCAGCCCCGTATCGGTATAAGAAGTCACGTTCGATTCGACGTTATAGACAAGCCCGTTCTTTTCCCGGAGAGAGACATTCAAACGGTTGTTCATGCCCGGCCCTCCCAAGAGGTTATTCAGCAAGAACAACGGCAGGCGTTTCTCATCGTGCATGCTGTATGCCCGTCCCCCGATCAGCACATGCGCCTGATGGGTATCCTTGTGTATCTGGCGGCTGACGGGAAGGAGCTCGCCGGGTGCCGTCCGGTTACGTGCCGCCATCGGGAAAGCGATATCCGACAGGGTGCTTTCCGCCATCTGCACGATCTTCTTGAACGGAATCCGGCCCATCGAGAAGAACACCATGTTTTCGGGGGCATAGAACCGCCTCATAAACGACTTGCCGGACTCGCTGCCGAAACCGAGCAGCGACTGCTCGTCCCCCAAGATGTTATGTCCCAACGCATGTCCGTCGAACAGCAAATTCTCGAATTCATCGAAGATCAGTTCCGAAGGGCTGTCCTCGTATGAATTGATTTCGTCCAGGATCACATCCACCTCCTTCTCGATCTCCTGCTCCGGGAACTGCGAATGGAACACCAGGTCGGACAGCAGTTCGAAAGCCCTCCGGAAATGCTCTTCCATAAAAATAGAATAGACGAAAGTCTCCTCCTTTGTGGTATAGGCGTTCAGCTCCCCTCCCACATTCTCCATCCGATTCAGGATATGCCAGGACTTACGCTTTTCCGTCCCCTTGAATATCATGTGTTCGACAAAGTGAGCCAAGCCAAATTCATCCATTTCCTCATCCCGTGTCCCGGCATTCACGGCAAACCCGCAATACGACACCGGGGATGCAGAAGAAAGATGTACGATACGCAAACCGTTCGGTAAAATATGTGAGAAGTAATCTTTTTCCATGATCCATTCATTAGGAGGCACAAAAGTACAAAAATATAGGTCATTCCATGTGCAGGTATCATTAAAATAGATACTTTTGCACTTTGTTAAGTTCATAACACCATATAGAATCATTTTAAAGGCTATGATAAACGAAGCAATCTCATCCATTCTGCAACAGGAAGCTGAAGCAGTACGCAATATTCCGATAACCGACGGCTATGAAGAGGCTGTGACACTCATTGTGAAACATGTACACGAACTCGGAGGGAATCTGATCACCAGCGGTATGGGAAAAGCAGGACAGATCGCCATGAACATCGCGACCACCTTCTGTTCGACCGGCACGCCTGCCTACTTCCTGCATCCCAGCGAAGCACAACACGGCGACCTCGGCATCGTCCGCAAGAACGATGTCATGCTGCTCATCTCCAACTCCGGCAAGACACGCGAACTGCTCGAACTGGTGGAGCTGACACGCGGTCTCGTACCGGAGATGCAGTTTATCGTTATCACCGGCAACCCCGACAGCCCGCTGGCAGCCGAAGCGACGATCTGCCTGCCGACCGGTGCGCCGAAAGAAGTGTGTCCTTTAGGCCTCACCCCCACCACATCGACCACGGTCATGACGGTGATAGGCGACCTGTTGGTAGTCGGCACCATGAAACGCATCAACTTCGGCTATCCCGACTATGCCAAACGGCATCACGGCGGTTACCTGGGTTCGAAAAGCCGCGAACAGTGTAAAACCGTAAACAAATAAAGAGCATGAGGAAGGTAATCGGCATCGGGGAAACCATTCTCGACATCATCTTCAGGAACAACCGACCCCATACGGCAGTGCCCGGCGGATCGACCTTCAACGGCCTCATCTCGTTAGGACGCCTGGGTGTACCTGTCTCTTTCATCAGCGAAGTGGGAAACGACCATGTCGGCGACATCATACGCGATTTCATGAAGGAAAACAACCTTTCCACCCGCTACGTCGACCGTTTCCCGGATGGCAAAAGCCCGATTTCGCTCGCGTTCCTGGACAACGACAGCAATGCCGACTACACTTTCTACAAGGATTATCCGAAGCAACGCCTCGACGTGCCCCTGCCGGAGATCAACGAAGACGACATCTTCATCTACGGCTCCTATTACTCACTGAACCCGGCGCTTAGGGAACGGATGGTGGAATTTCTCGACTATGCACGCCAGCGCAAGGCGATCCTCTACTACGACCCGAATTTCCGCAAGGCGCACGCCCATGAAGCGATACACCTCGCCCCGACATTGCTCGAAAACTTCGAATATGCCGATATCATACGCGGCTCGGACGAGGACTTCCTCAATATCTTCGGGGAGGCCGACAGTGAAAAAGTCTACACCGACCATATCCGTTTCTACTGCGACCGTTTCATCACCACTCACGGAGCCGGAGGCGTGAACCTCTACCACGGCGACCTGCGCCTTCATTTCGACTCGCCCTCCATCCGCCCGGTCAGTACGATCGGAGCCGGCGACAACTTCAATGCTGGCATCCTCTACGGTCTGTTAAAAAATAATGTCCGTCACCGTGACCTCGCCACCCTCCCGAAAGAGACATGGGCGAATATCATCCGGTGCGGGATCGATCTGGCAACCGAGGTTTGCCGCAGCTACGACAATTACATTTCTAAAGAATTCGCAACCTCCTACCTCTCCCAGTCTTAAATATCATTAACCGGGAAGATAAAGGGGTATAAAGACACGTGTTTTTCACTATCTTTGCTTTGCATGAGTAGTAGAAGTATGATATTGAAACGGATTCTTTTCTTGTTCACCAGTGTGGCCTTATTGGCAGGATGCAGCTCCGGCAGAGCACCTGAAATTCGTGCCATATGCCTGCGTGACGACATCGGCAACTATATTATCAAATGGGAAACAGACCCCCATACCGACGGGACGATGAAACTTTATGTATCCGACACCCCCAACTCCTTCGACATGTCGCGACCGTGCAGCTATGCCGACATCAATGACGGGAGAGTGACCTACATCACGAACGACAACATCACCCGCAAATATTTCCTACTGTCTTTCAACGACAAATATTACCGCACTGTCGGCGCCCGCTCGGTACAGATGGACAGCGTCCAGAACCTGCGCGACATAGGAGGCTACTTCAGCGAACACGGGAACCGTATGACCGGCTGGGGCAAGATATTCCGCTCGGGCGAGCTCAAGGCACTTAGCCGCAACGACACGATCCGGCTGGATAACCTGAAGATCAAAACTGTCATCGACCTACGGGGAGAAGACGAAATAGCCCTCGCTCCGGAAAAATATGCAGGGGCGAACATCATCTCCATCCCGATCCCGGTAAAAGGCAAAGAACAGATCACCCGACGCCTGGAAGAAGGACGCATACGCAAAGGCGACGGGCTCGTGTATATGCAGGACACCTATATCAGCTATGTGACGGACAACAGCGAACAATTCGGCAAAGCCCTGAAAGTCTTTCTCGACAAGGACAACTACCCGATCCTCGTGAACTGCTCGATGGGAAAAGACCGTGCCGGCTTCCTGACGGCCATGCTGCTGACAGCCCTCGATGTGCCGGAAGAAACGATCATGAAAGACTATATGGCTTCCAACAACCACATAGACCTGCGCAGCCTTGCCTATATGGCACGCAACCTCAATACGGACGCCCAGGAAACCATCACCGTGCTGCTCGGTGCAAACGAGACATGGCTGGATCTGGCCTTCCATAAAATAAAGAAAGAATATGGTTCGACCGACAAATATCTGTCGAAAGGATTGCATCTCACGGAAAAAGAGCGCGATACATTAAAAGATATCATACTAAACTAACCGGTATCCAAATTATTTGCGTACCTTTGTCCCCACTCTGAATTTATTATATATACATATATCACATTTTGAAAACATTTGAAGAATTAGGAGTTGCCGCACCAATACTGAAGGCAATTCAAGAAATGGGCTACGAATCGCCCATGCCGGTACAGGAGGAAGTGATTCCTTTCCTACTGGGAGATGACAACGACGTAATTGCATTAGCACAAACAGGTACGGGAAAGACAGCCGCTTTCGGCCTTCCGATCCTGCAAAAAATCGATGTGACTACATACCACCCCCAAGCACTCGTACTCTGTCCCACTCGTGAGCTATGTTTACAGATCGCCGACGACCTGAACGACTACTCCAAGTATATCGACAACCTGAAGGTCCTCCCGGTGTACGGAGGTTCCAGCATCGAGAGCCAGATCAAGACGCTGAAGCGTGGCGTGCACGTGGTCGTAGCCACTCCGGGACGCCTCCTGGACCTGATGAACCGCAAGACGGTAGACCTCAGCCTGGTGAAGAACGTCATCATGGACGAGGCGGACGAGATGCTGAACATGGGGTTCACCGACAGCATCAACGCCATCCTCGCCGAAGTGCCGGAGAACCGCAACATGCTGCTCTTCTCGGCCACCATGCCGAAAGAGATCGCCAACATCACGAAGAAGTACATGAAGAATCCGAAGGAGATCGTGATCGGCAACAAGAACGAAGGAAACAAGAACATCCGCGATATCTATTATATGGTACAGGCACGCGACAAGTACCTGGCTCTGAAACGCATCGCCGACTTCTACCCGAACATCTACGGCATCGTCTTCTGCCGTACCCGCAAAGAGACGCAAACTGATACAGGACGGCTACAACGCCGACTCGCTGCACGGCGAACTGAGCCAGGCGCAGCGCGACTACGTGATGCAGAAGTTCCGCGTCAAAAACATCCAACTCTTAGTTGCTACCGATGTGGCTGCCCGCGGCCTGGATGTGGACGATCTGACACACGTGATCAACTACGGCCTGCCCGATGAAGTGGAATCCTACACGCACCGCCGTGGCCGTACGGGCCGTGCGGGAAAGACGGGTATCTCCATCTCCATCTGCCACGTGAAGGAGAAAGGCAAAATCCGCGAGATCGAAAGGATCATCAACAAGAAATTCGAGAAAGGCGAAATGCCTACCGGACATGCTATCTGCGAAAAGCAGCTTTTCAACCTCGTCGACCAGATTGAAAAGGTGAAGGTGAACGAGGAGGAGATCGCCTCCCTGATGCCCCAAATCTACCGCAAGTTGGAATGGCTGGACAAGGAAGACATCATCAAACGTGTCGTTTCGCTCGAATTCAACCGTATGATCGATTACTACAAGGATGCCGACGAGATCCAGCAGGTAGACGAACGTTCCTCTCGCAGCGAACGGGGCGAACGCCGTGCACATGCGGCCGAAGAGGGCTATTCGCGTTTCTTCCTCAACTTCGGCAAGGCCGACGGCCTCTATCCGAACCAACTGATCGAACTGGTCAACAAATGTGTGCCGGGCAAGGTGCGCATCGGCAAGATCGACCTGCGCGAAAACTTCTCTTTCTTCGAAGTGGAAGAGGGTGAAGCCCAGCGCGTGATGGACAGCATGAACGGGTTCGAAGTGGACGGACGGCGCATCTCCGTCGAACCTGCACAGGGCAAAAAAGAAGAAGGCGGACGCGGTGGCAAACGCAGTTACGGCGGACGGCGCAGCGATGACGGCTACAAAGGCAAACGGGGTTCCAAAGACAGTGGACGCCGGGGTGGAGACCGTTCGGACCGCACCTTCCGCAAAGACGAACGCGACAGCGACCGCCCGTGGAAACGGACTGCCGCCGCACGCGACGCTCGTAAGAAAAGACGTTTCTAATCCTCCTCCCTCACGCTAACAGAAACAGGAGACCGCAGCATACATCAGCAACCCCCAGCCGGCAACGACGGGGAGTTGCTGTTTTTGTTTCCGCTTCCCGTCATGTCTCTCTCCGTATCCCCGTACCCCGAGAGTGTCAACAGGGCTCCCAAACACCCCAACACGACCTCCGAACGGCCCTCCCACAAAGCCAGCAGGCCCAATACCATCAGGTACAAGCGAAGGCAATGCGGGTTGCACAATCGCCGGAAACATTTCCTGCCCGCCAGACGCGGGTGGAACCGGCTCGTTTTCCTCTTCCTTTCCATCCGGACGCTTCTTTTTAAAGTTCAACAAAAAGCCCAACAAGGCTCTGATAAATGCAAGGATTTTTCTTAATTTATTCACGACTGATGATTTGATGATTCATTACTTCTTTCATTCCGGGGGATGCATCATTTATATCTTCATGCCACCATCCCCTCATCCCAATCCATCATCCTCCCGATCTCCTCCTCAAGAGCGATGATGCTGTGGCGGTAGCGTTCGCGGTTATCCCCGTTCAGTTCGCTTATGTAGGGACTGTAAGCGATCTCTTTAGCATAGGCTTCGGGGATGCGGCTAAAGCTCCAGGCACGGTGGTAGCCGGTATGGATCAGGCGGGCGAAATCGAAGAAAGACATCCGGGGCGATGTGTAATGCCGGAAATAATGGACCATCCCGCCGGCCGTCTCCAGCTCCACCCGTTCGCCATGCCACCAGGCGTTAGACGCCCCATAACCCATTATACCGAAATAGTTGTTATGCTCCGTCGCCAAGCAGGAGGTCCCCCACCCGCTTTCAAGCGCTCCCTGAGCCAGAATGACACGCGGGTTCATATCGAACGCACGTCCCGCCTCTTCGGCGGCAGCCCGGCACCTACGGAGGTAAAATATCTTCTTATCCATCTTTCCTAATCTTTTTTCTTTTTAATCATTTTCCTTTTTATCCGGGGGATGAATCCCCCGGCAAGAGAGAGCCAATCTATTTATCCCCCGCAAGAGAGAATTTATCAAGGCATTTGCTTGTTCAACAGGCAAATATTTATTATCTTAGCGGTTATAAACCAAGCGGTTCGCCGCATCAAGAAACACACTGTACAATCATGGAAAACTCCTTCAATCAGAACAGGGTCTACGGATGGGGCGAACTCGCCCAACTCTACTTCCCGAACATCTCCCAAAAGAGCGCCACCGGCCAACTGCTGAAATGGATCCGCGTCAGCGACAAACTGATGCACGACCTGGAAGAGGCCGGATGGCACCCCGGACTAAAATACCTCACTCCCCGCCAACGGGACTACATCGTGAGGCACCTCGGAGAACCGTGAAGAGGTGAAAGTTATTTATACAAACGCGAAGCTCAACTTTCAACTCTCAACTAATCAAAGCTCTCCCGGTCTCTCTTCCTCGCCCCCGCCCGAAGGAGTGGACGGAGTTTCGGGAACGATCTTTTCGAAGGTGTAGTTGCTGATCGCATCCCGCAACTGCTTGCCCGGACGGAACAGGATACGTTTGCTTTTGATCAGGGCACTGTTGAACTCCTTCTCGGTCAGCGTGCCGGTACTGCCGAACTGCAACTGGAAATTTCCCAATTCGCCGACCTGCACCACTTCCCCTTTGCCGAGACTGCGCCGCATGACCCGGATCAACTCGTCCAGAATCAGCTTCACATCCCCCGCCGAGGCAGTGGAACCTTCGGCGATCAAGTCGCATAACTCCTGGATACCGACCGTCCCCGCCGCTTTCGCATTCGCATAATATAACTTGGCATCCGCCTCTGCTCCCTTGCGCATATCCTTACGCAACACTAACTTGTACTTTGCTGGCATACGTTTCTTTGTTTTTTTAAATTAAACCTCTAACTCTTAATCACATAACAAAGATACGACACACCTGCTCCGCCACGGGGAACAACTGGTCAGGAGAGGGAGTGAAGAGGAAAGATGAGGAAAAAGAAGGAGGATCTCTCTTTTGCCAGGGGATAAATCCCCCGGTAAAGGTGTTCTTCCTGCTTATTACACCCTATCTTCTTCTGCCCTATAGAGAAAACAATTTTCCCCTATAAAGCATCCCGACATGCTCCATAGGGGAGGAAGGGAAAAGGGAGAACGGACAACTACGGACACAACGGACACCCGATATATTTATTTTCCGGGAGGAGTGTTTTTCTGATACTGTCCAGGTGTCATCTTCTTGATATACACCGGAATAATCTTCGCGATAAAGCGGCGTGCCGTGCGTTCGCCTATCCCTTCGAGGGCAGCGAGGCGGTAGACTTCGGACAGGGTGAAGGAAGAAGGGAGAGCGTCGTAGGCGGAGCGGGGTAACGTCAGTTCAGGCTGATCCTGCGGGGCGCGTAGCTGCGTCATCAGGAGGCGGCTGTGCTCGAGGCAGCACAAGGTGATCGCCAGGGCTGCCGCGAAATGGCTGTCCGAACAGACACGAAGGCCGGGGATATAGTCGTCCTCGACCGCCACCTCGAGGGCGGTGAAAAGCATGCAAAGGCGGTAGGTCATCAACCCGTAGCGTTTCACCACCGAAAGAAACTCCTCGCCTCCGAACAGGTCCGACTCGCGCAGCAAATCCGCAAAACAACGGTTCAGCTTCGACCACTGCGCAAGGCTCAGACCGACCTGCAAGTTGCGTTTCCGCAGACGCACGGCCATCCCCCTCACCTGCTCCGAGAGCGAAGCGATATGCTTCACAAAGTCGGCTCCACCCCCTTCGGGCGACACGTCCTGCCAGACGGCACGCGAACGGCAGGTGTAGAGCAGCAGGCGGCTCATCAACCCGTTTTCGGCATCAGGTATCAGACGGGAGAACTGTCCCGGCGTACCCGCCAGCAGGAGGGCGACGGTGGGACGGTCGACGAGGATCATCTCATTGTCGCCTTTGCGCGACGACGACACAGGTTCGTGGTGGAACGCCTTGCGGAGGAGGTCGTCAAACTGCCCGTAGTCCTGCTTAGTCGCCGTAATCAGCGTGTCGATCTCGCTGTCCACGATCAGCAGGCCTGCCCCACCGTTGTCGCGCAGGTGGACGAGCAGCTTCGCCTTCGTCACCTGACCCGACACGACCAAGTAGCGGACGTAGGCCGGCTTCGGGGCATCCTTCACCGACATGGACTTATGCTTGCCACGAAGCTCCGCCTTCTTGGCCTCCCAGTCATCGAGCGCCTGCTGGTACTCCTGTACCTCACGTTCGCTCTCGGTCTTGATAAGCGTGGCGTAATGGTCGGCCAGATGGCGCATCTCATCGACACAACCTTTCCCGTTGGCTGCCGGAGCCACCTCGACCGTATAGAGATGCGGGGTCAGCCATTTGCGACGGTAATAGCCGTGCACACCGGGCAGGCAGGCGCTCAGGACGGTACAGGCGGCGAGCACGCCCATGTCGCGCTCGCGTACGTCGGCATAGTAACGGACCGCTTCGCGGATGACTGGCGGCAGCTTCTCCAAGAGGTCGTCCGGAAGGCAGGGCGTCTGCTTCCGAAGCTCCTCCCCTTCCTTTTCCAGGTCCTTTTCGGAGGGGTTCGGGATTTCAGATGCATGGGGTGCCGTTCTGTCCGCAATTTGTCCGTTAGCAAAGACTTTCGTCCCGTATTCTCCCGTATGAGACTGATAGGCAGAATGTAACGCCTGACCGATCTCTTGCGCCGAAAACGAAGGAGCTTGCATCAGCGAGACACACAAACGAGCGATTTCCGCCTCCGGAAAACCCCGGCGGTTCGCCTCGCAACCGAGGTTGTAGACCGTCTGGGACTTGATCG
>ENA-ORRA01002252-ORRA01002252.1-human-gut-metagenome-genome-assembly--contig:-NODE-2252-length-10857-cov-15.174042_pt1 | contig 10857 bp, 5 predicted proteins | sample MGYA00242169_ERZ509122 | MGnify/ENA primary metagenome ERZ509122 (study PRJEB26280, sample SAMEA2338650) | human gut metagenome | biome: human gut; feature: human-associated habitat; material: faeces...
TGCGCTACATAGAAAAACAACATTTTTTGATATCATCATATTTTACGGAATTATTTTTTTATCTTGTTGAAACAGATCCCTTCGGTTCCTGTTCCCACTCATTGGCAAATAGAATGCTTACTATGAAATTTGTCTAGAGTTATTATAGAAAATAAAAATAGCGTTACAAGAGCATTCTGCATCATGCCAATATTTTACAAGTTCCCGTTGAATGTTTCCCACACTTTTGATGAATAATAATCATTTTCCTTTAGGTCCTGAGTTTTTGGATCATTAGAATAACCATAGACTATTCGAGGCCCTTTTACAGGATGAACAAAAGTTCCTATCGGCTGATTAGTCCCAGCAACGGTAGTACCTTTTCTCATAAATTCCCTTGCAAATTGCTTTGCAAAGCTACTGCTGCTGCAGCCTGAAAACATGACAGTCGCTACGACAGAGAACCAGCAGCGGACAGGCCCCTTTTTTTGTTGAGCTCTACTGAATGAAGGCTTTTTCTCTAATCTTGACAAAGAATTAATAGTAAAGGCATTTCCATCTTTCGAGCTGCGTCCTCCATGACCGGCAAGTATAAAAGAGGTAATAGGTTTCTTTCCTTCTTGAGATATTTTTTGTAGAAATTTTGCAACGTTTTTTCCTTCGATATCCTTACGTATACCGGGGAAAATGTCTTTATAGCTATCAAATAAATCATCCGCAACCAACAATTCCACGCTGTTTTCTTGTTCAGGAAGCCTTAGATTACTTACATCGTATTTATCGCACGGCTTAATTTTTTTGGGATATCCATGATCCTTGGTTCCTTCTGTGGGCCAGATACATACGTAATCTCCTTTATTTCTTCCTTCATTAACTGCGAGTGATTCCAAAGTATCATTTTTTTCCGCAGACCATATAGTTTCACTGCCTGCCTCTTTTTTCCAAAGGCCAAGCGCATCTACCCGAAGAAACGGAGAATTTCCTGCAAACGCGAACAAATTCCAGCCGCCTTCTTCCTCGATGGGATCGCGGCTGATCCACCTTCCGTCGTGCGGATTGAGATGCCGGTAGTTGTAGTAGACAAGCCCCAGTTCTTCATCGTTGTATTCGCTGCTCCACTGGATGGGCTGGGTGACGTCCCCTTCGGCGGTGGCTTCTCCGTAAGGCGTGTAGGTATAGACCGTCCGCAGGTAACCGGCTTTCCCGAAGATTTCCGTGACGTTCCTGGTCAGATCCCACCCATAGGCGTACCAGGTGCCGTCTTTGCGGATGGCCAGCGGGCGCGCAGTCTCGGGCTGCGTCGGGTCCCAGAACAGGAACCATCGGAAGACTCCGCTGACGGCATCTATGGCGGCTATTTGCAGGTAGCCACGGTACATGTAGCGCAGGTAGCTGCTCACCGTCCCGTTGACGCTCACTTTGCGGGTGTGCCGCCTGCCCATGTAGTCGTAGGTGCATTCCACCACGGTTTTGGCGCTTTCATTGACGAAGCGCACCGGACGGTTTTCCGCGTTGTAGGCGACTTGCCAGATGCCGGTGGATGTCCTGATCAATGTCTGATTGCCGTCCGCGTCGTAAACCGGTTCAAAGGCGGCTTCTTCTCCGCGCTCGATGGCGGTGTATTGGTTGAGCGGGCCGGTTGTGTAGGCGGTCGCTTCTTCCGTGTCTTCCCTCGCGGTTTTCCGGTTGCCGATGTTGTCGTAACTGTAGCCGTATGTCTTGCCGCTGACGGTGGCGGCGGTCAGTTCGCTCCGGCTGTTGCAGGCAAAGCTGTCGTTGACGGTATTCCCCTGGCGGGCCGTGCGCCGCGTAACGGGCCTTGCCAGGCTGTCGTAAGCGTATTCCCTTTCCACAACTCTTGTGGCGCCGCGTTTGTAGACCATGGTAGCGACCAGATCCCGCTTTTCCTCATAGCCCCATTCCAGCGTCATGCCGTTGGGCATGGCCATCACGGAGGGCAGGCCGCTTCCTTCCATGTATTGCCAGGTGAAGGTCTGGGGCGCGCTGCCCTGCAGGAACCCGGCCGTGGCGATGCGGCCGTCTTCCCCGTAGCCGATGCTTACGGTGTGCTGCGCCGCGCCGCTCCGCGCGTAGATGTAGCCTGTGCTGCGCCCGAAGGCGTCTTTTTTCTCGGTGATGAGGTGGGTGTGGTTGCCCACTCGCAGGTTATCGGTTTCCAGTTCTCCGTAGGGATTGTAGGCAAAGGTTCGCGTTCCGGCGGCATCAGTGATTTGCGTCAGATTCCCCAAATGGTCGTAGGCGAAGCTCTGGCCGGGCGTGGCGTCCGAGTAGCTGATTCCCGTCAGCAGCCCGCGGGCCTGTTCGTAAGTGCGGGTCTTGACGATGCCGCGGGCGTTTGTTTCCGTGGCAAGCCTGTTGAAGGCGTCCCAGGTTTTGTCCACGTGCGTTCCGTCGGCATACGTTTTGCGCGTTTCCAGCCCCGTGGCTTCGTCATAGCTCCAGGTGGTGGTGTCGCCGTCCGCGCGATCGGAGGGGTCCTCCGCGATGTCTCCTTCCTGCGCCGCGCGGAAGGTGGTCAGGCTCACCAGGCGGCCGGCCTCGTCATAGCCCAGGAGCAGGGGCTGCGTCCCCGTCCCCCATTCGGCCGTTTTCCGGCCTCTGGCGTCGTATCCGGCGCACACCGTATTTCCCAGCGCGTCCGTCACCACGGCGGCCAGGTCAAAGCGGGCGTCGTACTGCGTGACGGTCTCATTTCCGGCGGCGTCCGTCACGCTGACGGCGCGTCCGGCCAGGTCGGTCCGGATCGTCGTTGTGTTGCCGCGGCCGTCCGTGCGGGTCAGGGTCATGCCCGCGGCCGTATAGGCGCGGGCGGCCGTTTCCGTGATGCCCGCGTGGTTCTGCTGCGAGAGCATCAGGCCGTCCGCCGCCACCGTTTGAGCCGTGACGCTGGAAGAGGGGATAACGCTCTTTTGGATTCTTTTCGTATTTTCAGCATACTCCGTCCATTCCGCCGAAGTCAAGCCGCGTTCGTCAATGATGACCGCTTTTGTTTCCAGAACTCCGGAGAGTTCGGACAGGAGCTGCTTCCGTACGGAGACGAGCGGATGTCCATCTGCATGGTAGCGGGTTTGCGTCGTGACCAGATAGACGCCGTCCTCCGCGTTTTCCACGCTGAAGGCATATTCCCGGATGGGGCTGTTGTCCGGTGCGGGCTGCTCCGCCAGGGCGAGCGTTTCCCTGGTCATGTTGCCGAAGGCGTCGTATTCGTAGAGCGTGGGCGCCATGGCGACGGCCCCCTCCTGCGTACCCGCATCCCTCCATGTGCGGATGAGGCGCCCCTGTGCATTATATTCGGAACGGTCATACAGGAACCCGGCAGTCGCGGGCGTCACTTGCACGACGCTTTGTCCGAAGCCGTTGACCAGGGTCCGGGAGAGGATGGTGGTCTGGTCGGCCAGGGTAACGGTTTCCCTCAGGCAGTTATGGTCGATGTCATAGACATGGCAGCGTTCGCGCTGTCCCGTGCCGTATTCATGGAGTACGGAGCCGTCGGGGTGACGTTCGGTGACGAGGGTGGCGCCGGCGGGCGTCGTGACGGTTTCCGTCAGGCCGTTTTCGCTGTAGGCTGTCGCCGTCACGCGGCCCAGCACATCGGTTTGCCTGACGATACGGCCGAGCCTGTCGTATTCCACGCTTTCCGTCGTGGTCATGGCTCCCCTGTCCCGGCGCGTCTGCAGGACGCGCCCGGCGGCGTCCCGGGTGTAGGTGGTGATGGTTTCCGGGGTTACGACCGTGTCTCCGTCGCTGATTTCCGAACGGATGGTTTCCACCAGCTGGTGGGCGCTGTTGTAGCCGTACGACGTCAGGATTCCGTCTTCGTCCGTTTCCGAGAGCTTGCCGCAGCACATCCAGGACGTGGAGGTGACGCGGCCGTTGCCCCGGGTGGTTTTCGTGCGGCGGCCTTCTTCGTCGTATTCATGGGCGCCGCTTGAGAGCGGCAGCCAGTTGTCGCCATCCCAGACGCTTTCCTGCTCAACAAGCACCGTGCCATTGGCGGCAAGGAACGATTCCGTCTTGCGGCTCTGTCCGGCCGCCAGTTCGCCGCCGACCTTGGTAACGGCCGTCTTTTTGTGCGCGGCGCCGTGTTCCACGGCCGCCTCATAGTCATAGAAGGTTTCCACGCCGGCAATGTCCCGGGTGAATTTGGTTTGCCCGGCGGCATAGGGATAGGCGGCGGCTTCTCCATACGTTTCTTCCACGCTTGTCTGTTCCTGGCCGGAACCGGCGGCAGTCACGGTTTTGGTCACCCGTTCCATGAGGGGAGAGCGCTCATAGGCGTAAGCGGCGGCCGTCAGTTCGATTTCCGTGCCGTCGGACAGCACCCGGAATTCGGCGACACGCGCCGGACGGTTGTCGTAGAAGCGCAGGCCGGCGTATTCGGTCCGGGTTACCTGTTCTCCGCCGCCGGCCCAGGGCGCCGCCTCAAGCGTGACCCGTCCTTCGCCGTCGTATTCATAGCGCGTGTAGCCGCCGTCCGGACGGTTGATGCGGGAGACGCGGTATTGGCTGTTGTATTCGTAGGAGGTCGTCCGCGCCAGCGGCGTGTTGAAGGCTTCCGTTTCGCTTACCAGCAGCCAGCCGCCGTCCGTGTATTGCCTGACGCTGCGGTTGCAGGCGACCGGCTCGGCGTCGTTGATGCCTCTGACGGTTTCGATGCGTTCCGAGAGGCCTCCGTAGAGGCGGTTGGTTTCAATGGTGCGGATGATGATGTCGTCCCCCTGGCCTTTGGCGATGCTGACTCTGCCGGGTTCTTCCGTACGGGTGATGGTGTGGGCCGGCAGTCCGCGCTGCTGGCGCGTGATGACGGTGGTCCGCACGCCGTTTTCTTCCGAGGACAGGAAGGAGGAGGTTTTATAAGGTTCCCCCGTTACCTCGTATGTTCCGTCGGCCAGGACCGTGACGGCGGCGGGAGCGTACCATTCCAGGACGAGTTCTCCGTCCGCTCCGGTCCGGGTGCGCATCAGCCCCTCCGCGGCGCTGTAGCTGCTTACCAGGTTGCCCGCAGGATCATACGTATTGTTTACATTGCGGAAGTAGTCTTCCGCCAGGAGCACTTTGCCGGAGGCGGAGGTCATGGCGACCACGGCGCCGGTTTCCGCGGAGAAGCGGATTTTCTGCCCGTCCGCGTCCACCAGGGAAAGGTAGGCGGGGGCACCGGAAGAGGCAGGAGCCAGAGTTTCATCCAGCAGCTGCACCCTGAAGTCGCGCTTGCGGGAGATGCCCGCGGGGAGGGCCGCATCGGAACCGGCCTGCACGTTGAAGTAAAGCGCGGCGCCCGCCGGAGGCACCACGGTGATGAGGCCGGACGTTTCGTCCAGATGGACGCGCCAGGCCCACGGGCTCACGTATTTCAGGCCGCCGCAGGCTTCCGCCGTTTCACGGGCGTTTTCCGCGGAGCGGAAGCTGAAGGCCGCGGGAGACGGAGCCCCTCCCCTGGCCAGGAATTCGGCCTGGGACATGCAGATTTCCACGCCGGGGTCACCCGGCAGTTTTTCCGCCGCAATGGTGTATTCGTTGCCTTCCGCGTCCGTGCACGTACCGCAACGGCAGCAGATTTCCTTTTCCTCCGGCGGCACGTCCGAAGAGGAGCTGCTCGAGAGGGAGGAAGGAGGGGTGTCCGAACTGCTTGAACTGCTGCTGGAGTCCCCATGCGCGGTCACCGTCACGGAGTATCTGCACACGGACTGGTTGTATTCGTTGTGCGGCATGTCGATGTTCTGGTGCGTGACGGAGAGGGTGTACGTGCCTTCGGATAGTTCAAAGGAGCCTGATTTGGTCCATTCCTGGTGGCCTCCCAGTTTTCCGGGTTCATCGACGGCGGAGGTCAGGTCCAGCTCAAACGTGCCGCCCGGGCCGGAGATGGTCAGCTTGCCCCAGTCGTCCACCGTCAGGCTGGCCACGGCCGTGGCCCCTCCTTCCGGGACGCTGAAGGTGTCGTTGACGGGGGGCATGAAGACATCGGCTCCGGCTGACGTCTGAACGAAGTTGTCGGATTTTTCATAGATAACGGTATCCGCGCCGTAGGGCTGGATGGGGGTGGACATGGCGTGGAGGGGCGCTGCGGCGCCCGGCTCTCCAGGCTGGCTGGCCGCCCCGGGAGGTCCGGCGGCGGGGTTGGTGTTCATCTTGTTGGCGGAACCCCTGTTCAACGAGGGGTCGTCGTTTGGTTGTTCGTTGGTATACATGGTGTGATGATTGTTGTTTTATTGCGGCGCGAAAGGCGCCGATTGGATTGGTTCATCTTCCTTCCCCGTGCCGCACCACGGCGGACGGATGGGAAGAACAGGGAATGGAGGCCATGCCCGTCAGGACACGGACTCCGGAAAAGGAAGCTGCCGGCTGCCGGCGGCAGGGGTCAGGGAGAACGGACCGCGGGAAAATCCGCTGCCGTTTTTTTCCAGAGCTTCCGGCGCCCAGTCATCCCAGAACAGCGTGAGAAGCCCGTCCTGCAGGACGTAGCGCCCGGCGCAGCCGCCGGCGCCGCGCATGAAACGGCCCCCGGCAAAAAACAGGAGTTCGTCCCTCCAATGGGGATGCACGGCGTCATAAACGGCCACCGGCTCATCATGGAAAAGGGCCTCAATGCCGTGCATCCTGCCCGGAGAGCACCAATGGGCGCTCACCTGGTCATTCAGGCGGTGGGGCGCCGGAGCATGGCTGAGGAAGAGGCGCGGCGTGGCATGGACGCGCGCGCCCAGTTCCCGCGCCAGCCGGCCGAAGATGACATCCTCCGCCCCGACGGCGGGAACCCGGCCGCCGTGCGCCACAATGCCCTCCACAAGCGCCCGGCTCATCAGGTAGCCCGCTCCGCCGCTGGGGAACCCCCTGTCCGCCAGGGACATGTCGCCCACAAGGTCATAGCGGCCGTCGCAGAGGCTTTCCAGGCGGTCAAGCGCCAGCCAGGTATCGTCGTCGCACTTGAAAAGCCAGTCAAAGTCATAATGTTCCAGGGCATATTGATAAAAGGCGAGCCCCTTGGCGGGCAGGTGCCTGTAATCGTCCTCCACCCAAAGGGCCACTACATCGGGCTCATTGGGCAAAGGAGTGCGCCGCCCCAGGAAAAATCTGCATTCCACACCCTCCTGAGGATGGGAAAGCCAGGTCTCCCGGCACGCCTTGCGGCGGTTCGCCGCGCCTGTGCAGCTGCAGATGCCCACCAGGATATTCACTTTTTTACGCGGCCCGGGGGCAGGCTTCCAGGCGTGGCCCGGCAGATGCCTGTCCAGCAGCTCGCCTGCCATGCTGCTGCGGCTCATATTTTCCCAGGCGTCCGGCTCCCGCCTGGCCATCTCTCCCCAGAGGTGGACGCACCAGGCATTGGACAATTCCGGCCCGGCAAGGCGTATGTTGCCGTTGTAGCAGTCGCGCCATCTCGTCCAGGGGACCGGATACATGTGGGAAGACGGAGCGGCCCGGTCAAACAGGCCGTAGTGGCGCAACGCGCGCGTCATCCCGGTGGGGCCGCAAAATCCCCATGGCACCTGGCGCCGGCGATCGGCGACATCCGGCACACGGCGGAGCAGTTCCTCCTTGGCCCGGACTTCTTCCGGAGAGTCCCAGGGAACGCGGAGCGCCGGCTCCTCAGCAAGGCGGCACAGGGTTGCGGGAACGGAATGACCGGGAGGAAAGGCCATGGCGCCTACGGCCACCACCTCCGCCCACTCCCTGCAGAACCAGAGAGGAGAGGCAGGAAGTTCATCACCCAGGCAGATGACGTCCATATCCACCCAGAAGCCGCCTTCCTGTGAAAGGAATTTCATGCGGAACCAATCGGAAAACGGTGCCAGGCTATTGTGGGAATCATGGAAAATCGCCTCCTCCGGGAGAATATCCCGCGCATCGCGCACAAGCGTTCCTGCGGGAATATTGTCGTAATTCCGGTAGCTGAAAAGCTGGAAAGCATGGCCATGGTCCAGGAACGATTTGATGCACAGAACGGACATCAGGGGAAGTTCCCCTCCCACCCAGAGGCTTGTAACGGTTCTCGTATTCATTGTTTTACGGGTATGGGTTCGTGGCGGAATTACAGTGTTACCCAATGGGGCAGGTAAATATCCCGGTAGTCTTCCACACCGCCGACAAACCAGTCGCGCGGAACGATGACCTTCCGGGTATTTCCCAGCCACGCGCCCCACCAGGAAAAGGAAGAACACGACATGACGAGTTCCTCCATCGCCGTCATGCGGCGGAGGGATTCGCACGGAGCGCCGCGGTCGATTTCCAGCGCAAAGCGTCCGAATGCCGGCACGCGCGCAAGCATCTCCGCCGCCTCGTCCGGCTCATCGCTGAACAGCACCAGACGGTTCTTCCCGGATGATAAATGCCCTGCGGCCCTCCGCAGGAAACCAGGGTCCAGAATGCGGTGCTTGTCACGGAGGCGCCTGTAGTCCCCAAGCCGGATGTGAATGCCAACGGCGCCGGGCTCCTTCTCCGCGGTGAGAGGCGCGAAAAGCGCCCGGATGAACGCTTCCTGCCCTTCAAAATACCGCGCGCTCTGGAAGTAGCCGCGAAGCCCGCCCGTCCGGATGCGGGAGGGAACCGGACAATAGGAAAAGGAAGGTTCCTGCCAGGATGGAGGTTCATTGGTGCCGCACGGCGTAGAAGGGAGCACCCAGCCGCCGAGCCGGGAGCGCAGCATCAGGGAAGCGTCATTGTAAGCCCAGGGCACCCGGCACTCCACCCCTACGGTACGGGCGTGGGCACAGGCGGCCGCCAGCGTGAACATGATGTTGCCCAGCCGCATGCCGGGCAGGAAACACGGGGAAACATATTTTTTATTCATAAGGCCGGTTTTCCGTTCCATGTTCATTCCGGGAGTCTTGCCATCGCCTCCAGCACTTCCTTCCAGCTCTCCAGGGAAACATCCAGCCCGCCCAGCTCCAGGCCGCGCGCCCGGGCCGCCTCCGCCATGTCGTCGCGAAGATTCGGTTCACAGGCCATTTTGGAAGCGTAGTAGATGAAATCCCTTTCGTTACTGCACAGCCATCCTGTTTTGCCGTGCTCCACCATCTGCCGCCACCCGCCCCGGTTGTCCACAATGAGCACGCTGCCGCTGGCCATCGCCTCAAAGCCGATGCGGGGCCAGTTCTCCGTCGTATCCGACGGCTGGAGGATGATCCGGCTGTGCCTGTAAAAATCCTGCTGGGAAACTTCCCTTTGATTGCGGGCAATCCGAATCCAGTCGAAGGGCCGGCCTATCTTGGCTTCGCTCCTCTTGTCAAAACCGAGGAAAAGGCCGCGCTTCTGCACGGGGGATACGAATGCGCCGTAGATATGCAGGGTGTTGGCCGCGAACTTGTCGGCATCCTGGCGGGAGATGCGCCCGCAGCCGAAGAAATCCTCATCGCGTTCCCGGATAAAGGGAAAGGATTCCGCATGGAAATAGGGCCTGAAGGTCAGGAACTGCACTTGCGGGTCGCCGTTGAGCTTGCGCAGCACGGGCATGGCTTCCTGGCGGACGGCTTCATTCTGATAGAGGAACATGGCGATTTCCCCCTTTTGCATGGCCTCCTTTTCCCTGGGGAAAAGCCACGTCATGCAGTTGATGAAAACTGTGCGTTTCGTATGCCTGCGTATTTCCGGCAAGGCGTTGAGGAAGCCAGCATTGCAGAAACCGAGCACGGGGTCGCCGGGTTGGACGGCCGACCAGTCCGCGGGGGCGTGCATGATGACGCCCAGGGAAACCATTTCGTTGTAAAGAGGCTCCCCGTGGTAATCCCAGGACGGGATGAGATGGACTTCCACGCCCATCTTGCGCCAGACAATGATCTGGTGGTGAAGTTCCGTTCCCGCTCCTCCGTAGAGGCTCGGGAACCCGTTGACGAATAATCTCTTGATTGGACTGCTCATGAGCACTGCTCTTCGTTGCGGAGGGTGAGTAAAATTTAACCGATGCTCCTGATGAAGGAGGAGAACTCCGGTGTACTGCGGCCCGCACTGCGCAGCGCGGGAATGAAAATGCCATTATGTTCCAGCCTTCTGAGCCTGGTAGTCAGCTTCCACTTGCCGGCGAACAATTCATTCCTCAGGGCAAATCTGGAAGCCGTGAGGATGTCGCGCCCCGCAAGGTAATAAGCCATGCCGCGCAGGGACCAGGCAGCCAGCCCGAAAGCCTCTCCTTCGTACTCTAGGGGAAAGGGATAATCCACGCCCTCCGGAGCCTTGAAAAGTGCCTGCACATGCAGAACGGGAGCGAAAGAAGGCCGGTTTCCCGGCTCTCTGCCGACCGTGCCGCCGGCGGCTCTTACTTCTTCCAGAGAATTGAAGACGGCCGGCTTCTCTACGGAATCAAAGGGGAGTTTTTCAATAAACTGCTTGCGCGCGGAAAGCACGGAAAGCTCCAGTGGAACGCTTCCGTCGGAAAGCACGACTTCCCTGTTAAGGATGATGCTGCCGGGGGAAAATATCCCGGAAAGGGCGCCTACGCTTTGAACAATGTTCAGGCGGGGAAGAACAATGTCGTTGTTCCTGATATCTCCGGTAACCGTGCCTACAGGAAACAGGGGTTCATGGGAGGGGCCTGCCGCGGCATCTGCCACGGGACAGGAAAGGGAATTTTCCGAACGCTGAGGCCGGGAACTGGAATTCACGCATGTTTTTGCTGTATTCATCATTTTGTTTTTCAAATGCTTACGGTTCTTGATAAAGTGAATAAACGGCTCTTCACGGAGCTGTCCCGGACAGGGCATGCGCCAGAAAAGAAAGAACGTTCATCTGCCTTCACTATGATTGCTTGCCGCGTTTCCGGAAATCTGCCGCCCATTTCTTAAAAAAGTGAATTTTTCTTCCCGGAGACGTTTCCGGAGGCGGCGCGCCCTGCTTTCCTCCAGATGAATGCTTCTGGCTGCCCGTGACAAA
>ENA-ORRA01002262-ORRA01002262.1-human-gut-metagenome-genome-assembly--contig:-NODE-2262-length-10829-cov-4.152682_pt1 | contig 10829 bp, 8 predicted proteins | sample MGYA00242169_ERZ509122 | MGnify/ENA primary metagenome ERZ509122 (study PRJEB26280, sample SAMEA2338650) | human gut metagenome | biome: human gut; feature: human-associated habitat; material: faeces...
AAATATTGAATTTTCAAGGTGCGAAGCCCTGTTTAGGTGTGGGAAGTTTTAGTTAGTTAGTAATAAATTTAAGTACAGACGGAACTTTTTGTAGAGTTCTGTCTTTTTTTGAAAAACAATTGACTTATGTCCGAAATCGGATATAATATTATGTATCTGAAATCGGACAAGGAGGATAAGAATTGCACTATTTAGAGACGGAACAATATACTTTTTTAGCAGGAGAAATCAATGCATTATACCATGAGGCAGCAGTTAAAATGGGTATTTCAGATAGCGTTCAAAATATTTTATATGTACTCTGTGAGAAAGGCGGAAAGTGTCAGCAAAGTGAGATAAGCAAACTTACAGGCATCAGTCGTAAGACGATTAATTCAGCTATTCGTAAATTGGAAAAAGAAGAATTAGTATATTTGGAACAGGGCAAAGGAAGAAATACGATTCTCTGTCTGACAGAAAAAGGAGAAAAATTCTCATCAGAAAAAATAGGTTCTTTGCACGAAATTGAAAATAAAATATGGAATGAGTGGACTGTAGAGGAACAACAGCAGTATCTGACTCTTACAAAAAAATATCGTGACGGTCTAAAAAAATATATGGAAACTTTGTTATAAAAGAAGAAAAAATATTATTTTTGAAGGGAGGCGGCTTGATGTTGGCAACAACATAATAGGAGGATTATCATATCTGATGTTGTCCCCTGCATGAAAAAATATTTATAATGAGAGGACAATTTAATATGGAAAAAATAAAAAAATGGAAATTGCAATTTATTATTGTTGCATTAGGTCAGGCAATCTCAATGCTGGAAAACATATCTCCAGAAAAGATGGGGCGAGCATTTTCGGTACTTACGTTGATATCATCTGTTCAATGCTGATCGGATTGATTTTCAGCAGTTCAATAGCAGAAAAAGTAGGCGTGAACATCTGGTTTTTGATATCTGGATTTTGCATAATCATGCTTACTGTTTTGGTTGTAATCCGATATATATTAAAAGCAAGGAGTAAAAAATGATTCGTGAATTTAAAATATCAGATACAGAGCAGGTTATGAAGTTATGGCTCTCCGGGAATGAAGATGCACATCCTTTTGTACAGAAAGAATACTGGCATTTCCATTATAGTGAGGTACAGGAAGCGTTAAGGGAGGCAAGTGTTTTTGTATATGATTCAGATGGAAAGATACAGGGATTTATTGGAATGATAGACGAATATATTGCAGGAATTTTTGTGGATAGAAATTTCCGTTCTCAAAGAATTGGTACGCAACTTCTAAATCATGTAAAGAGCAGATATGGCAAACTATCGTTGGAGGTATATATAAAAAATACAAGGGCTGTTTCATTTTATCTTAAGGAAAAATTTTCTGTTTTGTCGGAATCTATTGATGAAGATACAGGAGAAAAAGAATACATAATGATATGGCAATAAATTTGTGGAGGTAATTGCAAGATGTGATAGGACCTAATCCAAACAAAATCTATCCGAATGAAAACTTGAAGCAAATTGTGTACATTAAAAATGTTATTACACGCCCAATTATCATCGTAGGCGACTACACCTATATATGATGGCATCAGCGGAGCGGAAAAGTTTGAAGAACACGTTACACACCACTACGAATTTTTGGGAGATAAACTTATTATCGGAAAGTTTTGCGCCATTGCAAAGGAAATTGAATTTGTTATGAATGGTGCAAACCACCGAATGAAAAGCATATCGACCTATCCGTTTAACATGCTGGGCGGCGGATAGAAAAAATTCACACCGACATTGGATGACTTGCCCCTGAAAGGTGATACGGTTGTTGGAAAAGATGTGAGGCTTTTTGGCTTTACCGATTTTGATTTTTGCAAAGAGATGTTCAAAACCAGAAATAAAATATGAAGTAAGATACGTGCGGATTTTTTTCGGAAATATTATTGACGTGCAAAAAACCACATGGTATGTTATTTTTTGAGAAAATGGAAATTTATTTAAAGGCAAACCTGCTGAAAGGCAGGGACGCAAAGCCAGAAGGGGCTAAAGTCAGAAAGTTTGACCAGGTCAGCCGGTTGCAACTGTTTCCATATCATATATGGAAAAGATGTGAAAACGGAAGAGATCTCGATAACTTTTATACTATATGGATAAGAGATTTTAAAGAAATGTAGTAGGGACACTGGCATATTTTGGCAGGTGTCCTTTTTATATGCCAAAATGAGTAGGAAAACTGGCAGGGACAGGTTCTCTGTATACAGATAAAAGCAGGATGAAGAAGGCATAAAACGGAGAGAGGATTTTTATAAAATGGGAAATTATGAAGACAAAATATATTCTTTAGGTGAGGTTGTAACGGGACAGACACAGGCCATGTCACAGGCCGTACAGAAAACACTGGAAAATAATGGCGGGGTAGGTATAATGACAGGATCTTATGACCAAAACCTGTCTATTTTGTCTGTGGATAATCTGCTGTTGCATAGTACAGGATATACATTCGATACTTTCATGGAACAGACAAAAGGCTCATTGAAAAACTTCTTTTATGACGAGGAAGATATACTGAATCGAGATCGTTTTTTGCAGCTTCACGGAGCAGGGGAAGCACAGATCCTTACTGCGGACGGTACCGTGAATAATGTACGACTTTATAAAGAGGATGCAATAGATGAAGCGGGCAGACAGATCTGGGTTATGTCCGTACAGGTCAACTGGGATCATGTAAATCTGGCACTGATCAATGAGGCTATCTGTTCCGGCTTCTGGTATTTTGACTGTGACGAAAACAGTGAGATTGTGAATGCAAACTGGAGCCATGAGTTCCGAAAAATGCTTGGCTATCATGACACTCTGGACTTTCCGAATAAACTGGAATCCTGGTCAGATCTTCTGCATCCACAGGATAAAGAAAGAGTAATGGTGCAGCTTCAGGCGGCAATTAAGGATAAGACGAACCAGATAAAATACCAGGTAGAGTATCGTATGAGAATGAAGGATAATCAATACCAGTGGTTTCGGGCATCGGCAGAAGTAATACGCCGTCTGGATGGTTCTGCCAGCAGGATTGCCGGGATTTTTATTAACATTGATGGGGAGAAAAAAGAAATCATGCAGGCACAAAAATCTGCTGCTTTCCACCGGGCTTTTACGAAAGCAGATTTGTGCGAGTATTATGTGAATCTGGAAGCGAATACTTTTGATACCTTTAAGGTTGAACCGTCCCTGATGACCGTCTTTGAACAGAGTCATACGTGGGATGAATTGATCCGGCATTTTGTGGATTCCTATGTTGTGGAGACAGATAAGAAGGCGGTATCCTCTTTTTACGACCGTGGTTATATTGCAGAAAGGCTGAAGGGGCTGGAAACCGAATTGGCTTTAGAGTGCCGTATCACTCTGAATGGAGAAGAACGATGGGTCCGCAATGTGGTCATACGTGGCGAAATAGAGGATTCAGAATATGCCATGATCTTTCTACGTGATATCACAGAGACAAAGGTAGAGAGCGCACGGCATCTGCAGATGGCAGCAGATAATGCTTCCATGGAGCAGCTGATCCAGAGCATAGTGCGTCTGGTTGACCGCTTTGTTGTCTGTGATCTGGAAAATGACAGATATGAATTCTACAATCTGAATGGACAGATGATATATAAACCTCTGGGATTTTATCATGATTTTCAGATGCAGGTTCTTGAAAAATATAAGACACTGGAACCATTGGAAGCTATAGATATCCTGATAGCCCCGGATAATATTCGGAAAAAACTGAAAAGTGAAAATGATATTTATAAGTTTGAGTATTGCAGCCTGGATGAAAAGACTTATAAAATCGCTTCTTATATTCCCTTGGAATGGAAGAATGGAAAGCTGGAAAAGGTATTGCTGGCATCCATGGATGTGACACAGGAGAAGAAAGCAGAGATTGAATCCCGTCAGGCACTGAAAGAGGCTTACCGGTCCGCAGAAAATGCAAATCGTGCGAAAACAGAATTCCTTTCCAATATGTCCCATGATATCCGGACACCAATGAATGCGATTGTGGGTCTGACAGCAATCGCAGGAGCAAATATTGAGAGCCAGGACAGAGTCATTGAATGTCTTGGCAAAATTACAAAATCAAGCCGTCATCTGCTGGGGCTGATCAATGAAGTATTGGATATGGCACGTATTGAAAGTGGAAAAATGACACTGGCACAGGAAGATTTCAATCTGTCAGAGCTGGTAGATAATCTTATTACACTTACGAAACCGGTGCTTGATGAACATAAACATAATTTTGATATACACATCAATCATATTGAACATGAGGCTGTCTGTGGTGACAGCTTGAGAATTCAGCAGGTATTTGTGAATCTGATGAGTAATGCGATCAAGTATACACCGGATGGTGGGAATATTACTTTTTCCATAGAGGAAAAGCCAAATGGATTTTCGGAACTTGGATGCTATGAATTTACGATTGAGGATAATGGGATCGGTATGTCACCGGAATTCCAGAAAATCATGTTTGAGCCGTTCAGCCGCGCGGATGACCACCGGACAACCAGAGTCCAGGGAACTGGTCTGGGAATGGCAATCAGCAGAAATATTGTGAACCTGATGAATGGTAATATTAAAGTGGACAGTACCTTACATAAGGGAACCAGAATTACGGTAACAATTTATCTGGAGCTTCAGGAAAAAGAAAAAGAACAGGACAGAAATCTGATGAATCTGCCGGTCCTGGTTGTGGATGATGATAGGACATGCTGTGAAAGTACAGTTGCAACATTAAAGGAAATCGGTATTATGGGTGAATGGGTTCTCTCTGGCAGGGAAGCGGTTGAGCGCTGTTATGCACGGCATGAGTTGAAAGATGATTACTTTGCTGTTATTTTAGACTGGAAGATGCCGGAGATGGATGGCATAGAAACAGCCAGACAGATCCGGAAGCGGATAGGAAAAGAGATCCCCATCATTGTACTGACATCCTATGAATTCAGCGAAATTGAAGAAGAAGCAAAGGCTGCAGGTGTAGATGCTTTTATTGCAAAACCGCTGTTCCGTTCCCGGCTGACGGCAACATTGCGGCAGTTTACTTCAGACAGAAAAGAAATAACAGCAAGAAATTATCTGGAGGAGCTGTCGGAAGCAGATTACACAGGAAAAAGGATTCTGCTGGTTGAGGATAATGAGCTGAACAGAGAAATTGGTGTTGAAATTCTGCAGATGACAGGGGCAGAAGTGGAAACAGCGGAAAATGGAAAAATTGCAGTTGAAAAAGTGGAAGCTTCTCCAAAAGGTTTGTATGATCTTATTTTTATGGATATTCAAATGCCTGTCATGAATGGTTATGAGGCAACCGCAGCAATCAGGAGCCTTCCTGGTGAACGGGGAAAGCTGCCGATTATTGCCATGACTGCCAATGCTTTTGCAGAAGATGTACAGCTGGCCAAAAATACAGGCATGAATGGACATATCGCGAAACCGCTGGATATGAATAAGCTGAATGATGTTCTGGAAAGCTGGCTGTAACTGATTTTCATGTGATCACAAAGTATATTACTAGGAACAGAGTGAACAGTAACAGTAACTCAGGTTATGCTGCATAAATCCTCAAATACTCCTTGCAATAAAAAAATACAGCAATTATAATATAAATACAAAAGCCGGATGCGGAGGCTGACTTCTGAAAACAAAGAAAGGAAGTATAAAATGGCGAAAATTTTAATCAGTCCGTCCAAATATTTACAGGGTGCGGGAGAAATGAAGAATCTTGGAACTTATGCTGCAAAGAGCGGAAAAAAAGCGTTGGTTCTGATCAGTAAAGGCGGATATAAAAGAATCGGTAAAACGATCGAAGAGAGCTTTGCTGAGAGTACCTGTGAGGTGGTTTTTGATTATTTTAACGGAGAATGCTGTAACAGTGAGATTGATCGTCTGGTAAAGATCGTAAAAGATGAGCAGTGTGATCTTACCATTGGTATTGGTGGAGGAAAGATCTTTGATACAGCGAAGGCAGTTGCATACTATGCGGGAACACCGGTATTTATCTGTCCGACGATCGCATCTACAGATGCCCCTTGCAGTGCTTTGTCTGTTATTTATACAGAAGAAGGAGTTTTTGAAAAATATCTGTTTCTTCCGGCGAATCCGAATCTTGTTCTGATGGATACAGATATCATCACCAAATCGCCGGTTCGTCTTACTGTGGCTGGTATGGGAGATGCACTGGCAACATATTTTGAGGCAAGGGCATGCAAGAGAAGCGGAGCAACTTCCTGTGCAGGAGGTAAGACAACAGAGGCTGCCATGGCACTGGCTGAACTTTGCTTTAATACCTTGATGGATGAGGGCGTAAAAGCTAAGATAGCTCTGGAAGCAGGCGTATGCACACCGGCAGTTGAGAAAGTGATTGAGGCTAATACACTTCTTTCTGGAATTGGTTTTGAAAGTGCAGGACTTGCAGGTGCACATGCGATCCATAACGGATTTACTGTACTGGAAGAATGCCATCATATGTATCATGGAGAAAAAGTTGCATTCGGAACCATCACACAGCTGGTACTGGAGAATATTCCCCAGGAAGATCTGGAAGAGATCATCTTATGGTGCATTGAAGTAGGACTTCCTGTTACTCTGGCAGAGCTTGGAGCTGGGAAGGTAACTGATGAGCAGCTTATGGAAGTTGCCACAACTGCATGTGCGGAGAATGATACACTTCACAACATGCCATTTGAAGTTACACCGGAAACTGTATTTGCAGCAATCAAAGCGGCAGATGCATATGGAAGATATTACCTGGATGAGGAATAAACAGATAAAAAGTAAATAGCTGATATAAAAATTGCAATCTGCAGAAACAAGAGTTATCAAGTATTGTTATCCTGCAGGTTGCTTTTTTTTATGTATGGCTGTAATATAACAGAAAGATCAGTAAATATTGGAACAGAAAACATACGGAGGAATATTTGTGGCAAAAAAACGAAAACCCAAAATGGAGCTTCGATATTATAAGATGCCGGAGGGGAGCCCCATCCTTGCATTGCTTGGACAGAAGTGGGTCCAGAATTATGGGAACGATATCGATTATCTCCATTTTCATAATTATCTGGAAATCGGATTCTGCTATGAAGGACAGGGATTTATGATACTTGGAGAGGATAAGGTACAGTTTCATGACCGGGATTTTACGGTGATCCCATCCAATTATCCACATACCACAAACAGTGATATTGGAACTATCAGCCGCTGGGAGTATCTTTTTATTGATGTAGAAGGATTCCTGGATAAATTTATTAATAATTCGGTAAAAAAAGAAAAAATCGTTCAGCGGATCAACTCCAGATCACTTTTTCTGAATGAAAAAGAAAACCGATCCATGGCAGGTAAGATCCTTAAGATCCTGGATATCATGCGGGATGGAGAGGAATTTTATCTGGAAGAAGCTAAGGGAGTTTTGGCATCGCTTCTTGTGGAAATCGCAAGGATAAACCGGGATTCAGGCGAAGAACGTTGCAGCGAAGGCAGAGGAAAAGTCATGGATATGATCTCCAGGTTCCAGGATTATATTTCTGATCATTACATGGAGGATCTTCGTATTGACGAACTGGCAGAATACTGTCATATCAGTGAAACTCATTTGCGCCGGATATTTACGACTTATATGAAGATGAGCCCGCTGGAATACATCAATACGATCCGTATCCAGGCGGCCTGTGATTATCTGAAAAAAACAGATCAGCCAATTGCAGATATAGCACATAAGTGTGGTTTTACCACCAATTCCACATTTAACCGGAATTTTCGTCAGGTTACGGGAATGACACCTCTGGAGTGGAGAAAACGTCCGGAGAACTATGAACAGCAGCTTCTTAAGTTTGACATCCATTCAGAGGAAGGCTGGTAAAACAACAAAACCAGATCTGTGGATCTGTCACGACAGAATAGAAATATCAGACTGTATGCGGATCGGGCAGATAGAAAGAGGTAAGAAATGTACGATTACAGGATTGTGGAGCAGGTCTCCAGAAAAAAGAAACATATGTCAGGAGCTCTCAGAAAAGTAATGGTGATCTTTGCGGCAATTTTTGTACTGATGGGTATCACGATCTCTCAGGCATTCATGCTTCCGGGATTTCTTCTGGCGCTGCTTTACTTTGCTTATGACATATTCAGCCAGAGAGACTATGAATATATCATGGAAAACGGACAACTGACCATAGATGTAATCTATGGCAAAAAATATCGTAAAACAGCTCACGTGCTGAATCTTGAGGAGATGGAAGTGACTGCACCTCACTATCATGAAAAGGTGGCAAAATATAAAAAGAATGCCGGAACGGAGAAACTGAAAAAATACGATTATACCTCTTATGAAGATGATGTGCCTTACTATACCATGATCATTCAGGAAGATGGACGTAAAATAAAACTTCTTCTGGATCTGACAGAGGAAATGCTGCATACGATGAAAACGCAGTTTCCTGAAAGGGTTTATTTTGCATAATATACAGAAATGTTTGTGAAATATATATAAAAAACAATATGAAATTTTATGAAATAGAAACAAAAGCCTTCTTTTTTGACAAAAAATGTTCGCATAATGTCAAAAAAGAAGGCTTTTTTTGAAATTTTGATGAACGTAAAAAGAGAAAATCCTCAAAGTGCATATTTTTTGTAAAAATATAGCTGGATAATAGTGCACGATTAATAAAATGGTTGAAATTGCACATTATATGAACAATTCTGCAAACTATAGAGGAAATGCGGATGCTATAATCTATTCATAAGCAAACGGGAAATGCTTAATAAAGGAGGAAAAGTAAATGAAGAAAAAATTACTCGCAGTATTAATGACAGGTATCATGGCAATGTCTTTTGCTGCAACTACTACAGCAGTATATGCAAAAGGTGATGACGATAACACCCTGACTGTATGGGCATGGGATCAGAACTTCAACATCAAGGCTATGAATATTGCAGGTGAGCAGTATGCAAAGGATCACGAAGGATTCAAGGTTGATGTAGTTGAGACATCTTCTGATGACTGCCAGACCAAACTTACAACAGCAGCAAACGCCGGAGATTACAGCACACTTCCGGACATCGTTCTGATGCAGGACAACAGCTATCAGAAATATCTGAAGAGCTATCCGGACGCTTTCACAGATCTCAAAGATATGGATATCAACTGGGATGATTTCGGAAAACTGAAACAGTCCTACTCCATGGTAGATGACACACATTACGGAGTTCCGTTTGATAACGGTGCAACAATTGCCTGCTATCGTACAGATATCCTGGAAGAAGCAGGATATACCATTGATGATCTTACAGATATCACATGGAGCAAATTCATGGAGATCGGAAAAGACGTTCACGAAAAAACAGGTAAATATCTCCTTACAAGTGAAGCAACAGGTGGCGATACTCTGATGATGATGATCCAGTCCTGTGGAGCAAACTTCGTAAATGATGACGGAGAGGCTTATATCGTTGGCAACGATGTAGCAGAGAAATGCGTAGATCTTTATGTGGATCTTGTAAAGAACAATGTTGTTAAATTAGTAAATAACTGGGATGAGTACATCTCCACGATCACAGGCGGAGAGGCTGCCGGTATCGTTAACGGTAACTGGATCACAGCTACACTGATGGGAACAGAGGATCAGAAGGGTCTGTGGCAGATCACAACAATGCCGAAAGTTGACGGCGTTGATACAGCTACAAACTATGCAAACAATGGCGGATCTTCCTGGTACATTACATCCAACTGCAAGAATGTAGAGCTTGCTGAGGACTTCCTTGCAAGCACATTTGGTTCCAGCACAGACTTCTATGATGCAATCCTTCCGGAAACAGGTGCAATTTCCTGCTACCTGCCGGCTGGTGAGTCTGAGGTTTACAATGAGCCAAGCGAGTTCTTCAATAACCAGCCGATCTTCTCAACAATTGTAGAGTACTCTTCACACATTCCGGAATTTACAAAAACTCCGTACCACTATGAGGCAAGAGAGTGCATCAACACAGCTGTTGTCAATATCGTAAACGGCGCAGATAAAGAATCTGCACTTCAGGAAGCACAGGATACACTGGCATTCAAGATGACAGAGTAAAGCTGAAATATTAATGAAATACAGAGCAGGGGACTGCATGCAGTCCCTTGTCTTATGTAAAGGTTTAGATGTTTGAAAGGAGGAGTTCCTGTGAATTCCAAAAAAAGTGGCATGTCTCTGGTAGCGAAACAAAGAGCGGCCGGCTGGATCTTTCTGGCACCGGCAACTATTATGATCGCTGTTATGAGTTTTTATCCGATGATCCGCGCATTTATCATTTCTTTACAGACAGGTGCCGGAGCAAACATGAGGTTTGCGGATCCGATCTTCAGTAACTATAAACGTATCATGATGGATAAGGTATTCCAGCAGTCCATCGTCAATACTTTCCTGTATCTTATTATTCAGGTACCGATCATGCTGGTCCTTGCGATCCTGCTTGCACAGCTTCTGAATAACAAGGATCTGAAATTTAAAGGCTTTTTCCGTACATGTGTATTTCTTCCATGTGCAACATCTCTTGTATCTTATTCTCTGATCTTCCGTTCTATGTTTGCAACAGACGGTTTGATCAACAGCATCCTGATCAAACTTGGAATTTTAACAACTGGCTATAACTTCCTGGGTAACTCCACAAGTGCAAAGATCGTGATCATCATCGCACTGATCTGGAGATGGACAGGATATAACATGGTGTTCTATCTGGCAGGTCTTCAGAATATTGAATATTCTGTATACGAGGCAGCAAAGATCGATGGTGCCAATGGCTGGAAGACCTTCTGGAAAATTACCGTACCACTTCTGAAAC
>ENA-ORRA01002263-ORRA01002263.1-human-gut-metagenome-genome-assembly--contig:-NODE-2263-length-10824-cov-6.998514_pt1 | contig 10824 bp, 7 predicted proteins | sample MGYA00242169_ERZ509122 | MGnify/ENA primary metagenome ERZ509122 (study PRJEB26280, sample SAMEA2338650) | human gut metagenome | biome: human gut; feature: human-associated habitat; material: faeces...
CTCACGTACGGTTCTGAGGGGGGAAGAGGGCAGTAATGCCCTTGACCTACCCGATCGGCCTTCCGACCTCGCGCAGCGCGACGGGCGTGCCGTGCGCAAAGGCAACGAGATCGCCAAGATGTTCGCGGACGACAAGGTGGACGTGATTATCTACGCGGTGGAGAAGTCGCTCGACAGCTACAAGTTCAACCTGCTGCACTGTAAGCAGACCTTCATCTCACAGCTCAAAAGCGGTGCGATGGGTGCGCGAACCATCGACGAGGGTGCGATGGACGAGAAGTCGGGCATGAACTTCTCGGAGTACATGGCTATTTTGTCCGGCAATACGGACTTGCTCGACAAGGCACGGTTGGAGAAGAAGGTGGCGGCGTTGGAAAGCGAACGCAAATCGTTCCAAAAGGCCAAAATCGGCTCCGCGTGGAAATTGGAGGAGTACACCAAGACGCTTGCCCACAACAAAGATTGTATCGTCAAAATGTCGGCAGACTACGAGACGTTCCTCGCGCGGGTGCAGACCGACAAGGAGGGAGGTAAGCTCAACGCCCTGCGGATCGACGGGTTGGATGCCACCGACCATAAGGGTCTCGGCACGCGCTTACAGGAGATCGCCAAGAACGCTACGACAGGTGGCGAGTACATGCGTATCGGCGAGCTATACGGCTTCCCGACTCTCGTCAAGACTGAATCGTCCCTGAAAGACGGTAAGGAGGTCAAGCAGAACCGTTTCTTCGTGGAAGGGGCGTTCAAGTACACCTATAACAACGGACAGATAGCGATGGCCGACACCAAAGCGGCGTCGATGAATTTCATCAATGCGTTGGAGCGCATACCCAAGCTCGTGGAGCAATACCGCGAGAAGAACGTCGAATACGAGCGGGATATTCCTATTTTGCAGCAGACCGTCGGCGGTGTGTGGAAGAAAGAGGACGAGTTGAAGCAGTTGAAATCCGAAGTCGCGGCATTGGAGCGCAAGATTCAGTTGGAGCTGGCTCCACCCAAGCCCGAAGCCGTGCAGGAACAGGCACAAAGGGACGGCAGAACGGTACAAAGCACGCCGGGTGTGCCGAGTGGCAGCGGGACGGAACGGATAGGCGGGGAATGCGCAACGGAGGCAGTTCCTCCGCCGTCCGGCAATCCCGACACCTCACGGTTTTCGCGTGAACACGTAGATATAGTAAGGCAGAAGCTCGCAGGGGCAAATATGCAAGACAAAGGGCTCAAACTATAAAAGGAAGTCGGAAAGAACAGAAAAACAGGCTGGGCATAACAACATATCCGGCCTGTTTTTTTCATAATAAAAACTTTTGATTAACAGTATTTACTTGTTTATTCGCATATCAGAATCGAAACTGTAGTTTCGCTTGCCCTCTATAACCCTGGCTTGCAGGAATAGCGCCCTGAAGCGGTCGAAGGTGTTTCGCGCGACACCGTACCTCCCGCATATCATGGCGATCGTCCGCCCGTCATTTAACAAGCCGGCTATTTCTTCTCCCGCGTCTATCAGACGTTGGAGCTTGGTATAGCTTCCCCTCCTGCGCCCGAGTATGACGCCTTGATCCCGTCGTGCCGCCAGGGCCTCTTTGGTGCGGGCGGATATGAGGTTGCGCTCGATCTCGGCCACCAGGCCGAACGCGAAGCATAACACCTTGCTGTTAATGGTATCGTCAAAAGAATAGCGATCCTTGGTACTGTACAGGAACACGCCTTTTTCGAGCAATTCCCCCACGATCGTCATAATATCGGTAAGCGTGCGGCTTAACCTGGAAAGTTCGGTCACGATCAACGTGTCCCCGGCCTGCAAGCGTTTTACCGTTTGGCCGAGTTTCCGGTCTCGTCTTTTCTTGCTGCCGCTCACGACTTCCGTGATCCAGCAATCCACCACCATGTTTTTACTATCGGCAAACTTGGTGATCTCGTGTCGTTGGTTGGTCAGCGTTTGCCTTCCCGTGCTGACCCTTAAATAAGCTACTACCATAGTCGGAAAATTAAAAAAGCGCAAAGATGCTTTTTCTCCGACAATCAAAGGACGAACCGGAGGATAGATACACGATAAATCCTTCGTTTTGCGGGGCAAAAGTACACTATTTTTTTTATATGGAAAAATATTTCATGTAAAAGATTGAACAATAGCATATTGCGACATTAGCAGCGACTTTTAACCTATTATTAATCAACAAGATAATGATTCCACTAAAAAACGAAGGATAAAAAGTGAATCGCTCCGGTTCTGTTTGTTCTGTTCTTTCGTTTTTCAGGTGTTTGTAACAAAAGTGTGGACGGGGATAACCTGTGCCTGTACAGGTGTATCCCCCAGAATTATAAAATTTTTAATTGCATGAGAAACAAATTACTTTTCTTACCATTTTTCTTGCTATTGGCTGCCGGGCCGTCGATGGCCCGGGAGTCAATACCGCGTGATACGATTGGCGTCAAGGTATATTTCCGCCAGGGTCATGCGAGTTTGGATTCCTTGTTCCAGGGCAACGGTTCCCGCCTGGACTCGTTTTCCCGCCGTCTGGTCTCGTTTCGGGGTGATACCGCCTTCCAGATTCGATCGGTTCGCGTCGTTTCCGGGGCTTCCCCGGAGGGTTCCTCCAAAATCAACAGGAGTTTGTCGGAACGCCGTGCCGCGGCCATCCGCTCCTATCTCGAAAAGCGGGTTTCCCTGGAGGGTCACGCCTTTGAGGTCGAATCTCCCGGCGTGGACTGGGAAGGACTTGCCGGTCTGGTCGAATCCTCCGATATGTCCTGCCGGGACGAAGTGCTGGAGATACTGTATCATACTCCCGAATTCGTGATCCGTGAGGGCAAGATCGTGGATAGCCGCCAGCGTCAGTTGGGCATGCTGCACGGCGGCGAGCCGTGGCGTTACATGGAAGAGCGCTTCTTTCCGGAATTGCGCGCCTCGGGAGTGCTCGTCATCGTTGAAACCGAGCGGGAGGATACTTCCACCCCCGAACCGGTCGCTCCACCGCGCGATACCGTTGTCGTCGAGCATCGGGACACGGTGGAGGTCATCCGACGCGACACGATGGACGTACCTTGCCCCGTTGCCCCGGCCCGCAAACCTTTCTACATGGCGCTGAAAACCAACATATTGTACGACGTGGCCCTGGTGCCCAATATCGGCGCGGAGTTCTACCTGGGTCGCGGCTGGTCGCTGGGCGGTAATTGGATGTACGCCTGGTGGAACAGCAACAAGCGTCATAATTACTGGCGCCTCTACGGCGGGGAGCTGGAGATCCGCAAATACTTCGGCCGTCGCGCGGCAGAAAAACCGCTTACCGGGCATCACCTCGGAGTCTACGGGCAGCTGTTCACGTACGACTTCGAGCTCGGGGGTACGGGTTACATGGGCGGCAAGCCGGGCGGCACGCTCTGGGAGAAGATGAACTACGCCGTGGGCCTGGAATACGGCTACTCGCTGCCCGTCGCCCGTCGCCTGAACCTGGATTTCGTCATCGGCTTGGGCTACTGGGGCGGCGAATACCATAAATACGACCCCGTCGACGATCATTATGTCTGGAAAGAGACCAGGCAGCGCCACTGGTTCGGGCCCACGAAAGCGGAAATCTCCCTCGTGTGGCTGATCGGCCGGGGTAATTACAACGAAAAGAAAGGAGGCAAGCGATGAAAAAGATATTCCATACGGTGACAATGGCGGCACTCCTTGTCGCCGCGACATCCTGCGAGCACAAGGATCTGTGCTACGACCACGCGCACGCGGTGGAGGTGGAGGTGGTCTTCGATTGGCGTAACGCTCCCGACGCTGCCCCCGCTTCCATGTCGCTCTACCTGTTCCCGGGTGACGGCGAGGCGTTGCGTTATGATTTCACGGGTCGTGACGGCGGTACCATCCGCGTTCCGGTCGGAAAGTACGAGGCGCTGTGCCTGAACTCCGACACCGAAAATATCGGTTACCGGAACACGGAACACAAGGGCACTTTCGAGGTGACGACCCAAACGAGCCCGCTGCTGGGTGGCCTTTCCGCCCTGGGCGTGCGCTCCGAGGGTGCCCCGAGGGCTGAAGACGAGCGCGTCGCGCTGTCCCCGGATATGCTTTGGAGCGACCACGCGGAAAGCATCGAGCTGAAACATGTCCCGGTTCGGCAAAGGATCACGCTTTACCCGGAACAGTCGGTTTGCAGGTACACGGTAGAGATCCGCAACGCCGAGAACCTGAAATATGTCTTTGGTGTAAGCGGTTCGATCTCGGGCCTCGCGGGAGGCCTGTTACCCGGCACTGGGCCGGATGCTCTCACGGGGGAGTGTGTCACGATCCCGTTCGACGCTGCTGTCGGCGAGGGTGCAAACGGGGAAAAGAGTGTCGTCACGGGCGCTCTGCTCACCTTCGGCCACTCCCTCGCGGTGGATAAGGCGCACCTGCTGACCGTTTACGCCGTCCTCTCCGACGGAAGCAAATGGTATTACACCTACGACGTGACGGGGCAGATCCATTCGGCGCCGGATCCCCGCGACGTGCATATCGTGCTGGACGGGCTTCCGTTGCCCAAACCGATCGTCAATGGCGGCGGTTTCCAGCCCGAGGTGGAGCCGTGGAAGCCCGTGGAGATAGATATAGAAATGTGATGATCTTCCATATTTATGGACAGAGAGATGTCATATCATTTATTGTTTAACCCTTTTATATTTTTTTAAAATGAAACAGAAACTATTTTTCATGGCCCTGGCCTCCCTGACCATGGCATCGTGCTCACAGGATGAGACCACAGACATCAACAGGGGCAACGCGATCGACTTCCGCGCCGCGTTGGGAACCCGCGCCGTTGAAACGACGACGGCCAATCTCGACAAGATCGTCGTGACGGCCATCGACAAGAACGACGCCAACTACTTCACCGACGCGGAGTTCACGAAGAACGATGCTTTCTTCACCTCTACTCCCGTCTATTACTGGCCGAGTGACGGCAGCGACCTCTCGTTCTACGCTTACTCTCCTTCGGCTGCAGATCTGGGCGCTGCCGTGACGATCAACTCGACGACCAAGACGCTCGCCGATTTCTCGCCGAAAGCAACTATCGGGGAGCAGAAGGACTTCGTGACCGCCAACGCCACGGGGAACAAAACCAACGAGTCGACCGGTGTCGCCCTGACCTTCAAACACCAGCTTTCCCAGGTCGAGATCAAGGCCAAGAACGGTAACGAGGGATACGTTTACAAGGTGACCGGCGTGCGTGTCGGGCAGCCCGTTTCGAAGGGAACGTTCGATTTCGGTACTTCCGTCTGGACGATCACGCAGGACAAGACAAACTATCTGGCCGAGTATGATCAGGCAATCACCCTTGGAGCCGACGCGCAGGGCCTTATGGGCGATGGAGGCAACGCCATGTTACTTCCGCAGCAGCTCGTTGCCTGGACTCCCGATACGGACAAGCCCAACGCGAACAAGGGCGCTTACCTTGCCGTGAAGGTGAATATCACGACCAAGGACGGTGCACGCGTCTATCCGGCGACCGCTACCGGGGAATACGACTGGGCAGCGGTGGCGATCAACACGCACTGGGAAGCCGGTAAGAAGTACATCTACACGCTCGACTTCTCGGAAGGTGCCGGCAAGGTGGATCCCGAGAAGCCCGCTCCCACTGATCCGACAGATCCGGATAATCCCAACGTAGATCCGTTCAAGCCGGGCGAGGATATCCTGGGCAGCCCCATCAAGTTCACCGTGGAGGTTAGCGAGTGGAAAGATGCCGGTACGCAGGATATAACCATGTAACAAACCCTCCGGCCGCGCGACGGCCGGACAAACAGGCCGGAAGGGGTTGAACCGGGTAAACGTGTGGTATGTGACGAGGGATATGTGCGACACATTTCGGGGGGAAGAGCCTCGAGAGGGGCTTTCCCTGTCCCCTTCCGGTCACTAAAGGCAATTTCGCCTGAATAAAAAAACAGAATATAAAAAACAAGGGCCATGAACAAGCAGGAGCTGATAAAAGCGGTAGCCGCCGCGGGCGGGTTGCGCGTCGTGGATGCCTTGAAAGCCATGAGCGCTTTCGAGAATATTTTGGAGGAGTGTATGGCGCGGGGGGAAATACTCTCGTGGTCTGGCGTGGGATCCTTCTGCGTGCGGGAACGCAAGGCTCGCCCGGGACGCAACCCGTTCACGGGGCAGGGGATGCGGATTCCGGCCCGTAAGGTCGTGAAATTTTCCCCGGGAAAGTCCTTGCGCGAGGCTGTCATGAAGAGATGAATCAACCTGAGGTGGGCTCTTGCTTCATCCGGGTGCATCAAGCCTCCCGGGGAGGCCGGGTCAGTTGTAGCGATAACGAAACATGATATAAATAACTAAAAGACATGAATATGGATATAAAAAAGAATTTGTATCGGGGGTTCCGGAATCGGGGTCTTCCGGTATTGCTGTCGGTTCTCCTGTTCGCCTCGTGTCAGGACGACCTGCAAACGAGTGTGTACACGGGGCCCGGCATCCACTTCTCGGTATCCGGAGATAGGGAATGGCGTACCACGCGGGCAGCGGGTAGCCCGGCAGAAGAGACGCCCCCGAGGGATTCCCTCCTGGGGGTGCTGCCCCTGCAGGCCGCGGACGGCGGAGAGGGCTTGTTCCTGCACGCAATGATTTCCGACGGGATCGAAGCGACAGGCGCGAATGGGCAGACTGACGAACCGCAGACCCGCGGCTCACTAATCGTCGGAGCGGACAACTTTCACGATTCGTTCGGCGTGATGGCTTCCGTGTATACGGGTTCCTGGGACGAGGATGCCTGCCTGCCCGATTACATGTACAATGTCGAGGTGACCAAAGCATCGTCCTGGACGACATCCTATTACTGGCCCGGTGCTGGTCAGAACATCCGTTTCTTCGCATACGCACCCTATAAGTTGGAACTGACCGCCTCGGAGGAGTCGGAACTGGTTGTTTCAGGAAAGACGCAAGCCGGTACCCCGTCGCTTACCCATATGGTCAGCGATAAGGTTTCTTTACAGAAAGACCTGCTGGTCGCTGTCAGCGACGAGATCTCCGGCAACAGCTCCTCGACTGTGCCGCTGACTTTCAAGCATGTCCTTACTGCCGTGCGATTCGTCACGGGTGAGGATATGCTGCCCGGCAATGTTCTTGAGGTCAGGCTTAATGACGTTTACAGAAAAGCCACGCTGAGAATGGGTTCCGATGCGTGGGAGGAACACCAGAAGAAGTTCAATTTCTCTATGGGCACTAATCTGCCCTTGGACGGTTCGGAAAACCAGGAGATTACGGACGAGAAATGGTGGTTCATGATGATTCCGCAGACACTCCCGGAGGGTGCCGAGATAGAGGTGATATACGCCGATAAACTGACCGGAATGAAACGGACACTGACCGCTTCCATAGCGGGTACCGAGTGGCCGATGGGCAAAACCGTCACGTACCGCATTTCGACGTCAAGCATCTCCGTGCTCCCGACCTTCGAGGTAACTGATCCCGAGGATTTTACCTATAAAGGGGGCAATGCACAGTATTCGGTGACCAGCTATGCCACCGTTTCCCGTGCGGGAGATCCGACGAAGACCGTACCCATGGCGTGGAGCGCCGAGTTCGTCGAGGACGACGGCAAAGGGGGGTACAACGTGATCGACCGTCCCGACTGGGTTCAGGCCTTCAACGAAAGAGGTGGCGGCGGCACGGAGGCTTCCAGCCAAAATGTCTTGATCTCGGCCCAGCAGGGCATTATCTCCAACCCTCACAACGACGTGTTACGGAAGACAGTTCCCGTGAGCGGTACCTACGACCTCTCGACCAAGGGCGGCACAACATCGGTCAACTCGGCCAACTTCTACGTCATCAATGCCTCGGGTACCTACTCCCTGCCGTTAGTTTATGGCAACGCCGTCAAGAACGGGGCGGCCAACACCTCGGCCTACACCTCTAAAGCCACAGGGGGGCAGGTGCTGAAGACCTTCGTAAACCATCTCGATGCGGCTATCACCGATCCCTATATCTACAACAACGCGAACTGCACGCCCGCCAATGCCACGTTGGTATGGCAGGAGCCGGGACTGGTGACGAATGTCCGACTTTCATCCGACAAGCACAGTCTGACCTTCGACGTGCCGCAGGCATCGATCAAACAGGGCAACGCCATCGTCGCTGTACGTGACGCTGCCAATACTATCATGTGGAGCTGGCACATCTGGGTAACAGACTTCGTACCCGGACTCGAACCAACGGTTGAGGAGATCTACGATCCCACAAAGGTGCAGCGCGACAAGGTCGTGACCAATCATGAAGGGAAGAAGACAACTGTAATGGGACTGAACATCGGCTGGTGTTACGGGGATATCATAGACTACGAACCCCGTAGCGTGAAGGTGCGTTTCACGCAGGCGGAAACAGGAGTCACACGGGTCATAACGTTTACCCAAAAAAGCGCGAAGGTGACAGAGGATGCCACTTGTACATTGTTTCAGCATGGACGCAGGGACCCGATGCCAGGTGGTACCCGCCATGGCGAGAAAACCGTTTATTCCGAGAGCGGCTATGAGTTCAACCCGTCAGGAAATGGCTGGATCTCTATTGGTAAAGCTATCCAAACCCCCCATATATTCTATAATTTCAACAATATGCATCTCCGCCGTTGGAACTCCACGTATTATCTTAATCTCTGGAGCGCCGACAACGCAACGATGGTCTACAACAACAATCCGGTCGTCAAAACTATTTACGATCCCTGTCCCGTCGGCTATTGCATGCCAAGCCAGACAGACTTCACGGGCTTTACGTCGACGGGATCTCCTATAACCGGGGAGCATTTCGGTTCCCGGTTTAATTCGCCATATACCTCAAAGGATGAGTTTACTGATAACATAGGCTGGGTGTTCTATTGCAACAAGATGACGGCGGAGGGCGTTTACGACACCTCGGGCGGTACAATCTTCTTTCCAGCCACGGGCGTTCGCAACAAGATTCCGAGCCAACTCTCCGATTTCGGCATTATGGCCGGATATTGGTACGCCCCCCCAACTTCATATCAAGAGGCACGTTCCCTGAGATTGCTCGAAACGACTGTCGACCCCGTATTCGGACACTACCTTTTCTGGGGATTTCCGATACGTCCGGTACGGGAGGAATAAGCATACTAAAAAAAACAGGAAGAAGTTGATAACGATGACCATTCATGCAACGGGTCACACGGTTTCTACCTGGTGAACGGAGTACAGGCGGCGGATAACACTCGCCCGCCGCTTTCAACTACAACGGTTCTGAATTACTTGAAACGGGAAAGGCATGACGATCCAAACTAAGATACATTGCGGACATTTCATACCAGTGGCGGTCATAGGAAGCATGGCCGCCATTCTGTTGCACGAACAGAACCGGGCAAGAGGGATAGAGGCCGAAGCCATCGTGATAGACGGTATTTGCCGGAACGTTACTCCCGCCACCGGCAGATCGCGGAACTCGCCACGCGAGGAAAATTCGTACTCGACGGGAACGGCGAGGACTGTTGTACTTATCGCCTCGGACGCTTCGACACAGAGAATCAGCAGCAAGCACCCTGTCAGGTATGCGACTGTTTTATGCGCCCTGATCCGACCAGCACGTTGCAGACGCTACTGGCAGCGAAGGAAACGCGCCTATCCCGTACCGTGCGCGACAGGCAGCAACAAAATACCTCGCAGATAGCCGATACCGTCTTCAAGGGTCGGAAGATGTTCGCCCTGCAAGAAATAAATCCCCTCCGGGCCTTGTTCGACAGGCGCGGAGTAACAGATTTATTTACTTATTTAAAGACGAACATTTATGATACATCCTATTACGACGGATCGTTTGGTAGAATCCGCCATCAAAGTTGTCTCGGAAGATTTGCTCCGGGATTTCGACGACATGCTCCGTTCTTTCTGTGACGGGGAGAATTGCCGAAAAACAGTTTTTCGCATCTTACGCTATGTGCGCATCCGCCTGCACGTGTTATGCGAATCCGTCCCGCAAGATGATATGCCGGAAAACCGTACCCGAATTCGCTTCCTGCATATCGTGATCGGGTATATCGATACCGAACTGGAGATATTGAACCATTACGGCGATACGTGCCCTGCGAGCAACCGGCGTTGGACGGGAGCGACCGTTGAGCTGATCGAGTTGATATACGCCTTGCACGAGATGAAGCGTATCGACGACGGAGAAACGGCCATGAACGAACTGGCCGGATTTCTCGGAGGGATATTCGGCATGCAAATAGATGCAAAGAGCCTTTACAACGCTTATGCAGACATCAAGCGACGCAAGGGAGAGAGCCGCACCTATTTCCTCGACAAGATGCGCGAGCGTCTGAATCTGCGGATGCAGCGGGATGACGCGAAAGAGAATGCCAGACGATAAGTCTGTGAATAAACGGAAGGAGTATCCATATCCTTCCGTTTATTTTTCTACCTTTGCATATAAATCATTCGTTGCCAATGAAAAAAGAGAATACTGTCAAGCTATATAATCCCGATTTTGTTCTGGAGATCAAACAAATCGTAGCCCAAGCCCGTCAAAAGGCATACGCCGCCATCAACTCGGCAATGGTCGATGCCTACTGGCAGATGGGCAAGCGTATCGTGGAGCAGGAACAGCTCGGTAAAGAACGTGCCGACTACGGTGCGCAGCTATTGAAATCGCTCTCGAAAGAGCTTACGGCGGAGTTCGGCAAAGGGTTTTCCGTAGGCTCACTTTATTATTATCGTCAATTCTACCTGACATTTCCTGAAATATTCGCTACACCGTGGCGAATATTGACGTGGTCTCACTATAAGCGTTTAATGCAGGTTTCCAATACCAATGCTCGTGCATGGTATCTGAAGGAGGCTGCCGAGCAGATGTGGAGC
>ENA-ORRA01002264-ORRA01002264.1-human-gut-metagenome-genome-assembly--contig:-NODE-2264-length-10811-cov-2.292395_pt1 | contig 10811 bp, 8 predicted proteins | sample MGYA00242169_ERZ509122 | MGnify/ENA primary metagenome ERZ509122 (study PRJEB26280, sample SAMEA2338650) | human gut metagenome | biome: human gut; feature: human-associated habitat; material: faeces...
TGCAGTCTATCATTTCTCCCTCGATGTTCGATTGAAAATAGTCGATCTCCACGTCAACGTATCTTTTGCGAAGATCAGCCAAGTAATCTTCAAATGTAACGCTTCCGTAAATGGAAGGTTCACGCTTACCCAACAGATTAATATTCGGGCCATTAATAATTTGTATCTTCATCGCGCAATCCTGTTTTTTTATACCTTTGTATCTGAAAGAATGTGCAAAGGTAGAAAAAAGAAATGGAAATCAACGAAAAAAAGCATAAGAAGGAACAACAAGAGCTGATAATCAGGAAGTATCAGCAGTATCTCAAACTCGAAAAGTCCTTATCTCTTAATACTCTGGATGCCTATCTGACGGATCTGGACAAACTGATGAGCTTTCTGACATTGGAAGGGATTTACGTATTGGACGTATGCCTGTCCGATCTTCAACGTTTTGCGGCCGGATTACATGACATCGGCATTCATCCCCGTTCACAAGCCCGCATCTTATCAGGAATCAAATCATTTTTCCGTTTCCTCATCCTCGAAAACTATCTGGAAGCAGATCCCAGTGAACTATTAGAAGGCCCTAAAATAGGTTTCAAACTTCCCGAAGTACTGACTGTGGAGGAAATTGACCGGGTTATCTCCGCCGTCGACCGCAGCAAAGCTGAAGGACAGCGAAACAGAGCTATTTTAGAAACACTATACAGCTGCGGACTTCGGGTATCAGAACTTATCACCCTTAAACTATCCGACCTCTATTTTGATGAAGGCTTTATCAAAGTAGAAGGAAAAGGAAGCAAACAACGACTCGTACCAATCTCCCCCCGGGCTATTAATGAAATAAAGCTTTACATCACAGACCGTAACCAGATTGAAGTGAAAAAAGGGCATGAGGATTTCGTTTTCGTCAGTCAGCGGAGAGGCAAAGGTCTTTCCCGGATTATGATCTTTCACATGATAAAAGAATTAGCACAAAAAGCGGGTATTACCAAAAACATCAGTCCGCACACTTTCCGGCACTCCTTTGCCACTCATTTACTGGAAGGTGGAGCCAATTTGAGAGCCATTCAATGTATGCTCGGACATGAATCCATTGCGACAACGGAAATCTATACCCACATCGACCGCAATATGCTTCGTAGTGAGATTATCGAGCATCACCCACGAAATATCAAGTATAGGAAAGAAAAAGAGGAGTTATTTCATTAAATTATGATAAAATCGCCCCCTTATCTATATAATTATATTAAGAATTAATATCTTTGCGTTACTTTTTCTGTGTGAGCAGAAGGAGGTTGGCAAATAGACGATATTTCAATTACAAACATTTAATTTATACCTAAAATGACTAAGAAGTTGTACTTGCCTTTACTCATGGCAATTGTTGTTGCACTTTTCTCTTCGTGCAAGAAAATGGGTCCCCTGTCAGCGGACTACTTCACTGTTACTCCACAAGTGTTGGAAGCAGTAGGTGGTAAAGTTCCTGCTACCATTAATGGTAAATTCCCTGAAAAGTATTTCAAGAAAAAAGCTGTAGTAGAAGTTACTCCGGTTTTGAAATGGAATGGCGGTGAAGCTAAAGGACAAAGTGCTGTGTTCCAAGGAGAAAAAGTAGAAGGAAACGATCAGACTATCTCTTACAAAGTAGGTGGTAGCTATACGATGAAAACATCTTTCGACTATGTTCCTGAAATGGCAAAATCTGAACTGTGGCTTGAATTCAAAGCTAAAGTTGGTAAAAAGGAAGTCGTTATCCCCGCTGTGAAAGTAGCTGATGGTGTAATCTCTACTTCTGAATTGGTAAATAACACATTGGGCAGCGCTAACCCGGCTCTGGGCGAAGATGCTTTCCAACGTATCATCAAGGAAAAACACGATGCTAACATCATGTTCTTGATCCAACAGGCTAACATCCGTTCAAGCGAGTTGAAAACTGCTAAAGAATTCAACAAGGAAGTTGCTAACATAAACGAAGCTGCCAACAAGAAGATCAGCAACATTGAAGTTTCTGCTTATGCTTCTCCTGATGGTGGTGTAAGCCTGAATACAACTCTGGCAGAAAACCGCGAAAGCAACACCACCAAGATGTTGAACAAAGACTTGAAGAAAGCTAAGATCGACGCTCCGGTTGACGCTAAATATACTGCACAGGACTGGGAAGGTTTCCAGGAACTGGTTTCTAAATCTAACATCCAGGATAAAGAACTGATCCTTCGCGTATTATCTATGTATCAGGATCCTGCACAGAGAGAACAAGAAATCAAGAACATCTCTTCTGTATACAAGAACCTGGCTGACGATATCCTTCCTCAACTGCGTCGTTCTCGTTTGACTTTGAACTACGAGATCATCGGTAAGTCTGACGAAGAAATCACTAAGCTTGCTTCTTCTAATCCTTCTGAACTGAACATCGAAGAATTGCTGTATGCTGCTACACTGACTAACGATCCTGCAAAACAGGAAGCTATCTATACTCAGGCAACAAAACAGTTCCCTAACGATTACCGCGCATACAACAACCTTGGTAAGCTTGCTTATCAAGCTGGAAATGTTGACAAAGCTGAATCTTACCTGAAGAAAGCTGCCAGCGTAAACGCTGCTCCTGAAGTAAACATGAACTTAGGTTTGATCTCTTTGATCAAGGGTGACAAAGCTGCTGCTGAAGCTTACTTCGGTAAAGCTGCAGGTACAAAAGAACTTGGCGAATCTATGGGTAACCTGTACATCGCTCAAGGCCAGTACGAAAGAGCAGTTAACTCATTCGGTGACGCTAAGACTAACAGTGCTGCTTTGGCTCAGATCCTTGCTAAGGACTACAACAAAGCTAAAAACACACTGGCAGGCGTAGAAAAACCAGATGCTTACACAGACTACCTGATGGCAGTTCTAGGTGCTAGAACTAACAATTCTTCTATGGTAACCAGCAGCTTGAAGAGCGCTGTTGCTAAAGAACCTGCGTTGGCTAAGAAAGCTGCAACAGACTTGGAATTCTCTAAGTTCTTCACAAATGCAGACTTCATGAGCATCATCAAATAAGAGAATTACCACTCTATTTTAGATATTGAGAATTGCTCGTCATTACAAATGACGGGCAATTCTTTTTTTTATCTGTAAAAAACCGTACTTTCGCAGAAAAGAAATCAAAGCAATGAAAAAGAGTAGTATTTTAATCCTCATCATTATCTGTCTGGTCGGATGCAAGAAGGGCTCCAATGAGACAACCATCACCGGAGAGATCAAAGGACTCGGAACAGATACACTTTATTTGTACGGCATGGACGAACTGTACGACCGGATAGACACCATTTATGTAGAAAACGATAAGTTCTCCTACACTACCAGCGTAGATACGATCACTTCTGCCTATCTGTTACTCAAGAACCGGATTGAATATCCTGTCTTTCTTGATAAGGGTAACAAGATCAAAATAAAAGGAGATACGATCAATCTGAATTTCCTGACTATCAGTGGAAATATATACAATGAGGAGTTTACAGACTTCCAAAAAGCACTGGAAGATCCGGCTGATCCTTCAGAAAAAGCCGGCGAAGAAACAGTGGATAAAAGAATAACTGTAGAGAAAGCAAACACTGCCGAAGAAATGGCGGAAGAGTTCATACTGCAACATCACTCCTCCTATGTAAGCCTTTACTTATTAGACAAATACTTCGTTCAGAAAGAAACGCCTGACTTCAGTAAAATTAAAAAGCTAGTTGAAGTAATGACAGGTGTATTACAGGACAAACCGTATATCGAACGTTTGAATGAAACAATCACTCAGGCAGAAAAATCGGAGATTGGCAAATATGCACCTTTCTTCAGCCTGCCCAATGCGAAAGGAGAAAAGATTACCCGTTCATCAGACGCCTTCAAGCAGAAAAGCCTGCTGATCAACTTTTGGGCTTCCTGGAACGACAGCATCTCTCAGAAGCAGAGCAACAGCGAGCTAAGAGAAATCTACAAAAAGTATAAGAAGAACAAATATATAGGAATGCTCGGCATCTCACTGGATGTAGACAAGCAGCAATGGAAAGACGCCATCAAACGCGATACGCTGGACTGGGAACAGGTATGCGATTTCGGCGGACTCAATTCTGAAGTAGCCAAGCAATATTCTATCTATAAAATACCTGCCAACATACTTCTCTCGTCGGACGGAAAGATTTTAGCTAAGAACCTTCGGGGAGAAGAGCTGAAAAAGAAAATAGAAAACATCGTTGAGGAAGCGACAGAAAAAGAAAAGAAAAACAAACAGAAGAAATAAACGGTAATCAAACGTGCTAATTAAAGTTTTCGGAGCGGCTGTTCAAGGGATTGATGCAACACTCATCACAATCGAAGTCAACAGCTCACGTGGCTGTATGTTCTATCTCGTCGGTCTTCCGGATTCCGCAGTGAAGGAAAGTCACCAACGTATTATCTCCGCACTGCAAGTCAATGGCTATAAAATGCCGACCAGTAACCTGGTTGTAAATATGGCACCGGCCGATATCCGCAAAGAAGGCTCGGCTTATGATTTGCCTCTTGCCATCGGCTTGCTGGGTGCCAGCGAAACCATATCTTCCGAAAAGTTATCCCGCTATCTGATGATGGGAGAACTTAGTCTTGACGGGAGCATTCAGCCTATCAAAGGAGCACTGCCTATTGCTATCAAAGCCCGTGAAGAAAACTTTGAGGGACTCATTATTCCTCAACAGAATGCGCGGGAAGCAGCAGTTGTCAATCAACTGAAGGTATATGGCGTCAGTAATATCAAAGAAGTTATCCAGTTCTTCAATGGTGAGCGGGAGCTGGAACAGACCGTTGTCAACACGCGGGAAGAGTTTTATCAACAGCAAACAGCCTTTGACCTGGACTTTGCAGACGTAAAAGGACAGGAGAATGTGAAAAGGGCGTTGGAAGTTGCTGCCGCCGGAGGACATAATCTCATCATGATCGGCGCTCCCGGCAGTGGTAAATCAATGATGGCTAAACGGTTACCTTCCATCCTTCCTCCCCTCTCCCTGGGTGAAAGCCTGGAAACGACCAAAATACATTCCGTTGCAGGAAAACTAAACCGGGGCTCTTCACTGATTTCCCAACGGCCATTCCGTGATCCCCATCATACGATATCGCAAGTTGCAATGGTGGGAGGCGGAAGTTTTCCCCAACCGGGAGAAATAAGCCTGGCGCATAACGGAGTTTTATTTTTGGACGAATTACCCGAATTCAACAGAGGGGTATTAGAAGTCCTGCGCCAGCCACTGGAAGACCGGCAGATTACCATCTCCCGCATAAAGAGCACAATCAGTTATCCCGCCAATCTGATGCTCATTGCATCCATGAATCCATGCCCTTGCGGATACTATAATCATCCGACCAAGGCATGTGTATGCAGTCCTGGTCAGGTACAAAAGTATCTGAACAAGATATCCGGTCCGTTGCTGGACCGTATTGATATTCAGATAGAGATTGTTCCTGTTCCGTTCGACAAGATATCCGATCAGCGACAGGGAGAAGCAAGCAGTGTTATTCGGAACAGAGTCATTCAGGCACGCCGTATACAGGAACAGCGCTATGCCGATCATCCCGGTATCTACTGCAATGCACAGATGAGCAGCAAGTTATTATCCATTTACGCTCGGCCGGATGACAAAGGACTTTCCCTGCTGCGAAATGCAATGGAACGCCTCAATCTTTCCGCACGCGCATACGACCGTATATTAAAGGTGGCACGTACCATTGCCGACCTTGAGGGTGCGGAACTGATACAGCCCTCCCATTTGGCTGAAGCCATCAGTTATCGCAATCTGGACAGAGAAAACTGGGCGGGATAAAAGCGCTTGACAGTAAATCAATAAAATACCATAAAGAAAAAGTCTTTGTCTCATATAAAATACTATTTTCGCAAGATAGAATCTAGTATATGAATAAACACGACAAGCCATATTACCCCCTATTTCTACTCATCGGATGGCTTATCATGCTGAGTAGTTGTCAACCTGCCCCATCTCATCTTCTGGAAAAAGCGATGCAGATGGAGAATGTATCAACCGACAGTATCTTTTTCTACCTGCAACAAATAGAAGAACCCGACAAATTACCTCTCAATGATCAGGGAGATTATTACCTGTTGCTCTACAAGGCAACTCTGTGGAAAACAGGAACACCTGATGATTCATTATTGCAGATCGCCATCCGGCAATATAAACAAAACGAGCAGCAAACCCAGTATGTACGGGCACGCATTGAGCAAAGCGCCTCCTATTTATATCGTAATCTGCCCGATTCCACATTACTGATGAGCGAACAAATCCTGAAAGGATACCAGCTAAATGATACGCTAAAAACAAGGCTGTACGGGCTACGAAGGGCAGCATACAGCAGAAAGCAGGATTATCCGCAGGCATTGGTGATGGCAGACAGCAGCAGACAACTGGCTCTTAAGATGAAAGATACACTTTTCTATTTTTCTACCAGCCAGCTATATCTGCAAATTATAAACAAAATGCAAGATCATGACAGATACACCCAAAGCTATCTGCAGCTAATGAAAGAACTTATGGATTCGCCCAAATACCAGTCTTTGAATTATTATGCGCTGGAAAGTCTGTTGAACACCAGTCTGCAAAGAAAGGATTTCCGGCAAGCAGTCATATATCTCCAACAATTATCAAGCCAACGCCGCGGAAGAAATGAAGTACCACACTATCTGCTGCTATGCGGAAGAACCCATGCCGCCTTGAATCAGATTGACTCCGCCCAATATTACTATCGGCAAGCCGCAATCTCATCTTCCAGCTTTATTGCCATGGAAGCCAATGCACGCTTATTCAATCTGATCAACGAAAAAGAATATCCGGAACAAGTCTTTTATACCAAGCAGAAGGAAAGCACGATAAGGGACAATATACTAAACAATATCAGTACAGGGATACGGGAAAGAGAATTCAACCAACTCAAATTACAGAATGAATTATACCAGCTGCATCTGCAACAGCAGCAAAGGGAACTATGGATGCTGGGAATCGTTACAGCTCTGCTGAGTATCGGATTCATCGCATTTTTCTTTTATCAGAGAGAGAAAAAGAAGCGACTGCTGCGGGAAAACCAGTTACTGTACAAAGAAGCCGAAGTAAGTGGACTACGGGAGAAAGAAATCCGGCTAAGGAATAAAGAGGCTGAACTCCGTGAAGCGCTTTTCCGGAGAATGCCATTCTTCCATAAGTTGCCCTCACTCCATGCCAACAACAATCAGGACGAACCGGGCACCAGTCACAAGATAGTAGTGACAGATGCAGAATGGGCAGAAGTCACTTCAGTAGTGAATGATGCGTTCGACAATTTTGTCGTTCGGTTACGACAGGCTTATCCGCAGTTGGGAGATAAAGAAATCGGCTTCTGCTGCCTCGTCAAAATCAATGTCAACATACAGGATTTATCTGATATCTATTGTGTGAGCAAAGCTGCCATTACCAAACGGAAATATCGGATAAAGACTGATAAGCTGGGAATTACTGATGAGAATATAAGTTTAGACAGTTTTCTCAAAGTTTTTTAGCTGTCGCCCCAGGGTAGTTGAAGTCTTTGTCCGCCTGAAAACAAACGCATATATATATTATATTATTAATAATCAACAACATACATCTAGTCACATCGTACCTTTTTGTCCGCCTGTTTTTTTGTTTTTCTGCTCACTTCGGTCTACTTTTGCCTCAGTGATAATCAGAAAAACAGTACTAACCAAATACAGAACCGTATGAAGAACAGAATTATTATTTTAAGTTTATGTGCTAGTTGTCTACTTGCAATTGTTGCTTTTGTATACAACAGTGAAACAAAGACCGACCCGCTGGCACTCTCCCCTATTGTAGCAAAACGAGTCACGACACCTACCGGCACATTAGTCTCATGTAATTTAAAGGCTTTGAAAGACACAGTAGACATTCCACTCAGCTATTTGACAGAAGAACTTCAAGTTGTCAAACTAGACAACCGGGACGAAGCACTAGTAGGAGGCTGGATACGCACCACAGTGGGAGAAAAATACATCCTGGTGAGCAATAACAAACAGACTCCCTACAAACTTTTTACCCGCGACGGCAAATTCATCACCACTATCGGTGCCTACGGACAAGGGCCCAACGAATATGGAAACACATACGCCGACCAGTTGGACGAAGCCCACAACCGTATCTACATACTGCCCTGGCAGAGTGACAAGCTGCTCGTATTCGATTTACAAGGCAATCCTCAGCCTCCCATTCCTTTATGTATGCGCGTGCCCAAAGGCAAATTCAGAGTAGATACGGAAAAGTCGGAAGTCACTCTGACAACTCTGCCTTTCGAAGGCTGGCCGGCTGTCGTGTGGACACAAGATTTCAAAGGTAAACGCAAGAACTTTATCGCACCGGGACATCTGACCGTTCCGCGCGACTTTAGCAACGAAGTATTTATGGATAATAATACTAATGATTACGGCGTTATGTTAATGGTGATCATGCCTGCCCCACGAACGGACAGTCTGTACCACTATAACGCAGCCCAAAATCGACTCGAAGCCAGATTCACCGTGGAATATCCGAACAAGGAGAAAATCCCCTGGCACGGCTATTCCGAATACCCACGTCACTTTATTGGAGACGTTTCCGTGCCGATACAAGTATCAGAAAACACTTGGAGCGGCAGTAAGCCTGCCAAGTATATCATAGATAAGAAAACACTGCATGGCAGCTACTTCCGCCTGTACAATGATTTCCTGGGAACGAAAAAGATGCAGATATGGCCCTCATTCGGCCATGGTTATTATGTTGCCAACATGGAACCTGCCCAGCTAAAAGAAACACTGGAAAAAGAAATAACCCGGAAAGATATTCCGGCAGAGGCAAAGAAACGTGCACAAACATTGATAAATTCACTGGATGAAGAAGGCAACAACGTCATTCTACTCGCTAAAATGAAGAAATAACTATCAGAAAGCCAGAGGGTGTTTCAAAAGTCAATAGTAACTAAAATGGGGTTGTCTATAATTTACTATGAATGAAAGAATTGCGTATTCACCTACCACCTCCCCCTGCGGGTACTCCTCCTTCCCGAAGGAGGAGATTTAAGATACTACCGATTTTTAACACACCTTCCGGCATTCCGTTGAGAGAGCACATCCCCATTTCCTTTCGATAGAAAAACACAGACACAATTCTTATAATTGTCCATCTTTAAACTGATTTTCTCTATTTTCTGATTCTTTGATTTTGCTTTCCTTTGCAAAGCAAAAGATTCATATAAAATAAGCAGATCATGCAGTTTACAATTACACATTGGGGATGTACTCCATCGGGAGATTCCATCTATCTGTTCCGGTTGACCAACGCTACCGGAGCCTCCATCGAGCTTACAAACCTGGGAGCCACCTGGGTTTCGGCCAATATGCCGAACCGATACGACGTCTTTGAAAACATTCTGCTGGGATATGACCATGCAGAAGGATATCTCAAAGACACCTATTATATGGGAGCCACTGTCGGCCGGGTTGCCAACCGCATTCATCAGGCATCCTTTTCTATCGAAGGCACTACCTATCTGCTGGAGAAAAACGACGGAGAGAACACCAATCACGGCGGACTATCCGGCTTTCACAAGAAGATATGGCAATGGAAACGGACAGATTCCGGCATCCGTTTCCTTCTCCACTCTCCGGACATGAAAGGAGGATATCCGGGAAATGTACAGGCGGAAGTGGAATATCAATTCACGGAAACCAACGAACTGACAATCAGCTATCACGGAACCACAGACCGCCCTACTTATCTGAATCTCACCAATCATGCTTACTTCAACCTGTCCGGCGACAAACGAAAAATAACGGAGCATGAGCTCATGATACCTGCTGCACGAATATTAGAGACAACCTCACAATTTATTCCTACCGGACAAGCACAGGATGTCAAAGACAGTCCGTTTGATTTCAGCACCAGTCGCAGCATCGGAGCACATCTTTACGACGATAACGAGCAGTTGCACTGGAACAAGGGATACAATCATTGCTATATCCTGAAAGAAGAGTCGTCCGACACGTTATTGACAGCCGCCGTATTATCCGACCCTTTCTCCGGCAGAAGGCTGACTGTCAGGACTGACTTACCCGGTGTCTTATTATATACCGCCGGCTATCTCGCTCCCACACCGGATATCGGTGTATGTCTGGAGACACAATACTTTCCGGATACCCCTTCGCATCCGCATTTTCCGTCCTGCCTGCTCATGCCGGGGGAAGAGTATCGCCACAGAACTATTTATACATTCGACAAATGATTTTTTAAGTATTCTACATATTGTTCCCGCTTAGCTTCGTATAAACAGCGATATTTTTTTTTACTGGCTATATCTTTTTTATTCATATATTTGTTTTACATTTGTAGTAAATAATAAAAGCAATAGTATGAAAACGTCCATTGTAACTCTTTTAATCACATTTTGTTTTTATCTGTCAGTTTATGCACAAGCACCTCAGGATAAAGCCACAGAGCTAAAAGAACAGGCTTTAAGCAGCCTGAAGCAGAAAGATTACATCAAAGCCCGTTACCTATTTAAGAAAGCGTATGAAGCATTTGCCGTGCGAGAGAACTATCCACAAGCTATAGAATGTGGTATTCAAGCCAATGCTCTATATGTCAGAGAAAACTTCTACAAAGAAGGTTTCGAATTATGCCGTAATATGGAACAACTCATCTGGACAGGCGAACAGAAGCAAAACAAAGTCTTTTATGACTTACGCTTTCCCATCAGCAAGGAACGGTTGCAGATGTACATTTCACTGAAGAATCCTGCACAGGCAAAAAACCAGCTGG
>ENA-ORRA01002272-ORRA01002272.1-human-gut-metagenome-genome-assembly--contig:-NODE-2272-length-10779-cov-2.341664_pt1 | contig 10779 bp, 9 predicted proteins | sample MGYA00242169_ERZ509122 | MGnify/ENA primary metagenome ERZ509122 (study PRJEB26280, sample SAMEA2338650) | human gut metagenome | biome: human gut; feature: human-associated habitat; material: faeces...
TTTGGCATATTCATGCCAAAACACCTCGCGGGATAGTGGTGTGTGAACAGTAACATAAAGATTATCCGATTTATGATATTTGTGCAAATTGGGTATTCAAACATTGTTACCGTATGTTAGAATAGAAGTGAGGTATCTAATGAATAATACGATATTTGATGATGTATTTCGTACAATGATTGAGAAAATGCCATATCTGGCAGTACCTTTGATTAATGAAGTATTCCATACTTCTTATCCGGAGAATGTACCGATTGTGCAGTTGCGCAATGAACATCAGCAGGAAAACGGAGAGATTATCACGGATTCCTGTTTAAAGATTGCTGGTAAATTGTATCATATTGAATGTCAAAGTGTAGACGATACAACTATGGCAATTCGTATGATAGAATATGATTTCTCCATAGCAATTGAAAATGCACAGAAACAGGGACGCAAATACAGGATGGATTTTCCAAAGTCCTGCGTATTATATTTGAGAAGCGGAAAGAATACGCCGGATTTTCTGGAGATAGAGATGGTACTTTCGGATGAGAAAATAGTACATTATTGGGTTCCGACAATGAAATTGGAGACATATACGAGAAACAGTATTTTTGAAAAAAATTTACTGATGCTTCTGCCGTTTTATATTATGCGATATGAAAAGGATATTCATGAAATGAGTGAGAATCCGGAAATGTTCCAGAGTTTGCTAAATGACTATGAGGAAATCCGGATAAATCTGGAAAGAGAACTTTCAGGAGCAGATAAGACGGCTTTATACATGAATTTAAATAAACTGATCATAAAAATAGCGGACTATATATGCAGGAATGAAAAAACAGTCCGGAAAGGAATAGGTGAGATTATGGGTGGAAAAGTTCTTGAACTGGAATCTGAAAGGCTCGAACGGCTTCAAAAAGAGGCGGAAGCAGAGGCAAAAGCAATTGGAGAAGCAAGGGGCAGGGCAATTGGAGAAGCAAGAGGCAGGGCAATTGGAGAAGCAATCGGCGAAGAACGATTAAGCACTTTGCTTAATCGTCTGATTATGGATGGAAGAAGTGCAGAAATACAGTCTGTTGTGACAAATACAGATATTCGAAAACAGTTATATAAGGAATATGGAATTTTGTCAGAATAGGTATTAAATAAAAAGACAGTATTACTTTTTATATGTGAGTTAAGGGGTGAAATTTTAGAGATAAAATGCAACTTGACGAACGATATGAATGTGGATATAATAGGTTCAGAAATAAAAAAATTGGAATTTTTAACCGGATTTGACCGGCCCTGATATCGCTAAGGAGGAACATGTTATCATGAAAATCGGAAATGATATTTATTATGTAGGTGTAAATGATCATCAGATAGATCTGTTTGAAGGTCAGTATGTAGTGCCAAACGGTATGTCCTATAACTCATATGTGATCATGGATGAAAAGATTGCAGTTATGGATACCGTAGATGCTAATTTCAAAGATGAATGGCTTGAAAATGTAGCCAAAGTCCTGGACGGTGCGAAACCGGATTATCTGGTAGTACAGCATATGGAGCCGGATCATGCCGCAAATATCGAGAACTTCATGAAAGCATATCCTGACACAACCGTAGTTGCAAATACCAAGACCTTCACTATGATGGGAAATTTCTTCAGAAACCTGAATCTGGACGGAAAGAAACTGGTGGTTGCAAACGGTGACAGCCTGACACTTGGAAAACATGTGCTGACTTTCGTATTTGCACCAATGGTTCACTGGCCGGAGGTTATGGTTACATATGACAGTACTGATAAGGTTCTGTTCTCAGCAGACGGTTTCGGCAAATTCGGAGCACTTGACGTAGAAGAAGACTGGGACTGCGAAGCATGCCGTTACTATATCGGAATTGTTGGAAAATACGGTGCACAGGTTCAGAAACTTCTGAAAGCTGCCGCAACTCTGGATATCCAGACAATCTGTCCGCTTCATGGACCGATCCTTACAGAGAATCTGGGACATTACATTGAGAAATACGATATCTGGTCCTCCTACAAAGTGGAGAGCGAAGGTGTTGTGATCGCCTATACATCTGTATATGGAAACACAAAGAAAGCAGTAGAACTTCTGGCACAGAAACTGGAAGAAAAAGGTTGCCCGAAAGTAACTGTATTTGACCTTGCAAGAGATGACATGGCAAAAGCAGTGGAAGATGCTTTCCGTTACGGCAAACTGGTACTTGCCACAATTACATACAACGGAGATATTTTCCCATTTATGCGTACCTACATTGAGAACCTTACAGAACGCAGCTACCAGAACCGTACCATCGGTCTCATCGAAAACGGAAGCTGGGCACCTGCAGCAGCAAGAATCATGCAGGGAATGTTCGAAAAGAGCAAAAATATCACATGGCTTGAAAATAATGTAAAGATCACTTCTTCCTTAAGCGAAGCAAACGAAGCAGAGATTGAGGCTATGGCAGAGGAACTCTGCAAATAATTGATAATTGTAAACAGCAGGATCGAAAGATTCTGCTGTTTTTCAGAATAAGATAAACCCGGTTACTGAGAACGGAGTGCACAAGTAACTAAACCCGTAAGAGAAAGGCAGGAACAAAGCATGACAGTAGCAGAAGTTGTAAAGAAAATGGTAGAGTATTCCAAGGGAGATCTTCATGACATCAACCATTTCATGAAAGTATACGCATATGCAAAAACAATCGCAGAGGGCGAAAATCTGTCACCGGAGCAGCAGAAGCTGGTGGAGGTGACTGCGGTTGTCCACGACATTGCCTGCCCTCTCTGCAGAGTAAAATACGGAAATGCCAACGGCAAACATCAGGAGGAAGAAAGTGCGGCACTGATAGAGGAATTTTTCGCAGATTCAGATCTGCCGAAAGAATTTGTAGATCGTGTTTCTTATATTGTAAGTCATCATCATACAATAACCGGAATCGATGGTATTGATTATCAGATCATGATAGAGGCAGATTATCTGGTAAATGCAGATGAGAGTAATTTCTCCGGAAACAATGTGAGAAACATGCTGGAAAAAGTATTCAAAACAGAGACAGGAAAATTCCTGCTCCAGTCTATGTATCAGAAGAGATTGAATGCTAAGGAAGAGAAATAAACAGAATGAAAATATAACATCAAAATAATCATTGAAAAGCTGTCACAAAAAAGTGGCAGCTTTTTGAAACTTTTCATTACATTTTCCCATCTAATAAGTGTAAAACAAAAACAATAAAACTTCATTCGAATGAAAACCATTTACAGAAACATATAAGCAAGGAGGATCAGCATTTGATACAGTTGGTAAAACGTTCCATTTCAGGAGATGCGGATGCATTTCTGGAACTGATGGAAAAGAATTCTCTGGCAATGTACAAGGTGGCGCGGGGAATCCTGGATAATGATGAGGATGCCGCAGATGCCATGCAGGATACCATACTTACCTGCTTTGAAAAAATACATACACTGAAGAATCCGGAATATTTTAAAACCTGGATGATTCGTATTCTGATCAATGAATGCAATAAAATCCACAGACATTATAAAAACTTCAGCAGAGCCGAAGAACTTCCGGAAGTTCCCGGACAGGATATGTCCATTGAGGAATTTGAGTTCAAGGAAATGCTTGGAATGCTGGATGAATCCTACAGGATCATACTGGTTCTGTATTATGTAGAGGGATTTCGGATCGCAGACATTGCTTCTATATTAAATATGAATGAAAACACAGTAAAAACCAGACTGGTCAGGGCCCGGGTGCAGCTAAAGCAGGAATATACTTCAGCAGAAGATAATATTCAGAAGGAAAGACTGCAGCAGAAGAAAAAGAAAAACAGAGAATTTACAGGTATAACAGAAGAGCTTGCGGAAAACCAGAATGGAAATATGAGAACAGGATCGGTAACAGCAGGAAGTATAACGGTAAGTGCAAGAAAGGGATGAAGTGATCATGGCGAAGAAGTTGGATTTTGATAAAGAAAAGAATAACAGAAATGATAATGCGATAGAGGAAATCATGCAGGCAGATTTTCCATTGCCAAAGCAGGCAGAAGATGCAAAAAACGAAGCATTTGCCAGAATCAGGGAAATGGCAGCAGCTTCTGAAAATGTGGAAAATGCAGAGAATATTGTGCAAAGATTGCCAGAGAAATCAACAGAAAAATCAACAGAAAAATCAACAGGAAGTTCCGGAAAGAAATCCACAGGAACAGTAAAATCGCATAAGAAATTCAAAACAGTGTACAAAACAGCTTTGGGACTGACCGCAGCGGCAGCTGTGTTTTCCGCAGTATGTATTACAAATCCTGCATTTGCAGAGAACATTCCTCTGGTCGGAAATGTGTTTAAGCAGCTCGGCAATTCCCTGGGATTTTATGGTGATTATTCGAAATACGCAAAGCAGCTGACAGCATCTGCAGAAGATACACTGTCTGCAGATGCTGATGGAAGTCAGGAGGGCAGCAGTAATTCTCAAAATGCTCAGTCTGAGGATCAGAATACAACAGAAAATAACAATGCAGATAAAACGAAAGACAATGAATCATACAGTAAAACAGTAGATGGAACAACTGTCACGCTTTCAGAAGTATACTGTAATGAAATGGCTCTGTACTTGTCCATGACAATCCATACAGAGGATAAATTTCCGGATACATTCATTACACCTGATGGAAAACCCAATATTAAGCTCAGCGAGAATTCTACAGTGAAATATGATTACATGGATGGAAAAAGTAATCTGTTCAATGCTTATCTGGATGGAAAAATGCTGGATGATAATACTTATGCAGGAGTTTTGCGTATTCCTGTGGAAGATATGACAGTGGATGATGCAGGATGGACAAAATTTTATGAGGTGCGTAACGCATTTTTCAAAGAAAAAGGGATTGATGTAGATTCTGAGGACTTTAGTTTTGACAAGTTAGCCCAGGCACTGGGAATGGATGAATACAGTGATGAGAAGCTTCCTCAGGTGGGAGGTCCGGCAATCAGCGATTATGTCAAAGACATCAAAGTACCTGACAGGTTTGCCATGGAGCTGGATCTGAAAGATATTGTGGGTACTCTTCCGGATGACCAGGATACCACCCCGGATATCCCTCAGGATCTGCGGGATGAATATAATCAGAAAATGGCAGAGCATGGAATCAGCACAGATGATGCAGATTATGAGAGCCTGACAGAAGAACAGAAGAATCTGGAACATCAGTTTTTCACTGAGATGTGGAATGAGTATTTTGAACGGTATCCTGAGGCAATTGAAGGTAATAACAGATATAACTCATGGACACTGAAGGGTGACTGGAAGTTCAACGTAGATGTAGAGAAAAATACTTCCGATACGGTTAAAAAGGATGTAAATGTGGTAGATGAAAATGGAGATGGTGTTCTCTCCATTACGAAAACACCATTTGAGATCACTATGAAAATGCAGGATCCGGAAGCAAAGTATTTTGCAGTTATGCTGGATGCCAATGGAGATATCATGCCATATGGAGGCGTGTCAAACAGCAATAACACATATGCGATACAGGACAGAGACATTTCCACTGTATATATTTATCTTTGTGACTACTATGAGTATATGGATGAGCTGAAAGGCTACTACTGGTCCGATGACTACGAAGAAAAAGCAAAGACCAGGACCTTCAAACAGCTCCTGGATGAACGGGCAGTTGCCGGCACAGAAGTACATTTTGATACAGATAAATAATGATATAAAGCTTCTTTTTGTCCTTGATATCAGATGATAAAGTCCCGTAACTGAAACAGCATCTTCACAATTTTCTGCAGAAAGATGATGTTTTAATTATTTTGATAAAAAAGGTCAGAAAAACAGTAGAATCTGAGCCAGGTTAATGTTACAATGTAGGCGTCTCAAAAAAAGAGTGCAGAAGGGAGCCAAAACAAAATGGACTACGCAAAAGAATCTTTAAAAATGCATTATGACTTAAAAGGTAAAATTGAGGTTGTATCAAGAGCCAAAGTAGATTCCAAAGATGCTTTAAGTCTTGCTTACACACCGGGTGTTGCTCAGCCTTGTCTGGAGATCCAGAAGGATGTAAACAAGAGTTATGATCTGACAAGACGCTGGAATACAGTTGCTGTTGTAACAGACGGAACCGCGGTACTTGGACTGGGAGATATCGGACCGGAAGCAGGTATGCCTGTTATGGAAGGCAAATGTGTACTCTTTAAAGAATTCGGCGGTGTAGATGCGATTCCGCTCTGCGTCCGCAGTAAAGATGTTGATGAGATCGTTAAGACAGTAAGCCTCCTGGCCGGATCCTTTGGAGGAATCAACCTTGAGGATATTTCCGCACCGAGATGTTTTGAAATCGAAAAGAAACTGAAAGAATGCTGTGATATTCCGATCTTCCACGATGACCAGCACGGAACAGCAGTTATCACACTTGCAGGTGTTATCAATGCGCTGAAACTGGTTGGCAAGAAGCTTGATGAAGTGAAGATCGTTACTTCCGGAGCAGGTGCTGCAGGTATCGCTATCATCAAACTGTTAATGTCCATGGGACTTAAGAATGTAATCATGACAGACAGAAAGGGTGCGATTTACGAAGGCAGAGAAGGATTAAACCCGATCAAAGAAGAGATGGCTAAGATCACAAACTTCAACAAAGAGAAAGGTACTCTTGCAGAAGTGATCAAAGGCGCAGACATCTTCATCGGTGTATCCGCACCTGGAACACTGACACAGGATATGGTCCGCACAATGGCAAAAGATCCTATCATCTTTGCATGTGCAAACCCGGTACCTGAAATCTTCCCTGACGAAGCAAAAGCAGCAGGCGCAGCAGTGGTATCCACAGGACGTTCTGATTACCCGAACCAGGTAAACAACGTACTCTGCTTCCCGGGACTTTTCCGTGGTGTACTGGACGCAAGAGCATCAGATGTTAACGATGAAATGAAAGTTGCAGCAGCATATGCAATCGCAGGTCTGGTAAGTGACGAAGAATTAACAGCGGAATATATTCTTCCGGCAGCATTTGACCCACGCGTAAAAGACGCTGTAGCTAAAGCTGTAGCAGAAGCAGCAAGAAAATCAGGCGTAGCAAGGATTTAAGCAAATAGAATAATGAAGCCCTCTGTTTTCATGTGAGCAGCATGCAGACGGAGGGCTTTTTTGTGTTATAGGAAATTACTCCGTAATGTTCCTATAACACAAAAAGGCCCTCCGGGCAGGATCGCACTGCGACGGAGAGGAATTATGTCGCTGAAGCGACCCGCCGCAGGCGGAGAATCCTGCAAGCAGGATTCTTTCTTGTATGTACTGACTCAATGATGGTTGTTTGTTCTGTATTATGCAATTCTTAAGATTATGCATAATATAATAAGATGCAAATCAATCTCAACGTTTTATAATTCGATAATCTGCCCTTTTTCTACGTCATATCTGCAGTACTTACCATTTCCGGAAATAAATGGCTGATATGTATCTGTCCTGTTATCTTTAAGATATACAATTCCGGTAGCGATCATCTCCACTAATGAAAAGCGTTCGCTGAGACTGGAAATCCACTTATATGTTTTGTCCTTTGATGAATTTGCCATAACCATATTGTAGGCATGTCCGTCTTCGGTGGCTTCCAGAGAAAAATATACTTTCTCTGCCTTATCAGGAGCATCAAAGACCTGACTTGTAATATAGGAAGAAAAATTGGTGCTTACAAAATTTCGGAAAGATTTTATATCATAAGTAATTCCGGATACTTCGTCTGTGATTTTATCTCCGCGTTCCAGACGTGTTTTAATAATCTTTAGTACCTCTACAGTCCAGTTGATAAAAGAGATACTACTGTAATTCATACTTTCCATCAACTGTTCGATTAGTTTGCGTGACAGGATATTGGAGCGTATTGCCTCATCATAAAGTTCTCTGTTCATGACATTTTCCCTCTTTTTTGATTATTTGTAACTATTCAGCAGTCTACTATCCCGCGAGGTGTTTTGGCATGAATATGCCAAAATCCCGAGACATACAAGTCAAAATCCCATCGCCGAAGGCGATTTTTAATGGATTTTGACTCGTAACTGTGAAGGTACTGAACAGTTACGATTATTTTATGTTTGTTATAGTGTTTCCGCACATTTCTATGTTATACTGATTATAAATCTGTTTGTTGTAAAATGCAACAAAAAACGGACGAATAAATAAAAATATTTGTGAACAGTAACGAATATATTGTTGCCTGTATTTTTGTTTCTCGGAACGATAATGAGACATAAGGAAAATTGAGGAGGATAAAATGGAGATAGAAGAAGAGTTTATTTCGGGATTTTGCAGAACATGTAATGGAGGGCAGACTGTCTGCTGCGAATATACGATGGAAGGAGATAAAAGAACCCTCACATTTATGGATTGTGCACATGACAGATGTGTGAATTATGCTGCCTGTGAAATCTACAAACAGGCACATGAAATGGAACGATAAGAATATGTGAGGGTGTACGAAAAGCAGTGAACTGCGAAATGTATTGCTGAGAACGGAGGGGATAGTAACCCGCAAATGCTGTAATTATCGGATTAACCGGAGTTGGAATCAAACATATATGAAAAATAGGCATCTTTGAATGCAGAATAGTTATTTCTGGAAATAGGGACAGAGGAAATGCCGGTAGTGACCATAGTTCTTGTGAACTGTTTTATGTGGGACAGGTTTACAATATAGCTTCGGTGACATTTAAAGAATCCTTTTTCCGGAGTAAAGACCCCTTCACACTTTACAAATAATTCGCGGATTTTTAAAGTAGTTCCATTTGAAAGGCAGACCAGAACCTGTTTATTCTGAGCTTCCAGATAATCTACATCATTGAGCGTAATTGAGCAGAATCCGTCTGCAGTATGTGCGACGAAAGTTTCAGCCGGAACATGATAAGTTTTAAAAAAATCATCCATAACAGAAAAAAGTTTCAGAGTATTTACTGGTTTTAAAAGATAATGAAAAGCTTTTACATCATAGGAATCCAGGGCAAATTCTCTGGAAGAAGTCAGAAAAATCACAGGAACAGTCAGTCCCATGCTGCGTATTTCTCTTGCTGTATCTATGCCGTTTAATAATGGCATGATGATGTCGAGAAAAATCAGATCTACCGGAATTGTCCGGACAGCTGTTAACAGATCATCACCGTTGGAATATGGATACAGGGTAAGTGAAAAATCATTTTTTTCCGCCCAGTGAGTCAGAAGTGAACTTAATTCCCGGGTAAAGAGTATTTCATCATCACAAATTGCAATATTCATAATTTTTATCAAAACCTTTCTGTGAGTGAATAAATGTTATGTATTGTATCCGGCAGTGGAAATCCTGTGTCAGATGATAATTCGCAGGACAAAGCAATGGTCCACGATAGAAAAATGACACTGTCCATGCAATTGTTCCACATAATAAATAATACTCCTGACACCGATTCCATGCCCGTTTCTGGTAGAAACCGGAACTCCATCTACAAATGCCGGAATTTTTTCTACGGGATTTTCCAGTTGGAACAGAATGTGATTCTTTTTCTGTGAAAGAGTAAGCCGGGCCCATTTTGAAGGTGATTCCAGCTGCTCCAGTGCATGCATGGAGTTTTCCAGCGCATTGGACAGGATTGTACAGAGGGACAGATCGGAGCATGGAAGTTCTTTTCCTGTAGAAACATTGCATATAAGAGACAATCCTCTGTCTGTGAAACGGGAATGATAAATGGAAAGCACAGAGTTCAGCATTTCATTTCCGGAATAGGCGGCGATGATCGTATCGTCATATGCAGAATTAATTTCATGGATGTATTCCTGTGCTTTATCCGGATGTCCGTTTTGCAGCTGGGTCAGAATAATACTCAGATGGTGGCGCATATCATGCCGCAGGATCGCCAGTCTCTGGCTGCTGATCTTTACCTGTTCAATTTCGTTTTGCATGGATTGAAGCTGCATTTCACGAAGATTGCTGTATTGCGTTATCTCCTGTTTATTCTCATATTCCTGAAAGTAGATGATGAGAAATACCAGGTAGGCAATGCAGAATGCAAATCCCATGAACTCAACAACTGCTTTATTTCCGGAATAAAGTAAAGTTGAAAACTTGGTGGAAGCATAATCAAAAACGTAATATACAAATGGCAGGAAACCGATGATGGAAAGCTCACGTGCATTTTTTGTAAAAATTGTTTTTGTAGATCGAAATACATATCGATAAAGAAGGACAAAAGTTAAGGTTGTTGTTAAGATCCGCACAGAATAATAACACCACTGTAATCCTGTTATTGCCAAAGCGAATAATCCGGTCCAGTTGCTTATCTGGCAACACAGATAGGCAGAAAAGACAGAAACAGCGGAAGAAATCAGAGGATACTTATAATGAACGGAGAGGAATAAAACCAATGGAAAATGTACGATCAGAGGATAGGACATATTTGCAAGAGTTTCCCCAAATAATGCCAGATCAATTACATATAACAGTCCCTGCCCTAAAAATAACAGAAACATAGTCAGGATATTTTTTCTGATCGGTTTGATCCCAAGAAAAAATGCAGAACAGTAAATTCCAAAGAGCATGGTAGTGACACCATGAACAGCAGATAAAATCTGTTCAGACATAACAGCACCTCCGTCTGATAAGGATTAATAAAATTTATCATCAAAATGTTGTATATATATCAAGTATAAAAGATTTCAAATTTAAAGACAACCTTTTTCCATACCATTCACGCCATATAATTACTGTTCGCGTGAAAGAGAAAAAATGCTGTTGTTCTGTGTTATAATCAGTCTATAAAGGAATATCGAAAAAACATACGAGGAA
>ENA-ORRA01002277-ORRA01002277.1-human-gut-metagenome-genome-assembly--contig:-NODE-2277-length-10753-cov-4.600580_pt1 | contig 10753 bp, 5 predicted proteins | sample MGYA00242169_ERZ509122 | MGnify/ENA primary metagenome ERZ509122 (study PRJEB26280, sample SAMEA2338650) | human gut metagenome | biome: human gut; feature: human-associated habitat; material: faeces...
GTAGAGATAGCCGATCATCAGCATCCGCACGGCGTTGTCCGTATAGCCGTGGACGATCACCGCCGTCCGGTCCGTCGGACGGGGAGCCGCCGCATAGATCGCGTGCAGCCGTTCGCCTTCCGAACCGAGAATCACCGTGTCGCGCAAGGCCCCGGTGCGCTCCAGACTGTCGACCCACGGCCGCAGGAAAGGATATTCGCCGTACATATATTCATACGACGAAGCGTTCTTGGCCCGCATCGTCGCATCGGGCCGGAGCGAATAGGAGAGCATGTAGAGACTGCCGCCCGCGACAATTGCCGCAAGCAACAGCACAGAGACAACGACGATCCGGACAATTCGTTTCATAGGCTGTTCAGTTGCCGAAGCGGCCGAAATCGCCGCCTCTTTTCACTTATTCCGCACCCAGCTTCGCGCGGATGTGCGCCAGCATGTCGTCGGTCATGCGCGAGAGGTCCCACTCGGGCCGCCAGCCCCACTCCTCGCGGGCGCAGGTGTCGTCCAGCGAATTGGGCCAGCTCTCGGCGATCTCCTTCTTCACGGGATCGACGTTGTAGTCCATCGTGAATGCAGGCAGGCGCTTTTTGATCTCGGCACAGATGATCTCGGGCGTAAAACTCATCGACGCGAGGTTGAAGCTGTTGCGGTGAATGAGCGTCGCCGGGTCGGCCTCCATCAACTCGACGCAGGCGCGCAGGGCATCGGGCATGTAGATCATATCCATATACACGTCCGACGGAACGGGACACGTGAACCGGCCGCTGCGGATCGCCTCGTAGTAAATTTCGACCGCATAGTCCGTCGTGCCGCCGCCGGGCAGCGTGACGCTCGAAATAATGCCCGGAAAACGCACCGAACGGGTGTCGACGCCGTATTTGTGGTGGTAATAGTTGCCCAGCAGTTCGCCTGTGACCTTGCAGATACCGTAGATCGTCGTCGGCTGCATGATCGTATCTTGCGGCGTCGAATCCTTGGGCGACGAGGGTCCGAAAGCGCCGATCGACGACGGGGTGAACAGCGCGCAATGGTGCTGGCGGGCCACTTCGAGCGAGTTGTTGAGCGCCCCCATGTTGACATTCCACGCCATCTGGGGATTGCGCTCGCCCACGGCGGACAGCAGGGCCACGAGGTTGAAAATCGTATCGATGCGGTAACGGGCCACGACCGAGGCCATAGCCGTCGCGTCGAGGGCGTTCAACACCTCGAACGGACCGTCCTCGGCCAACGTCCTGCACTCGCGCATATCGGTTGCGACGACATTCCCGCCGCCATAAATACTGCGCAAATAAACTGTCAGCTCGGAACCGATCTGGCCGCCTGCGCCTACTATTAAGATGCGTTTCATCTGATTTCTATTATGAATTGGTAGTAAAGGTAGAAAATAATTATGAAAAGTGTACAATTTTTTGGTCTTTTCATTTTTCTTGTGTACTTTTGCACCACTCGAAAGAGAAATGTTGCTGACATAGCTCAGTGGTAGAGCACTTCCTTGGTAAGGAAGAGGTCCCGGGTTCAAGTCCCGGTGTCAGCTCAGAAGACGGCACACAACCTTCGGAAGGCGGGTGTCATTCAACAGAAAATCAATTGCATAATCCTTGTAACAGGCTTGTTACAAGGATTTTTCTTTTTCGTTCCAACCAATCTTTCCGAAAACCGGCTGCAACCGATCCGCACAAAACAACACCTCCGGAAACAAAACAGCCGGAAAAATGAATCTTCCGGCTACGACCGGCTCTGCCCGGTCTATGCAATGTAAGTTATCGGAAACGGTTATTCGTCCATGCGAATCGTTTCGCCCGTCCGGCGGCTGCGTTCGGCCTCGTAACAGATGCGGTGGCTCTCGATCGAATCCTCGATCGAAGTCAGGAAAACATGGTCGGGGTCGTAGAGCGCCTGAATAAAATCGTCGATCAGATAGAGGTCGGCCCCGGCATGGAAAGACTGTCCGGCAATGTCCGAAAAGTCGTACGTCCGCTCATAACCGCCGCGGAACTTCCGGACCCGCAGCGTCCGCTCGTCACCGTCGATCTCGCCGCCGGTCATCCAGATATGCGTCCGCCGGAAATCGTCGTTGGAGAACATCTCCATCGACAGGCTCACGACGACCGCGTCATCCATCTCCATCGACAGCAACTGCCTATCCACCACATCGTTATCACAACGGTAAACACAGCGGCCGAAAAGCCCCGTACGCAATTCTTCCAGAATAGCATCGTCGAGGGTCATCCCTTCGGGAACATCGAAACTGGCCACCCAGTCCCGGCGGACATAATAGAGATCGCGCGCCGAAAAGGGGCATTGGGGCTCGATTTTACAGTCGAGACACCGTTCTCCGGCTCCTGCGGGAGCATTCTCGGCCCGAAACCATTGCAGCGATCCGAACGACGAGAGTTTCGAACAACGCGAACGGGTCAGCCACAACAGGAAGTCGATGTCGTGACAGCATTTGGCCAGCAGGATGGGATTCGCTTCGCGCACCCGGCGGAAAATCCCACGCACATAGCTATGTGTAGCCCGGTCCAATCCGACCGATGCAATGTGATTGACGGAGACGATCCGTCCGAACTCGCCGGAAGCGACCAGTTCCCGGATTTTGGCAAAATAAGGATGATAGCGCAGCACATGGCACACTCCGACCCGGACTCCGCGTTCCCGGGCGCGCCGCGCAATCTCACGGCATTCGTCCAGGCGCTGCGCAATCGGCTTTTCGAGCAGAAGGTGGTATCCGGCGTCGATCGCCTTGATGGCCGGGTCGAAATGGGCATTCTCCGGCGTCGAAACCAGCACCATATCGGCCTCGACACGATCGGCAAAGAAATCGTCGTAATTCACATAGCGGCGATCCTCCGGCAGTCCGAACCGGTCGGCCATCGCACGACGGCGCAACTCGTTCAGTTCGACGACGGCCACGAGTTGCAGCCGGCCGGGATAACGACGGGCATATTCGAGGTATTTGTCGGCCCGGTTCCCGGCTCCGATCACGGCGATCTTCACAGGACGGGACACGACCGGTTTAATTTTCATCAGGTCTTCACAGATGTTCGAACAGTCATACATATTCCGGATACAGCCGCAACGTACGGAACCGGGCTCGACAAACCCGGTTATTCGCACTTCCGGACAACGGCGGTCAAAAGCGGACGGGGTGAAAGCCGCCGCCCGTCCGGATTTCTCCGGACGGGTAACGATTTTCAGCCTATTTACGCCCTGAAGCACTCAGGTCCAACACCCGCAGATTGCGGAACTGAATACCTGCGCCATGCCCCAGCAGACCAAGGTGACCGCTCTTGTTGAACAGTCCCGGATGATTCCGATGGTCGATCATATAGTGGTTGCCCTTCTCGCCCGGGTCGCCTACGCAATGGCCCTGACAGGCTTCGCGGATGTTGCCATCGAGAATCACTTCTCCGTTGACCGTCACGGTGATCCGATCGCCCACGGCGCGGATTTCCTCCACGTTCCAGTCACCGAGCGGCGGGAATTTCACTCGCTTGGCGGCAATTACACCGTAAACCGAACCATGCTGCTGGTAGTTTTTGATATCCTTGTAAATCGGTGCGTCGTGGTCGAGAATCTGAATCTCCATCCCCTCGAACGCAGCGTCGACGCCCATCGGCGTGCGGATGCCGATACCGTTGTTGACGCCCTCCCGAATGAAACGGAACTCGAAACGCAGCACGAAGTCGCTATACTCTTTCTTGGTGTAGAGGTTGCCCGAACCGCCGTATTGCGCCGTCACATCGATCGTACCGTTCAGCGGCACATAATTGGTCGTATTGCCGGTCCATTTGTGGAGCGACCGACCGTCGAAAAGCACTTCGAATCCTTCAGCAGCCTCTTCCGCCGAAAGTTCGAAAACAGGCGTCGAAGGCAGCTCGTTTACATATACATTGCGGAATTCGACGGGAGCCGCGCCGGCAATCAGTTCGATGCAACCGCAGATACCGACGGGTTCACCCGGCATATCCGGATTGGTCATCACGGCATTCTCGACTATTTTCACATCGTTTTCGAAGACGGTGATACGGTCGTCCACGACCTTTACATAGAGTGTATTCCAATTACCCGGCCGGTTATCGGCATCCGCAACACCTTTATCGTCCGCCAGCATACCCGTACCGGACACACCGCCCAAACGAATCTGCGGAATGGCCCTTACCGCGATACCGGCCTCTCCAGGAGTTTTCCAGTCGAGAATCATCTCGAAGTTTTCGTATTGCTTCGGGAATTGGATCGCGGGAGCGTTTGCTTGGGCCGTGAGGATACCGTCTGTCAGGGACCATTTTTGCGCCATTGCTGCGTCAGCCTCCAGTTGTGCCTTTGCCAGGGCCTTTGGCTTCATGGCCTTGCGGGTCTCGGGGTTTCCGACTACGGCTTTCCGGTTCTCCGGTTCGAGCGACAGGGGCTCGAATCCGGCCTCGGGGAGTTTTGCCATAAGTCCCTTTATCTCGTCGACGGCGTAACCTGCGTCGGCGTCGGATTTGGCCAGTCCGGCATATACCTCCTGGGCCTTTTTCAGGGCTGCTGCTACCGTTTCTCCTCCCAGCGCGGGGTTCTTCGCAGCGACGGTCTTCACGACCATTGCGGCGGTTTCGGCCGTCGCGGGTGCGTCCATGTAGTTCATGGCGAGCGTCAGCGCCGGGAATACCGGGGTCCTGGAGAGCGCTTTGAGCAGTTTGTTCTGCGTTTTGGCCGAAGGGTTGGCTTCCAGTCCTTTGCGGTAAAGCTGGTATTTGCGCATCGGCGTATTGTCGGAGGCCGTTGCGAAATCGGTGTAACGCGAGATGGCGGCATCGGTCCAGTCGGGGTTCTTCCCGGCCAGTTCGTAGAGCACGTCGATCATCACGGGGTTCTTCACCGTGAGCAGGGCTGCGAAGGCGGCTTTCGGGTCGTCGGCTTTCAGCAGCGCGCCGATGGCCTCATCGGTGGCGGCCTGCGCCAGCAGGGGGTAGTAGCGGGCCTTCTGCGGGGCTGCGGCCATGCGTCCCGCCACCAGCTTGTACTGCATGTCGGGAGCCGCCGGCGCCAGGGCGTTCCTCAGTCCGGCCTGCAGGGCCTTCACGTCGTCTCCCTGCGCCTTGTCCAGCAGGTCGCACAGGCGGTCGAAATCGCCGGCGGTCGTGACGCCGGCCAGCGCGTCGTAAGCTGCCGTGCGTACGGCCTTGTCGCCGGATCCGAGCAGGGCGAATACCTTGTCGGCCGCGGTCGTGATGCGCCGCTTGGCGACGAGCTTCAGCGCATTGGCCTGCGTGGCGGGGTCGCCGTCGAGGGCCGCGACGAATGCGGCGTTGGGCTTTCCGTTAAAAGCCGCGAGGGCTGCGGAAGCCTCTTTGGCATGCGCGCCTCCCAGTTGTGCTATCAATGCGTCGAGCGCCTGCTGTCCGCCGATCTTCCCGGCGGCACGGACGGCTGCCAGGGCCAGCTCATCGTCCGGCGACGACATGGCGGCAACCACGGCGGCGCTCTGCGATGCGGCGTGGCGGGCGCCGAGCCAGCTCACGACGTCGGTTTTCGCGGCGTCGGAGAGCGACGGCATTTTCTTCACGACTGCGGCGTAGAGGGCGTCGTCGGCGAAATCGCCGGCGAAGTCGAGCGCCGCGCAGCGGTATTCGCGGTCGGCGTCTTTCAGCGCGGCGAGCAGTTCCGGCGTCTGTTTTTTGGCGTCCGTGCCGAGGACTATTCCCAGACCTGCGGCCCGGACGTTCTGCGGCATGCCGGTTTTGCGCAGGGCCTTGGCGGCGGCGACGGCCTTGCTGTTTCCTGCAGCCGCGAGCCGTGCGAGCAGGGCGACGTAGGCGCCCGTTGCGTCCGTTTTCGTGAAGGCGTATCCGTCGGCCTTTGCGGCTGCTGCGAGCGGCGCGATCGAGGCGGCTGTGCCGCACTTGGCCAGCGCGTTATAGACAGCCACTTTCGTCGGCGTGCCGGTCTTGGGGTCTGCGGCCCATTTCAGCAGCGCGGGCTCTGCGGCCGCAAGGCGCTTCTCCGCGGCGGCATAGGCCAGCAGGGCGTCCGGGGCCGGGCTTGCGTCGATCAGTGCGAGGATCTCCCCGTCGGTTCCGGGCGTGGAGATCAGTCCGCGCACGGCGTAGTCGGCGAGGTATTCGTCCGCGGCGTATTTCACGAATACGGGGGCTTCGGCCGCCGTTGCGCATAGTTGCAGCTGCGAGAGCAGGAATGCCTGGTTGGGTTTGTCCGTCGAGGCGGCGACGGCGTCCGTCAGTCCGGCGCGGATCTCCCGCGCCAGCTCTTCGCGGCCTGCGGCGGTCACGTAGCTCACCACCCCGTTGATGGCGTATTCCACGGGGGCGTTCTTGCCTTCCGCTGCGGGTACGAGCATGGCGGCCATCATCCGGATTCCGTCGGCTCCGGTCGCCGCGAGTTCCTGCATCAGGCTGTCGAACGCCTTGGGCGTCTGGGCCGGGAGTTGGGCCAGGGCGTCCGCAACGATCGTTTCGGCGGTGCGCTGGCGCGCGTCCTGCGCACCGGCTGCGAAGGGCATCAGGGCGGCGAGGAGTATGGTGATAAATATCTTTTTCATGTTTTTTTCAGGTTTTGGACGTTATCAGATTTTCCACGGCGTGCGCATCGGCTGGTCGATGAGCCGGTTTGCGGCCTCGTCTCCGACGAAGAGCTGCTTGTCGGGATCGAAATGCAGCGTGCGGTTCAGGCGCAGGGCGCATGCCCCGAGGTTCACGAGCGTGGAGCTGCGGTGTCCCTTGAGCTCGTCGAGGGCGAAAGGCTCGCGGTTGCGCACGCATGCCAGGAAATCGGTGTTCTGCGGTTCGGGGTCGGGCATTTCGGCGATCTTCTCCATGACGTCGGGAATCGTGCACTCGAAACCCTGATACACCTTGCCCAGCGGACCTTCGATGTAGGGGACCTTGCCCTTGCTTTCGTAGCCCTCGCCTTCGAGGACGATCTGACAGCCGTCGTCGTAGGTGTATACGATCTTGCGCCAGATGCCCACGGCGTCGGGATGCTGCTGCGGAGCGTCGACCTCGATCTTCACGGGCGAGGTGTCGTCCTTGCCCAACAGGTACTGCACGGGGTCCATGTAGTGCTGTCCCATATCCGTGAGTCCGCCGCCGTCGTAGTCCCAGTAGCCGCGGAACGTGGCGTGCACGCGGTGTTTGTTGTAGGGTTTGTAGGGCGCCGGGCCGAGCCACATGTCGTAGTCCAGCTCTTCCGGGACGGGTTGGGGCTTGAGGTTCTCCTGCCCCACCCAGAAGAATTTCCAGGTGAATCCCGTGGCTCCGGAGATGGTCACCTTGAGGGGCCATCCCAGCAGGCCGCTGTCGACGAGTTTCTTGAGCGGTTCGACCGTCGTGCCCAGTCCGTAGAAGGTGTCCTTGAAGCGGAACCAGGTGTTCAGGCGGAAGATGCGTCCGTTCTGCCGGACGGCCTCCACCACGCGCTTGCCCTCGCCGATGGTGCGCGTCATCGGCTTCTCGCACCAGATGTCCTTGCCGGCCTTGGCTGCCTCGACGGCCATGATGCCGTGCCAGTGGGGCGGGGTGGCGATGTGTACGATGTCGACGTTGGGGTCGGTGATCAGATCCCGGTAGTCGTGATAGCTTTCGAGGGTCTTGTCGAACTTCTTGCGGCCCAGCGCGATGGCGCTTTCGAGGTGTTTGCGGTCGACGTCGCAGACCGCCACCAGGCGGCATGCATCGTTGGAGGTGAAGTGATAGCTGCTCTTGCCGATGCCGCCCACGCCGATGATGCCCTTCGTGAGCTGGTCGCTCGGGGCGACGAATTTGGTGCCTCCGAGCACGCTGCGCGGCACGATGGTCAGCAGCGCCAGCCCGCCTGCCTTTTTCAGAAAATCTCTGCGGTTACTCATAGTATTTCAGGTTGTGTTTTTTTTTGGATGCAGTCAATAAAATAGGTAGAGAAAACAGCGGTTCCGTCGGATGGGAACCGCCGTTTGTTTACAGGGTCGTCAGCCGGATGTTGCGCCAGAGGACCTTGATGCCTCCTCCGTCGTGAATCTGCAAGGCGATGCGTCCCTGCGCGGCGCCGATCTTCGCGTCGGTGATGTCCGCCATCTCCTCGCCGTTGAGCCACGTCTGCACGCGGTCGCCCTGGACCTTCAGCCGCAGCGTGTTCCAATCCCCCTCCTTGAGAATCGACTCCTTCTCGTCGGGAATCTGCACCAGCCATCCGCGGCCGTAGGACTCGTAGATGCCCGCCGTGTCGTGGTTCTTCGGTGCCACTTCGCACTGCCAGCCGTGGACCTTCACCGGCGGCTCGACGAACGAGCGGAAAAAGACGCCGGAGTTGCCGTTGGCGAGCTGCTTGAACTCCACCGTCAGGTCGAAATCATCGTAGTATTCGCGCGTGGCGAGGTAACCGTATTTTTTGTCGGGACCGCTCTCGCAGACCAGCAGGCCGTCCTTGTCGACATACCATTTCTCGGTTCCGTAGGCTTCCCATCCCGTGAGGTCGCGGCCGTTGAAGAGTTCGACCTCCCGGCCGGCCTTGCGGGGCAGCTCCTTGATTTTCAGGTTGCGGAACGAAGCGGGGTAGCCGTGGTCCTGGAGGCACAGCACGCCGCGGTGCGCCAGTCCGTATTCGGGAGCCGTCTCCCATTTGCCGCTGTTCTTGCGGGCGAACCAGTCGTCGGTCCAGGCTTCGAATTCGAGGATCTTGCGGCCGTTGAGCCAATGCTCCACGTGGCCGTTGTCGCAGACGATGCGCGACGAGTTCCACTCGCCCTGCGGGTTGACCAGCAGCGAATCGGGATTCGGCAGGTGCATGGCGTAGTCCACGCCCAGTTTCTGCCACTCTTCGAGCTTCGTCGGAGCGTTCTGAGACTCCCAACCATCGTTGTCGATCAGCTGGTACTCCGGCCCGGTGACATAGGGAACCTTGAAATAGGGGTTCTCGACCACGTGGTAGAGCATGCCGCTGTTACCTCCGTAGGAGAGCTTCCAGTCCCAGTCTACGATGAAGTTTTCGTATTGTTTCTTGGTGACGATATAACCCGAAAGGTCGCTCCCGTCGCCGTTAGCCTGGATGCACCCGTCGACAACGTGCCACGGCTGGGTCAGAGAGTCCCCGTTGAAGTCTTTCCATTGATCCAGGCTATTCCCGTCGAAGAGCAATTCCCAGCCGGAGGCGATCTCCGATTCGCTGAGTGTGTTGTGGCGGGGACCGCAGGAAACGGCCATGGTGAGCAGCAGCGCAAAGCCGCACACGCCGGTGACTTTGCCGCAAAAAGTAGTTGGTAGTATCATTTTATGTTGGTTTAGTGGATATCTTTAGCGGATGTACAAAGTTATCCATTTTCAGGCATGCCGCTACACGCGCGATGCACTATATAGACCGATATAAGTCTATATACAATTAATAATCAAACTAATAGAAACAAGTATGACACCCCGTATTATATAGATTTCCGGAGATCTTTACAACCCGATCCGGGCGACCTGCGACTCGAAATCGTCGCGGTCGAGCGCGGCATTGCGCAGTTTGGTGCGGTAGGTATAGACCGTAGCGGAGGCGCAGTTGAGCAGCGAAGCGATATGCCCGCTGTCGGTAATTCCGAGCCGCAGGGCAGCCAGAATCCGCAGTTCGGTCGTCAGTGAAGAGTCCGTGCGGGGAGCGAAGCGCGATTCGGGCTGCAAAAGTTCGTTGACCTGCTCGATGAAATGCGGAAAAATATCGAGAAACGAGGCGTCAAACGACTGGTAGAATTTGAGGTACTCGCCGTTGATGGTCTGCGACATGCTGAGCTGGCGCACCAGTTCATCGGCGCCCTGGGTCTTGGCAATGTGGCACACTTCGCGGCGAAAAGCGTCCATTTGTCCGATATAGCGCACCGAGAGGTCGATATAGTGACAGACATAACGGTCCTTGATGCGGTTCGAATCGACCAAAGCGCCGTTGATCTGGCGGATATGATCGTTCTTGCCGAGCAATTCGTGGTTCTTTTCGCGGAGCATATCGCTCATGCGGATCAGTTTTTCGTGGTTGTTGTGCAGGCGGCGCTGCCACAGCACGAACCACAGCACGACAGTCAGCACCACAAGGAAAACTCCGGCCAGGCAGATGACCACGATCATCATTGTCTGCCGTCCGGCGATATTGGCCGCCACGGCCTCGCTGATCTTCATTGCCGCCGCCGAAGAGTTGGGAATCCGGGCGATCGACTTGCAGCGCACGGCATCGTCGAAAGTGGAACCCATATAGGCCGCGGCACGGTCGAAGTCCCCGCGGTCGAAAAGCCGGAGCGCCAGGTCGTAGAGCGAATAGTAAGAACGGGTTCCGGCGCACAGGTCGGAGATCGACGACTCGGCCAGGCAGTACGCCGACAGGTCCTCGTCGCCCATTTTCCGGGCGATGTCCGACATGGCATAATAGAGCAACGCACGTTCGGGATAACTCAGGACTTTGGCCGTGAATGGCTCCAGCAATTGCAGCGCCTCCGCACAGCGCGCACTGTCGCGAAGACTCAGCGCCTCCATGCGCGCCCGGGTAAATTCGCTCAGCCCCGGAACCGAAATGCGGCGCGTCAGGAACACCGTATCACGCCATGCCTGCTTCTGGTGCGGGTCCTCGACCTCGGAATAACGCCGGGAAGCCACCGAGCAAAAACACAGATACCATGCTCCATACTCAAGCGGAGTCATACCGACGGTATCTATTTTCCGGAAAATAGCTTCGGCGTAACTGGTCTGCCCGCGGCCCAGCCAGACGTCGATGTCGGCAAGCAGGGCGATGCGGCGGATATCCTCCGACCCGGCAGAGG
>ENA-ORRA01002279-ORRA01002279.1-human-gut-metagenome-genome-assembly--contig:-NODE-2279-length-10749-cov-3.922386_pt1 | contig 10749 bp, 9 predicted proteins | sample MGYA00242169_ERZ509122 | MGnify/ENA primary metagenome ERZ509122 (study PRJEB26280, sample SAMEA2338650) | human gut metagenome | biome: human gut; feature: human-associated habitat; material: faeces...
GAAAAACCGAAAAAAGATTTAGGATTAGTATATTGGGACTATTATCATGATGATACCAGAACCTATGAAAAAATGCTGGATATCCATGCGCAGCTTTCGGATAACGTTATTTTTGCAGGAGGATCTTGGATTTGGAACGGAATTTCCCCCAATTATTCTAAGACCTATGCGTGTACCAAGGCAGCTCTTTCTACTTGTAAAAAATACAATATAAAAGAGGTGCTCTGTACAGCATGGATGGATAATGGTGCAGAAACCCCGGTGGATGCTTTGCTTCCGGGACTTGTACTTTTTGCACACCTTGATTTTCACAGAGACTATGACGAAACAATCCTTAAGCAGGAGTTCAGGAACTGCACAGGCGGGGAATTTGATGATTTTATGGCACTTGACAATTTTGATTCCTTATTCTTAAATACGAAAGAGAATAAAGAGGCTCAAAATCCTTCAAAATATCTGTTATACCAGGATCCAATGTTAGGCATTTTTGATTATCATGTGAAAGAATCAGGTGTCAATACAAAATCTTACTACCAAAACATACAGAAATGTATGAAGGAATGTGCAAAAAAAACAGGAAAATATCAGCGTTTATTCTCATTTTATGAAAAACTGGCGGCGGTATTAGCTGATACAGCCGATTTGGGCATGTGTATAAAATCAGCATATGACAGATCGGACAGAGCAGCGTTGAAAGATATCAGTCAGAATGTTATTCCTGGAATCATCTGCAATCTGACAGATATGAAATCATCAAGAGAAAAAATCTGGATGAACGATGCAAAGCCATTTGGTTATGAGATTCTGGATATAAAAATTGGTGGCGTAATTACAAGACTTAAAAGTACAGGATACCGGATTGACAATTATCTGAATGGAAATGTGCCTCGTCTGGAAGAGCTGGAAGAGGAAAGACTTCCCTATTTTACCAAAGGAATGGACAAGCGGGAGAACTTATGGAATCGCATTATCAGTGGATGTGATTTGAATGACACGATCTGATAAAGGTAAATGAAGGGAATCAGGCTACGTATGAAAATTCTAGTGATTTTAATAATTTTTGTATTTGCATTGTCTCTCTTTCGAATGATTCTGGAATGGAGTAAAAATAATAATAAATGTTCTCACCAGCGTTATAAACGATCAGAAAATAACGGTTTATACAGGAAATCAAAACTATTCTCACAGAATGGTTTTGGTTTCCTTTTTTGCTGTTACAAATCAGTTACAACTGCGATATAGAATTTAATGTATAATTAACCTGTGAAAAGATATTTATAAAAACATGTGAGGTAATAATCATGAAGGCAAGAATTCTTGTGATAGAAGACGAAATGTCAATCAATGACCTGCTATGTATGAATTTGGAGATTGCAGGGTATGAAACAGTAGGATATCTGGATGGAAATGAGGCATATGAAGCAATTATTCAAGATCATGCGTTTCAGTGTGCACTTGTAGATATCATGCTTCCCGGAAGAGACGGATATAGCCTGTTACCGAAACTGAAGCAGTATGAAATCCCCGTAATATTTCTTACCGCAAAGGGAGATATCGCGAGCAAGATAAAGGGATTAAAAGACGGTGCGGAAGATTATATTGTAAAACCATTTGAAATGCTGGAAGTGATGGTCCGTCTTGAAAAAGTACTGGAACGTAATGGCACTGTACAAGAACAGATTCAAATTGGTGATGTCATCATTGATACTGCTAGTCGTACTGTTACAAAAATGGGTATGGAAATCTATTTAAAGCCAATGGAATATAACTGCCTCATGGTGTTCGCCAAAAACCCGAATAAAGCACTGACCAGGAATCAGATTCTGCAGGAACTGTGGAATGAAGAGTTCTGCGGAGAAACAAGAACTGTGGATGCACATGTGGGTCGTATCAGGAAAAAACTTGGCTGGCAGGATAAGATTAAAACAATTCCCAGAATCGGTTACAGACTTGAGGTGGATTTATGAAACTCTTAATAAAGATCTTTTTTCAGACTACATGTATTATTCTGTTGGTATCGTCAGGGATCTTTCTCTATACCACTTATTGTTGGAAAAATCAGAGTATACACAATATCAACAGTTATGAAAGCAGTATATTCAGAATAAATATCTTACAGTTTGAAAATAAAACAAGCCTTTCTGAAAATCAGAAACAGAATGCCGACAACGAAATGCGCCCCCAAATAGTTCCTTATGCTTTTCGGCAGGTTTTTCATGACAGTGCGGTTTTATATCTTGATGGAAAAATGACCTATAATGGAACTGTTTATGAATTCGACGTAAAAAAGTTAAGAGAATTATGTAAAAGTAAGGCAAACATGGTGGATCATGGCAGCAACAGTGACGGTCATGGCCCTATGATCAGTCAGATAAATGGAAGGACACTTTTGTTATTTTACTATGGCAATGTAAATATGGGATATCAGATTGTTACTTATAAAGATATAACAGATGTAATAGAAAAAAGTCATCTGCTGTTTTTTCAGACGGGTGGATTTACTTTATCTTTGATCGTGGTGATGGGAATTATCCTTTATTTGAGCCTTCGAAAAATCACAGCGCCGCTTATAAGCCTAAGAGAAGCTACGCTTCTTGTTTCTGAAGGTATTTATGATTTTAAAGTACCGTCAGAGGGAAATACAGAACTTGCGCAGGTAGGTGCAACCTTTAATTTTATGACAGGTAAAATAAAGGAACAAATTGAAAGTCTTTCTAACATAAACCGGACACAAAAACAGCTTATTGGAAGTCTGGCTCATGAGCTGAAGACCCCAATGACTGCAATCATAGGTTATGCAGATACATTGCTTACTGTGCGCCTAACCCCAGAAAGGCAGGAGAAGGCTCTGATTTATATTGAAAATGAATGTCGCAGGCTTTCAAGACTTTCTATGAAAATGCTGGAATTAACCGGACTCTACGAAGCTTCGGAAGACTCATTCAATCCAGCTGAAATACAGGTGGATAATTTCCTGAAAGAAGTAAAAGAACTCATTGATTGCAGGCTTCAAGAAAAAAACATCTCTCTTGATGTATTTTGTGAACCAAAAGAATTGGTAAAGAAGTTTGATCAGGACTTAATGATAAGTGTAGTGACAAATCTAATTGATAATGCAGTCAAAGCTTCCAGGAAAGAATCTAAAATTGTGCTTGAGGCAACCCCAGACCATCTGATGGTTCAAGATTTTGGAAAGGGAATACCGAAAGAGGATCTGGAAATGGTGACGGAACCATTTTATATGGTAGACAAATCTCGTTCCAGGGCAAAAGGAAGTGTAGGACTCGGTCTTTCTTTATGTCAGAAAATTATAGAACTGCACGATTTCCAACTGAAGATTGAAAGCAATCCGGGAAAAGGAACTACCGTCTCTGTTTTCTGGTGATCACACTAACGTTTACATATCAGTTACAAATCGCGAAAGATTTGGTGTAATGCTCGATGATATACTTATAACAACCTTAGAAAGGAGATATTACCAGAAATGAGAAAAAACATAAAAAAGTTTGCAGGAATAGTGCTTTGTATTGGAATGTTTACAGGATGCGCACAGACCCCGGATTCTTCTTTGGTAAAGCCGAAGGGGAGCAAGGCTGTAGATGCTTATACGGAAGCGGATGATGTTAGCGGTTCTAAAGGAGAAGCATCTGAAAGCAAGAACGATGACGGTTCAGAGTCAAAGACAACCATCAGGAATCTCATTGATGCTCCTCAAAATTATAAAAGCCATGTGGAAGATGACAGTGCCAAGCTCGTGGTAAATACAGATGCAAGCGTAGAAATTCCGGAAGTGGAAAAGATATCTGCTATTTCTGTCACCGCGGCAGAAGTTACCCAGGAGCTTCTAGACCGTATTACAAACGCATTCTTCTCAGAGGCAAAACTTTATACCATGGATAGTTATTATGTGAAGACAAAGGATGAAATTAAAAAAACTCTGGATGAACTAAAAGAAGACGTTGCAAACGGAAACCTGGATCCGTATAACTATGGAACAGATGATGATGGGAATTATGTCTATGATATCTATGAAGATATTGAGACATGGGAACAGGAATACGAAACTGCTCCGGAAAAGAAAACCCTGACAGAGGCAAAACCTGTTGCCGGAAATTCTTTCGATTGTATTGCACAAATGCCAGACGATTCACAATTCTATTATAAAATATCTTCCGATGGCTCCGATACCTTGTCAGTCAAGATCAAGAAAGCAGCAAACAAGGGCGGGGAAAAAATACCGGAGGATGCAATGTGGTGTGATTACGGATATTCTGAAGAGGAAGAAAAACCCACAGAAGAATCAATCGGGCTGTCCCTGGATGAAGCAAAAAAACTTGTAAAGGAAAAAGTTGAAAAAATGGGCATCACAGATTTACAGTTTTCTAACTGGAATTACGCGGTGTGCAAAAGTTTTGAAGGCGATAATAGTTCAGGTAATTTTGGAAATGGATATAGAATTGATTATGCACGTACCATAAATGGTGTGCCGGTAACTCAGACAATTGCAGACGGTGGGGCATTGGAAGATATGGATAGTACAATGGAAACATGGTCTTATGAAAGTCTCTGTTTCTATGTCGATAAAGATGGCATAGAAAGCATGACTTATTCAAATCCCTACACAATTGGTAAAATAAAGACAGAGAATTTAAATCTTCTTTCATTCAGCGAGGTTATGAAAATTTATGAAAAAATGATGGTGGTAACAAACGCTGATAATATGCAATATGAAAATTCCAGGGTCTATAATATTGATCGGATCGTTCTTGGTTATGCCAGAATATATGAGCCGTCTACTGACGCACACACAGGTATTTTGATCCCCGTCTGGGATTTTTTCGGCAGCATGACTTCAGAAAGTGAATATAACGGAGAAACAGAATCAAATACCAGTAAAGATCCGAATGAAAGTTTCCTTACCATTAATGCCGTGGATGGCAGTATCATAGACCGGAATCTGGGTTACTGACATGAGACAGGTATTTGGAATTGTAAGGTACAATTTCTTCGGATTTTTACGCAATCCCAAAGTTATTTTTATATTTCTGTTAGAATTTGTACTTAGTTTCCTGCTTACAGGCAGAATCATGGTTGTAATGGAGACCTATGATACACCGGTACAGGCCATTGAACCATTTATCTGGACATTTGGGGATGGGATAGCAGTACTGTCCAGTTCGCTGCTCTTGCTTCTTATGTTTTCTGACCTGCCGAAGATGACACCTATTACTCCATACCAGCTGACCCGGACAACCAAGAGGAAATGGCTTTTAGGTCAATTCATTTATGTTATTCTTGTAACTGTTTTATATACGGTTTTGATGCTGCTGTTTACGGCTGTGCTGTGTATGAAAAAGAGTTATCCAGGTAACCTGTGGAGCGAAACTGCGGCCATGCTTGGTTATTCAGAATTAGGAAAAAACCTGCAGGTCCCTTCTACAGTAAGGGTCATGGAAAGTATCTCACCCTATGGCTGTATGCTGCAGGTTTTCTTCCTTCTGTTTTGTTATTCGCTGACCTTAAGCTTTGTAATCCTTGTAGGAAATCTCTATAAAGGGAAGACTAAGGGGATGATTTTTGGCCTTCTTTACAGTGTCTTTGTTTTTTTATTGGACCCGAAAGTACTGGCTGCAATTTTACATAAAGAAAAATACGAAATGTATCAGGTAAATGTATTAATCTGCTGGATCAGTCCTCTGAACCAGGCAGTATACGGAAAACATAACTTGGGTTATGATCCATTGCTCCCGAAAATCCCACATTCCTATATGTTTTTTCTGGGTGTTTTAGTTCTTCTTGCAGTTTTTGCAATTAACCGGATGAAAAAATATACCTTTGAATTTCTTGGAGAAAAGACATGATCGGAAGGGGGAAAACCTATGTGGGGTGAAACAAAACGTATGGTTTTTAATAAGAATTTTCTGGCAGCATGGCTGATAGCCTGCATTTCCATAGCCATTGGACAGACTTATCCCAGCTTAAAAAAAGCACTGACATGTGGTACTTTTATCAGTATACTGGAAGGTTCCTTAAAAAGTCAGGCAGTATCTTTTGCCATTCCGGTAGCAGCCGTATTGCCATGGAGTGATTCCATTCTGCAAGAATATAAAAGTGGATTTTTAAAGGAGATACTCCCCAGAACGACTCGCAGACAGTATATCGAAGGTAAAGTTTTTTCCATTATGGTATCTGGTTTTATGGTCTGGACGTTATCTATACTAACGGTACTTTTTATCAATTTTATTGTGTTCTATCCGCTGGAGATAAAGGGTGCTATTCAGAAAGAAGCACTTCTGGACTTACTCATGAAGGCATTTCGGACAGGACTTATCGGAAGTATCATAAGTACTTTCGGTGGAAGCTGCGGGATTTTATGGGATTCTGCTTACATGACATATGGAATCCCTTTTGTAAGCTTTTATTTCGGAATTATCCTTCATGACCGCTATTTTAAGAATCAGATATGGTTTTATCCAATAGAATGGATACTGGCTGATGAAAATTGGGGACCGGACAAAATAGGACTTTGGCTATTTCTACTGTTGTTTTTATTCATAATGCTGGGAATTCTGGGAGGTGTTTTATATGGAAGATTGGAAGAAATCTGAAGGGACATTTAATCTGGCCTGTGATCTGGAAAGAGCAAGTGGAATGATGCAGAACACCTGCGTAAAAATAGAACACGTGACCAAACGTTTCGGTGAAGACATGGTGTTACAGGAAGTAAATCTTTCCCTGAAAACAGGGAACGTCTATGGGATTGTTGGAAATAACGGTTCCGGAAAGACCGTTCTTATGAAATGCATCTGTGGGTTTCTTCCTGTAACTACGGGCACTATTTTTGTATTTGGAAAAAAAATAGGCCATGATGTGGATTTTCCTGAAAGTCTTGGAGTTATTATCGAGACTCCCGGTTTTCTTACACAATATACGGGCTTTAAAAATCTGGAGATCCTGGCAGACATGAATGGCCGGATTTCGAAGGCCGATATCCGCATAGTCTTAAAAAGGGTAGGATTGGATCCGGACATGAAGAAACCAGTCGGAAAATATTCCCTTGGAATGCGTCAGCGCCTTGGTATTGCACAGGCCATTATGGAAGATCCTCTGTTTTTGATTCTGGATGAGCCGTTTAATGGACTGGATAAACATGGCGTGGAAGAAATAAGAGAACTGCTGCTGGATTTAAAAGCAGCAGGAAAGACCATTTTGCTGGCAAGCCATAATGAAGAGGACATCAGAATCTTATGTGACCACGTATATGAAATGGATGGAGGAATCTTAAGAGAAAGGACTGCCTGATAATGAGAAATTTATTTGTAAAAACGGCATTAGTATTGTGTACGACAATAATATTTCTTCCAGCTACCGTTTTTGCCACAGAGCCTCAAAACACGGAGATTACATCTGCTGAAGAAGGATTTACGGACTCAGATCCGTCCGTATCTTATGAGAATGACAACTCGTTAACCCTTGATGAAAAAGAGGATGATTCTACGAGTACCGAACCTCCGGCAGAGGATGAAAAGACTCCTGATAAAGCTGATACCGATAAAGAAAATCCGGATCCGGATATTTTTACATCAGGAGATGACTTTGGTGATGGTTCTAAATCGAATCCTTTTCATGTTGTAATAGACAGTGATAATCCGGAGGACGGTGACGCCCCGCAGATAACAGATCCGGTTATAGACAACGGAGGGTATTCGGGCGGTGGGGGAGGAGATAATTCAACATCAGACTCATCAAGTGAAAAAATATTACATAAACCGCAGGTATTATTAGAAGACAGCAATCTTTCAGGTGGACGATTGGAGGCTGGTTCTACAACAGAAATGTCGCTGACATTTCGAAATAAAAGCTGCAGTCAAAATGTATTTGGTTTAAAAATTTCCCTTTCTACAGAGAACAAAGGAATCGAATTTGAGAAAAACTCTTTTTATGTACAAGTCCTGGCTCCTGGTGAAGCAATTACTTTGGAACAGATGATTACTATAACAGAAAACTGTGATCCTGGCCAGGCTGTCATTACTTTTTCTCTGGATTATGAAGATTCGAAAGCAACGGCAACTACCGGTACAGAATTACTGTCTTTTCAGATCATCCAACCGGTTCGTGTTAAGCTGGAAGCTTCAGATATTCCATCTGTTTTATACACTATGGATACAGTAGAGATCCCGGTAAAAGCAATGAATCTCGGAAGAGACAAAATATATAATGCAAGTGTCAGCTTAAAGGCTGATGAATTAAGCTCAAACGATACTGCATTCTTAGGGACCATAGAGGCCGGAGATTTATCCCAAGGAAGTCTTCGCATATATGTAAAAGGAAAAACAGGAAAATGTGCAGGTCAATTAATTCTTACGTATGAGGATGCAGATGGCAAATCATATGAGGAAGAAATAAAATTTGATTCTGAAATCAAAGAAACCCAGATAAAAACTTTAAAGGTTGAAGATGACCAGGAGAAAACCAATAACTGGTGGTATTCCATAGCTGCAGTTGTTGCAGTACTGCTTATTTCCATAATCCTGATTCTGGTCAGAAAGCTTCATAAGAAAAATATCCTTCTTGAAGAAGCGAGAAAGGCGGCTTCTCATTGAAAAGAAAAAAAATAGACAGCTTTACCTTATTTGTCATACTTCTGCTGGCATTGATACTTACATTATTAGGAATGCTGCTGGCAGGCATGAAAGAAGAAAAACGGCAATTTACTGTGCTGCTCCCACTTGGAGATCTGGCTTATGATGAAGATTTTTTGCAGAAAGCGAAGAAGATAAAAGGCATAAAAGAAATCTGGCCAGTCATAGAAGTCCCGGTTGTCATCAAAATTGAAGATTATACGGAAACAACGACTTTTTCAGGAATTGATATGAATGCGTTTGGAAAAAATCCAACTCAGAATGAACTGGGGAAGATGCCGTTGTTATTGCTGGGAAATGGTTCCCTACGGGATATGAAAGACTATAATAATCATGCCATTTCAAAAAAACAACAGGAAAAATTTTTAGAGATGGGTGAAAACCTGAATATTTTTTATTCCCTGGATGAAAAAGAGAAGGATACTTCCAAAGCCACAGATGATCTTACTACCTTATCCAGCAATTCCGCAAGAGGACCGCAAACCTCATATATGCCCTGTAAAGCCGCTGTAGTAATAGAAGGCAACGAAATCTACATACCCATTTCCCAGGCACAGGATCTCTGCAGAGAAATAGGAGAGCCTTCTGAAATCAGTAAAGTATATCTAAAAATAAATGGAAAAAATAACCTGGAGAACGCAAAGAAAATACTTTCAGGAATTTAGCATAATATATAGCAAGAATTCTCCTTCCTATGCAATGAACAGAGATTTCGCTTTTAAGCTATAAATGAGCAAGTTCGTGATTTTGCATAAAAGAAAGACACCTCGATTCCATGTGTTGTATAATGAAAGTGCCTAAACAAACATTTGCAACATTTACGAAAGAAGGTGTCTCTCGCAAATACTATACATCATTCCTCATTCATATACAACCAGTTTAAAAAATTAAACTTATGCAAATTTTATTCGAACCGAGTAATAAACCATCTTATGAGTATCCTAATCAGTATTTTCATTTCAGGATATCATGGAAAAACCACGGATTTTGCTAAAAACAGTTCCTGTCACAGAACTACGATTGCCCATTTCCTCAATTCCGGAAAATGGGATGATTCCTTACTTTCAGATACGTTAAAATGCTCTGTCATTGAGATTATTTATTCAGAAGCAGCACGCACCGGAAAGCCTGTTTTCTGTATTGTGGACGATACGATCGCTTCAAAGACAAAGCCTTCGTCACAGGCTTTACATCCGATTGAAGATGCGTATTTTCACCAATCCCATTTAAAGGGAAAACAGGATTACGGGCATCAGTCAGTTGCTGTTATGCTTTCCTGCAATGGCATTGTTCTGAACTATGCTTTTGTAATGTACAATAAGTCCATTTCCAAGATTGACATTGTACAAAGCATTGCAAAGGAACTGCCTGTTCCACCAGTAATGTCTTATTTCCTTTGTGACTGCTGGTATGTTTCTGAAAAGATAATCAATACCTTTGCACAGAGAGGGTTCCATACCATCGGTGCTTTGAAAACAAACCGTTTGCTGTATCCATCGGGAATGAAAAAGAAACTTCGTGAACTGGCCGCCGAATTGTCTGTTACACATCGTGAATTTGACCTTGTGACAGTCAAAAAACGAAACTATTATGTGTACCGGTACGAGGGAAACCTCAACGGCATAGAAAATGCGGTAGTTCTTTTGAGTTATCCGGAAAAAGCATTTGGTAATCCCAAAGCATTGCGTGCTTTCATCAGTACAAACGCAGCCCTATCTACACAGGAGATTCTTTCCTGGTATGCATGTCGATGGCCTATTGAAGTATTTTTCCGCCAGTGTAAGGAGAAACTGGCACTGGACGGCTATCAGATACGCTCTGCACAGGGAATCAAAAGGTACTGGCTGCTTATGTCACTGGCACATTTCATGTGTGCAGTGGGTACTGGTAGGTTCTGTTCGTTTGAAACTGGATATCACGAAATCTGTGATACCATTCAGCTGGAAAAGTATCGTTATCTTTTTCAATGCGCAAAGGAAAGTAATGATTTTGATTCATTTATGAAATTCGCAGTGTAGTTTTGTGCAATTTTTCAAATTTGCTCATTTATAGTTTCCATATTTTTTTCACATTCTCCAGCTTCTACCATCATTTTTATCCCCCCCTC
>ENA-ORRA01002285-ORRA01002285.1-human-gut-metagenome-genome-assembly--contig:-NODE-2285-length-10729-cov-2.244145_pt1 | contig 10729 bp, 9 predicted proteins | sample MGYA00242169_ERZ509122 | MGnify/ENA primary metagenome ERZ509122 (study PRJEB26280, sample SAMEA2338650) | human gut metagenome | biome: human gut; feature: human-associated habitat; material: faeces...
AACTGTAAAAACTGTTATAAATGTATCCGTCACTGCCCGGTGAAAAGCATCAAATTTGCCGACGGGCAGGCGAATATCATCCCGGATGAATGCATCCTGTGCGGCCGCTGCTTCGTAAACTGTCCCCAGGACGCAAAACAGATCCGCGACGACGTGCCCCGCGTAAAAGAGATGATCGCCTCCGGCAAAAAGGTCATCGCCAGTGTGGCGCCCTCGTTTATCGCGGAATTTCCGCTGATGGACTTCGCCGCGATGAAGGGCGCTCTGCTGAAGCTGGGCTTTGCCGACGCACAGGAGACCGCCATCGGCGCAACCATCGTCAAAACCGAATACGAAAAGATGATCGCCTCCGGCAAGCACGACGTGATCATTTCTTCGTGCTGCCACAGCGTCAACGCGCTCATTCAGAAATACTATCCCAGCGTGCTGCCGTATCTGGCGGACGTGCTCTCCCCCATGCTGGCGCATTGCCGCGTCATCAAGGAGGAAAATCCCGGCGCATGCGCCGTATTCATCGGCCCGTGCATTTCCAAGAAGGAAGAGGCTGAGCTGTACGGCGAGTGCGACGTTGCCCTCACCTACGAGGAGCTGGAGGCATGGATGAACGAGGCCGGCGTGGTGCCCGCGGGCGATTCCACCGAGCCGGATGAGGGAAAGCGCGGCCGCTTCTTCCCCATCAAGGGCGGCATCATCAAAAGCATGCACACCGAAAACACTGGTTTCACTTATCTGGCCGTGGACGGCGTACAGAACTGCATCGCCGCCATCAAGGAGATCGAATCCGGTGCGCTGAAGAACTGCTTTATCGAAATGAACGCCTGCGAGGGCGCATGCATCAACGGCCCGGCCATCAGCCATCATCACAAGCCTCTGCTCAGCGGCGAGGTAAAGGTGGTCGCCTTTGCCGGGGACGATGAGTTCCGTGTGGCGATGCCCATCGATACATTCAAGAACATCCCCTACATCGGCACCCACGAAAAGATACCCGGAGAAGCAGCCATCAAAGAGATCCTGGCCAAGATGGGCAAAACCAGCCCCGAGCAGGAGCTCAACTGCGGCGCCTGTGGTTACAACACTTGCCGTGAAAAGGCCATTGCCGTATATCAAGGCAAGGCCGATCTTTCCATGTGCCTGCCTTTCCTGAAAGAAAAGGCCGAAACATTCTCCGGCTATGTCATCAACAATACGCCCAATGCCATTTTTGTGCTGGATGAAAATCTGTGCGTACAGCAGATCAACAAAGCAGGCTGCGCGCTGTTCAACCTCAAAACGCCTTCCGATATCCTGGGTGCCCCCATCGTGCGGCTGCTGAACCCGGCCGATTACCTGGGCGTGATGACCAGCGGAGTGCCCATCAAGGAGAAAAAGCACTATCTGGCCGAATACAAAAAATATGTGGCTGAAACCATCGTTTACGACCACGAGTACCACATCGTGTTCAGCATTATGCGCGATATCACCAGCGAGGAGGAACGCCAGAGCGAACGCTCCGAGCTGTGCAATAAGACGGTGGCCATCACCAATGAAGTGATTGAAAAGCAGATGACGAAGGATGCGATGGGAACCATCCAGCGCGTGCTGGAGAAGGTAAACGCGCTGCCGCAGGACAAGCGCCTGTCTGCCATGACTATGTTGTTTGGTAAAGAGTTTGGCGATGACGCGGCGAAACTGGCAAACAACCTGCCGGAACTGCAGCGTCAGTTAAAACTGACAGCGGGCAATGATGCGCTTGGCTCCATGCAGAAAGAATCCGACATTAACAAGGATTCACTTTCTGCGCAGTGGTTGCTGGTCAAAACCGGAGCGCAGAACACCTTCAGCAGCCTGGGCGAAACGCTGCGCCAGCCGCTGATGGATATTCTGTACACGGTGAAAAGCGTCACGGGGGCGTTGCGTCGCTGGGTGGAAGCTAACCCGGAACTGACAGGCACACTGATGAAAGCATCGGCTGTTGTGGCTGCGGTTACCGTCGGCCTCGGCACCTTAGCGGTGGCGCTGGCTGCAGTGCTGGGGCCGCTGGCAGTGATCCGTCTGGGATTCTCTGTGTTGGGTATCAAAACGTTATCTTCCGTTACGGCAGCAGTAACTCGAACCAGCAGCGCGTTGTCCTGGCTGGCGCACCACTGGCACTGCTGCGACGCGGGCTTGCTTCATCGGGCAACGCCGCAGGTTTACTTACTGCGCCGTTGTCGTCTTTGCGCCGCACGGCATCACTGACGGGAAATGTCCTGAAAACTGTAGCAGGTGCGCCGGTTGCACTTTTGCGGTCTGGATTATCCGGTTTACGTGCTGTTGCTGTGATGTTTATGAATCCTCTGGCGGTACTGCGCGGTGGACTGGCCGCCGCAGGCACGGTGCTGCGAGTACTGGCATCTGGTCCACTGGCGATGCTGCGCGTTGCCCTGTATGCCATATCTGGTCTGTTAGGTGCTCTGCTCAGTCCGATAGGTCTTGTGGTTACTGCACTGACGGGCGTGGCGCTGGTTGTCTGGAAATACTGGCAACCCATCACCGCATTTCTCGGTGGCGTGGTGGAAGGATTCAAAGCGGCGGCAGGTCCCATCAGTGCAGCGTTCGAACCGCTTAAGCCCGTGTTCCAGTGGATTGGCGACAAAGTGCAGGCGCTGTGGGGCTGGTTTACTGATCTGCTGACGCCCGTTAAGTCGACCTCTGCCGAACTGCAGAGCGCAGCGGCAATGGGGCGGCGATTCGGGGAGGCACTGGCGGAAGGGCTGAATATGGTCATGCATCCGCTGGACTCCCTGAAATCCGGCGTTTCCTGGTTGCTGGAGAAGCTCGGCATTGTCAGTAAAGAGGCCGCAAAGGCAAAACTGCCGGAAAGCGTGACGCGTCAGCAACCTGCGACGGTGAATGCAGACGGTAAAGTGATGATGCCATCGGGTGGTTTTCCATCATGGGGATATGGCTTTGCGGGGATGTATGACAGCGGCGGGTATATCCCGCGCGGGCAGTTTGGCATCGTCGGTGAAAACGGGCCGGAAATTGTTAACGGCCCGGCAAATGTGACCAGCCGGAGAAATACAGCTGCACTGGCTGGCTGCCGTTGTTGCCGGAATGATGGGCGTTGCTGCCGCGCCAGCAGAGCTTCCACCGTTGCACCCCTTGGCACTTCCCGCGAAAGGTGGAGAAGCAATTGTGAGTCGCGCAGCCACTGTGCCGCTCGTTCAACGGATTGAGGCACCGACGCAGATCATCATTCAGACGCAGCCAGGACAAAGTGCGCAGGATATTGCGCGGGAGGTGGCACGCCAGCTTGATGAACGTGAACGCAGGCTGAAGGCAAAAGCCAGGAGTAACTACAGCGATCAGGGGGGATACGACGCATGATGATGGTGCTGGGATTGTACGTGTTTATGCTGCGCACCGTTCCGTATCAGGAACTGCAGTATCAACGCAGCTGGCGACATGCGGCAAACAGTCGGGTAAACCGACGTCCGTCCACGCAGTTTCTGGGACCGGAAAACGACATGCTGACGCTTTCCGGTGTTCTTATGCCGGAAATAACAGGCGGCAGGCTGTCGTTGCTGGCACTGGAGCAGATGGCAGAACAGGGGAAAGCATGGCCCCTGATTGAAGGCAGCGGCACGATTTACGGCATGTATGTGATTGAGGGACTGAATCAGACTAAAACGGAGTTTTTCCGCGACGGTATGCCGCGCCGGATTGAGTTCACCCTGTCGCTCAAACGAGTGGATGAATCCCTGTCCGATATGTTCGGTGATCTCAGTGCGCAACTGAATAATCTGCAGGACACGGCAACGTCTGCCTTAAGCGATATCAGTAAAACGGTGGGAGGGCTGCTGTCGTGAATTTCAGCTCTGAACTGCTTAACAAAGGCAACAAAACTCCCGCATTCAGCATCAGTATTGAGGGCAGGGATATCACCACTGTGCTGGATAACCGCCTGATGAGTTTGACGCTGACGGATAACCGGGGCTTTGAAGCGGACCAGCTTGATCTGGAGCTGGATGACGCTGACGGAAAAATCGTGCTGCCGCGCCGTGGTGCGGTTATTACGCTGGCGCTGGGCTGGAAGGGGCAGGCGCTTTTCCCGAAAGGGGCATTCACAGTGGACGAGATTGAACACACTGGCGCACCGGACCGCCTGACTATCCGGGCGCGAAGTGCTGATTTTCGGGAAACGCTGAATACCCGCCGTGAAAAATCGTGGCATAAGACCACCGTCGGGGAAGTGGTGAAGGAAATAGCCGCGCGGCACAAGCTGAAGATGGCACTGGGTAAAGACCTGTCGGATAAGCCCGTGGAGCATATAGACCAGACTAATGAGAGTGACGGCAGTTTTCTGATGCGGCTGGCGCGACAGTACGGTGCCATCGCGTCGGTGAAAAATGGCAATCTGTTATTCATCCGGCAGGGGCAGGGCAAAAGCGCCACTGGTAAACCTCTGCCAGTGATCACTATCACACGCAAGGACGGCGACAGTCACCGATTTACCCTGGCAGATCGCGGAGCCTACACGGGCGTAATTGCCAGCTGGTTGCATACCCGCGAACCTGCGAAGAAAGAAAGCACCACGGTGAAGCGTAAGCGCAGAACTAAGAAGCAGAAGAAAGAGCCGGAAGCGAAGCAGGGCGATTACCTGGTGGGTACGGATGAAAACGTGCTGGTACTTAATCGCACCTATGCCAACCGGAGCAACGCCGAACGGGCGGCGAAAATGCAGTGGGAACGCCTGCAACGCGGCGTTGCGTCATTCTCGCTACAACTGGCAGAAGGTCGGGCAGATCTCTACACGGAAATGCCAGTGAAAGTCAGTGGCTTTAAACAGCCGATAGATGATGCGGAATGGACCATTACGACTCTGACGCATACCGTCAGCCCCGATAACGGTTTTACAACCAGTCTGGAGCTTGAAGTGAGGATTGATGATTTCGAAATGGAATGATTCTTCGCAATGGAGAACTTTTAAGTTTGCAAAATGGAATAATGCGGTATCATTATTGTGAATTTAGCAAAAATGGGGAGAACTCGAAAAATGATGATTTGCCCACTGTGTGGAAGTGCCGCCCATACTCGCAGCAGTTTTCAGGTATCTTCATTGACCAAAGAGCGTTACAACCAGTGCCAGAACATTAACTGCAGCCATACTTTTGTTACCCATGAAACTTTTGTTCGTTCGATTGCAACGCCAAAAGAGTCAAATCCGGTTCAGCCGCATCCAATGAAATCAGGACAGGTGGCGCTCTCTCTTTGACGCTGCCGCCATTTTGTCGCCATCGTTAAAAAACAGTGTTTCTAACATCATGATTTTAAACAGCTTAAATTTCAGGCAACAAAAAACCCATCAACCTTGAACCGAAATGGCGGGGTTGATGGGCTCCACAAAATGGGGACATCAAAGAAAAGCAGTGGCACTAATTAAGACTGATGCCCTGCGGAAAAGTTCTGCGGTTGTGCAAAAAAATTTCATTTTCAGGGCAACTTCAGTTTTATCCTAATCCTGGCCATACCATGACGATGATTGTCCCTGCCAGCGTCAGCAGGACGTTGGCGATTGCGTAGGTGCCCGCATAGCCCAGCGCAGGGATGTTACTGCGAGCTGTATCACTGATGATCTCCATTGCCGGCGCGCAGGTGCGTGCGCCCATCATTGCGCCGAACAACAGTGCGCGGTTCATTCGCAATACATAAGCACCGAACAAGAAACAGATAACCACGGGCACAAGACTGACAATTAATCCGGCAATCAACATCTGACCGCCAATCGCGCCCAGGCCGTTATTAATACCGCTACCGGCGCTCAGACCAACGCCTGCCATAAACACCATCAAGCCGAACTCTTTCACCATGCTTAATGCACCTTGCGGAATGTAACCGAAGGTCGGGTGGTTAGCACGCATAAAGCCCAGCATAATTCCGGCGAATAACAACCCGGCAGCGTTCCCCATGCCGAAACTGAATGTGCTGAACTGGAAGGTGATCATCCCGATCATCAGCCCAATAACAAAGAAGGCGCAAAATGCCAGCAGGTCAGTGACCTGGCTGTGAATCGAGATAAAGCCGATGCGATCGGCGATGGTTTTTACGCGACGGGCATCACCGCTGACTTGTAAAACGTCACCTTTGTTAAGCACGACGTTGTCATCTATCGGCATCTCAATCTGGCTACGAATGACGCGGTTAAGGAAGCAACCGTGATCGGTCAACTTCAGTTGTGCGAGACGTTTACCTACAGCGTTATGGTTTTTAACGACCACTTCTTCAGTGACGATACGCATGTCGAGAAGGTCACGATCGAAAACTTCTTTACCGTTACGGAAGCTGGGATCGAGTCGGGCATGGGCGTCGGGATAGCCTACCAACGCTATTTCATCGCCCATTTGTAGCACGGCATCACCGTCTGGATTTGCCAGAATCCCGTTACGTCGAATACGTTCAATGTAGCAGCCGGTTTGTCGATAAATACCCAGTTCACGCAGATTTTTGCCGTCGGTCCAGGCCACCAGCTCCGGGCCGACGCGATAGGCGCGGATCACCGGTAAATAAACCTTACGGTTGGCATCAGTGTCCAGGCCACGTTCGCGGGCGATTTGCTGGGCGCTGGTCTGTAAGTCCTGATGCTGCAATTTCGGCAAGTAACGCGCACCAACAATCAAACTCACCAGACCGATTAAATAGGTTAAGGCATACCCGAGGCTCAGATTATCCAGTGCCAGTGAGAGCTGCCTGCTTTCCATGCCGAAATGACGCAGTGTATCGCCAGCACCGACCAGAACCGGTGTCGACGTCATAGAGCCTGCTAACATACCGGCCGTCAGGCCAATATCCCAGCCAAACAGCTTACCTAACCCTAAGGCGATCACCAGCGCACTGCCAACCATCACCAGTGCTAACATTAGGTAATTTTTCCCATCGCGAAAAAAAATGGAAAAAAAGTTCGGTCCGGCTTCGACCCCGACGCAGAAAATAAACAGCATAAAGCCAAGATTAAGCGCATCGGTGTTAATGCTGAAATGTTGTTGGCCTAATAACAGCGATACGACTAAAACGCCAATGGAATTACCCAGTTGGATCGAACCAAGTCGTAACTTTCCGAGACATAGCCCAAGCGCGAGGACCACAAATAATAACAGAATGTAATTCCCATTTAACAATTCGGCGACGTTTATATTCACGGAGGCTAACTTCTTGTTTACTAGTAAGCTGTTGAAAGAAATGGTAATTTACGATAATGTTTTTTACCAGAATTCAGGGCGCAGATTCATTCAGCGCACCTAAACGATAGTAAAGTAACAATATATTTTACTAGTGTAATCACATTAGGTATCAACGGCTATATGAATTGCGTTGGCCTATATTAGCATGGAATGCGAAGCGGCTTTATCTTACTGAACGCCACACTGGCGAAAAATGTGTTCGATAGACGCAGTGTCAGGAGGAACGAGTGAAACATAAACAACGTTGGGCGGGGGCAATCTGCTGTTTTGTCCTCTTCATTGTGGTGTGCCTTTTTCTGGCGACGCACATGAAAGGCGCTTTTCGGGCTGCCGGGCATCCTGAAATCGGCTTGCTATTTTTCATTCTTCCTGGAGCAGTTGCCAGTTTCTTTTCACAGCGTAGAGAAGTCCTGAAACCTCTATTTGGCGCAATGCTGGCGGCACCCTGTTCAATGCTCATTATGCGGCTGTTTTTTTCACCGACGCGCTCATTCTGGCAAGAGCTGGCATGGTTACTAAGCGCGGTGTTCTGGTGTGCGCTGGGGGCACTGTGTTTCTTATTTATCAGTAGTTTGTTTAAACCACAGCACAGAAAAAATCAGTAAAGCCCTCAACGCGAGGGCTTGTCAGACGATCAGGCGTCCAGATTTTCTTTCACCCATGCAGCAAAATCGGTATAGCCGCCGATATGTTGCTGATCGACAAAAATCTGCGGCACGGTTTCTACGGGTTTACCTGCCTTTTGTTGTAGATCTTCTTTAGTGATCCCTTCCGCACGAATATCTACATACTGATACTGAAAATCATCGCGTTCATTGCTCAATTTCTCAGCCAGATCTTTTGCACGCACACAGTAAGGGCAACCCGAACGACCAAAAATAACGGTTTGCATTATTTCTCTCCTCATAGATTTATGCCTGTAATGATCACGCTAAAATGTATTCGCTGAAAGTAGGTTTAACCTGTTGCATTAATTGCTAAAAGCTATAACTGTTAAACACAATACAGTGAAAAGTTTTAGACTGAAGGCTCACTTTGCAGAGGGAAGCGTATGCGCGCGATCGGTAAATTGCCTAAAGGCGTGTTGATACTGGAATTTATCGGAATGATGCTACTGGCGGTGGCGCTGCTGTCGGTAAGCGACTCCCTGTCGCTGCCTGAGCCATTTTCTCGGCCAGAAGTGCAGATTCTGATGATTTTTCTCGGTGTTTTGCTCATGCTTCCCGCTGCGGTGGTGGTTATTCTTCAGGTGGCAAAACGTCTTGCCCCACAGCTGATGAACCGTCCACCGCAATATTCACGTTCAGAAAGAGAAAAAGATAATGACGCCAACCATTGAACTTATTTGTGGCCATCGCTCCATTCGCCATTTCACTGATGAACCCATTTCCGAAGCGCAGCGTGAGGCGATTATTAACAGCGCCCGTGCGACGTCCAGTTCCAGTTTTTTGCAGTGCAGTAGCATTATTCGCATTACCGACAAAGCGTTACGTGAAGAACTGGTGACGCTGACCGGCGGGCAAAAACACGTAGCGCAAGCGGCGGAGTTCTGGGTGTTCTGTGCCGACTTTAACCGCCATTTACAGATCTGTCCGGATGCTCAGCTCGGCCTGGCGGAACAACTGTTGCTCGGTGTCGTTGATACGGCAATGATGGCGCAGAATGCATTAATCGCAGCGGAATCGCTGGGATTGGGCGGGGTATATATCGGCGGCCTGCGCAATAATATTGAAGCGGTGACGAAACTGCTTAAATTACCGCAGCATGTTCTGCCGCTGTTTGGGCTGTGCCTTGGCTGGCCTGCGGATAATCCGGATCTTAAGCCGCGTTTACCGGCCTCCATTTTGGTGCATGAAAACAGCTATCAACCGCTGGATAAAGGCGCACTGGCGCAGTATGACGAGCAACTGGCGGAATATTACCTCACCCGTGGCAGCAATAATCGCCGGGATACCTGGAGCGATCATATCCGCCGAACAATCATTAAAGAAAGCCGCCCATTTATTCTGGATTATTTGCACAAACAGGGTTGGGCGACGCGCTAAAACCGCCACGTCGATGTATGATACGCGGGCTTTTGACCAGGTCTGACAGAGAGGTGCAGGGTGAAAATTGCCATATTGTCCCGGGATGGAACGCTCTATTCGTGTAAGCGGCTGCGTGAAGCCGCTATACAGCGCGGTCACCTGGTTGAAATTCTTGATCCGCTTTCTTGCTACATGAACATAAATCCTGCGGCGTCTTCTATTCACTACAAAGGCCGCAAGTTACCCCATTTTGACGCAGTGATCCCGCGTATTGGCACCGCCATTACCTTTTATGGGACGGCGGCACTGCGCCAGTTCGAGATGCTGGGGAGCTATCCGCTCAATGAGTCGGTCGCCATTGCCCGGGCGCGTGACAAATTGCGTTCCATGCAACTGCTGGCGCGTCAGGGCATCGACCTGCCTGTCACGGGCATTGCGCATTCGCCGGATGATACCAGCGATTTAATCGACATGGTCGGTGGTGCGCCGCTGGTGGTCAAGTTGGTTGAAGGCACGCAGGGAATTGGCGTCGTGCTGGCGGAGACGCGTCAGGCGGCGGAAAGCGTGATTGACGCTTTCCGCGGTCTGAACGCGCATATTCTGGTGCAGGAATATATCAAAGAGGCGCAAGGGTGCGATATCCGCTGTCTGGTTGTTGGCGATGAAGTGGTCGCTGCGATTGAACGGCGGGCGAAAGAGGGCGATTTTCGTTCCAATTTGCATCGTGGCGGCGCGGCAAGCGTCGCCAGTATCACACCACAGGAGCGTGAAATCGCGATAAAAGCCGCGCGAACGATGGCGCTGGACGTTGCTGGTGTGGATATTCTGCGTGCTAATCGCGGGCCGTTGGTGATGGAGGTGAATGCGTCGCCGGGGCTGGAAGGAATAGAAAAAACCACCGGTATCGACATCGCGGGTAAAATGATCCGCTGGATCGAACGCCACGCTACGACAGAATATTGCCTGAAAACGGGTGGTTAGTCGCAATCACATTACTGATCATGGTTTTGCCTGCGCTTTTTGCGTAAGCTGTGCCGGTCTTTTTATCGAAAGAGGTTGTACAAAATTATGACATCGCTGGTCGTTCCTGGTCTGGATACGCTGCGTCAATGGCTCGATGACCTGGGGATGAGTTTTTTTGAATGTGATAACTGTCAGGCTCTGCATCTGCCCCATATGCAGAATTTCGACGGTGTCTTTGATGCCAAAATCGATCTGATCGATAACACGATCCTGTTTTCTGCCATGGCGGAAGTCCGACCTTCAGCCGTATTGCCGCTGGCGGCGGATTTATCTGCCATCAATGCCAGTTCGCTGACCGTGAAAGCATTTCTTGATATGCAGGATGATAATCTGCCAAAGCTGGTGGTTTGCCAGTCTTTATCCGTTATGCAGGGCGTAACCTATGAGCAGTTTGCATGGTTCGTGCGTCAGAGCGAAGAGCAGATTTCGATGGTCATTCTTGAAGCTAATGCCCATCAACTGCTGTTACCGACTGACGAT
>ENA-ORRA01002287-ORRA01002287.1-human-gut-metagenome-genome-assembly--contig:-NODE-2287-length-10724-cov-2.692474_pt1 | contig 10724 bp, 7 predicted proteins | sample MGYA00242169_ERZ509122 | MGnify/ENA primary metagenome ERZ509122 (study PRJEB26280, sample SAMEA2338650) | human gut metagenome | biome: human gut; feature: human-associated habitat; material: faeces...
GAAATCTGCGCCATGCGGTCCAGATTTGGAGTATGCGCCTTCTCCAGAGGTGTCATACCGCCCAGTTCTTCCAACGGTTCATCTGCCATCCCGTCACATAAAACAACAACATATTTCATACGCACCTCACCCTTCTACTCTAATCCGGTGGAGAATGGACGGAAATTCTTTCTGGCACTGTTCAAAATGTCCTTCTGTCATAATTTCTGTCAGAAATCCGAATTCTCCCTCCAACGGTTCCACCTGTACAATCTCAATCGGTCCGAATTTACTTTCCAGATGTGCTTTCATTGCCTGTGGTTCTCCCTTGATCCGCACAAAGAAACGCTTGCTCGTATCCGAGATCGGAAGCAGTTCCACTTTATCCTGATCCCACATCGTCATAATATTCCGGTTCAAATGCTTTACTTCATCTACAATATCAGAAACAACCGCACTCGCTGTCGGAAGCTTTCCTGCACCTGCTCCAAAAAACATCACGTCACCAATGACATTTCCATGAATATAAATGCCGTTTAAGACGTCATTGACATTATAGAGCGGATGTGTAGCATCAATTAAAAACGGTGCTGTAATCGCATAAACCTTTTCATCTTTCTTAAAGCTTGTTGCAAGCAGTTTGACAACACAGCCAAGCTTTTCCGCATATGCAAAATCGGCTGTTGAAATCTTTGTAATGCCTTCTGTCTGGATTTCTTCAAACTTTACGGTTGAACCGAATGCCAGAGAGGAGAGAATGGCAATCTTCCTGCAGGCGTCATAGCCTTCCACATCCGCTTCCGGATTGCGCTCCGCATAGCCTAAATCCTGTGCTTCCTTTAATACATCTTCATAAGAACTGCCTTCCTGGCTCATCTTTGTTAAAATGTAGTTGGTTGTTCCGTTTAAAATACCGGTAATCTGTGTAATCTCATCAGCTGTGAGTGACTGGTTTAACGGACGGATAATCGGAATACCTCCGCCGACAGATGCTTCAAACATGAAATTTAAGTTTCTTTCCTTTGCCATTGCAAGCAGCTCCGGTCCGTGTTCCGCAACCAGTGCCTTATTGGAAGTACAGACACTCTTTCCGGCTTCCAGTGCTTTTTTTACAAATGTAAATGCCGGTTCAATGCCGCCCATAACTTCAACAACAACATCAATTTCTTTATCCTGAATAATGATGTCTACATCATGTACAATCTTTTCCTGAACCGGGTCGCCCGGAAAATCTCTTAAATCGAGGACATATTTTACCTCAATGCCTTCTCCTGCACGTTTTTCAATTGAATTTTTGTTGGTTTCAAGTACTTCAACAACACCTGAACCGACTGTTCCATAACCTAATACTGCAATTTTTGCCATCGTCTCTACCCTTTCCTATTCGCGACTTAATATTTTTAAATACCGCACACCCGGAAGCTGTTCAATCTCCTCAATCATCTTTGAAGAATCTCCGGTGCTTGGCAGAATATCCACACTCAATGTCAGCGATGCGACGCCGTTTACCGGTATAGTCTGATGAATTGTTAAAATATTTGCGTGAAATTCTGCAACTTTTTTCAACACCAGTGACAACAATCCCGGTTCATCGTCCATTGAAAGGACAAATGTGATTGTTTTTCCTTTCACGTTATCACGGAACGGAAAAATATCTTCTTTATATTTGTAATAAGAACTTCTGCTGATACCAACCTGTTCTGTGGCATCCGCAACAGAAATCCCCTTTGTTTCAATAAGCCGGTTTGCCTGTGCAACCTTTAACAGAACCTCCGGCAGTGCTTTCTGCTTTACAACATAATATTTAATATTTTCGTCCATAATCCACCATCTTATTGTTTGTGTCTGTGTGAGGAATACATATGTCTTTTAGTGTTCGCCTATAGAAGACAACTGTATTCCCTGCAAAGAATAGTAACATACTCTACTGATAAATGCAAGAAAAAAATACCAACACGGTTATCATTTTTTGAACATACAAAAAAGAACAGTTTCACTGCCGGGCATATTTAATATCCCCTTATCAGTGTGAAACTGTTCTTTTTATCTTATGGCAGCTGCCAATTTGCTACTCTACGTGTCCGTTGACAACATTCCATGTACCGTACTGATTGTCAGCTGTTCTCTCTGCCAAAGACACTCGCCAGATAGCGCATATCTTTGATATGACTGTCATTTAATTCGCCTTTTTTCATACGCCACTTCCAGTTCGTGCCAAGTGTGGACGGCGTATTCATGCGTGCCCAGTTGCCAAGCTTTAAAATATCCTGCACCGCAAAGATGACAAGATTGGCAACACTGCCGTAAGCGGCACGGAACACCTGATCTACCATACGTTCTTTATCCCTTGTATCCAGATAGTCATACGCATAACCGAGTTCCCAGTCCGGATGCTCGATAAAATAGCCCATCAATGTTTCATTGTCATGCGTTCCGCCGTAAACCACACAATTCTGCGTGTAATTATGTGGAAGATGCGGATTCTTTCTGTCGCCGCCAAACGCAAATTCCAGTACTTTCATTCCCGGATAGTTATTTTCTTCTAAGAGTTCATTGACCTCCGGTACCGATACACCTAAGTCTTCCGCAATAATCTTTTTATCGCCGATTGCACGGTTGATGACATCGGTTAATTTCTTTCCCGGTCCCATGCAGTATTCACCCTGTCTTGCATCCGGCATATCCGCAGGGATTGTATAATATTTCACAATGCCGATAAAATGGTCAATGCGGATGACGTCGTAGAGCTGTGCGGATTTGTGCATCCGGCGATACCACCACGAAAAATCATCTTTTTCCAGCGTATCCCAGTCGTAGAGCGGATTACCCCATTTCTGTCCCAAATCCGAAAAGGAATCCGGCGGCACACCTGCCACTTTTTCGCACAGGCGGTCTTCATTTAACTGGAAATATTGCGACTCTGCCCATACATCGGCACTGTCATAGCCCATGTAAATCGGAATATCTCCGATAATTTCAACACCGATACTATTGACATAATTTTTAAGCTTCTGCCACTGCTTATCAAATTCATACTGGACAAATATCCAGAAATCAATATCATCCGCGAGCAGACTGCGGTATTTTTTTAATCCTTCTTCGGTCCGGAAGCGGATATCCTCATCCCATTCCGACCACACAACACCGTTAAAATGCTCTTTAACCGCCATAAACAGCGCATAATTTTCAATCCAGTCTGCATTATCCCGTATGAAATTATCATACTTTTTATACTCCGGCAGTCCTGCTGCAAGCTTTACCTTGCTTTCACTGCGTACCGCTTTATAGCTTTCAAATGCTTTTCGCAGTACCGCAAAACGGTTCTGATACATTTTTTCATAGCTGACATAACACTCATTACCCAGTCCGATATCGGTATTCTGCGTAAAGTTTCCGTTTCCGGCTTCTTCCTCTGAAATATGCACCGGAACTTTTCCGTCACCCCAGTCAACTGCCAGCATATCACTTTTTAGCAATAAACCGTCTTCTGCGAGCATATCCAGGTCTATAAAATACGGATTACCCGCGAATGCCGAATAGGACTGATACGGGCTGTCGCCATACGTGGTTGATCCGATTGGAAGTACCTGCCAGTACTTATGGTTACATGCTCTGACAAAGTCCGCAAATTCATATGCCGCTTTGCCCATTGTTCCGATTCCGTAATCGGACGGCAGACTGCTGATTGACATCAGAACCCCCGCACTTCTGTCAAATGTCTGCTTCTTTGTTTCATTTTTCATCATTGCCACCTCCATGTCCCCTTGCAGCAATTTAAGCTTTACCCGTTCTGCAGTTCTTCTGTAATTTTTTTCACATCTTCTGCTTCATCATCTGAAAGCAGTTTTTCAACATCAAGTAATAAAATTAATTTACCATCTACATTGGCAACCCGGTCCAAATACTGTGTATCTGCTTTGACTAACATGGACGGCATTGGCAGAATATGACTTTCATCAATATCATTAATTTCAAGCACTTCATCCACTTCCAGTGCAAGCTTTAATCCGCCCGAACTAATGATAATCGTACTTTCTGCTGTTGCTTCCTGCTCTTTTCCAAATTTTCTTGCAAGGCTGTATACCGGAATGACTTCATTTCTCATGTTGACAATTCCTTTAATATAACTCTGTGAATTCGGCACAGGAACAACATTTAAATCTTTTTCAATTGACTGTACCAGATTAATATCCACGCCATACATTTCTTTCCCCAAAAGGAATACCACTGGTTTTACATAATTTGCCATACTTTCCTCCATTCTGACAGCCGGCTGTGTACACATTTCTATATCTTATGCACACAATCCTGCTCTTTTGTCCGCATTTTTATTCTGCCTTTTTACCGGTACTCAGCCAGATTAAATAAGCATTGATAAAAGGATCAATGTTTCCATCCAAAACACTCTGGGCATTTCCCACATCTTTATTGGTTCTGTGGTCTTTTACCATTGTATAAGGCTGTAAAACATAACTGCGTATCTGGTTACCGAAATTGATGTCCTTGACATCTCCACGGATATCCGAGGTCTTTTCGGCATTTTCCTGCTGCTTTAACAAATACAGTTTTGCCTTTAACATCTGCATTGCTTTATCTTTGTTCTGATGCTGTGAACGTTCATTCTGGCACTGTACAACAATTCCTGTCGGAAGATGCGTGATACGGATTGCAGAAGACGTCTTGTTGATATGCTGACCGCCGGCACCACTGGAACGATACGTATCAATCCGCAGATCATCCGGATTAATCTCTATGTCTATATTTTCATCAATATCCGGCATAACATCACACGATACAAACGAGGTCTGCCTTTTTCCTGCCGCATTAAACGGTGAAATACGGACTAAACGGTGTACGCCATGCTCGGACTTTAAATGTCCGTAGGCATCCGGTCCTGAAATCTCTATCGTAACAGACTTTACACCGGCTTCTTCACCTTCAAGATAGTCTATCACTTCGGTTGTGTATCCTTTGCGTTCCGCCCATCTCGTATACATACGCATCAGCATCTGGCACCAGTCACAGCTTTCCGTGCCACCCGCCCCTGCATGCAGTGTCAGAATCGCATTGCTTCTGTCGTATTCGCCTGACAGCAGGGTTTCTATGCGCAGTTCTTCCAGATGTTCTTCAAATGTCGTAATTTCACTGTCAATTTCCGGCAGAAGGGAGGCATCATTTTCCTCCTCCGCCATCTCAATCAGCGTTTTTGTATCTTCCAGTCCCCGGACTAAAGCATCATATTTTTCAAAAGAATCCTTTAAGGCTTTTAATTCTTTCATCGCCTTCTGGGACTTTTCCGTATCGTCCCAGAAGCCCGGCGCTTCCATATCCGCCTCCAGTTCTTCAATTCTTTTCTGCTTATTATCTAAGTCCAGTGAATTTTTAATCTGTTGAAGCGGCTTATCATAATCTGATATTTTGTATCGATACTGGTCTAATTCTACCACTTTCCATACCTCACAATCAATATTTATGCCTGTCTTCCACAGCAGTTTTTATACTTTTTGCCACTGCCGCACGGACACAGGTCGTTTGGATAAACCTTTTTTTCCACACGCTTTACAGGACCTTTTACGGAAGCACCTTCATCTTTATTGGTTCCCGTTACTTTGGCTACCTGCTCACGTTCTACTTTCTGCTCTACCTGAATATGCATGAGCAGTCTTACCGTATCTTCCGTAATCGCAGTTGTCATGGCATCAAACATATCGTAGCCCATCACCTTGTACTGTACAACCGGATCACGCTGTCCGTATGCCTGAAGACCGATACCCTGCTTTAACTGGTCCATATCATCGATATGATCCATCCACTTTCTGTCGATAACCTTTAATAATACGACACGCTCGATTTCACGGATCTGTTCCGGTTCAGGGAACTGTGCTTCTTTGTCTTCATACATTTTCAAAGCCTTTTCCTTTAATGTATGCAGTAATTCATTCTTATTCTTAATCGATTCATCATATACAACCGGTTCTAACGGAATGGTCGGCAGTAATAATTCATTAATTTCTGTGTAATCCCATTCCTTCGGCGAAGCATCTTCTCCGATGCAGCGGTTGACAACACTTTCTACAAAGTCCGTAATCATCTTAATCACAGAGTTACGCATACTTTCGCCGTTTAATACGCGGTTTCTCTCCGCATAAATGATTTCACGCTGTTCATTCATAACCTGATCATACTGTAACAGATGGCTTCGGATACCGTAATTATTGGTTTCAATCTTCTTCTGTGCTTTTTCAATCGCACTGCTTAACATCTTATGCTCAATCCGCTCGTTTTCATCAACGCCGAGTGCATTAAAGACGTTCATTAAACGTTCCTGTCCGAACAGACGCATCAAGTCATCTTCAAGTGAAATGTAAAATCTTGATTCACCCGGATCACCCTGACGTCCTGCACGACCGCGCAGCTGGTTATCAATTCGTCGGGATTCGTGGCGTTCCGTACCGATAATTTTTAAACCGCCTGCTGCCCTTGCTTCTTCATCCAGCTTAATATCCGTACCACGTCCTGCCATATTGGTCGCAATCGTAACTGCACCATGCTTACCTGCCTGCGAAACGATTTCCGCTTCTTTTTCATGGTACTTGGCATTTAACACGTTATGCTGGATACCTTTTTTGCGGAGCATTTCACTTAACAGCTCGGAAGTTTCAATTGTAATCGTACCAACAAGTACCGGCTGTCCCTTTTCATGGGATTCGATAACAGACTCAACAACCGCATTGAATTTGCCTTTTTTTGTCTTGTATACGGCATCTTCTAAATCCACTCTGGCAATCGGTCTGTTCGTCGGCACTTCAACAACGTCCATGTTATAAATTTCACGAAATTCTTTTTCTTCCGTCAGCGCTGTACCGGTCATACCGGCTTTCTTTTCAAATTTGTTAAAGAAATTCTGGAATGTAATGGTTGCAAGGGTCTTACTTTCTCTTTTAACCTTTACGTGTTCCTTCGCTTCAATTGCCTGATGCAGACCGTCTGAATATCTTCGTCCCGGCATGATACGTCCTGTAAATTCATCAACGATTAAAACTTCATCATCTTTTACAACGTAGTCTTTATCCTTAAACATCAGGTTGTGTGCACGCAGTGCCAGTGTCACATTATGCTGGATTTCCAGATTTTCCGGGTCTGCGTAGTTGTCAATGTGGAAGAACTGTTCAACCTTGTGGACACCCTGCTCGGTAAGGTTGACAACCTTGTCCTTTTCATTAACGATAAAGTCACCGTCTTCTTCCATTTCTTCCTGCATGATTGCCTGCATCTTAGTCATCTCGCCCTTGTATTCACCGCGCTGTAACTGGCGTGCAAGGACATCACACAATTCATAAAGCTTCGTAGACTTACCGCTCTGTCCTGAAATGATAAGCGGTGTTCTTGCCTCATCAATTAATACAGAATCGACTTCATCGATGATACAGTACTTGAGATTTCTAAGTACCAGCTGTTCTTTATAAATTGCCATGTTATCACGCAGATAATCAAAACCAAGTTCATTGTTGGTTACATATGTAATATCACAGGCATATGCTGCTTTTCGTTCTTCTTCTTTTAAATCATGAAGGACAATGCCGACCGTCAGTCCTAAAAACTGATGAATCTGTCCCATCCACTCTGCATCTCGCTTTGCAAGATAGTCATTGACAGTAACAACAAGTACGCCTTCTTCTGTCAGGGCATTTAAATATGCCGGAAGGGTACAAACGAGTGTCTTACCTTCACCGGTACGCATCTCTGCAATACGTCCCTGATGCAGAATAATACCACCGATAATCTGTACTCTGTAATGTTCCATGCCAAGGACCCTGCGTCCGGCTTCCCGGACAACCGCATAGGCTTCCGGTAAAATATCATCAAGAGTTTCCCCTTTTTTTAATCTTTCCTTAAATTCTTTGGTCTTTCCTTTTAATTCTTCGTCACTATATGCCATCATTGTGTCACGATAGCTTTCCACTTTGTCAGCAATTGGTGCAATTCTTTTCAGCTCATGCTGGCTGTGTGTTCCAAATAACTTTTGCGCTAATCCCATTTTAATCTCCATTCCGCCGCGCAACCGGCATTTCAATTTCAACGATTGGGCGTATCCCTGATACACTATGCCACATTGCTCTATTGTACCACTCATTCCATAATTAGGCAAGTAAAACGCGCCGCTCTTTCACTGGGATTCCCGCCCTTTCTTCTGTTTTACATAAATTTCACATTATGACTGACATAAAAAACCGGCAGTACGGAAAATCATCCAATCCCGTACTGCCGGCTTCTTTCGCTTATTTATTTAGTTTTATGAAGAACTAATCCAGTTCCGGTTCAATGAGTCCGTATGTGTTACCTTTTCTCTTATACACGACATTGACTTCTTCTGTTTCTGAATTGAAGAATACATAGAAGTTATGTCCTAATAATTCCATCTGTACACATGCTTCTTCCGGATCCATTGGCTTAATGCCAAATCTCTTTGTACGAATAATCTTTACTTCATCTTCATCATTGTAGTCTTTATCTACAAATTCCTGAGCAAATGCTGCTACATTCTGATGCTTGTCTACGATCTTATTCTTGTACTTTTTGAGCTGACGTTCGATAACTTCTTCTACCAAATCGATGGAAACATACATATCGCTGCTTACCTGCTCGCTTCTGATAATATTGCCTTTGACCGGAATCGTGACTTCTATTTTTTGTCTTTCCTTCTCAACGCTTAAAGTTACGTTCACTTCTGTTTCTGGAGCAAAGAATCTGTCAAGCTTACCAAGCTTTTCTTCTACTGCTGACTTTAACCCTTCTGTAACATCGATATTTCTTCCTGTAATAATAAAACGCATGATGTCCAACTCCTTTATTGTGTATTTTCATCGTGGTATTGCTAATGAACACCATCTATCTGATGTATTTATTATAACACAATTTTGGATTTAGACAAGCAAATTCACACAATTTATTCTTTTTTATGATATTTTTTATTCAAAAATAAGATGGGCTTTTTTACTGGCTATGCAACAGATTTGTCAAGCCTTTTCGCCCTGTTTTTTTGCGTAAAATTGCGATTTATGATTTTTTAACAAAACATGTATTCTGTTTTACAAACTTATCCCCATTGTGGAAATACACACATTCCATTGTGGATAATGTGGATAACTCTGTGCATAACTTATTTTCACGCAAAAAACGGACTTTTTGCGTGGGGATAACTTCGGAATAATTTGTCAATGAATGTCGATAATTTTTTGAGATGTGTAAAGATGCCTCTTGTTTTTAGCAGAGTTGCACAAGCGCCTTTTTGTCAATTATTTTTTGAGAAATATTTATATTCAAACAACTGTGTGCATTTGTTTGAATCTTTTTTCTTTTTACTGTAAGATATATGATGATATCCGGGTCAAAGCAGAGCGTAGACAAGAGAGTGTACAACACCCTTATCCAGGGGATTTTGATCCGGGATTTGCCGGATATGCGGCATTTACAATATTGAAATTTTTCAGAATCGAGGTTTTATATCAGATATGTGCAAAACAGTTTTAATTACGGGAGCTTCCCGCGGTATCGGCCGCGGCATTGCACTCTCTTTTGCAAAGGAAGGCTGGCAGGTTGCCTTAAACTGTCGTCAGAATGTGAAACAGTTAAATGAAACAAAGGCGCTGGTATGTAAGGGCGGTGCAAAATGTGCTATTTTTCCTGCCGATGTGAGCGACTATACACAAACGGAAAAAATGTTTGGGGATATTAAACAGACCTTTGGTGGTGTGGATATTCTCATAAATAATGCAGGAATTTCTATAATCGGACTTTTTCAGGATTTGTCACGTGCAGACTGGATGCGGCTGATGGATACAAATGTCGGCTCTGTTTATAACTGCTGCCATTTTGCCATTCCGCATATGGTACATGAAAAATGTGGAAAAATCATTAACATTTCTTCAGTCTGGGGGATTGCAGGTGCAAGCTGCGAAGCCGCATACAGCGCTTCTAAAGGAGCTGTTAATGCCTTAACCCGCGCACTGGCAAAGGAACTTGCACCGAGCAATATTCAGGTCAATGCCATTGCCTGCGGTGCAATTGATACAGATATGAATGCTTTTTTAAGCGAAGATGAACGTGCTTCTTTAATAGAAGAAATTCCAGCCGGACGTCTTGGAACACCTGCGGAAGTTGGCTCACTGGTACAGTCTTTATGCAGTGACAGCGGCTATCTTACCGGGCAGGTTATCCAGCTTGACGGCGGATGGATTTGATTTATTTGATATATGACCGCTCAACGGTTACGACTGCAAAGCACTTCGGATTTTTTTTCTGAATGGCATTATGAACCATATCCTGTACCTCTTTGTCGGTATATTTATACTGATGCGGTACAACTAAATCAAAGATGAGATTGGTAAGGTATGGGCCTTTAGTGCTTCTGAAATCGTGAATGCTTAAACGGTCATCAATTTCTGCAATAACTTCCAGCACCATTTCTTTTAATTCTTCCACTTCTTTATCATCATTGACAACCGGATCCATGTGAATGGATATGCCGCAGTGCAGCTGACCAGCTACTCTGTGTTCCGCAATATCAATAATATCATGTGCGGCAAGCAGGTTCATTGTATACGGCACTTCTGCATGAAGGGTAACAAAAACCCTTCCCGGTCCATAATTATGTACAATCAAATCATGGATTCCGATAATATGCTCATCTTCCATAACCAGTTCCTTTAACTGTCTCACAAAAGATTCTTCCGGCGGCTGTCCAA
>ENA-ORRA01002288-ORRA01002288.1-human-gut-metagenome-genome-assembly--contig:-NODE-2288-length-10714-cov-2.608969_pt1 | contig 10714 bp, 8 predicted proteins | sample MGYA00242169_ERZ509122 | MGnify/ENA primary metagenome ERZ509122 (study PRJEB26280, sample SAMEA2338650) | human gut metagenome | biome: human gut; feature: human-associated habitat; material: faeces...
GACTTGAACCAGCGACCAAGCGATTATGAGTCGCCTGCTCTAACCACTGAGCTAAGGGGCCATGGTAGCGGATTATAAAGTAACTCCGTGTCGCAATCCAGCCATTACCGCGCGCCTGCTGTTTTTATAAACAATGTATTTTCAATCCGTTATACTTTTCCTGGTGATGTTAGAAAGGAGTAAATATGGTTGAGGATATTTTGGCTCCAGGGTTACGGGTCGTGTTTTGCGGTATCAACCCTGGGCTTTCATCCGCCGGGACTGGTTTTCCCTTTGCTCATCCGGCAAATCGCTTCTGGAAGGTGATATATCAGGCCGGGTTTACCGACCGTCAGTTGAAGCCGCAGGAGGCACAGCATCTGCTGGATTATCGTTGTGGCGTCACCAAACTGGTAGACCGTCCAACGGTGCAAGCCAATGAAGTTTCAAAGCAAGAACTACACGCAGGCGGGCGTAAGCTGATTGAAAAAATTGAAGATTATCAGCCGCAGGCGTTGGCGATTCTGGGCAAACAAGCATATGAACAGGGATTCAGCCAGCGCGGTGCACAGTGGGGGAAACAAACGCTCACCATTGGTTCGACGCAGATTTGGGTGCTGCCAAATCCCAGCGGTTTAAGTCGCGTTTCACTGGAGAAACTGGTTGAAGCGTATCGCGAGCTGGACCAGGCGCTGGTGGTGCGTGGGCGATAAAAACGCCACCGAAAAGGTGGCGTTTGTGCGGAGGGACTAGTGCCGGGTGCGGCGTAACACCTGATCCGGCCTACCGATTAATCGTCCAGGAAGCTACGCAGCACTTCAGAACGGCTCGGGTGACGCAGTTTGCGCAGCGCCTTCGCTTCGATCTGACGGATACGTTCGCGGGTAACGTCGAACTGTTTACCCACTTCTTCCAGCGTGTGGTCGGTGTTCATATCGATACCGAAGCGCATACGCAGAACTTTCGCTTCACGCGCGGTCAGGCCAGCCAGCACGTCGTGCGTTGCCGCGCGCAGGCTTTCGGTGGTCGCAGAATCCAGCGGCAGCTCGAGGGTGGTATCCTCGATGAAATCCCCCAGATGCGAATCTTCATCATCACCGATCGGCGTTTCCATGGAGATTGGCTCTTTGGCGATCTTCAGCACTTTGCGGATCTTGTCTTCCGGCATCAGCATACGTTCAGCCAGTTCTTCCGGCGTCGGTTCACGGCCCATCTCTTGCAGCATCTGGCGAGAAATACGGTTGAGTTTGTTGATAGTCTCAATCATATGCACCGGAATACGGATGGTGCGCGCCTGATCCGCGATAGAACGGGTGATCGCCTGACGGATCCACCAGGTTGCGTAGGTGGAGAACTTGTAACCACGGCGGTATTCGAATTTATCAACCGCTTTCATCAGGCCGATGTTACCTTCCTGAATCAGGTCAAGGAACTGCAAGCCACGGTTGGTGTATTTCTTGGCGATAGAAATAACCAGACGTAAGTTCGCTTCAACCATCTCTTTCTTCGCACGGCGGGCTTTCGCTTCACCGATGGACATACGACGGTTGATATCTTTAACCTGCTCGATGGTCAGGCCGGTTTCTTCTTCAATCTGCTGCAGTTTCTGCAGGGCGCGATGCACTTCTTCAGAGACATCGTGCAGTTTTTCCGACCACGGCTTGTTCATCGCAATTGCCGCGTTGAACCAGGTATCGCTGGTTTCGTTGCCGGTAAACAGGGTAATGAAGTTTTTCTTCGGCATTTTGCACTGCTCAACACAGAGCTTCATGATCAGACGTTCTTGCGTACGAACGCGGTCCATCATGACGCGCATGCTGTTGACCAGGTAGTCAAACTGCTTCGGCACCAGGCGGAACTGTTTGAATACTTCAGACAGTTTCAGGATCTCTTCCTGAGCGGCAGCGTGACTGCGACCTTTCGCTTTGATGGTGTCACGCGTTACAACGTACTGAGCGCGCAGTTCCGCAAATTTTTCGCGAGCCAGTTCGGGGTCGATGCTGTTGTCATCATCGGCGCTGTCGTCATCGCCATCTTCTTCGTCTTCATCTTCGTCATCGTCCAGATCTTCCTGGGAAAGCTCAGAACCGACGTGAGTGGCGGTAGGTGCCAGATCTTCTTCTGCGTTCGGGTCAACAAAGCCGGTGATCAGATCGGACAGACGCGCTTCTTCTGCTTCAACACGATCGTACTGTTCCAGCAGATAGGTGATCGCTTCCGGATATTCAGCAACGGAGCATTGAACCTGGTTGATCCCGTCTTCAATACGCTTAGCGATGTCAATTTCGCCTTCGCGGGTCAACAGTTCAACGGTGCCCATTTCACGCATGTACATGCGTACCGGGTCAGTCGTGCGCCCGATTTCAGATTCCACGCTGGAAAGCACCTGCGCGGCGGCTTCGGCAGCATCTTCGTCCGCGGTGTTTTCAGCCAGCATCAGATCATCGGCATCCGGTGCTTCTTCCATCACCTGAATGCCCATGTCGTTGATCATTTGGATGATGTCTTCGATCTGATCTGAATCGACGATATCTTCCGGCAGATGGTCATTGACCTCGGCATAGGTCAGATAGCCTTGCTCCTTACCACGGGTGACAAGAAGTTTCAGCTGTGACTGCGGGTTTTGCTCCATAAGACGGTATCCACACTTATTTCATGAGGTTGGTGTTGGGCGATTGACCCGATGTCCTTCAGCCGTTAACGCTGAAATCCAACGGTTGTTTACCGCCAACGATAATTACGAGGGCGTACTTATATATTTGCCGCTGCCTCTCAGTGCGGCTGTCGGGGGCTTCCCGATCGCTCTTCGGCACTTAAGCCGTTAAATCACTTTTTCGCCAGCTCCTGGTTTAATGTCCAGAGCTCCAGGCGTTCTTCGTTGCTTAAACCATGCGTGCGCTCACGAGCGATTAACTCTTCCTGGCGCAGTTCAAGCAGCGAATCAAACATATGGTTGAGTGAGTCGGTGAAGGTTTGCTCAGCAATATTCTTATCTGCTATATCGTCCCACATCGATAGTTTTTCAAGGGTGGCAGCATTATTTGTACCACGATAGTGCTCTAAAAGTTGCCCGGTGGTCAGACCTGGCTGGGAGAGACAAGTGTTGACCAGTTCTCTGAATAAGCCAAGTCCAGGGAGCTTATTTTCATCCAGATTCTCAAGCTGCGGGACCAACGTCGCTAATTCTGGATTTTGCACCAGCAACCCTATAAGTATACGCATGGTCGTGCGTTTTAGCTGCGGAACAGGGCGAGAAACGCCGCTCTCTGCCGCTTTTGGCATTAATCGTTCAAGCTGGCTGTCATCAAGTATGCCTAATTTGTTGCCTAATTCCTGACGAAGATATATTCGCAGCGTTTCGCCCGGCACTTGCGATATCAATGGCAGTGCCAGCGTACTCAAACGTGCGCGCCCGTCAGGGGTACTCAGATCAACTTGCGGCATCAGACTGTTAAACAGAAATGCGGAGAGTGGCATCGCCTGCTCCATCCGCGCTTCAAACGCTTCTTTACCTTCTTTTCGTACCAGCGTGTCAGGGTCTTCGCCATCCGGCAAAAACATAAAGCGTAGCTGACGACCGTCTGTCATGTAAGGCAACGCCGTTTCCAGCGCTCGCCATGCGGCATCGCGGCCTGCACGGTCGCCGTCATAACAGCAAATGACATTGTTGGTCGCGCGGAACAACAGTTGTATGTGATCGGCGGTGGTTGACGTACCTAACGACGCAACGGCGTAATTAATACCGTATTGCGCCAGCGCCACCACGTCCATATAGCCTTCGACCACAAGCAGACGATTGGGTTCAGCGTTATCCTGCTGCGCTTCATAAAGACCGTAAAGCTGGCGGCCTTTATGGAAAATGTCCGTTTCCGGCGAGTTCAGGTATTTGGGAGTATCGTTGCCCAGCACGCGTCCGCCAAAACCAATCACCCGACCGCGTTTATCACGAATGGGGAACATCACCCGCTCGCGGAAACGGTCGTAACTGCGCCCCTGATCGTTAGTGACCAACATCCCCGCATCAATCAATGACTGGCGATTTTCTGGATTGCCGCCAAACCGCTTCAGGACGTTGTCCCAGCCGGGGGGCGCAAAACCAATCGCAAAGCGGGCGATAACCTCGTGGCTTAATCCGCGTTTTTCCAGATACTGGCGCGCAGACGTGGCAACAGGTTGCTGTAAAGATTGTTGGTAAAACGTATTCAGACCGTCCATCAACTGATAAAGCGTTTGCCGTTGATGGCGCTCGATCTGGCTGGGGCCGCTACCTGCTTCAAATGGCACTTCAAGATTGTGCATTGCCGCCAGCTCTTCGACCGTTTCGACGAACTCAAGCTTGTCGTAGTTCATCAGGAAGTCGATCGCGTTGCCGTGCGCGCCACATCCAAAGCAGTGGTAAAACTGTTTCTCACCGTTAACGGTGAATGATGGGGTTTTCTCGTTGTGGAATGGACAACACGCGTGGAAATTCTTGCCCTGCTTTTTCAGCTTCACACGGGCATCGATCAGATCGACGATGTCAGTGCGTGCCAGCAGATCATTAATGAATACGCGTGGGATTCGTCCAGCCATAGGCCCCGATTTTTAGCAATTCATAAACGAAAATAAGCCGCGCATTCCTTTCGGAAGCACGGCCTTACAACTACAACTCGGTCTGATCGGAGAGCAACGCTCTCGGGGAATTAGTACAGACGAGAACGTACCGGTGTTTTCGCGAGCCAGTTTCTTCGCGTGACGTTTCACTGCAGAAGCTTTAGCGCGCTTACGTTCGGTAGTCGGTTTTTCATAGAACTCACGACGACGAACTTCCGCCAGAACACCTGCTTTTTCGCAGGAACGCTTGAAGCGACGCAGAGCTACGTCGAACGGCTCGTTTTCACGTACTTTAATTACCGGCATGTGCCTCTCACCTTTGATTAATTCGGTTTGCCGCTGGCATCAACGCCAGCTTATTTCAAAATGGTGCGGAATTTTACTGCAATTGCTGCTGCTTTGTAAAGCACCGCGGCCTTTTTTGAAAGGGACTTTTATAAGGGTGAGGAGTATACACGAGGCTTTCTCCAGGGGCGAACAAAGTTTTACATCAACCCGCATTGGTCCTACACTGCGCGGTAATAAAGCGAGGTAAAACAAGTCATGCGTGTACTGGGTATTGAAACTTCCTGCGATGAAACCGGCATCGCCATTTACGACGATGAAAAAGGTTTGTTAGCCAACCAATTGTATAGTCAGGTGAAATTGCACGCTGACTACGGCGGCGTCGTGCCTGAACTGGCCTCCCGCGATCACGTGCGTAAAACCGTACCGTTGATCCAGGCGGCGCTAAAGGAGTCTGGTTTAACGGCAAAAGACATTGATGCTGTGGCCTATACCGCAGGCCCTGGATTAGTCGGCGCGCTGCTGGTTGGCGCGACCGTGGGGCGTTCTCTGGCGTTTGCCTGGGACGTTCCGGCGATCCCGGTACACCATATGGAAGGGCATCTGTTAGCGCCGATGCTGGAAGATAACCCACCGGAATTTCCGTTTGTGGCGCTGCTGGTTTCCGGCGGTCATACGCAGTTAATCAGCGTGACTGGCATTGGTCAGTACGAGCTGCTCGGCGAGTCTATCGATGATGCGGCTGGTGAAGCGTTTGATAAAACCGCGAAGCTGCTGGGGCTGGATTATCCTGGCGGGCCATTACTGTCGAAAATGGCGGCTCAGGGTACAGCCGGGCGCTTTGTCTTCCCGCGCCCGATGACCGACCGTCCGGGGCTGGATTTCAGCTTTTCTGGTCTGAAAACCTTCGCGGCAAATACCATTCGTGATAACGGCACCGACGACCAGACGCGTGCTGATATCGCCCGCGCCTTTGAAGATGCGGTGGTCGATACGTTGATGATTAAGTGTAAGCGAGCGCTGGATCAGACGGGCTTTAAGCGACTGGTAATGGCAGGTGGCGTGAGTGCTAACCGCACGTTACGGGCGAAGCTGGCTGAAATGATGAAAAAACGTCGTGGCGAAGTGTTCTACGCGCGTCCGGAATTTTGTACTGATAACGGCGCGATGATCGCCTATGCCGGAATGGTGCGGTTTAAAGCAGGCGCGACGGCGGATCTCGGCGTTAGCGTGCGTCCGCGCTGGCCGCTGGCGGAGTTACCGGCTGCGTAAAACTATTGGGTGCCGGAGAGTCACTTCCGGCACCGTCCTCACTTAAAGCAACACCATGGGCATCCACAGTAAGCCGGTAATCACCAGCAACACGAGGAATATCAGCCCAAAAATTGCCCCCAGTCGCCAGTAATCCACCGTTGGCAGATAACCACTACCGTAGTAAATCGGACTGGGTCCGGTGGCGTATGGCGTAAGAATGCTCCCCAGACCAATTGCCGCGCCAACCATCAGGCAGAACACCGGCAGCGGGATTTCCGGCATCGCCAGCGCGGCGGCAATCATCATCGGCGCGAGAGCGGAGGTATACGCCGTGGCGCTGGCAAAGAAGTAGCGCAGCAGATAAAACACCACAATCAACGCCACCATCACCATCGTTGGCGAATAACCGTTTAAGCTGCCTGCTAACAGTTTGCCAAACCAGCTAATAAAACCGGTGTTGTTGAGTCCGGTAGCGAGGGTGATAAGCGAGGCCAGCCAGAAGAAAACGTTCCACGCCGCTTTATTACTGACAATATCGTCCCAGCAGATAATGCGCAGAAGCAGCATCAGTGCCACCACGCTGTAACCGACCATCGCGGCATCGATATAATCACCGCCGAAAATCCACAGCACCAGCGCGCCTACCATCAGCCCCAGCATCCGTTTTTCACGCGAACAGAGCGGGCCCATTGCCTGCAGTTCCGTCTCTGCCCAGCGCGGCACCTGATCACCAGACTTCAGTACCGGCGGGTACAGCACGTAAGCCAGCCAGGGAACCAGCAGAACCAGTAAAATACTGAGCGGCAACATCCCGAGGAACCAGTCGCCCCAACTCAGTGTGGCGTGAGATGCGCTTTTCATCAGGCCAATTAACAGCAAGTTAGGTGCCATCGCCGTCAGGAAAATGGCGCTGGTCACGCAGTCGGCAACAATCCCCATCCACATGATGTACGAGCCAATGCTGCGCGAACTGCTGTCGTTTGGTTGTGATTGATAGAGCGGTGGCAGGTTACGGATGATGGGATAGATAATCCCCGCACCGCGCGCCGAGTTGGACGGTGTTACAGGTGCCAGGATCAGCTCGGAGAACATCACCGCATAGCCGAGAAACAGCGTACGATGCCCCATCTTTTTCACCAGAATCAGCGCGATACGTCGCCCCAGCCCGGTTTTTTCATAGCCTGTGCCAAACATAAAGGCGGCGAAAATCAGCCAGATAACCGAATTAGAAAAACCAGAAACCGCCCAGGAGAGGGATTTGGCGGTGAACTTAAAACCTGGCTGGGCGAGCTGCTCCGGGCTAAACAGCAGCCACGGCGAGAGAATGGCGATAATGGAGATACCCACCATCGCCACCACGGCACCCGGCACGGGTTCGAGGATCAGTCCAACGATCACGCCAGTAAAAACGGCAAAGTAGAGCCAGGTATGACTCTCCAGCCCTGCGGGAACCGGAATTAGAGCAATAATGGCGATGACCGCCAGCGGCGCAAGGTATCGCCACCATTCAGTGGAAGGTTTCATCGTGTTATGCCTGCGAAAAAGGAGAGGGGGTGAGCCTCTCCGGGAGGGTTATTTGATGTAGTGGACGTGCTCGCAAATCTCTTCCACGATGGGATCGCGGCGTTCGGCGAACAGCTTTTTGTTTTCGGCTATCAGGTTGTTGCCGTGGGTATCAATAGAGACAATCAGCGGACCGAACTCTTTGACCCGGCAGACCCACAGCGACTCCGGCATCCCGAGTTCTGTCCAGTGCACCTCTTCAATCTCTTCCACCTGGGTTGCCGCCAGTACTGCGCAGCCTGCCGGGAAAATCACATGCAGCGCCTTGAATTTCTGGCAGCCTTCTTCGGTCAGCGGCCCCATTCCGCCTTTGCCGACCACCAGTTTCACGCCGGTCTGTTCGATAAATTCACGTTCAAAACTTTCCATACGCATACTGGTTGTCGGACCGACGGAAACCATCTCCCATTTGTCGCCGTTTTTGCGCACGATGGGGCCAGCGTGGAAAATCGCTTTGCCGTTGAGATCGTAAGGGATCGGACGTTTCAGTTCGATCAAGCGGCGGTGACAAACGTCACGGCAGGTCACCAGCGTACCGGTCAGGTAGATCACATCGCCGACGCGAATATCTTGCAGATCTTCAGCTTTGATCGGGGTTGTCAGGATCTTTTTCATAACGCGCTCCGGGTGTGAGACAGATTTTCAAAGGTGAGATCGGCATGAACCAGCAGTGTGTCGCGACGATGCGCCCAGCAGCCTGTAGAAACAGCAACGCCGATGGTTGACGGATGGCGGGCGGCAGATTCGATATGTACGCCCATCACTGAACTGTTGCCAGTCAGCCCTTGTGGACCAATCCCCAGACGGTTGAGTCCTTCTTCCAGGCGTACTTCCAGCTCTGCCGCTTTTGGATTGGGGTGGCGGCTGCCAATCGGGCGCAAAATGGCTTTACGTGAGAGCACAGCGGCGGTTTCCACCGAGGTGGCGATGCCCACGCCTACCAGTACCGGTGGACAGGCGTTTACGGCGAGGGTGGAGATATTTTCGAAGACGAATTTCACCACGCCTTCGTAGCCTTCCGACGGCATTAACACTTTCGAACGACCAGGCAACGTGCAGCCGCCGCCTGCCATGTAAACTTCGATTTCCGCATCGTCACCGTCGGGGACGATATCCCAGGTGACCCACGGTACGCCGCTGCCGGTATTTTTGCCGGTGTTCACTTCGTCAAAAATTTCCACCGCGTTGTGGCGCAGTGGCGCTTTGACGGTTGCTTCTTCCACGGCTTGCTTAAGAATGCTTTGCAGCTCGCCAAGCAGCGGGAAACGGGAACCGACTTTAACGAAAAACATGATTTCGCCGGTGTCCTGACAGGCTGGGCGATTCAGGTCGATCGCTTTTTGCATGTTGTCGAACATCGTGTGGTAGATGATTTTCCCCATCGACGACGTTTCGGCATCCTTTAGCTGTTTTAGTTTGTCCACCACGTCATCGGGCATTCGGGTAGAAATCATGGCGGTAAAGTTAGCGACAATCTCCGTCAACTTATTCACTGCCTGTTGCTTATTACTTTCGCTCATCATGGCAACTCCAGTTTATGTATTTGTCTGGAAAAATTCACCGCCACAAACTACCACTAAAAATGTGGTTTTATATTTTTTGCCGCCGTGAATATGTAATTCACAGTTCGTGAATCAACGCGAAAATAAGAATGAATATTGCGCCAGAGCAGGGAATGGCAATGTTTTGCGAAATACACTGCGCTTATCACAACTGCGGATAATTAACGATGCTGAATAGCTGGCCTTTAGCCAAAGATTTGCAGGTACTGGTAGAAATCGTCCACAGCGGGAGTTTTAGCGCCGCAGCGGCGACGCTTGGGCAAACGCCTGCATTTGTCACCAAGCGGATCCAAATCCTTGAAAATACGCTGGCAACAACGCTGCTGAACCGCTCCGCTCGCGGCGTGGCGCTGACTGAAAGTGGCCAACGTTGTTACGAGCATGCGCTGGAAATCCTCACCCAATATCAGCGACTGGTCGATGACGTTACGCAAATCAAAACGCGCCCGGAGGGGATGATTCGTATTGGCTGTAGTTTTGGTTTTGGGCGCAGCCATATTGCGCCAGCTATTACCGAACTGATGCGCAATTATCCTGAGTTACAGGTGCATTTTGAATTGTTCGATCGGCAAATTGATTTAGTGCAGGATAATATTGATCTGGATATTCGTATTAATGACGAAATTCCTGATTATTATATTGCGCATCTTTTGACAAAAAATAAACGAATATTATGTGCTGCACCTGAGTATCTGCAAAAATATCCGCAGCCACAATCCTTGCAGGAATTAAGTCGTCATGATTGTCTGGTGACCAAAGAGCGCGATATGACCCACGGAATATGGGAGTTGGGGAACGGTCAGGAGAAAAAATCGGTGAAGGTAAGCGGGCATCTTTCCTCCAATAGCGGCGAGATAGTGTTGCAATGGGCGCTGGAGGGCAAAGGGATTATGTTGCGTTCCGAGTGGGATGTGTTGCCGTTTCTGGAGAGTGGCAAACTGGTGCGAGTATTGCCGGAGTATGCACAAAGCGCCAATATCTGGGCTGTTTACCGGGAGCCGCTCTATCGCAGCATGAAATTACGTGTCTGCGTGGAATTTCTGGCGGCATGGTGCCAGCAACGGCTGGGCAAGCCCGACGAAGGCTATCAGGTTATGTAGATCCACCAGAAATCACTCGGGATCCTTTTCGCGCTTTCTTTTGAATTTCGTCCAGATTTTTGTCTCCTGACGACGCCACAGACGCTGGATGTTGTCATGGTGACGCAGCAGGATCAGGCAAGAGAGCATCGAAACCGGGAAGGTGAATTGTGGCTTAAACCACCAGACATAAAACGGAGCAATCAGTGCACTGACAATCGCTCCCAGCGACGAGTATCCGCTCAATAGCACGGTCAGTAACCAGGTTCCCGCCATTACTCCGGTGAGATCCCAGCCAATTGGTGCGATGGCACCAAAAGCGGTAGCAACGCCTTTTCCTCCTTTAAAACCGAAGAAAACGGGCCAGATGTGTCCAAGGCAGGCGGCGATGGCAATTAA